>FTCG01000032.1_pt1 | contig 13865 bp, 11 predicted proteins | sample 1639641 | NCBI WGS metagenome assembly FTCG01 (sample SAMEA3914864, study PRJEB12502) | metagenome | biome: forest; material: soil | place: USA | collected 2012-03-12 | depth 0.3 m
GATGGTGATGAGGAGGAGGAGGAGGGGGAGGTGGTGTGGGGGACGGTGGTGGCGTGGTTGAGGAGGCGGGTTACTGTGCGGGTGACGAAGGGGAGGTGGGCGAGGTTGTCTTGGTCATCGGTGTGGTTTGGGGAGCAGAGGGTTTTGAGGGTGACGAGGTCGTGGAGCTCTTGCTCGAAGTTGAGGTTGGGGGTTGGGGGGGGGTCCTGCGGAGAAGGGTTAGTTTGGATGTGAGGAGGGAGAGGGCTATACCGAGGTATGCAGGGTGACGGACGAGGATGCGGAGGTAGATGGCTTTGCAGAGGGCGTTGTTGTTCTTGATGAATCTTTGCAGGGACCGGCAGGCCAGCGGGATTCTGGCGAGGTCTTCGGGGTCGACGTAGCTGAATATGTTGTGGAGCAGCTCCGGAGGGAGGTGTGTCAAAGCAGCCATTCTGTTCTGCAGGATGAGCGTGGTATTGGGGTGATGTGAGTGATGAATAACTAGGTATTTATTGGTGTTTGTCAAGTCAAACAAAAGAAAGCAGATAGATGCCCAGGTTGCGCGTGAGAGACTGCTGTGATTTTTTCTTGGTTGATTTGTGATTTGGCCCGGGAGAACAACGAAAACATTGAAAAAGCCGAGTGCTCTGCTGTCGGAGACGGTTGAATTTGATCTCTGATCTCTGCTTGTGTAAGATGGAGAATCCGAATCGCGAGTCGGACCAAACGTTTCTTATCCCCACATCTCCGGCCCCTGGGACAAACACTTGCTCTCTGCTGTGGGAGGGACCCCGCACCCTGATTACACCATCTTCATTCATCTCCAGCTTCAGGAGGCGCACCACCCTCACTCACTCACATCACAACACAGCACATCATGGGAACCAGCACATCACACCATGGGAACCAGCGCATGCTCGTCAAAATCATTGTGTTTCTGAAACTGTAGCAAAGGGGGTATAGGCAGAACAAAAGAAACCAGAAAAACGATTGCCGAGCCATGCCCGCTAGAATGAAGAATGCCTCCGCCAGCCACCTGTTGCCCCCTTGCTGCGATGCCTCGCCTCCCAGGTATATTCTTTTTGGTGCAAAAAATCTCCAGACCCCGCCCCCCCTCCCTCCCTGCCTCCCCTGTCATGTTCTCGTCCCGCCAAATTCAGTTATTATCTCCATTAAAAAAGAGGTATACACCCCAGCCAGCCAGCCAGCCAGCCCCCCTGATGCCACCCACCCACCCATCACCCCGAACCCGACCCACGACTCAGGGCACGTTCTGCCCCGAGTTCAAGTGAATGCAGTTATTCATCAGCGTGGCCCCCTCGTGCAGCAGCTCCCAGCGCGAGTCGTCAAACGCGTCCTTGAGCACCATCAGCACGGGCGTGTTGTGGCTGATGCCCTTCATCGACTTGAGCTCCTCGGGCGACGACACGCTGCCGTACTTGACCAGATACTCGCGCGTGAGCCGCGCTTTCTCCTGCGCCGTCGCCGGCACCGCCACGCCCGCGCTGGCGCCCTCGAGCGCGAACCCGTAGCACCACACCACGAGCGCCGCAAAGTACAGCACCCACGGCCGGTTGAGCAGCACGTCGTCGCGCGCCGAGTACGCCTCCTCCTGCCGCGCGTAGCTGCCGTTGGACCCCGGCGTGCCCACCGTGTCCGGCAGCATGACCGACTGCAGGAACTTGAGCGCGTAGTAGGTGGCGTCGCGGGCCTTGGCCGACGGCGCCCAGATGTCCTTCATGCGCCGCTGCGCGCTGTTGAGGTCCTGCGGCCCTATCGCCCGCCCCAGCAGCCGCTTGGCCCGCGCAAAGATCTGGCAGTCGACAATGTCGACGTGCATGGCCATGTGCGCCAGGTGGTGCAGCACAATGCGGCTCTCGAATACCACGTTGGCCTCGGTGCGGTTCGAGGGGTCGTAGTTGTAGGGGTCCGCCGACACGTCGCCCCGCCGGAGCAGCGTCTTGTCAAAGTCGCTCTTCCACGAGTCGAACGCCCGCGTGAGCGTCCCCCGCCACTTGTCCCGCCCGCCGAGCGCCTGCGAGACCCCGCCGCCCAGGGAGTTGACCTGCAGGTCGCGCTGGTTCATGTGCCAGCTCACACTAAGAAGACCGGCCATGAGGATGGTGCGCCCGAACGAGTTGGTCTGCACTTCCTGGCTGCTCAGCGTCCGCTTGAGGCCCTCGAGGAACGAGATGGCCTTGTTGCCCACCGACATGAGGTTGGACTCGATCCTCGCCACCTCGGACCCGCTCGTCGCCTTCCACAGCTTGTCGTCGCACGGCAGCGGCAGCCGCATCTCGTGCGCCACCATGACCGTCGAGTGCCCAAACATGGTGGCGTGGATCGAGTCGATGACAAACGCCGCAAACGCCGCCCGCCGCGTCGCCTCGTTGGTGATCCAGTGGTTCCACCACTCCTCGGGCGTGTGCGCGAGCCCCGACGTCGACGACTGCCGTGAGCCGTTGGTCTTGTCGTCCCGCGCGTTGGGCGGCGAGTCCAGGGCCGACTTCCCGATCAGTGCCCGCCCGCGGCGCATGAGCGTGATGGTCGTCGCGTGGTGGATGTGGGCCCGCTCGTGCAGCTCCCGCGTCGAGTACATCTTTTCGTACAGCTCCAGGAGCAGCAGCGTCTGGAACACCCACAGCTTGGCGGGCGGCCTGCAGTTCGGGTCCTGGAACATCTCCCACCGGAGGTGCCACGCCAAGAAGTTGGACAGCTGCGCGCCCGCCTTTGTGATTTGCTGGCCGTGCGCCTTGTCCAGACACGCCGCGCCGATGGTCATCATGGCGATCAGGAGCAGGTTCGGCGTCTTGTCCGGCGAGAAGGTCGGCTTGTGCAGGATGGGCACCTGGTCGCTAAAGTGCAGCCAGTACGACCCAATGTAGGCCGCAATCATCTTGCGGCTGAGCATGTGCGTGTCGTCGCTTCGATCGCCCTCGAGGATCGTCTCGCGATGCCGCTCGATGGGGGCGTGGCCGTTTTCATGGAACCTCTCCCGGATGAACTCAAAGATCTCGGCCGACTTCTCGTCCGAGATGACCGACTCGGGGAGGTTCTGGTCCAGGAGGTTGGTGACCGACATGACCTGCTGCGGCCCGGTCGAGGCGGGGAAGTAGCCCAGCTGGTTCGGGTCGTTGAAATAGGGCATGTTGTACTGGTTCGAAAACTCCCCGTAGCTGCGGCCAAGCAAGGTCAATCAGGCAGCACAAAGCACAATACGCAGAGGGGACTCACTTGTATCCCTGGATCGGAACGCCAGTCATGGGTGAGCCTTCGCTGTTGAAGAGATATGCCACAAAATCCTCGGGAATCGCGACGTATGGCGACTTGTTAAGAACACCATCGCCTCCGAAAACCGGCATCGTCTGTTGAATGCTCATCTGGTCCAGGAGCATCATTTCGCCCGCCGCCTGGGGCTGCTGGTCCGTGTACTCGGCCGAAGTGGAGGCCGCGTATCCTTGCTGGTCGACCCGCGGGACGGCTCCAGCGGCCGAAGCGGTGAAATCCGACGGCGGGAGGCTGAATGGGGGAAAGTTTTGGGGTGGCACATAGGGCATTGCGGTGGCGGACTGGGGGGTGTTGTGCGGTTGGCTGTGGTAGCCAGGCTGCGTCGAGATGGGGGACAACACCCCGTAAGGGCCGACATTGGTGTGTATCGACGGCCGGCGCGGGTCGGGAGACGACATGTGCTGCTGCTGCCGCTGGGCCAGGTGCGCGTAGTTCGGATCGTGGTGCATGTAGTCGATGCCGTTCGGGGGCCCGTTCGCGAACGTGGTCGGGGGCGTGTTGGTCATGGGCGTGTACGGGCTCCCCATGGCGTCCTTGGGAGAATGGTACTGGATCGACAGCGAACGCCCCTTGGTGTAAGCCGTTCCCGGCCGGTTGATCTCGGGCGAGGCGGATCCAGTCTGTGCGAAGCCGGGCCTATGGTCGGCGATGGGCGATGCTTGGCTCATCATCGAGTCTTTGCGGTTCAGGGCGGAGCCCTTGGCCGTGTGGCGGTCCTTGTGGCGGTTACACAGGTCCAGTCGGACGAAGGTCCGCTGACAGTCGCCAATCCCGCACTTGTAGACCTGCTTGGGGTTGTGGTTGAGCTGGTGACGGTAACTAGCACTGTGTCAGCAGAGTCCCTTGGTCGGCGCGGTTGCTTGCAGGGTCGTGGAAGGACATTACAGATGCTCCGCTCGGGAATAGCTCTTCCCACAGCCCTTCTCGGGACACTCGAACTTCTTGTCGAGGCCCTTGCGGCTCCGCCTCCTCTTGCGCGCGGGCCCTTCGGAGCCGGACGAGCCGCCCCCATCGCCTCCGTCGTCGCCGTCGTCCAGGTCCAGGTCCAGCCCGTCGACATCCTTGTCGTCGGAGGCGCTGCGCGGGCGGACCCGCTCGTGGTGATCGGGCTCCTGCTTGACGTTGTCCGGGGACGGAGGCTCCGCAAGCGGCGGCATGGCTGGGGCGGGCCGCGAGGCAGGGCGCGGGGCCTTGATTTCACTCGGGTGAGAAGTGAGAACCGACGCCATAGCTGGGCCAATTACAGCATCGGTAAACACCGGCACTAGTTAGGAAAGCCGGTGGCACAGCCAAGGTGACACGGGCCCGTGATCGAAGTGCGTGTATGTACGGAGTACCTGGGAAGAAGGTCTGGGCCGTCAACGTTACGCCGTGTGCCTCTGCACGCAAATTCCCCGGTGGGTGGCAGGCGTGGGGCGAATCCCAGACACCGGACAGGCTGACGACAGCTGCTCGGATTAGTGGAGGCCCGGGACTCCAAGGTTCCAGGTTGTGGTGCTGTTGGCCCTTGGGCGATGGATGCGCGATATGAGAAATGAGACAGTGTCGTGATTCGCACCACTCGAGGGGAAACAGCGGCCGTGAGTGGTGTCTGTCTGTTTGCTGAAGCCACGCCGATGGGAATGGCTCGGGCCGGACTCTTTTTTTCTTTTCTCGACCTCGCCAGGGCAGTTTTCGGTTGATGCTGGCTCACGGTATCATGGCTGGCAGACTCAGGCTCGGCGCAACTGGCTGTTGGTGCTTCTGATGCTGCCGCTGCCGCTGGTGGTGCTGCTGGTGCTGCGGCGAGTCGCAGAGGGAGGGGACCGAAGCAACTGCAGCCCGGCGCCTCCCGAAAACCGGCGATCGAAGGCGTCTCGGTCTGTGGCACGCATCCAAGGTGGTGCAGATAAATAAATAACAAACAGGAAGCCCAATGCTATTTGCGGTTCCTGGAACCTGGAAGGCGGAAAATCAGCAACAGGGACGGAAAGCCGTGGGGACCGGTGCAAGCAGCTCCTCGAGCGGGAAAATGAACGGAATGCGGTACGCTAATAGCCCGGCGCGCATTGGACTGGAAAAGGCCTGGACAGCCGAGAGCGGGGAGGGGAGGCCGGGGTACGGCGTGGTGGTGGACGGAGAGGTGGGGAGGGGTGTGTTAAGCGGGCCCTGCTCTCTGCCTCTTTGCGGGCCACCAACAAGCAGCCTGCACGCAGGAAGCTAACCAGAGGTTAGGGGAAAGCAGCTGGTGGACCTGGTGGACCTTGGTGCCCTGCTGGAGCCGGTGGAACTGGTGGAGGGAAGAGGGAGCGGGCGGGCCTGGGCGGCCTGGTGGTCCTGGGTGGACCGAGTGCTCGGGTGGGGCCGTCTGAACCACAACGGGCAATGGGCAGGCAGGCAGACCAGGCAGGCAAGGGCGCAAGGCAAGGAAGCGCAGGGGAGGGAAGGAGGGTGACAGCGGGCGAGGGATAAAAAAAAAAAAAAACCTCGCCGTTCCTTCATGCACCCAACCAACCGGTCAAGGCCGGGTCGCTGCCAGCCGGGAGCTCGAACTGAGCTCCAGCTTCTTGACAGGTGACGGGTCCAGGCAGGTCGCAGCAGGCCAGCAGGGCAGGCGAATGAGCGTCGAGGTGCCACGGCCGGGCCCGAGCCATTCGCATCCCCCCGCCGCCCGCGTCTGAGACTGAGAGAGAGAGAGACGGCTGCTGCAGGGCCATCCGGTACTTCGTACAGATACATGCTGCACGCCGCGAGTGTCCCTCGGCAGCGCCGGGCATGTCCAGATTCGGCCGGTCAAGAGAGCTGCACGGACAACATCGGGCGCACTGTCCAGGCCGATTTCACCACGGAGCCGCTCCAACCCCCGCGAGGGGCATGTGTGTTTCGAAACTCGGGTGCCGATCCAAAGGGATGCCAGCGCAGAGAAGAATCGACAAAAGAGGTGCGCATCCAGTAGCATGCACACCAGCGGCACACCGGCCAGCGTACCGCGGGTGAAGGTGTTGAAGCAAGAAGATACATTGCATACCTGGTACTGTGCTGTGTACTGCGAGGAGGAGGAGCCTTCCGAAAGGTGTGGTTCAGGATTCGGAGCAGGGGTCGTCTTGATATTGAAGTTCAGTTACGGCGGCGTTGGCGATGAGGGTTTGCGGGCTTGCGGGTCTGGGGAACGGCTGAAAGCTGGGGCGCACAGATCGGAACTCGTGCCGCCCGAGGATGGAATGCCTTCACGCGACCTGGCGAGTGCCGAATGCCCAGGTGCCGTCGACGTTGGCGCGCTGTCCGACCTTGGCCTCCGTGGGTCGGGTCAGAAACGGTGGTCTGGGGGAAGAGAGATGAGCAGCGGGAGTGTGGGGGTCTTAACCTGAGGTATTCCCTGCAGACAACTTTTAAAAGGCGACGGCAAGACGCCGTGCTGCCGTGGCCGAATCGAGGCAAGGCCACACCCACATCAGTCGGGACAGGGGCGGGAGGAGGGGGTCGCCCCCAACCCACGCGGCTTCATGCCTGGTGAATGGACGAATTGTATTCTGTATGCAGTCCGGACCAAGTCCCAAGTACTCACGGTATGTACCGGCTGCGGCGACCTCCTGTTCCTCTCAGCTCCTACACATTACTACTTGTACCCAGGAGTGCATGCTTGGTGCTGCGTCTGTTCGCGGCCCCTTGCTGGGCCAACGTCGACAACACACCTGGCTTGGGGATTTGACACTGTGTTTGTTGCTGTTGCTGGAGCATCTCGAATTGTCTTGCAGCCGGCAACCCGGCTCTGGGGAGCGGAGCGGGGTTTCGACAGCAAGCAGGGTCCTTGCACATCGCGTCTGCGAAGGACATCAGATGCGCCGCCAGCCAGCTTCTGGGCTTTCGCCAAGCGGTGGACAGGTGGACAGGACCTGATGCTCGCGCATCGGATCGAATGCCCGTTGGCGATCGCGGTCCCTGCCCGTCTCGAATTCCTAGAGGGCCGCCGAACCAATTCGTCCGACGAAATTCCCTGATCCCTCTTTTCTTGCGCGGCGCGAGAAGGGCCCCAATATTTCCGCACCTTGGCCCGGATCAGGGTGTGGCGTGGCTTGGCCTCGCGAGGTGTCTGCAGACACACCTGGGCGTCTGCGTCCCGGGAGGGGGGCTGAACAGCAAGCGAAATCCCAACCCGGAGCCCCAACGACAGCAGCAAGATGAGGACCTTCGTCAAGATCTGCTGCCTGCCGCGAGCGTGGGTACGAAATCCGGAGTAATCAGTCAAGCATTTCCACGGGCTGTGGTTCATTTTACCACGCAAAGCGAAGCCGTCGCGGCAGGCAGAGGGCATTCGGGAGCTCTGATGGCTTGCACCATCATGTCTCGTCTCCGCCGTGTCTAACGTTGACGGTCTCCTGATGTTGGCGCCAGAAGCCAGCACGGGTTCCCCCTTTTCCTCTTTCCGCTGTTGGCTTGCCCGGAAACCCGACCCGACCCCGCTTTCTCCGCCGCCTCCTCGTGCCCTCTTTCTCACTTGTCCCTAGTGTGAGGGCCGTCGAGTCGAGGTGGGCACAGGCGGGCTCAGCGGGCCAGCTGGGGAGTCCATGTGCACAGTGCCGTTGATCGAGGTTGGCGTAAAACGTGTGCTGCAGCTAAGGGTTACGGTCAGGTGGCGTTGAACGCCTTTGTCATTTCGAGTCCCGCCAGCCCAGATCGACAACAAGGCGGCAGTGCGGCGTGGGATGCTGCTCTGGCTGGTCCGTCGCAAGGGGGGCCCTGCGAGAACTGGATCGGTTCGCCTGACGGCGTGTGTGGGGATGCGGGAGAGCCGCCTGATTGGCAGCAGTCCTCTCAGAGCTGTTGTCGCGCTGAGAACCATCCACTCTTTTTTCCTCGCCGTCGTTATTGACGCAAAATCCTCATCAAAACGTCCAGTTCAGGTTCAGTCGCTCGTCAGGCTTCCAGCGGCGGCTTCCTTCCAGCGGTGTGTTGCTGCCCAAGCGATCCTGTCGACGATCGAAATAGACCCGGGGCCGAGCTCCTCTGTGTTCTTCACTGACCTAGTGCTGCGTGCTCGTTACTTGGCGTCGCCAGCTGTCAAATGGGTGGTTCTCGGCCACTTCAGGACCTCAGAAGGCTTAAATTAGGGAATCGTTTTTCCTCGGAATTTGCCTAGCCAGAGAAAGTGGAACCACCGAACGTTAGACTCCACGGAGTTTCCCAAGTCGCAACAGAGGCAGAAGCAAGCGGTTAGCTCCGCAACTTGTTGTTGGACCGAGACCTCCCGGACCGATGTTCAATTTTAGATCGATCAACAAGAGCGCGTGCTGATGGCCGGGTACGAAACACGCCGCGGCTCTCAAAGTCTCAACACCTTCCGAGACTAACGCTAGCGCGTCATTTCGCTGTCTTCGAATTCTGCCCCCCCGCAGGATCCTGCCTGCAGGCTGGGTGCCAGCAACACCAACACCCTTGTGTGACCCCCAAACCTGACACTCCTTGAATCATCTTAGAGGGTGGCTGTTCATTATGCCTTCGGGCTGATGAGCGTCCGCGGGTGCTGTCAGGCTGTCAGACGGATCCGGACAGCCTGGCAGCCAACCGTGCCGAGAGCGGTCTGAAGAAACCCTCGACTCGTCTCGCAGACCCCAGGTATCGCGTTGCGTCTGACGTCAAGCGTTGACGTTAACGCAGGGTCGCCGATGTGTCGATGTGGGGTTGGCGTGGGAGATCGACGCGGAGCTTTTGGACTGCCGTTACGAGCGTGGGATGTTGACGAAGGGGATGGGGGTTCCCAGCCTCACCTGCGGGCCGGTAATTCACGCTTGGTGACACAGCGGCCGAAGCCTTCCGGCGTGGAGGGCTGGGATGCCGAATCCAAAAAACGCACCTGACCGGTCTCAGGGTTCAAGATGCGGCGAAGGAGCGCCACCGGCGACCCTAGCGGCAGTCTGGGACCTGCACGTCGACCAAAAGGTGAACTTCTCTGCGTCTGAAATGGGGAGGTGGGTGTCGTCCATGACAAAAAAGGGCTCACTGCAGGCCTCGGTGAGAGACGGCTGCCGGGGCAGCTCAGGCAGGTCCTGGCGAGCGCGGCGGCCACGCCGTCGTCTCATTGTCCCAAACGACATTTGCCACGTACCAGCCGGGCATGCTCCTGCAGCGGAGATTCGCGAGGGTCACCACTCAGGGCAGGCCGCCAGGCACGAGATGGACCATGCATGTTGACCATCTCCGATCGGCCTGAGCCCTCCATCTTCCAGAACCCCCCATCCGCCAGGAGCGAGGCCGGCTGCCTACCAGTTTTATTTGTTTCATTTCCACCGGTTCCGGTACCCCGTCACCGCGAGAAGTCTCCAAGTCAACGCAGACTGCGGAGGCCTTTTCTGGCTCCGCGCCCTTTTCTGATCCTCTTCCACGCTGAGCTAAAATGGAAATGCGGACCAGGCCGACCGCTCCGTCCCGCAGGCCGCCGCGTCCCCAACCCGAGGTGCCTCGGTCCTGTGGGAGCCGACTTCGACGAAGCACAATACCGTGCCAAAGAGCAGAACTCTAACGGGCAGGTCTCGTTTCTCTCTACGCGAGTCACCCATGACCACCCACGCATGAACGACAACCAAATCCCTCAAGAGAGAGGGGTGATGTCGGACAAGATGATGACCCACCACGAACAAAAACAGCGTTCGCATCCGGCAGGCAATGACGGGCAGGGACCCAACCAGGCGGTTCATGTGGCACCGAAAGCCGCACGCCCCAGCCACACAACCCACCAACCAGGGCGCAAAAGTCCCCTGTGTCGTCAGAGCTCGGGGTCCCGCGCCTGTTGTGCCTTGCGACACAGGGCTGCAATCTCTTTCCGTCGTTGACGAAACCCCTCTTGCGCAATGCCCACTCCTCCCAACACAGCACACTGCCGCCGCCGATTTCCGACGCCTATTCCGTAGGATGTGACCAATCGATTTTCGAGCGACAAACACCAGCGCCTTCTTGTTTCCGCTCTTGCACAGAATACCCAACCCTCGGCTGCCTTTCACCTCGCCTCGTTCCCATGGCACCTTCGAAGGCTGCCCGGAGCGGCCTGGACGACTCCAAGGCCGACGCCCCGATCTTGAAAGAGAAGAACGGAGGCGGCGCCGGTGCCCATGCCGGCACCAAGATGCGGCGGGTTGCAAGCAGCGCGGGCTCCAACCTGCGTGAGGTGACAAACGCGAGTGCCACCAGCGCTATTGTTGCTGCCGCCGCCGCTGCTGCTGCGGCTTCCGCTGCTGCCCCAGTGCCCGACACGACGGCCAACACACACGAGACCAGTACCCCTGGGGTAAGCAGCCTTTTCTTTTTTTTTCCACATCGCTGCCGTTCTTTTTTCTTTCTGCCCTTGCTTATTACGCAATTGCTGACGCTTGCTCCCAACAGCTGCAATGGCCCGCCTTCGAACGAGACGTCCTCCACGCCTACCGCCGCGCCTACCGCCTCAAGACACCGACAGCCTTCGTCAGCGACCACCACGAATGGGCCTTCACCCAGCCCGGCAGCGTCGGCCTCTACTCGCCGACAATCGCAAGACGCAAGGATCTTCGGAGGCAGAACAAGGACCAGTTGACCAACGTGGTGCGAAAGCACTTCAATGGCCTGGGCGTGCAAGAGAACGATGTGCTCGTCGAGTTCCTCCACAAGGTCCGGAGCCAGGGCGTCACAAAGAGCAAGCCGCAACGACGCGAGTACATTCATCCGGCGGTCGAACAATGATGCAGGCACGAAATATGGACAGGACACGGACACATAGGACAGAGGGACACAGCACTCTTTGGTCGAGGGGGCTACAAGTCACATGGAATGGATGGGATACCCAGGTACATTTGCAAATTTCTTGCACATCATAGGGCCGCCACAGCGTCAGTGGTGGATGGATGGAGTTGGGCGTTTTTCTAGGGATTGCTTGTCCGTTCTTAAATATACACAGTAGAGAATACCTACATAACTACCTACCGGAGTTAATGGGAAGGGAGGGGTTCTCCAACCCACAGCAACAGTTCTGCCATTCCACTCCTCCTCGACAGCTGGCCCACGCGTGACCCTGTCTCGGTTAATTAACGAGCAAATCGCGAGTCGCGCCCGCCAAGACGCGGGGCCCACAGAAAGCTGTGGTGGTTTCCAGCACCAGCTAAGACTGTTAGCGGGGGCGGTTCATGCCTTAGGCTGCCCAGCCATTTTTGACTAATCCTCCCCAAAGGATAGGCCCGGCCCAAAAAAAAGTTCGGGACCTGGGAAGCTACAAGCCAAGGCAAGCAGAGGACGGTGTAACTCGCAGGTTGAATCGACAGAACACACTCGTCCCCCGAGCGGCTCCCTAATACCACAGCAACCCGACAGCAACCCCGGCCCGGCAGTCGTCGCGGGCATGCCAATTGCAGAAATCCACACCCGTCGGACGAGATGAGCACGAGCATCCTCCCCAAAGCTGCGCTCCCGGTGCGCCAGCTTTCGCCCGCCCAAATATCCCAAATATGCCGTCACCAGAGGTTGAAGGCATGCGCCAGCCGTTCCACACCCACTGCCGCCTACTCTGTGGCATCTAGGCCTCCCGGACGCCCATCACCGAAAACGAGGGCGCAGGCGCAGCCACCGTCTTCCTATTCCCCTCCACGGGTGGGTCACCACTCGGCCCCCTCCAGCTCTTCGGCAGCTGCTCACACAGGACAGCAGGCCTACTTCCACACGACCCGCCGACTGCTCGCGACGCCAAGAGACCCGTACGGCACCCTGGGGGTCAACAAGAGCGCATCTGCCTCGGACATCAAAAAGGCCTACTACGGCCTGGCGAAGAAGTACCACCCGGACACCAACAAGGACCCAACGGCCAAGGACAAGTTTGCCGAGATCCAGTCCGCCTACGAGATCCTGTCCGATGCCAAGAAGAGAGAACAATTTGACCAGTTTGGTGCCGCCGGCTTCGACCCCAACGCCGGTCCCGGTCCGGGCGCGGGCCACCCCTTCGGCGCCGGGCACCCGTTCAGCGGCTTCGGCGGCGGAGGTGGAGGCGGCTTCGGTGCCAACATCAACTTTGACGACATTTTCTCGGCATTCACAGGCGGGCAAAGCCCCTTCGGCAGCCGCGGCGGACGAACTGCTGGCGGGTTCCACACCGAAATTCTACAGGGCGAAGACATCGAGGTGCAGGCAACCGTGTCGTTCATGGAGGCGGCCAAGGGAGCAAGCAAGACCATTACGACGCTGCCGCTCGTGACGTGCAAGACATGCACGGGTAGTGGCTTGAAGCAGGGCACCAAGCGGTCCACCTGCCAGGCGTGCAACGGAACCGGCACCCGCGTGCACTTCATGTCGGGCGGCTTCCAGATGGCCAGCTCGTGCTCGGCCTGCGGCGGCACCGGCTCGGCGATTCCCCGGGGTTCCGAGTGCCGGTCGTGCCAGGGCGAGGGCGTGGTCAGGGAGCGCAAGACGCTCACCGTGGATATCCCCGCCGGCATCGAAGACGGCATGCGCCTGCGCGTGAGCGGGGAGGGCGACGCGCCACCCACCGGCCGGGCCGCGGGCGCGAACGTGCGCGGCACCAACGGCGACCTGTACGTCTTCGTCAAGGTGGCGCGCGACCCCCAGTTCACTCGGCAGGGTTCCGACATCCTTTACACCTCCACTATCCCGCTCACAACGGCCATCCTCGGTGGCGAGGTCATCATCCCGACCCTGGAGGGCGACGCCAGGGTCCGCGTGTCCACAGGCACCAACACGGGCGACAAAATGACCCTCGCGGGCAAGGGCATGCCCAAGCTCAGCGGCCGGCGCGGGCGCATGGGCGATCTCAAGGTGGAATTCCGCGTCTCCATGCCCAAGTACCTCTCCTCCAACCAGCGGGCGCTCGTCGAGATGCTGGCCGACGAGCTTGGCGACAAAAACGCCAAGCGGATCATGAACCTGCACAGGACGTGAGTTCTTCCTCCTCATCCCCAACGACAGCGTCCACTGACACAATGCCAGGGCCAGCGACCCCAACGACCCCGACTCCCACAAAAATGAAGGCTTCCTCAAGTCCCTGTGGCATAACCTCACCAACCACCCCGCGCACCAGGCGAAGCCCGACGGCAGTGAAGGTTCCTCTGACACCACCACCAAGAAACCCGGCGACAGCTCAAACGATGCCGACAAGAAACAGCCTGGCTCTGGCTCTTCCTGATCCACGCTGACACCCCCACAAAAGAAAAAAGAACCAAAAACTCCACAATCAAATACCAAAGTTACATGTACACTACAATCTCTCGACATTTCAGGCCAGACAACAAACGACAGGGTGACGCGATCTAACGCATCTGCAAAGCACCATCACTTAGACAAGGCTTACTGCCACTTAGAGAGAGGAGGGTTGGTTTGGTCTATTTTGCATCAGGGCGGTGTTTGAAACAGGTTGTTTTCTGTCTGTACCCATTGCTGTATGTGGTGTATGTGGTAAATGTATGACATGAGTGTACCTCGCCGAGGTGTGTATTAGAAAGGGCTGGACGGACAGATGGATGGATGGGCTGTAGAACAACCACACTCCCCCTTGAATTGGAATCAAGACCACTCCGCACTACACTGACCTGTTTACTTTGAACTGCCTACCCTCTTACCTACCTTACCTACCTACCGCTTACCTACCTACC
>FTCG01000287.1_pt1 | contig 13646 bp, 7 predicted proteins | sample 1639641 | NCBI WGS metagenome assembly FTCG01 (sample SAMEA3914864, study PRJEB12502) | metagenome | biome: forest; material: soil | place: USA | collected 2012-03-12 | depth 0.3 m
TCGAGCACGCCATCGGCCTCGATCACGGTCCGGAACCCATCGGGAGCGGTGAGCTCGGCCCGCCCCTCCCAACCCTCGTAACAACCCCCTTCCTCCCCTCCCCCTTCTTCCCTTTCCCAGCCGCAGACCCAGTACCAGAAGACGGCTGCTCCCCGAGCAAGACAATATCCCCCACCCTCACGCCGTGCTCAGGCAACACTGCTTCATCTCCACTACTCGTAGCCGGGTCGGGCCCAAGTTCTAGCACTGTTTTGCCGCCTAGGCCTGTGCGCTGGGACGTCACAACTACCAGCCAAGCCACCAACGTCAGCCCTCAATCTCCCGCTCACGGCATGTATCGGAAGAGAGACCCCGTCCGTAGCAAGCGGTCCTGTTACTTGGGCGATTTAGGTCTCGCAGCTCCCCGAGCCAGCCAGACGGACAGCCAAATAACGGAGAGCTTCGGGTTAAAACATACCCAGATTTGTCAGTGCGACGCCTGCGCGCTGTAGCGCGGCGGGGGAGTGTAGCGAGACGAGGGCGGAGGATTCGGCGATTTCGGCGGCGACTGGGAGGGGGTTAGTTTTGGTGTTTTGGTTTTTTATAAGGGGCTTGGCTGTCTTGGGCGATGTAGTCTTGGGACGGTGGGAAAGGGGGCATAGATGGGTTGGGGTTCACGTGCGTTCTGTGGCTAGGAGGGAGAGTTGGGTTTGGGCGAATGTGGGGATGTCGACGGGCATTTTGTTGGTTGTTTGTTTTATTTTCGGAGAAAGCGTGGTGTTGAGTTTTGGGGGTTGAGTTGATGTTGTTGGTGTGGTGTGGGTTGAGGGCTACGGTGAGTCGTTGTGTTGTGTTGTTGAGTTGTTTTGCGTGGGTTGAAGGGTGAGAAGTTGAAGTGGGACAAAGTGAGAAGGGAAGAGAAGGGGTTTGTTTGGTGAGACGAGTTTAAGACAACACCCAAAAATTCACACTTGGGCAACCTGTTGGATTGATTTTGATTTTTCTTGATTGCATGCTCGTTCTCGTCTTCAATTTGTATTTTCATTTATATGCCATCAACCCGTCCAAAGTTGCTGGCCATGTGTGGTGCGCTGAAGTCATGACAACACCGACAAAACACAGAATACCTCCCGCCACGTTAGATATCGACACCTAGGTAACCTGATGATCAAATCTCAAAATATGCAAACCCCTGATAATGCAGCACACGCAACCAACCCTACAATACACCCCCCGTCACAGCGGATTACTCTGCACCGCCAAAATAACAATCAACGACGCCACCGTCACCGAAAACGCTATAAACGACACAATCATAATCGTCCCCCGACTCGCCGGAAATTTCCCCTTGATGACCCAGTACTGCCCCTGCAAGTACCGATTATAGCCCAGCAGCAGAATCAGGATGCTAACCGCCAAAAAGGTGGTGCCGAGCGGCTTGCCCAGGTGCCGCAGCGTCTCGGCCTGCTCCGTGTTGTCCGCCAGCGACGTGTTGAGCCGGAACAGCTGCGTGATGGCGATGCCGATCGAGGCGAAGGCCAGCGAGGTCCGGAGCCAGGCGAGAAAGGTGCGTTCTGGGAGGAGGGGTCGGGTGGTCAGCTTTGCTTGCTCGTTCTTGTTTGTCCGCAACACGGAAAAACCCACCGAGCGCCAAGTGGTCGCGCGCCACACTCCCCTTGTTCTCAAGCTCGATGCTCTTAAAGTAGCGCAGCCTGCGCTTCCACTGCGGCCCGTCTTGCTGCTCCCTCGTGCGCTCCCTGTGCTCGCCTGCCTCGCTCGACGTCCCGTTGGGCGGCGGCTGCCCTTGCTGAGTGGACGGTTTCCTGCTCTGGGCGGATCTCCTGCGCGGCGCGGGGCTCGCCTCGGCCGTGGCGAGGTAGTTGAGGCTGCGCACCCTCTCGGGCTGCTCGGTCACGACGCCGGCTCCGTCGAGGTCGTGGGGCGAGGTCGAGTTCGACGGGTCGCTCAGGCCGCGCTCGCGGCCGAGCAGCGGCCGCAGCCTCGGACTGACGTTGGCGGAGCTGGTTCTCGACTCGGCTCGCTCGCGGGCACCCTGGGGGGTTATATGCACGTCAGCGATGCTGTGTCTCGCGGGGTGGCACGTGTTGCGTGGGGGTATGCCGGCGGGCGCACTACTGTGCAGGCCGAGGCTGCGGGCAGTGTACGAACAGTCAAGGAGAAGATGGTATTCGTCGAGGGGCCAAAGATGGCCTCTGCAAGGCGAGCCATGGGGTTGCCCACGCTGCACGGGTTGGCGGGGTGGGCTGGATGGTGTTCCCGTACGCAGTCGTACAGCGCCGCAGCGGTACGCGGGGGATCTCTTGTCCGATCTCGACGCGCCAACAAGCGAGCGCCTGGAACTTTGCAGGGTGGGGCGGGAAGCTTCAAAGCGGCTTCACAGCACTACACAGTACCCTGGCTACGGCGGACCCCAGACTCGGGGGCATGGACGGTCGACGACAGACGAGAACTGACCTCGAGAATGTCCTGGATGCGGTCCTTGGGCGATCTGGTCCGGGTCAACTGGAGAGTCGGGGTCGGGCCCGGGGAGTGCGGCAGCGGCGGGGGGGAGGGGGCATTTTGGGCCATGATCTCGCAATCGCAGGACTGTGAAGTGACCCAGTGCTCTGCCGCCGGTGCTCGGTGCTTGGTACGCTCGGTACGGGGTGCGCGGTGCTCGGCAGGGCTTGGGACGACCCGTAATCGACGGCGACGTTGATGTTATCGGTGGCGTCAACGCACCGGCAGATGGCGATTCTGGTGCAAGGCCTGGGCGAATGCATCGCACTCCAGGTTTGACGGCTCAGATCTTGGCTGGGAATATAATAAACCTTGGTCGGGCTCGAGATAAAGACGCTGCGGCGGGCCGCTTCTCGGCGAGGCCTTGGCCTGGGCGATGCTCGGCTGGGTTGGCTCTGTTGGGTTGCGGGTTCTGGGCCTCTGCCGTGCGTCATGGGTGCTCGATGGCCCCGTGCCACAGCATCCAGAGCAAGCGAGCTTGACCAGTGGACCGCCCCGTCGGCGAATCACAGCGCCCACAGGCCCTTGCAAGAGAGTTGATTGGCCAATTGCACCACTAACAGGCGGGACTGAGCCTGGCAGTCAGTCGCTGAAGACAAAATGGGGCGGGGCAGCTCTCTTCTTCCAACGAGAGAACGGCCTGTGATCGGATACAGAAGTCTAGCTTTATTAGTATTCAGTTCTCGCCACCCTAGAGAGTGGAACGGCAATTGGCATTATGTTTTGAGCCGTTTGGAGGTTTAACATTGACATTATGGGCCGCGGCGGGTCCAAACTCCAAAACCGGCACTGGACCATGGCCTTGATCCTCCGGAGTTTAGGGACCTAACTGCGGTGCATCATGCTGTATCTCCTCAAACCCCTAAGCAGACACTGTCTCAGGCATCACTCTTTGCCTGGTGGTACAATACGCTCTGAGCGTACTGTACCTGCAGCTCCACGTGGTCGGCCGGTCTTAATCCCGCTCCGGGCCCGGGGAAGAGGTCCGACCCTCGTGATGCTTAAGCCCACTAACTCCGGAGCCAGAGTCTTGACTCGAGACAGATAAATACGGCGTTATTTGTGAGGCCGTCTCAAGGTGTTAAGAGAGAGCTCAAAGCATCTTCGTACTCTTTCCATAGACTCACCAGACTCACCAGACTTACACTCCAACATCGTAACCATGGGCCACACCATCCAGGGAAAGCAGGTCGGCAACATTGGCTTCGGCCTGATGGGTACGTCCCGAGACTCACCTACTTACCCGACCCTCCCACTAACACCCCACAGGCCTGACGTGGCGGCCCGGCACAATCCCCGACGAGGACTCCTTCGCCGTGATCAAGGCCGCCCTCGAGAGCGGCTGCAACTACATGAACGGCGGCGAGTTCTACGGCCCGCCCGAGAACAACTCGCTCACCCTCCTCAACAAGTACTACCAAAAGTACCCCGAGGACCAGGCCAAGATCGTGCTCAACATCAAGGGCTGCGTCGGCGAGCACTTCCGCCCCGACGGCTCGCCCGCGGGCGTGCAGAAGAGCGTCGCGAACAGCCTCCGGCTGATCGGCGGCAAGGGCCGCATCGACCAGTTCGAGCCGGCCCGCAAGGACCCCAACGTCGACATCGAGACCACCGTCGCCGCGCTGCAGGAGCAGGTCGACGCCGGCCACATCGGCGGCATCACCCTCAGCGAGGTCAGCGCCGCGACCCTCCGCCGCGCGGCCAAAGTAACCAAGATCGAGGCCGTCGAGGTCGAGCTCTCGCTGTGGTGCACCGAGCCCTTCGAGAACGGCCTCGCGCAGGCCTGCGCCGAGCTCGGCGTGCCCATCCTCGCCTACTCCCCGCTCGGTAAGGGCATCCTCACGGGCCAGATCAAGTCCCACGCCGACTTCCCCGAGGGCGACTTCCGCGCCATGTGCCCGCGCTTCCAGCCCGACGTGTTCGACATCAACCTGCGCATGGTCGCCGAGGTCGAGAAGCTGGCCAAGCGCAAGGGCTGCACCCCGGGGCAGGTCGCCATCGGCTGGCTGCTGGCGCTGTCGCGGCGCGAGGGCATGCCGACTATCATTCCTATCCCGGGCGCGTCGAGTCCTGGAAGGGTGAGGGAGAATGCGGTCGAGGTGGAGTTGGATGCGGGGGATATGGAGGAGCTGGACAGGATCATGAAGGAGTTTGAGATTCGGGGGACCAGGTATCCGGAGCAGTTTATGAAGGCGCTGGATACGAGCACTGAGTAGTCGGTCTGTAATTTGTTGAATGTATTTTTTTGTATTACTTTTTCGGGGGGTTGAGAAGTTGAAGTGCATCCATGCCGTCGGAGTCGGGGGAATGCAAGGCCAAGAAGTGCAATCACCTGCATCGAGTGGGGGACCCTGGTCTCGGAGATTTCAGGGGTCCCCACAGCACGTCGAGCTCCGTCCGCGCCACGGCACGAGCTCCAAACAGGCCCGAACACCCCAAACACCCACCACCAAATCATCCATCAGCACCGCAATCACAGGGCGATACCGTCGTGTCCACTTGCAGCCGACCTTCCCCCTCGGCTCACCGAACCAAAACCCGCCAAAAGATAGCAGACCCCAGCGACCGCGTACTGTAGTATATCCTGCGCCGCGCCCCCAACGTCACTGGCCCCGACCAAAACCACCATCACCACTCCCCCCAGACCATCACCACCCCCAACCCGCGCCTGTCGCCAACCTCTCAACCCCGATCCCTCACGATGCCCACCCAGTGGGTAGACTGGACCAAGACGGTCCGCTCAAAGGACTACCGCGGCTCGGGCTCCTTCGCAACCTTTCTCATCATCGGCCGTACGCCCCCCCATCCATCAACCAACCCCCCTCACCACCCCGTGTGTCCCACCCACCAACTAACCCCCGACCACCAGCGGTCTGCTTCATCCTAGGAATCCTCTTCGCCTCCTTCCCCTACGACTTCCCCCTCCTCTGGACCTCGGACCCCCTCCCGCCCACCTTCCTCGACCACCTCGAAACCCACCTCCGCCTGATGCACCAATCCCCGCCCCTCATCGCCCGCATGCTGCACATCATCGTCTTCGTCGGCTTCCTCGGCTTCTTCACCAAGCTCTTCCGCCCGAGCGAGGCCAACGTGCTCTTCGACGGCGGCAGCCTGATGCTCTACGTCATCGGCGCGGGCGTGTACCTAAGCAACATCGTCAAGGGCATGCGCGCCGTCAGCCAGCCCGGCGGACTGGCCGCCGCGACGCTGTCGACTGGGAATGAGGGGGGCAGGCTGCATACGGGGCCGATCACGGGGGAGGTGGTTCTTGGGAGGGAGGATACGCTACGCGTGCTGAGCGCGAGCCATGTCATTTTGGCGCTGGTGTTGGTGGGCGTGTTGGTGCTGCAGGCGGGGCAGTGGTATGCGGAGCGGAAGGAGGCGGATGATTATGCCAAGGCGGAGAGGGAGGCGGCGGAACGGAAGGGGAGTGGGAGTGGGGTTTCGGGGGGGGGGAAGAAGAAGTGAGGTTTGACAAAGGGAGGTGTGTGGTTGGGAGGTGGAAGGGGTTTGGAAAATGTGGCTACTGGGGGTTTGGTGTGGGTGGATGGATAGGTCTGGTTGCTAGATGGGTTGATTACACACAAGTAATATTTGGTTGAGGTTTTTGGTATGGCATCCAATGTTGGACATGAGCGCGTATGAGTTTTATGAGTGCAGACCTCGTCTGAACCCCTCCATGCCAGACAGCACCTTATGTACGAGCTTGCAAAATGCTCTATTCCAGCCTTATGTACAGTATCTCGACTTCTGATGTCTGGTTTGAAGCATAGTGCGTGATGTCATCAAAAGTGGAAGTCGAACTCTTTCTTTGCTGGTGTTGTTGATATAAAGAGACCGCCTACACTCCAGTTGCGAATAACAGTCGGAGAGATCCAGTTTCGACAGAGGTCGGCCAGCCTCGTCTTGAAAGGCAGGGTACTTGATGTATGGTGTATAAGGTATTGGGCTTGATCTATCTTTGAGGATATTGTAAACTCATCAGTTCCATCAGTTCCCAGACAGCTCGGAAAACTCAACAGGTCTCAACAAGCTTGACGCGCAACAACGAGCGAGATAAGTAAGCCGATAGGTTGAACTGAATTAAAAAGTATATATGACACGAAAGTTAAAAAGCTGGCAGTCTTGTACCAAGATATCCCGCCATCCCTCCTTCTATCACCCCCCGGACCAGATCGCCGAGCCGCAATCAATGTATCCCTCAAGCCAACCAAACGCCGCCCATCAAATGCCTCGGTTTCATGCAAATCCAACGAAATAATGAAAAACCAAACAACTAAAGCACCCCCTCAAGGGGCAATCACCTCTTCGGCACCGGCGGGGTATCCAAATACGACCCCCCCCTCGCCATCCCCCCCAAATCCGCCCGATCCAACATCTGCGTAAAAGTCGTCATATTCGTGTACCGCCTCTCGGCATTACTCTCGGGCGTCCGGTCAGGCGTGATATTGGGGTCAGCAAAGATGTTGATACTGACCGAGCTGGGCTCGCGATGCTGCCGCGGCGTCTGCGGCGCCAGCCCGCCGCCGCCGTCGTCGGGTTCCGCGACATACGGCATCTCGACGAACTGCGGCTGGTCGAGGCCGCCGTAGCCGCCGCCGCCGCCGCCGAAGACGAGGCCGCTCTGGCGGGATGCTGCGGCCGCGGGGACGGCGAGCGCGGCGGGGTCGGGGGTGTTGGCTGAGGAGTCGAGGAGGGCGCCTGTTACTGAGGCGGGGTCGTCGATGGGGTCTTGGATGGGAGCGTTGGTGGGGTTGTTGGTGGGATCTCGTGGGGGCGTGACGCGGGCGAAGTCGCTGCGGATTGCGCCGTTGTCGACCATGATGGGGCCGCTGATTAGGTTGCCGAAGGAGGAGGTGGAGCGGGAGAGCTTGGGAGGGCTCCCGGCCGCGCTCTTTTCTTTCTTCTTCTTGGTGAGGATGAAAGCAAGCGCCGCTAGACCGAGGAGGATGATGGCGCCGCCAACCACGCCGCCGGCAATGGCGGCAGTTGGAGGACCGCTGCTCGCGGTGTTGGCGTCGGAGGCACCGCTTGTCGCGCTGGGGTCGGCAGAGTTGGTGGGGTTTGCTGGTGTTGAGCTGGATGTGGTGCTCGTGATGCCGCTGGTGGCGCTCGTCCTGGCACTGCTCGTGCTTGTCGGGGCTTTCCCCGTCCTCGTTTGTATTGGCACGGCGTTCTGGTTCGAGTCCATCACGCAGTCCTTGCCATCGCAGGAGAAGCCAAACGGGCAGCACTGGCCACCACAGCGGCCCAGGGTGCCTCCCAGCGCGGTCGTCTTGACGACGGCGTCTGGGTTAGTCTCGCCATCTTGGAGCGAGAGGTCGCAGGGGACTGGCTGGATTTTTTGACAGTCGGAGCCCTCTGGGCAGCAGAGCAGTGTCGTGTTCCCCGCGAGGGAGATGCACCGCTGGCCCGAAGGGCAGCAGAAGTAGTTGGGAAAATTCGCGTTTTTGCACTGGATAAAGTTCGCGGCACAGGATGATTGCCGCATGAACAACTCGTTCATCGGTATTGCCGAGGCTGCTGTGAGGCCGGCAGCCAGCGACACAGCGCAAAGCGCAAAGAGTCGCCTCATGATGGGTTTTGATCTCTGGGTCTGGTGGTGGACGGGTCGGTAACGGACTCGGCGGCGAGTGATGGGTTGTCTAGTTATGTCGACCAGTTGGTCACTCCGACGTCGAAGAGAACAATGGGCTCTCTCGTGTTAGGCCGGGCCTCTCGCTGATAAAGAGACATAGGGCAGATGCGTTTAGACAGGCGAAAGGGTGCGGCGGAGCTCCTCACACAAAGCTCGTTGTTGTTGGTAATGAGTGATACAATGGCATTCAATCTTGGAATACCGGCGAGGAGAAGAGGTGAATGAAGACAACAGTGAGGACAAGCCCGGCGCAGCTTGGGCAGAGCTTGGGGTGTGAAAGGAAGGGCAAAGGACCAAGACAGCGGGCGCTTGCCGTGGGTATATCGAGAGACACTATCCGACACTCTGGGTTGCCGTCATCCTGCTGATGGCCGAGATGACGCATCTAAGATTTGGTTGGCCTCGCAGCAAGAAACAAAACGAAAACGCAGGGTCCGACAAAGTGGCCGGGAAACAATGCCAGGCCAGACCTCACCCATGCTCAACCGGGCAGGCCATGCTGAGGGAGATCGACTGGCCGCCGGAGGGTCGCGGGCGTTGCCGACGACGCCATGGTCATACCAGGGCCCATGCCTGATCTGGCCCTTCTGGTGGCCAGATGGAATCCTGCGACGCCAATCTACCGAGAGGCCGCACGGCGGTCGAGTGCAAATCTAGGGAGGCATGGATGGTGTGGCATGAGTGGTGTGGTGTGTTGGGCAGTGAATTCCACGCCCAAGCACGGCGAACAGAAACCAAACGGTGCAACCACATCCAGGGCTCGCGGCAGTGCAATGCTCGTTGTTTGAAGATGCCCAGCTCCCGGCCGACGACAGGCCGCCGTGAAGCGCCGGCTCTTGCTCTGACGGAGCAGATGACCCTAGAGCCGCGACGAGTGGTGAGGAAGGCGTCTTTGACGTTGGACCGAAGTTAGACCCTGCAATCCGCGTTTGGAAAGTGCTGGTCTTGGGCCCGGCCGGCTGCCTGATTGGCCGGCCCAGACGGCGCTTCTATTTTAATCCCGGCGGTTGGCTGAGAGCAGGCGCGAGATTTGGCCCACCAGACACGTGCCACCAGACGGCCAGCGCCCGCGTTTTCCCTTGCACAGCCCGCTTCTTGCCGCTGGGAACTGTCTCGGGCGCTTGTTGCCGGCACTTGCTCAGAGTCGCACACTCACACTCAGAGTTACAACCCAGATGCTGCACATGGGAAACCAACTGCCACACAGTGCAAGAGGCCTCTCATACGATCGCCCGGCGATTACAGCCTGCAAGCCACCATTGAGTCGGTCCCACCGTGTCCATCCGGGCACCCTCCGGCCGCTCTCCTCGACCCGGGCAGGCCTCACTCAACCTGACCTCGCAGCTCGTACTCACCGAGGCAGAGGAGGGTGCCCAACTGATGCCGAATTCCTTTCCATTCCTTGCCCAGATCTAGGCGGCCGTCTTTCTGGCCCGCACATCTCGGCGGACCCGGAAGGCGCTTTGTTTCACACCTGGGACGAAACCGCGAGCCGGGTAATACGAAGGAAGCTTCCACCAGAATAAGCTCAGCATCGTAAAAGTCCGGTGGGATTGTCACGCACAATCCATTGTTCTTTCTGAGGATTTGAGTAGCCAACCAACTGAGATCAGCGTCCAATAAGTATGCTCTTTGTCCTGCTCTCCTGGGGCAATTTGAGAGAGCTAGAGTATCAACTGGCCTGTCAGCAAGGGTAACGATTCATCAAAGAAAACAAAGGACAACAACTCACACAAAGATAACTTGACCACACAAGACAAAGAAAACATACACACGAGACTCAAGCTTCAGATGAATCCACATACAGTACTTTTTCATTATCAACTGCAACTACCTAACTAGCTCCCAAGTATCCACCCCCAGCCCACCCGTCATCCGCATCCATCATCCATCACCTAACACAAAAAACGAGCGTAGTCCAATATGTTGCCATATCTCCAGCTCTCTCATTCTAGCCCCGTCCAAACCATCCCATGTTCTCTGGCCCCCGGCACAAAACGCAAACGCCAGACCACGCCAGATCATGCAGGATATCCAAGCTGTCCCTCGCCCTGAAGTGAAAACATGCGAACAGAAGAGCCCTCGGAAAAAGGAGAGAGAGGTGTGGGTGTGAGGTTAAAGCAACCCAGGTATCATCGCGCCGCCATAGAGAGAGAGAGAGAGAGAACCGAGAAAGAAAAGAAAACAGCAAAAGAAGAAGACAAAGCTGTCGAGTAAAATGAATCCCAAGAAACCCTCAAATCATATTCCCATTCACGCTCACCTCAAACCCCTCCCCCTTCTGCCTCTTCGCCTTGGCCAGCATCAACTCCCTCATCCAATCAATCCTCTCATCCCGCCCCTTGACCGCAAAATGATGCGTCTTGCCCGTGCCATTGACCGCCCCCTCAATCGGCGGCGCCGGCACCTCCTTCTCACCCGCACCACCAACCCCACCCACAACACCACCAGCAATCGCCCCCAACCCCGCCGGCAACGCACTCTCCCTCTTCCTCAACTTCACCCCCCCCCTCGCATCAGTAGGAATCAACTGAAAGCTAAAAGCAGCCACATCCCCCATCTTCGCCTTCTCCTCGCTCCCCCGGCGGATATGCATCGCCTTCCACGCAGCCCCAATCTTACCCCCCGACGCCGCGCCCCCACAAGCAATCGCATAGTCGTCGATATCAATATACTCGAGCGTCTTGTTCGCCTTGGCCGCCGTGTCGGCGTCCTTGTGCATCGTCAGGCGCGTGCCGCGCAGGGTGAAGAAGTGCTCGTGCCACTCGTGGCGCAGCATCTTTGTCTTGCGCTTGCGCATCAGGCCTTGGTAGGAGATGGCTGCGCCGGCGGTCATGTCGACGGGGGGTTTGTCGGAGAGGGGGGAGAGGCGGCCGTTGATGTTGACTGATTTGACGGTGGTGGTGGTGGTGGTGGTGGTGGAGATAGGGGCTGGGGTGTTGGTGTTGGTGGTGGTGGGAGGTGTGGGGGTGGTTGTGGTGGGAGGGGGCGGGACGGCCTTTTCGAGGGTGGGACGCTCCGTCTGGGACCAGGGGTAGAGGGCGCGCGGCGGGGCTTGGAGCGGGCGCTGGCCGACGCGCTGGGAGAAGGAGCGGTTGGGAAGGCGGGTGGACGGGGACATGATGGCGTTTTCGTCTAGTGCCGGCATCACGGGGAAGGAGGGGCGGCGGATGGTGTTGCGGGACATGGAGCGCGGGGCTGGGTTGTGGCGGTAGTTCATGTCGGGCGGCACCGACTGCGAGAAGTCGCGCGAGACGGGCGGGAGCTCGGTCACGGTGATGGGCACGTCCATCTCGGAGAAGGGCGTGCCGAAGCGGTACGGCGCGGTCGGGGTCGGTGTGGCCTCGTCGGACGAGGGGCTCAGCTCGCGGAACGACGGGATCACCTGTGAGATGGGGCGGGCGGACCGGCATTGCGCCGACTGCGGCTCGCGTCTGGAAGCGGCTGCCGGCTGCGCGGGGATGGCGAGCTTCGGGAGGCTCCGGAGTCCGGCGTGCGGGGTCTGCGGGTGGCCCTGGGGGAAGATCTCAAACGGCGGCGTCGGCGGCACCTCGCTCGAGGCGTTGATGTGGGGACGCTGGAAGTCGAGGAATGCCCGGACGTTCTCCTGGGGGTCTCTCGACTGGAGGTTGCGCAGCGCCGCTTCCTGGAGGTACTGGAGGGGCGGCAGGGAGCCCGGCCCCATGATGTCGGAAGAGGCCACCACGGACGGGACGGCGTCCGACACGGGACGGAAGGGCTCGTCGGGCAGCATGGCGTCGGCGGTCTGGGGGTTTCCGGGGTCGCCGGCGACCATGATGATGCCGTTGTCGTTGATAAAGGGGTGGTCCTTCTTGAAGGCCTCCATCAAGCGCTGGTTGCGCTTCCATTTGGCGCACTTCTCGCCCTTGGAGCAGCTGTGCGGCTTTGGCAGGACCTGCTCGATGCCAACGATCGACACCGACTCGAGCGGCGAGATGATGTCGTTGACCTTGACCCGCGGCTTTTGCTTCCGGCTGCCCGCGCCGCTCTCCTGCCTCCGCAGCTCCCTCTTGACCGTCTTGTCCGGCTCGTCCTCAATGGGGGTCTCGGGCATGGGCTCCGGCTGCTTGAGGTTTCTCATCTTGTGGATCTCTTCCCAGATCAGCGTCCTCACGCCAAACGACAGGATTCCGAGCTCCTTCAGGTCCTCGAACTTGAGCGTGATCAGAATGGCACCGTTGATGTCGTTCTCGACAAACCTCTCGGCGGCGCCGAGCTCCACGCCAGCGTTCAGCATCCTCTGCGCAACCATCTCCGGTGTCCACGCAAACAGGGTCGACGTGTCCAGCTCCTCGTCGGTGAACTGAAAGGGCCCGGTGTCGCGCCTCTTCCTTGGGAGGGGCGTCCGGTGCACGTGTTGGAGATGGAGATCCATCATGTGCGGGTCCTTTGGCGTGACCGGGGAGAGGGAGAGGGCGTGCTGGAGCTCGATCGATTGCGCCGACGACATGGAGCTGCGGAACAGATGGGGGCCCCTGGGACCCTCGACCTGCTGTTTCGGGTCGAGGTCGAAGACAAAAGCGCGCTGCCGTAGTGACCTCGGTGTCTGCGCCTCGTCGTATGTCGACAGCGTCGTGAAGCTGGGCTGCCCGGACTGTGTCCTGTTAGTATCCCACTCTGATGCTGCTTGGCCGGCCGGAGATCCAGGGGTCACCCACCGAGCCGACACTGACGCGAGGAGAGCACTCCCCGTCGTCGATCCCCTCCAAATCCCCAAACTCGCTGTAGACCTCCGAGTCGTCGTCGTGGTCGTCCCCGTGCTCGATCTCGGTGTCCGACTCCATGAACTCGGTGTAGACCGAGTACGGCCTGTCCTTTTGCCTGGACGCCGAGAAGAAGACGTCCCGGCTCCGCGTCTTCTGCCGCATCTCCTGCGGTGGCCGCTCCCGGGCGGCGAATTGTACTTGTTCCTGTGCTGTGTTAGTCTGGGAGGATGTCCCGGCATCACTGCCCGCCGAGCATACCATTGTAGTCATATGTCGTCCCCGTCGATGTTGCTATCGACCTCTTGTGTATGTATACCCAGGTGTGCTTCGAGGAGCAGACAGGACGAGGCCAGCTTCGAGTGTCTACTCGATCACTGGCGAGAGCCAAAACCAAAAGGGGAGAGACCGGATGGTGGGGCAGGCGGGTGGGCGCCTCCGGAGGTTATGTACGTTCACCGCAACGAGGACACGGCCGTGCGGGCGCAGAGCAGATAGGAATAGAATGGATAGTATGTATGTAAGTAAGCGCAAGCGCCGGGACGGGCAGGAAACCGTTGCACGTCACAAAATGCGATGTGATTCAGGGCGGCACAACAGCACAGCAACAACAGCACTGGGCTCGAGAGGGAAAAGGAAAAGGGAACCGAGCAAGCAGCAACTGGGAGGGGTCCCCTGTGAGGAGTGTGACCCGCGGGGTCTAGGGCCAATATGTGTGATATCGGGGAGGTGAGGAAGAGGCAGAGACGGGATGGCCCCCCTCTTCCTCAACCAGACAGACCACA
>FTCG01000381.1_pt1 | contig 13566 bp, 8 predicted proteins | sample 1639641 | NCBI WGS metagenome assembly FTCG01 (sample SAMEA3914864, study PRJEB12502) | metagenome | biome: forest; material: soil | place: USA | collected 2012-03-12 | depth 0.3 m
AGCCAGAACTCACCAGATCACCAACAACCCCCACCCCCCCCCCCGCCTCCCCCTTCAAAAACCCCCCAATCAACCCCTCAAACTCGCGATCAACAATCACGCAATCCACCTCGGCAAAGCCCAGGATGTACGCCACATCCTCCTCCTTCAGCCGATAGTTGACGGGGACCAGCACCGCCCCGGCCGCCACAACGCCATAGATGCTCTCCAAAAACGCCGGCGTGTTCGGCGCGAGGATGCCGACCCTTTTGTGCCCCTTTTTGCGCACTAAGCTCAACCGTCAGCTGTCATATCCTTTTCCGTTGATAAGGGGTGAGTGTTGGTGAGATGCCAGGAGGCCGATGCCCCATCTCCGCTCCCCAGACACAGACACCTTCACGAGAAACAGCACAACCCATCCCATGTCTAAAAAAAAACCGAAAAAGGAGAAAGAAGAAAAAAAAGAACATACAATAATACCCCAACCCCCTAGCCCGATCAGCAACCTCGATATACGACCTTCTCAACAGCCGGCCGTTGGCAGTGACATGCACGACAGCTTCAGCGTCAGGCTCGATGGACGCGGCGCGCTCGAGGAAGACTGTTGGGCATTGTCAGCTATTGTTTTTCTAACTTATGGTAGGGTGTGTCGAGGGTAGGCCGGAAGCACAGAACGGCTGAAAGGGGATGTAGACGGCTTGGATTTGACGTACATGTTGGTGAGAGGTGGGAGAGATGGTGTTGGGGTAGCGGTGGGGGGGTTTTAGGGTGCAGGTGGGCGAGGAGGGATTGTAGGCGGGTGGGGGGGGACATTTTGTGTTTTTTGTTTTGCTTTTGGTGGTGTTTGGGACTGGGATGGCTGGGTGTGTTTTGAGTTTGGATGGAGAGGTGGGTGGTGATGCCGAGGGTGGGATGCGCGGTGGTGCCGGGTTTGGCGGTGTGTGACGGGGAGAGTGCGTGTGTGTGACCGGGTGTCGCAGTGTGCAGACTGCAGAGGTGAGGCTGGCCGTCGGCACGCGGGGCCGAGAATAGAGGGCTTAGAGTTGCTGCTGTCGGATGATGAGATGGAGCGTTGGCCGAGGTGTCGCGATGTCGGTCGCACAAACGAGGGTCGGGAGGTGTTGGGAGGTGTTGGGGCACGAGCCGATCGAAGCCGCCGTTGGTCCGAGGGAGAGGGAGAGATGAGAGACGGAGCGGGGAGAGAGACGACGGGCAGCGGACAGAAGACAGATGACAGGGAGAGACAGTGTCTGGGATTGAATAAAAGAAAAGACACAAGCTATAACTAGTTGCCTCCTCGGTTCAACTCAACCAGAACAAGCGCGAGCGCGAAGCAGGACGAGGCCAGCTTCCAGCTTCCAGGTGTCCGGACCCGTCTCCAATTCCTCGGCCATGGCCAGGCGCGGGGACCAGCTGTGCCTGTGACGGCACCGATCCGATCCGGGGTCTCTCCGCATTTCCCAGCTTCCCCTTTGGAGCTGCAACGCCCGCTAAGCCGCATTGGGCGGCCTGCAAGTGGGACGACAGGTGAGATCGCCGCCTTCACAGCCGAGATTGTTGGGAACTTGGGGTAGCTAGACCTGTAGTTGGGTTCTAGAGGGGTTAATTCAACCAAGAAGAATAAGGGTTCTGAGTTCACAAATTGCTGCCTGCCATCAAACGGCAATTGCAAACTCGCAGCCTGGCGGCGGCCTCAGGCCCCTTCCTCATTTGGCTCTTGCGTTGCTGGTCGATGGCGTGCGTGGGGTGCTGAGTTCCCCACACTGGCAGCCAGAACCCCCACAACTTGCAGCGATGGTGCAAGTGGCGCCAGGTCCGTCACCTTCCCTTCTCCTGGCTGATGAGCATCCCAAGCCCTACGGAGGTCTCCATCCCGGCGAACAGCACACATTCACTTCCCGCAAAAACGGACCACACATTGAAAGGGATGAAACACGCTCGATATTCAACTCATCGCTCAATCATAACCATCATGACGTGACAAGGCACATGCGACCCTGCACCGCCCCCTCGGCGGGACGTTCCCTGAGAAAACAGGAGCCGGCGATCCAACCACACGGGGATCGATCGCGGCAAAAACACAGACAGTGGCATCCATCCATCCATCCATCCGTTTACTCCTCCACTATCCCAACACTACTCCCGTGAGGGCAGTTAGTCCTTGCGGATCAGGCTGTCAAACAGCGGCTTGAGGCTCTTGGCGCTCTTCTTGGGATGGCGCTTCTGGTCGTTGACATAGTCGACGTACGTGACGCCAAAGCGCGTCTCATACCCCTCAGCCCACTCAAAGTTATCCATGAGCGACCACGCGAGATAGCCCCGAACATCGACACCGTCCTCGGACACGGCCGCCGCCATGGCGCGCACGTAGTCGTCAAAGTACTTGACGCGGAAGTTGTCCTCGACAATCTCCTCGAGCGCCATGTCGTTCTCGCCCTTGAGCGACGTGCCGTTCTCGGTGACGTAGATCTTGGGCTTGCCGTAGCGCTTGCTCAGCCAGTTGAGCAGGTCGCGGAAGCCCTGCGCGTGCGGGCGCAGCCAGAAGGACTGCGTCTCGGGCCCGATGCAGTCGCCGTTCTTGTTGTAGAAGAGCGTCTCGAGGTTGCCCAGGAAGTCGTCCTCGGGGGGCACGCCCTTCTTGTGCTTGATGTAGTTGGCCGTGTAGTGGTTCATGCCGTAGAAGTCGTTGGAGCCCTTGACGAGGGCGACGTCCTCGTCGGACCACGCCGGCAGGCGGTCGCCGAGCTGCTTGCGCATCGACTCCGGGTAGTGGCCGAAGTAGATGGGGTCGGCGAACCACGAGATGGCGAACTCGATCTTGCGGTCGCAGGCCTCGACGTCGGCCGGGTCCTCGGGGTCCCAGGGCAGGGTGGCGTCGCCGTTGAGGGTGATGCCGATCTCGCCGCCCTGCGTGGGCTTGAAGTCGTCGCGGTAGGCCTTGACGGCCTTGCCGTGGGCGACCAGGATGTTGTGGCCGACGATCCACGGCTCGCGCGCGCTGTCGCCGACGGGCGACTTGCTGCGGTCCGACGTGTGGCCGGGCGCGAAGTAGCCGCTGTTGAAGCCCAGGATGGACGAGCACCACGGCTCGTTGAAGGTGATCCAGTGCTGGCACTTGGGGATGGCCTTGAACATGACGCGGGCGTAGTTCTCAAAGTCGGCCGAGAACTCGTCCTTGTTGAGGAAGCCGCCGTAGCGCTTCTGCAGGGCGTCGGGCAGGTCCCAGTGGAAGAGGGTGATGAAGGGCGTGATGCCGGCCTCGAGCAGGTCGTCGACGAACTTGACGTAGTGGTCGATGCCCTTCTGGTTGACGGGGTCGTTGCGGCCGCCCAGCGGGATCACGCGCGACCACGACAGCGAGAAGCGGTACGAGTTGGCGCCGAGCGACTTGAGCAGGTCAATGTCCTCCTTGGTGCGCTTGTACGAGTCGCACGCCACGGCGCCGGAGCTGCCGTCGGCGATCTTGCCGGGGATGGCGCAGAAGGTGTCCCAGATGGAGGGGCCGCGGCCATCCTCGGTGGCCGAGCCCTCGATCTGGTAGCTGGGGGCCAAGCACGTTAGTATATATGTATGTGCTACATATACTGTAAGAGAAACAAAAGAACTCACGCCGCGGTGGCAAAGCCCCAGTGGAAGTCCTTGGGAAGAGACATGATGGATGGCTGGTGGCTATCTGTCTTCTGTCTGAGTCTGGTCTGGTGGTGAGGGGTCAGGACTCGGAAGGGACAGCAGCGCAAACGAGGGCGGGTTTCACGGCAGCTTTTATACGCGGCTGGCGCGCACGCAAGCGGCCAGGAACCCCATCACGGCGGCCGTTTGTGCCATTACCCAGTGTCCATTATCCATTATCCTGCCTGGTCCCCCATTCTTTCCCGCGTGTTTCGGACCGTCGACACCGAGAAAAAGCTAGGCATAGGCTGAGAAGATGCGGGCCAGCGCCAGCCGTGTGCATTGGTGCAGCAGGAGATGGCACAACCAGGGCGCCCGGGGCCCCGAAAGCAGCCAGGGGCCCCCCACCGCGGGGTAAAGTTGGCTCGCAGGGCACAAACAACGGCGCGCCGTGAGTGGCCAGGGCCGGCGGAATCCCCTGCCCGGTGGGGCCGGGCACCCACTCTCACCCACCCTGGGCCGCCCCAGGCCCCAACGGGAAAAGAGGCCAGCCCTGGAAATCGCCCTTCAGGCCCCTGGCGCGCCCTGGGCCACGGAACAAAAACCCGAAGCGACCTTCTGGAAGAGCCAGCGCAGAGTGGTACCCAGGTACCTTACATGAGGAGGCTCTGTCGGCGGAGAGCCGCAACGTCTCCCAACCCGACCTCTGCCCTCGCCGCGCCGCCCAGCACGCGCAATCCGGCCTCCAAACCGCGCACGCCGATCCCGAAAGTCGCTCAGCGCGCGCTCTCCACCCGGGCCCCGGGTCCCGGATGCGCGGGCCGCAAAGAGACAAACGGGGCTCCGGCTGGGTAAACCTCGGGCCAAGCGGGGGGTGGGCGCAGCCAAAGCTGGTCACGAGCGGGGGGTCGGCCTAGCCAACCACGGCGGCACACCGCCCGCGCGCCGAGAGGAGCAGATGAGCCTCCTGTTCAACCGCCGCAGGGCCCGTCGAGGGCCTGTCGAGGGCCCGTCGACCAGTGGCTCGGCATGTTTCGAGGCGAGGCAGGAGGTGCCAGGCGAGCGACGGATCCTACACTACAGTACACAGACTCACAGACCGTGACAGACCACCAGCCCGTCTGCCCCGTCTGCCCCGTCTGCCCCCTCTGCCGCCCGTCCGCCCGCCTCCGCCTGGCAAAAGTCCGGCACAATCCCCCCCTTGCGCCTCTGGTCCTGACCCCCTTGGCTCCCTCGCTCCCTGCCGATGGCTAATCCTCGGCCCCCGTGGCGATTCACGACGCTTCGTCTCGCCCCGGACCGAGCAGGCTGACCACGGCTCGGATGTGCTCCCGCCAGGAACGAGGCCACACTCAGCAGCGCGACACGTTGCCGGGGAGGGACGGTGCTTTACGTTGTTATGGACGGCGGCACATCCGGCCGGCTGTCCCGGGCATGGACTTGGACGCTGTCTATCTGTAGCACTCGGTCGTGGTTACGGTTGCACACACATACTGTGTACACACACACACTCTCTCTCGCCCATCACCTCATGATCCACCGCGATCCACCCCAGTGGCCGTGGCAACTGCACCAGTCCCGGCAAATTGTCCCTTCATTTCTACCTGCAGGCTAACCGCGCGTCTGACACTACCGCCTGCCTAGCAACGCAACACCGCACCAAGCTCCGTCCTAACAAACCCGGTGTGCGAGCTAGTGCTAAGAATAAGTGCCAGTCAGGATGATCTCTGCAACATAGCGGCGGCAGCCCGTCCACGCCAAAACACACCCCGTCCCTTACACAGTACACAGTCTCACAATATTATCCCACCTCCCAAACCACCGCACATTGCATAACCTTACCCCAGAAGTCGACAGTCTCAAACCTCACCCAACTTCCTCTTCCTCGGACTCGCCGCCCTCCCACCATCACCACCATCACCACCATCACCATCCTCCTCAGTCCACTCCACAACCTCCCACTCAACCCTCACGCTCCCCTCCCCAACACCCACAGCCTTCCGAGTCACCCTCCCAAGCCGACTGCCCTCCACCAACCCCTCAAACCACGGCACCGCCCCGACCCGTCCCATCATCACCATCTCCTCCTGCTCTCCCTCTTGCTGCTGCCCCCGTCCCTGTTCTTGTCCCCGTCCCTGTCCCCGTCCCCGCTTCTCCTCCCTCTGACCACCACCCTCCTCCTCCCCCTCTTCCCCCTCACCCTCAGAAGCAGAAGCAGAAGAAGACCCCTCAGAAAGCCCAGGCAAAAACCCCAGCTCCTCCAGATCCGCCAGGTCCTCCGGCAACAAGCTGCCCAAGCTCAGCTGGATGAACTCGGCGTCGTGCTCGGACCAGTAGGACAGCGGCGTGCCGCAGAAGCCGCAGAAGTGGCGCATTTTTGTTGTCTTCTCCTGCTGTTCTTCTTCTTCCTCCTGTTGGGGTTGTTTCTGCTGCTGCTGCTGTTGTTGGTGTTGTCTTGGGGTGGTAGTGGTGGTGGTGGAGTAGGCGCGGTGGATCTGCGAGCGGGTTTCGGTTTCGTGGAGGGGGGCGATGAGGCTGTGGTACCAGGGGAGGGGGACGCGGAGGTAAGCTGCGAAGCGGGGGAGGGGTTAGTTGGGCTGGATTGGATGATGAAGAGGAGGGATAGGATTACCTTGGGAGGGCTGGGAGGTGAAGAGGACTTGGGCGGTTTGGGAGGGTGCTGTGGTTTGGGGGAGCTGGATGATGTAGAGGTTTCGGCCGCAGTGGCAGCTGCCTCGGAGGGGGCGGTCGAAGCTCATCTTTGCCTTGCTCTCGTCTCTTTTTTGTTTCGTTCTTTTTCCTTGTTTCAAAATAAAAGAGGAGGGTGGCACCAAAGTGAGGTACAGAACAGAGACTGCGCTGTGGCAGAAGAGACAATCGTGGCCGGGTTTGGATACAGTCCTTCCCGCCGTTGACTCGGCTCGTATACACACAGTAAATGCAACGAGGAATACGAAGCGAGCAGACCCGGCAGGGAAGGTTGCCGAGGACACAGTTCGGTGCTTATAACTCCAGGCTGCGACAGTGGTTGCCGACAACAAACGCCTTCCCAAGCAGACCCCGTCGACAGCACAATGCTCGCTCACTTACATCATTCTCGCTCAAAACGGTCGACCAGGGCCCCACATGACTGGCTGCTCCAGGCAGGGAGGCTCCAGCGTTTCCATTTGGTCTGCACCTCCTGCAAGCTAGCGCAGGCAGCTTTCTGCGAGAGGAATTGCCGTTCCAGTCGGAGAATTTTGGCTTCTTTGCTTTGAGTGGCTTCCAGTCCATCGCAAGCTTGCGTTTTGCAGAGTTTGATGCAACTCCAGTGGCCGCCTAGACCTGCGCATGCCTGTTCTGTTCTTCGAAGGCTTGCATGGTATCTACCATGTTTTTGTGTTGTATGAAGACATCATGATATAAATCGAAAAACTCAGAAGCAAAGAAACGTTGCAACCAACACTCGAGTTGCCGTAGCCAGGCATGTTCTTCGAAGTCCTGGTGGACGAAGTCCCTGTTGGTATGAAATCATTACGGTACTGGAAGTAACGCTGCGTTATTACCGTATTTCCTGTGCTTCTAGACCTCGAGACGAAATGGCCCAAGCTTCTTCGCCATTTGCCTGACCGCCCGGCAATTCTGCGCCTTCAATTTAGCTTGTCGCGTCAACTTCACGCGCCCCGGCGACCAGGCAGACCCTCCGACACCAACTTTTAAATCTGCGGTGTCCATCGCAACCATCCGCATCGCAATACAATCCAGCTAATCGGACATCATGGCTATGTAAGTGCGCCATTGCCATCACCATCGAGTTGCCCAATTCGACGGCATCTTTGTTTCTGCATGCTGCAGCGCAACCCCAACTAATGCAGCACAGGGAGAGCTTCGACAACATCCACCTGGACTTGTCCCGGGAACAGGGCAAGTGCAGGTTCGCCGAGAACGGCCTGGGATGGAAGCCCGCGGGCGGCGGCGACACCTTCACTCTCGACCAGAGCAACATCGGCGGCGCACAATGGAGCAGGGCCGCCCGCGGCTACGAGTTGAAGATCCTGCAGCGGAACTCGGGCGTCATCCAGCTGGACGGCTTCCAACAAGAGGTGAGGACGGCGCGAGCAGGCACGGCACGGCGGCGGCTGATACTGGCTAGGACTATGAGCGTCTCAGCAAAATCTTCAAGAGCTGGTACAGCACCAACCTCGAAAACAAGGAGCACTCTCTGCGCGGCTGGAACTGGGGCAAGACCGAGTTCGGCAAGGCCGAGCTCACGTTCAACGTGCAGAACCGGCCCGCCTTTGAGATCCCCTACTCGGAGATCTCCAACACCAACCTTGCGGGCCGCAACGAGATCGCCGTCGAGTTCTCGGTCGGCGAGGGCGGAAAGGCAAACGGCCAGAATGGCGCGACACCAGGCAAGGGCAGGAAGGCCGCGGCCGGGCGGGACCAGATGACCGAGATGCGCTTCTACATTCCGGGCACCACAACGAGGAAGGAGGCCGAGGGGGGGGAGGCGGGGAGCGGCGACGAGGAGGAGAAGAACGCTGTCACGCTCTTCTACGACACTCTTATCGAGAAGGCCGAGATTGGGGAGACGGCTGGCGACACCATCGCCACCTTTTTGGATGTCCTCCATCTCACACCGAGGTTCGTGCCGTACCCTAAAGGATGCATACACGCAAATCGCTAACAATTCACAGAGGCCGCTTCGACATCGACATGTACGACGCCTCGTTCCGTCTCCGGGGCAAGACGTACGACTACAAGATTCAGTACGAGGCTATCAAGAAGTTTATGGTCCTCCCGAAGCCCGACGACACCCACTTTATGCTCTGCATTGGGTTGGATCCGCCTCTCCGCCAGGGCCAGACAAGGTATCCGTTCGTGGTCATGCAGTTCAAGCAGGACGAAGAGGTCACGCTGGATCTGAATCTCGCCGAGGAGGAGCTCCAAGGCAGATACAAGGACAAGCTCCAGGGCCACTACGAACAACCCCTGCACCAGGTTGTCGCGTACATCTTCAAGGGGCTGGCGAACAAGAAGATCTCAGCCCCCGCAAAGGACTTTACAACGTGGGTGTCTCCCAGTCCATGCTAGCTCGAGGTTTTGTGTGCTGACCTCCTCCCAGACACCGTCAGCAATACGGCATCAAGTGCTCGATCAAGGCGAGCGAAGGCTTCCTGTACTGCTTGGAGAAGGCCTTCATGTTTGTGCCCAAGCCCGCGACCTACATCTCGTACGAGCAGACGCAGTCCATCACCTTCTCGCGCGTGAGCGGCGCCGTGTCGGCGCTGTCCACGTTCGACATCACGGTGCACCTCAAGGCCGGCGCGGGCTCGTCGCAGTTCAGCAACATCAACCGCGAAGATCTCAAGGCGCTCGAGGACTTTTTCAAGCTCAAGGGCCTGCGGGTTAAGAACGAGATCGACGAGGAGACGACGCTGCTCGCGGCGGCGCTGCGGGACGAGGACATGGCCAGCTCGGACGAGGAGGTGGTGGCGCCCAAGGCGGACCGCGGGTCGGCGGACGAGGACGAGGAGAGCGTCGACGAGGACTTCCACGCCGACAGCGAGAGCGACGTCGCCGAGGAGTACGACAGCAACCACGAGAGCGACGGGTCCGGCAGCGCCGAGAGCGACGTCGACAACCAGGTGGATGACGACGACGAGGACGAGGAGATGGAGGAGGTGGAGGAGGAGCGGCCCAAGAAGAAGAAGAAGACTGGTTAGGTGGCAGTCGTCGGGACGCCCAGGTTCCAGGCTGTCAGGGTTCAGGCTGTGGTGCAGTCGTAGGAGCCTCGGGTTACAGGGGTGGGAGGGGGGCAGAAGTGATCGCGTGCAGGTTTTGGGTTGGCGTTCAGGGCTGGGAACAAGCAGCATGGGTGTTTGTGCAGTGTTTTAGTCGATAATCCCGCTTGGGTACGGATCAATAGGTACCGTGGTCAGAGAGCGTTGACATGGTGAGCGGGTTTGAGGTTGATGCAGTGATGGGTTGTTGCAGAAAAAAGAGCAGAGAATATTCCCAAAACTCCAAAGAGCTATTCCGCATCTTATGTTGTGTTGGGATACCGACCTGCAAAGCAGCAGTTGAGGCTTCTCTCTTGCCTTCCCGCATGTGCAGCAAGGGTTTCGGCTGCTGTCGGCCCTTTAAACGCACTCAACGGCTGCCACCGACAGCTGGGGTAGGTTGGCACGTGCACTACTACCCCACCAAACGGTGCAGCGGCGGTGCGCTGCCTGCTGTTGCTGGGAGAGTTTGTTGTCCACTTTTGACTTTTCTGATTTCTGCCCCACCTTGCATTGCGCCCATCTCCCATCGCAGCACAACCGCATTCCACCCACCGTCTTTGTCTGATCTTGCTCAGGCACCGCGAATTCTTGCAACACTCCGCCCGCTCTGTCTCGTGCCCACCTGCCGACCGCGTCGCCCGTTCCCGCACCCCCCCCATCCCCGCCCACCACCGCCTGTGCCACCGAGAGATTCCAAGCCGGGCCATGGAGGCCTAGAGGGGTAGTCGAGCCATGTGTGTCGGGCGCTGCATCTGCCGTTCCTGAGAATGCCGAGGACCTCTTCCACACACAGTACACAGCTGCTCGGGGTATAGCAGTTCTGCACCGCGCCGCAGCAGGAATTGCACTTGCTGCCGGCCCAGATTCCGATAGACGAACACACCTTACTGTCCGGCAATGGACGCCCAGGTGAGCACGAGTGCCCTGCTTTGCTTCCTGTTCCCCGCTGCCCAACCCGCCAGCCCCGCTATCCACCGCAAGGGCTAAAGTCGCTGCGTGACTGCTCACACACCGCCCGTCGTGTCGAGGGCTGGCCACCGCACGTCTATCTGTCTGCCCGAGCCTTTTGCTGACCCGGCCGTTTGCCGCACCCAGATCGAAAATGCGATCGAGATCGCCTGGAATCCCGCCTCGGGCCAGGCCCTCAAGGGCCAAGCCTTCGAGTTCCTGAACCAGCTGCGCACCGATCCCCAGGCCTGGCAGGTCTGCACCGCCCTCTTTACCCGGACACCCCGAGCCTCCGAAGTCGTGCGCCTGGTCTCCCTCGAAATCATCAACAATGCCGTCCAGTCGCAAGCGGTCGACGCCGCCAGCCTCGGCTTCCTCAAGCAGTCCTTCCTCGAATACATCGGGCGCATCTACAGCGGCGAGGCTCGGGAGCCGGTCGACCCGCCAGGGCTGCAAAACAAGCTCACCCAGACCCTGACGTACCTGTTCGTCCACCTGTACAAGGAGGGCTGGGAGAGCTTCATCGATGACTTCCTCGCCCTCGCCCAGAAGGACAACAACCTCCCCGGCGTCGTCATGTATCTGCGCCTCCTCGGCTCGATCCATGATGAGATTGCCGACCTCATGCTGAGCCGGCCCGACAACGAGGCCAAGCGCAACAACGACCTCAAGGACTTGGTGCGCGACCGGGACATGGCCAAGATCGCCCAGTCCTGGAAGGACCTGATTGCCCGGTACAGCAACCAGAACGACGCCGTGGTCGAGTCGACGCTCAAGACGGTCGGCAAGTGGGTGAGCTGGATCGACATCCACCTGGTCATCAACCAGGAGATGCTCAACCTCCTGCTGCCCCTGGTCGGGAGGACGAGCGCGTCCGGCGGCGAGGACAAGGTCCGGGACGCCGCCGTGGACACCTTCACCGAGATTGTGGCCAAGAAGATGAAAGCCGGCGACAAGATCGAGATGATTTCGTTCCTCAGCCTCCAGGAGATCGCCACGCAGCTGCTGGCGAGCCCACCCCTGAACGAGTGGAAGGGGACCCCGCGATACGACACCGACCTTGCCGAGTCCGTGGCCAAGCTGGTCAACACCGTCATGGCCGACGTGGTACGCGTTCTCGAGGACAGCAAGGTCAGCAACGAGACCAGGGCCTCGGCCGAGCAGCTCCTGCGGGGCTTCCTCCCCTCCCTGCTCCGCCTGTTCGCCGACGAGTACGACGAAGTCTGCTCGACGGTCATCCCCTCGCTTACCGACCTCCTGACCTTCCTCCGCAAGGTCGGGCAGCTGCCTCCCACGTATTCGGAGATGCTGCCCCCGATTCTAAACGCCATTGTCCTCAAGATGAGGTACGATGAGACGTCCAACTGGGGCCACGAGGACGAGCAGACCGACGAGGCCGAGTTTCAAGACCTGCGTAAAAAACTGCAGATACTCCAAAAGAGCGTCGCCTCGGTCGACGAGAATCTTTGCATAGAATTCCTGAGCAATCTGGTGGCAAACATGTTTACGACCCTCGAGCAGCAGGGGTCGCAGATGGACTGGAGGGATCTCGACCTGGCGCTGCACGAGATCTATCTCTTTGGCGAGCTGGCGCTGCCCAACATGGGGCTGGCTCAGAAGAGCCAGCCAAACACCGTCGCTGTGGAGAGGCTCGGCGTCATGATGAGCAAGATGGTCGAGTCGGGTAAGAATACAGGATCCCGCGCTGTGGCTTTTGCTAACTGGACGCAGGCATCGCCAACTACCCTCACCCTGCGATCCTCCTCCAGTACATGGAGATCTGCACGAGATACTACAACTTCTTCTTGGACCAGCACCGCTACATCCCCCAGGTGCTCGAAAACTTTGTCCGGCTGGTGCATCACGACCACGTCCGGATCCGAACCCGGTCTTGGTACCTGTTCCACCGCTTCGTCAAGACGCTGAGGGCGCAGGTTGGAAACGTGGCCAAGACGGTTATAGAATCCATCGGCGACCTCCTGCCGATCAAGGCCGAGGTCCCCGGCAACGACGCCGACGACGACATGTCCTCGGACGAGTCGGACCACTCGGCCGACGCCATTTTCAACAGCCAACTCTACCTGTACGAGGCCATCGGGTGCATCTCGTCAACGTCGGCCACGCCCCCGGCCGACCAGGGCCTGTACGCGCGCTCCGTCATGGAGCCGCTCTTCTCCGACATGAGCGTGCACCTGGAGCGGGCAAAGGCCGGGGATGCGCAGGCGATCCTCCAGGTGCACCACATCATCATGGCCCTGGGCACCCTCGCCAACGGCTTCGCCGAGGCCCACGCCGGGCAGCAGTCGAGCAAGCGGCCGCAACCGCACGAGGCCGTCTCCAACGAGTTCTCGCGAGCCGCCGAGGCCATCCTCATCGCGCTCAACCAGCTCAACGCCAGCGACGACGTCCGCGCGGCCTGCCGGTCGGCCTTCTCCCGCCTCCTGGGCGTGCTGGGCGCCGCCGTGCTGCCGCAGCTGCCCCAGTGGATCGAGGGCCTGCTGTCCCGCAGCTCCAGCAAGGACGAGATGGCCATGTTCCTCCGCCTCCTAGAGCAGGTCGTCTACAACTTCAAGACCGAAATCTACAACATCCTCGACCTGCTCCTCACCCCGCTCCTCCAGCGCGTCTTCAGCGGCCTCTCCGAACCCATCAGCGGCACCGACGACGAAATCCAGCTGCAAGAGCTCCGCCGCGAGTACGTCTCCTTCGTCCAAGTCATCCTTATCAACGACCTCAGCGGCGTGCTCGTGTCGTCCGCCAACCAAGCTACCTTCGAATCCCTCGTCTCCTCCATCATCAACATCGCCAAAACCCTCACCCACGGCAACCTCGTCCCCTCCCGCATCGCCTTCAACTGCCTCTTCCGCATGGCCGCCCAGTGGGGCGGGCCCGACGTCGCCACCATCGGCGACAACCCCGTCACGACGGGCGCGCCGGCGCCCGCCATCCCGGGCTTCGACCGCTTCATGATCGACCATTTCCACGGGCTGTGCTGGACGGTGCTGCAGGACGCTGGGTTCCGGCCGAATACCGACGCGCAGAGCCGGCAGATTTTGAATGAGATTGTCGCGATCCAGCAGGTTATCTATGCCAAGACTGGGGAGGCGTTTGTCGCGCAGGTGCAGGGGGTTACGTTTCGCCAGCTGGGGATTGAGGGGGCGGAGGAGTACCTTGGTTTGGTGATGCGGTCGAGGGAGAAGAAGGCTGTTGGGGAGTGGTTGTTGAGGTTGTTGAAGGGGCGGAGGTGAGGGTTGGAGGCGGG
>FTCG01000352.1_pt1 | contig 13460 bp, 12 predicted proteins | sample 1639641 | NCBI WGS metagenome assembly FTCG01 (sample SAMEA3914864, study PRJEB12502) | metagenome | biome: forest; material: soil | place: USA | collected 2012-03-12 | depth 0.3 m
GATTACCCAAATTCGGCAATGCACATGGCCCATCTGGGCAGGAAGCGGCTGAGAAAGTCTAGGCAGGGCTCAACTACGCGGATGGTTCATGCCGTGTTTTGGCACTTTCCATAGTTCGGTCCTTTGGTGCGGGGCCAGGCAACCAAGCGAGATTCACACCAAACAATGAAGGAACTGACAAAAGAGTTGACAGGTCAGAAAGACTAAGAACACTAGCACCTGGTGTACACACCAGGTGCTCACGCGGCATGGTTACACAGGGCATGTTGGGGCGCGTTCGAGAGTGTAAGTCGTCGGTGAACTACGGTAGCCTCGCCGACCGCACCTCACCTCACCTCGGTCCTTGGCAGTTGGTTCACGCAGCGATACCGAGAACTTGGAACGCGGCCACAGCCTCAACCACCACAACAAACACTAACAAGGACTCGGGTGCCAACGGTATTGGACACGTCCTGGAGCCGTCTCGTCCCAATTCGGGGACCTTCTCGGGCCGCGGGGCTCACCGGGTCTCTCCCCGGTCTCCCGTCTTGTCAGGTCAAGGCCGACTGCGCCCGAGACGCGCCCTGGCCCAACGGCCAACTGCCCCTCGCCTGGACCACGAGCCAAAATGTCGTCCCCATCTGGCGACCGACAAACTCACCCAACAACCCTGCCCTTCCCCCCAGTCAGCAACGCTTCTTCCCTCGCCGACCCAGCCTCGACCAACCCCTCCCCGACACCGACCACCCCCTCCCCACCGCAGACCACCCCCCTCCCCGCATTCCCCTCCTCAGCAGCAGCAGCAGCAGCCTCGCCCGTCACCACCACCCCATCCCCCGGCCCGGCAGCAGCAAAGCCGGGCGGCGACCCGCGCGCAGGCGACCCCCCGCGGCTCGGCACCCGGCTGCCTTCGCCCTTGAGCTCGTTGTCTAGCCACAGGTGCGCGCCGGCCTCCTTGAGCAGCCGCACGCACTCGCCGTTGCCCATCTTCTCGGCCAGGTACAGCGGCGTATTGTTGGCGCGGTTGCGCACGTGCACGCTGGCGCCGCGCGTCAGCAGCTCCCGCAGCACGAGCGGGTCCGGGCCGACGGCCGCCAGGTGTAGCGCTGTGTTGCCTGCGTAGTCGGCGCGTTTGACTGCGTGTTTGGCAATGTCAGCTGTGATGGTCCTCACTGGGGTCGGAGGAGTTCGGGAGCGTAGGTGCTCCCGATGGCTCCTGAGATGGGTGAAAGGGGAGATAAGCAGCTCGAAGTTGACATACGCAACTGGTGGTTAACCTCGTCGCCCGAGAGGATCTCGCTGACTGTGCGTAGCTCGCCGTTGCGGATTGCGTAGCCGAGGGCGGTGAAGGCGGTTTCTAGAGAAGGAGAGTCAGTAGGTTGACCTTCAGAAGAGAAAGGGGAGGTTGGCAACGAAGAGAAAATGGGAGCCGAACCGGCAGAGGTGAGTCTCCCTACGGCAGCGTCGATGCTCCCTGCAGGGTGGGAAAACGACGGCAGCGCCATCTCGGTCATCTCGCCGCGCAGCGAATGCGCCATCTTTTCCGTGACCTCGGCGTACGACAGCGAGGGCAGCCCCAGCAGGTACGACAGCTTGGTCAGCGCCGCCTCGGTCGTCAGGTCGTGCCCAAAGACAACGCCGGCGCGGCCGAGCGCGGTGCCCGGCGCGTACAGCGGCGACACAAACCCGTTGGTGCACTGGCTGACATTAACAATGACGACGCCGCGCTCGACGGCCTGGCGGATCACCTTGGTCAGGCTGCCGTCGACGCCGCCGGGGGCGTTGCCCATGCCAAACGTCTCGAGGATCAGCCCGCGGAGGTTCGGCACCCTAAGCACGGAATCCACCATCTCGGGCTTGATCCCCGGGAAGATGCGCAGGCACGCCACGTGCGCCGTGTCCAGGTACTTGATGACGCGGAACTCGGCGATGCGCGTCGGCCGGTGCACGAGCGCCCAGTTGACGTCGACGCCCAGCGACGTCACCTTGGCGAGCGGCTCGCAGTTGGGGCTGTCAAAGGCCTCGAAGGACGAGGCCGACACCTTGGTGGTGCGGTTGCCGCGGAAGAGGGTGTGGTGGAAGAAGAGGCAGACCTCGGGCAGCACAAAGGTGCCCGCGATGATGAGCGAGCCCAGCAGGTTGTCGACGGCGTCGGACTGCAGCGCGAAGATGGACGCCTGCGAGCCCGTGAGGATGACGGGCTTGCCGAGGTCCGACATCATGAAGGAGAGCGCCGACGCCGTGTAGGCCAGCGAGTCGGTGCCGTGGAGCACCACGAAGCCGTCGAAGATGTGGTAGTTCTCCTTGATGGACATGGCGATCTCGGTCCAGCCCATGCACGAGATGGAGCTCGAGTCGAGGAGGGGCGAGAACTCGAGGATGCCGTAGCGTATGTGTCGCGAGTAGGCGCTCGGGGGGGTCCGGAGGCTGTCGAGCGCCATCTTGACGCCGTTCTTGTAGGCGTGGATCTTGACTAGACCGGCGGTCAGCACATCCTTGCCGCCTGTGCTCTTGTTACAAGTTTCCCAGAGGCATACCTGAGGGCTCCGAGTTGTCGTTGAAGGACGGCCGCGTCGCCATGGCGTTCTCGAGGAAGCCCGTCATGGGAATCAACCCATCCACCGAAGGCTGCATACAAATCGTGCCGCCCGTCATGATGATGAGCACCCGGGACTCAGGATAGTGAGCTCCCGGGTTCTTTTGCGTGAAAGGGTGGCCCCCCATCTTGTCAGATCTCAGCAGGCAAGGTAGTAGGTCGGCAGGTTACAGGTTCAGGAATGGTAGTTGTAAGTTCCGGAACGTGCCGGCTTGCCTGCTGAGTAGAACTTGAAGTTCGAAGATGGTTCGCCGTCAGCGCCGTTTCTGACTATTCTATGAATGGCGATCCCTGTGGGTTCCTTGGAATACCGAGATATATATATCAGGAAGGTCGCCAGCCAGGTGGGTCACAGGATTTTCCAATTCTTTGTCAGGTTAGGGGTTGTTCTTTTGACTGAGAAACGGTGGGGAGGTCCTTGGAGCGGTCGATCACCTCCGCCGTACCTTGTGATGTGTCAACGGCAATTGAGAGCTAAACCAAACAAACCCCAACAGACTGCAATGCCAAACGCCTTCTCCGGCCGATGACAGGGCAAAAACAAACTACTGGAGAGGCTGCAGTCACGCGGTCGAGGATCTCGAGGTCTGTTAGCTAACAGAAAGTCAATTGCGGATCGTGCGCGTCAGGGCCAGGATCCAGGAGCCGCTGGCAGCCGCCGGGGAGCAAGCATTCCCAGAATCCGGGGCAGGGGAGTCAGGCACCGACTTCGGGCCTCTCGTCCCAGCAGGGCAGCAGTGGAGGAACGCATCGTGGCCGGAACGAGATCGAGATAAGACACGGCCGGCACTTGGGTGGCAGCGGACGGGTGCGGTGAGGGTCAGCGTGTGTTGCCGGGGTTCATCCCGATAGCGGATCGGATGGCCTTCCCTGGAGAAGGTGCTGGCACTGCTGGGAACGGGGCCCTTGGTTTTGCACGAGTCGCCAAAATTCCGTGGAAAATCTGCACGACAATGCTGAGAAGTCGAGCGGAAAGGTGGAGGCCATGCTCTCGAGGTTCCAGGGCGGATCAGGGACTTTATAGCTTCCTGGTGTGTCGTGGGGGTTCAGCGTGTTTCCTCCACGCTTTCGATCTTCAGGGCTTGGCGAATGGAATCGGCCGTTGCGTCTTCGGGGTCTCTGGCAGGGCTGGACGTAAGACTTCACCAACATGCTCTGCCGCACCGTCGCCGGAGAGTTCGCCTTGTGTCGAGCCGAGGGAATGGAATCAAGAACTCGTTCGACACCAACCACATTACAGAATTCAGAAATACATCTTAATTATTGATCCCTTCGAGAAGATCCAGAATTCCAGATCCCCTTCGACAGTCTTCGACCAGGGTGCATCGGCCCGGAGCGGCATGCCGATAACCTCAGAATCGTGCCCCACGTCTTGGCGCTCCAGGCTGCGCCGCTGTTGTTTGTCCAACCCCACCATGAAACAAATTGTGAACGCCAAGCCTTGCACAATTTCGAAAACAGGCGGGACCCGACCTGTGTTAGTCGCAGCAAAGCGGGCAAGAGAAAAAGATTTTTCCCCCCATCCTACCCTATATTTTGCCCGCCGCAGCTGTGCTCCTTTCCTCAAGCTCCCTGACTTCTCTCCATACTTCAAACAACGCCTCTCTTCGCCAGAACGAACCAACCGCAGAAATGGCCTCCTCCGTCGAAGAAATCATGATCAGCTACGAGGAGCTGTCGGACCTCGAGAACGAGTTCGACGAGGTCGAGACTGAGATTAGTGAGTTCAAGCCCTCCAAGCAGATCTTGGGTTTCTCCTCCCCAAAATACTAACGACCCCCTGCGCAGTCCGCCAGCAGTACACCATGTCCAAGGCCCTCTACACCAAGCGCGCCGAGCTGGTCGCCAAGATCCCCAACTTCTGGCCGCTCGTGCTCGAGCAGGCGCCCATGGACATCGACGAGTACATCCAGCCGTCCGACTCGGCGCTGCTCCTATCGTCGCTCAAGTCGCTCTCGGTCTCGCGCTTCGAGCTCGACGCCGACGAGAAGCACGGCGACCCGCGCAGCGTGGCCATCCGCTTCGAGTTCGCCGACAACGAGCACTTCGAGAACAAGGTGCTGGAGAAGAAGTTCTGGTGGCGCCAGAGCAAGGACGGCTTCGCGGGCCTCGTCAGCGAGCCCGTCGAGATCCAGTGGAAGAAGGGCAAGGACCTGACCGACGGGCTGCTGGACCTCGTCAAGGCCGTCTACGACGAGCAGGTCGCCAAGCCCAAGCAGGCGACCAAGGGCAAGAAGGAGAAGGTCGAGTTGACCCAGAAGCAGAAGGCGCTCAAGGAGAAGATTGACAGCACCGGCATGGGCGGCGTCACCTTCTTTGCCTTCTTTGGCTACATTGGCGAGTACGTCACGGCCGAGGAGAGCAAGGCGGCCATCGCCGAGGAGAAGGAGGAGCGCCGCAAGCGCAAGGCCGGCGAGGAGGTGGCCAAGAAGGACGACGAGGACGAGGAGATGGACGAGGACGACGAGGACGATGAGGATGACGAGGATGATGATTTGGACATCTTCCCCATGGGTGACGCCGTCGCCATGGCCATTGCCGACGACCTGTGGCCCGGCGCGCTCAAGTACTTCAGTGAGTCCGCTTCTGATCCGTCGCCACCAGAAATCCGCTAACACCACGCAGTCCAAGCCCAGGAGCAGGACATGATGAGCGAGCTCGACTTCGAGACGGACGACGAGGACGAGGACGAGGAGATGGAGGGCGCCCCGAGGCCGCAGAAGAAGCACAAGGGCTGCGCGCACGGCTGCGCCCACTGATCTGGCCCTCGCCGGATCCTGTCACGACGACCAAGCCTGCGATACCCCATAAACTCTGGAGATTTGGGCACACATGATTTAGTTATGATGATGGATATAGACAAAACGTATTACGGGATAGCTTCTCTGGGTTATTGCTAGAGCAGAAGAACAGGGCTGGGTTTGCCATGTCAACGTGTTGCCGCAGTGCGTTTGAGTGCGTTCGATTCCTGGGTGCGTTTGACGGGGGTGGCTTGGCGCCGACGTCAATTCCAGGGGTGCCCCGTTGAGGGGCCGTGGCGTCTCAGGTTCCATCTTCAACGCCACCACCACCGCCAGCTTGGCTCACGCTCTCTGCATCACAGCAGCGCTGATGATGGGTTGACTGGGTAGGAAACAGGTGTCTGTAACCCTCATGATGAGGTGAACTTTTCTTATTTTTTCTTTTGTTTTCTTTTCTTTTTCCTAATCTTCAAATACAACTGTCCGCTTCCCCTTTCCAGCGGTTCGTCACAAGCCAGGGGTCCCCGCCCAGCATCTCGAACTCCAAGCGTTTCAGCCTCCCTGACCTCTCAGAGCTCCCGCGAGGCGGTTCCTATGACATCCGGGACACGAAGAAATTGCAGGCCACCCCGGACCTGGGGCAATCATGGGATGTTTCCTGGGTGTGCGTCGGATGTGCTGCGCTGTCTGTGGGTGCGGGCAAGGGTGTTGAGGGATGGGGTTTCGTCTCACCTTTTTCCACACTACTCTGTACTCCTCCTCTTTTGCCATCTCTTCTGTTTTATTTACTCGTTTGCTTTGGATCTTCTTTGGATCGTCGTCCAACGGGTTGGTCCAGAGTCTATGGCCAACTGTGTCTAGACCTTCTTTCTTTCTTCTCTCTTCTTTCTCTCGATTCTGCTTCACACGCCCCTGGACGCGGCATCCTTTTTTCTTTCTTTTTACTACACCACGAGGCTGTGCCATTCGTTTCTCAAACCCGCGATATTCGACCCATCTCGAGTCATTCTACTCGAGATCATCATACCCGTACTCGCCTTGTTGCTGGACCCCAGCTCCGTGGCGAACATCGCGGTCCCACCCAGGTTGAGCATGAGTGTCTCCCTGCGGCTTCTCTTCTAGATTTTTGATATCTTTCTGCTTCTTACTCGTTGGCTGTCTGGACACATTGAAACAATGAGGTTATTACTCGGGCTCGCTGCCTGTCTGGGCGTGATGGTGAAGTCAGGGGCAGCAATCGACTTGGTACTGGGGAACGAAGGTCAGCTTGCTCGAGGCATACCCCGAGAAACAACTTGGGATGGCTAACGTCGGTTGCCATGATAGACTCGGTCAAGGCCGCTGCGAGCACAATAGCCTTTGGGCTGGCCAGGTTCTACACCGGCAACAACACGGGCGACACCCCAGGCAACCTCCCTGATCCCTATTTCTGGTGGGAGGCGGGCGCCATGTTCGGCACCCTGGTGGACTACTGGGCGCTGACCGGCGACGACTCGTACAACGCCATCACCTCGCAGGCCATCCTGCACCAGGCGACCGAGAACGGCGACTTCATGCCCCGCAACCAAACACGCACGCTCGGAAACGACGACCAGGGCTTCTGGGGCATGGCGGCCATGTCGGCGGCCGAAAACAACTTCCCCAACCCGCCCGCGGACCAACCCCAATGGCTCGCCCTCGCCCAGTCCCTCTTCAACCAGTACGCGGAGCGCTGGGAGGAAGCGACCTGCGGCGGCGGCCTCCGCTGGCAAATCTTCACTTTCAACAACGGCTTCAACTACAAAAACTCCATCTCCAACGGCTGCTTCTTCAACCTGGCCGCGCGCCTGGCCCGCTACACGGGCAACGAGACCTACGCCAGCTGGGCGACCAAGATCTGGACGTGGCAGGAAACCGTCGGGCTCATCACGCCCGACCACCACGTCCGCGACGGCGTGCACATCAACCTGGCCGACAACACCTGCCCGACCATGGACGCCAACGAGTGGAGCTACAACGCGGGCATCTTCCTGCACGGCGCGGCCGTCATGTACAACCACACCAACTCCTCCTCCGCCTGGCGCACCCGCGTCGACGGCATGCTGCAGGGCGCGACAGAAACCTTCTTCAACGCCTCCATCATGCTCGAGCAGCTCTGCGAGCCCTCCGGCTTCTGCAACAACGACCAGCGCTCCTTCAAAGGCTACCTCACCCGCTGGCTGGCCGGCACCACCCAGATGGCGCCCTACACCTTCGACACGATCCACCCGCTCCTGACCAACGACGCGACCGCCGCCGCGGCCGCCTGCGTCGGCACCCCAGCCCCAGCAGCATTCAAAGGCCACCCGGGAACGGCGTGCGGCTTCCGCTGGACGACGGGCGGGTTTGACGGGTCGACGGGCGTCGGCGAGCAGATGAATGCGCTGTCGGCTGTGATGTACACGCTTGTGTCGAAGGTGGCGGCGCCGGTGACGGCCGACACGGGGGGCACGAGCAAGGGGAATGTGGGGGCCAAGGCGCACGAGGAGATTGGGGAGCGGCCGATCACGCTTGGGGATCGGGTTGCGGCGGGGTTTGTGACGACGGCGATTGGGTTGGGGGTGGTGGCTGGGTGTGCTTTTGTTACTGTTTAGGGGGGAGGGGAGGGTTATGGTTATGATGGTTTGGTTTGGCGTTTTGGGGGGGCATGGCATTCATTGTCTGGCGTTTTTGGGAGCTTCATTTGGGATTGGATTGGGATGTTGACAGCTTTGAGAGCTGGTTTGGGATTGGTTTGGGTTTATTTGGATATTGACATGTAGGTACATGCACGATGACGAGGGAGACTGTCTCTCCTCAGACAGCTGGAGCCTCCAAGAGGCGGGAGAACACAACAAAACAGAACATTGACCACAATATCTCCTGAATCCTCCCCAAAAGCAGCACTCCCAAGCTGCCGGAAACTCCTCGCTCCAAGCTCGCTGTCTCGGCCCGCCCAGGCGCCAGATTAGCCGCAGCGGTGGTCGGCAGCTGCAGTGACGAGGCCTTCGAGATTTCCAAGACAATGTCCGGCCCCGCACTCGTCCCCCCCGCCCCCACCTCAGATATGAATGCCGTCCACGATCGGGCAAGCTCTCCCGGAAAAGGATGGCTGCCGAACAGCACCATCCCACCGTCTCGATTCCTTCACGCGGCGGCGGCGCTACTGTGTATTCGCCTCGGCCATTCTGGCTCTAATATCTCGCGCTTGACCTACGTGTAGCTGTGAAGCTCCGTGTTTCGACTCGTTTCCCATCCCGCTTGCTTGCTTGGTTGCTGTACGAGGCGCCGCTCCGTGGACTGGCGTGCACTTACACCACACGCGCCGTCTCCACTCGCGGCTTCAGGTCCAACTCTTACAACCCCAAACTCACTTGTGATCTCGGACTCTTCTACTCTCATCTACTCACTTACCTCACTTACCTCACACCCCTTATTCTACTCTCATCTATCACTTACCTCACTTACCTCACACCCCTTAGACAACCGCCAAAATGACAACCAAACACTTCCTCCCCGACCCAACCCACCTCGTGACCACCGCCCTCCACGCCCTAACCCTAACCAACCCATCCCTCGCCCTCGACGCCCCCAACAAGATAATCTACCGCCGCCCCGGCTACGGCCCCCCCGCCCAGCACACCCACATCATCTCGGGCGGCGGCTCCGGCCACGAGCCCTCCTTCGCGGGCATGGTCGGCCCGGGCCTGCTGAGCGCCGCGGTGGCGGGCACCATCTTTGCGAGCCCGAGCGCCGAGCAGATCCGTGCTGCGATCATGGGCCGCGTGGATTCTGGGAGTGGGGTGTTGGTGACGGTGATGAACTACACGGGGGATGTGCTCAACTTTGGGGTGGGGGTCGAGAAGGCAAGGGCGGCCGGGGTGGAGGTGGAGATGGTTGTTGTGGGGGATGATGTTGGGGTTGGGAGGGCCAGGGCTGGGAAGGTTGGACGGAGGGGGATTGCGGGGACGGTGCTGGTGCATAAGATCAGTGGGGCGCTGGCGGCGCAGGGTCGTGGGTTGGGGGAGGTGGCCAAGGTTGCGAGGCTGGTGGCGGAGAACTTGGTGAGTGTTGGGGCGAGCTTGGAGCATGTGCATGTGCCGGGCAGGGCGAAGCCGGAGGCGGGCTCGGCGGAGTATTTGAGGGACGGGGAGGTGGAGATTGGGATGGGGATTCACAATGAGCAGGGGTCGAGCAGAGAGACGCTTGGGCTGCCGGAGATGGTGCAGAAGATGCTGGCGCAGATGCTCGACCAGGCGGACGACGACAGGGCGTTCCTCAAGGTCAACTCAAACGAAGTGGTGTTGCTGGTGAACAACCTGGGCGGGGTCAGCGTGCTGGAGATGGGCGGCATCGTGGCCGAGGTGGCGGCGCAGCTGGAGAAGAGCTACGGCATCCGGCCGGTGCGGGTCCTCAGCGGGACCTTCATGACGAGTCTCAACGGGCTCGGCTTCAGCATCACGCTGCTGAACGTGGTCAACACGGACATCGGCGGGCCGAGCATGATCGAGCTGCTCGACTATCCCTGCGAGGCTACCGGCTGGTCGACTCCCATCAGCAAGACGACGTGGGAGGAGAAGAACACGGCGACGCGGGAGCAGGATGCGTCGATAGGGGGCGAGATCAAGCCCAGCGGCCTGACGATGGACGGCACTGCCGCGCAGCAGGCGCTCACCAGGGCCCTGGAGGAGGTTGTCGCCGTGGAGCCAGAAGTGACACGCTACGACACTGTCGTGGGAGATGGTGACTGCGGAATTGGCTTGAAGAGGGGAGCCGAAGGTAAGCGAGAAGCCGCGAGGAGTGTGTGTGTCGGTTGGCGTTGCTAACAGAGGACGCAGCCATCTTGGCCCACCTGCGGGACCACCAGCTGTCGGGAGACGCAGTCGTCGACGTGGCCAGCATTGTCCCGATCATCGAGCGAGAGATGGACGGGACTTCGGGGGCGCTGTACGCCATCTTCTTCAACGCGCTTGTGGCGTCGCTGAGGGCTCAGGGCCAGGGCGAGGCGTCTCCTGCGGCGTGGGCGGCGGCACTGAGGCTGAGCTGCGATGCGCTATTGCGGTACACGCCGGCGCGGCCAGGAGACCGCACACTGGTGGACGCGCTGTACCCGTTTGTCGAGGTACTGGAGAAGACGGGCGACGTCGGACAGGCGGCCGAGGCGGCGCAGAGCGCGGCCGAAGGCACCAAGGGGATGAAGGCCAGCCTGGGCCGGACCGTGTACATTGGCGGGTCGGGCTTCGAGCAGGTGCCCGACCCGGGGGCGTGGGGTCTTGCCAGCTTCTTCCTCGGGCTGGCGGGCATCAAGAGGTAGCTTGTGCGTAGTAATTAGCGTTGTTCCGGTTTCATCGAAGGCGTCGAGGAGAGGTGGGAGTCGAAGATGACGAGGAAGTCAAAGTGAATGTGCCAAGTTCAGATAATCAGAGGGAGGACTGTGTAGCGTTAGGCCATCCGGATATCCACTGCCGTATATATTAGCTGTGATTTTTTTGGCGTTGTCCACTGACTCGTCCATCTTGTGCATGTTGAGTTGGGTTGTCATTTGGTGGTTGTTGATGAGCATTGGAACGTTGGATTGGCTGTCGGCAGCCTGCAGCTGCTGGCAGATGGCATGAGACTTCCCGAACCGACGAGGCCCCTGGCCCGTGTGCCGATGCTTTGCGCAGCTGCGTCGCCAATGGCAGGCTCCGCAGCAGCACTGCACAGTGCAAACTTGCCGTGAGAACTGGAGAAAAAAGACCCGAGGAAAAGACTGGAGACCAGCGACGGCGGCGGCAGCAAGTGTGTGTCCTGGGCCTCGGCGCGACATTCTCGGTCAATGGTCCACTGAAGGAGGGGGAATATCGCCAGACACTCCTTTTCTCCCTTTCTCTTTAAATAAATGTTCGCCCAGACGATTGCCGCCCGAGTGGTGCCGGCAGCAGCACCAGCAGCAGCACCCCGAGCAGCTGTCCGTCTCTGCACACCACCATCACGACCCAGCTCCCGCAGCTCCCGCCTCTTCGCCATGCCTCTCAGAGCCAAGCTGCTCGCGCAGCAACAACCGCCGTCACAACGATTCGTACGCACGCCCTCTGCCCTCTCCAAGCTGCCGTCGACACTACCCAAACACACCCGACACACATCCCAAATCAAGCATCAAAAACTAACACAACCCCCCAGATGTCGACACAAGAAGCCCACGCCCTCTTCCAGCCCCGCGACGGCGACGAACCCGAAGATGTCCTCTTCAACAGCCTCTACGGCCTGCGCTCCATCGAGCTCAACCGCCCCAAGAAGCACAACGCCCTCAACGGCTCCATGATCCGCAAGATCGTCCCGCGCATGCTCGAGTGGTCCAAGTCCGACATGGCCAACGTCATCGTCATGAAGGGCGCCGGCGACAAGGCCTTCTGCGCCGGCGGCGACGTCGCCCAGCTGGCCAAGTGGAACAAGGAGGGCCCGGCCGGCCAGGAGCGCTCCAAGGAGTACTTCGCCCAAGAGTACCAGCTCGACCACCTGATCGCCACCTTCAACAAGCCCTACATCGCCTTCATGGACGGCATCACCATGGGCGGCGGCGTCGGCCTCAGCGTCCACGCGCCCCTGCGCATCGCCACCGAGCGCACCGTCTTCGCCATGCCCGAGACCACCATCGGCTTCTTCCCCGACGTCGGCGCCTCCTTCTTCCTCCCCAAGATGCCCGGCTTCGTCGGCACCTACCTGGCCCTCACCAGCTCGCGCCTCACGGGCGCCAACGTCTTCTACTCGGGCATCGCCACCCACTACCTGCACTCCACCTCGCTCCCGAACCTCGAGTCGCGCCTCGCCGAGCTGCGCTTCAACGACTACGACACCATGACCACCCGCCTGACCGCCATCAACACCACCATCGAGGAGTTCACCACGGGCCTGCCGCACGACGAGCCCATCCTGCTGGCCGGCGCCCTGCGCCGCGCCATCGACCGCTGCTTCTGCCACGACAGCGTCGACGAGATCCTGCGCGCTCTCGAAAAGGAGCAGGGCACCACCCGCAAGTGGGCCCAAGAGACCCTCGAGACCCTGCACAAGCGCTCGCCCACCGCCGTGCACGTCGCCCTGCGCCAGATGCGCATCGGCGCCAAGTGGAACATCATCGAGACCTTCGTGCGCGAGCACGCCATGGCCGCCAAGTTCATGGCCTCGCACGACTTCACCGAGGGCGTCTCCGCCCTGCTGATCGACAAGCGCCCCGCCGTCTGGCAGCCCGCCACCCTCGAGGACATCACCCCCGAGGAGAGCCCCAAGCTGACCACCGAGTTCTTCAAGCTCGCGCGCGACGAGCCCCGCCTGCAGATGCTGACCACGGCCAACTTTGACGAGTACCCCTACGCCAAGTTCGGCCTGCCCACCGAGGCCGACGTCGAGGAGAAGACGCGCCAGGGGAACCTCACGGGCCCGCAGATCGTGGCCGAGTTTGTCAAGGAGACGCATCACAAGCAGGGCGTCAAGGAGGTCGTGGAGGAGATTGTCGCGCGCAAGACCAGCGGCGGGCCGGCCATGGTGGCCAAGTGGAAGTATTAAAATGCGGGCGTGTATGATAGACGGTTTGGGTGGCTGTCCATATTGGAATAGAGACTTGTATGATGTTGTACGCCGGTTTTGCAGGTCCTAGTGCCAAACGATTGTGCCCAGTTCAACGTCTGATGATGTTCATGGTCAGAGTTGGCAGCCGAAAAAAGACATGAAGACATCATACCTAATCTAGAATTCTCGCAAACACATTTCCAATGAACCCACGGCTCCCTTCCTTACACCATCTGGAGCATGTTACCGCTGTTGAGACTTCGATCTCTTCAACTTCATCGAGACACAGACGTAGACAACCGCCACGACACTAACTCGTCACCAAGCAACCATTCAATCGGTACGCATGTAATCGGAAACCGCCGCCATCCATCCTGTATTGTATACACCAAGCGGCAACCACCCAACCCCCTCCCATTTTATCTATCCCTATCCCCATCTATATCCCCAACCCCTTAACACACCCCCACAACACAACCGGCACAACCACATTATCATTCCCCCCCGTCAGCACCGCCTCGGTCAACGACGCCAGCGCAGCACCCCCCGCCGCAGCAGGCCCCTTCTCCCACAACCACCCTCCCACCCTCCCCATCTCAACC
>FTCG01000298.1_pt1 | contig 13224 bp, 9 predicted proteins | sample 1639641 | NCBI WGS metagenome assembly FTCG01 (sample SAMEA3914864, study PRJEB12502) | metagenome | biome: forest; material: soil | place: USA | collected 2012-03-12 | depth 0.3 m
GGGGGGGTGGTGCGGCCGGGGAGGAGGGGGTTGACTTCGTCGTCGTGCTCGGTTGGGAGGGGTGGCTGGGGAGTCGGGAAGACGTTGACGGAGATTTGGTGCTTGGACGCCTGGTTTTCCATGCGGCCCTTCGGGAAGACGGCCTCGAAGAGCTGGCTCTTGCCCACGTTGGCTTTGCCGACCATCCAGCCGGCGCCGCCGCGCTTCCAGATCTCTTCCTTGAGCTCCTTGGTCCACCAGCCCCGCTTCGCGCTGACGCAGTGCACGTTGCCGAGCCGGACACGGCCTCCTACTCGGCCGAGGGCGTCCCGCAGGGTCTCGGTAATGTAGGGCATCAGCGAGTCGACCTGCTCCTTCTTGGGCGCCAGCAGGTCGGACCGGCTGATGATGAAGCTCATCTCGGTGCGTCTTCCGTGCTGGAACTTGACGGACTTGGATCGGCGGTTTTGCGTGCGCAGGGTGACGTCTAACAAGCTGTGGAGCCTCGGGAGGAGGGACATGGGGAAGTCGGCGGCGTCCAGGACGTGGTACACGTGGTTTTGCTTGTAGGGCGACTCTTCGATGGTGTCGTGCAGCGACTCGATGCTCGGGTGGTAGATGGAGGTGCCGGCCGAGTGGTGGATCAGGTTGTGGCAGCGATCGCAGAAGGGGGTCTTGTCGGCTCCCGGCGCGGCTTTTGTTCGAGGAGGGCGCTCAGGCAACAGGGCCTTGAGATTGATGCCCTGCCGTTCCAGGGCCTCGACGTCGATGGACTGCAGAGCCTGCTGCACAACCTGGTCGGCGTTGGACGTTTTCCTCTCCTCCTTTTCTCCCTCCAGCCCCAGATATTCCCGGACCACCTTGCGCGTCACATCGTAGTAGCCTGCCTCGTCCGGGACGGTGGTTTGCGACAGGGCCCCGCAGCCGTGGCATTGCAGAGGCAGCGTTTTCGTGGGCTGTTTCGTCAAGGAGGGCGGTTCTGTGATGGGCGCTGCGGCAGGCTGAGCATGTAGCCGTCGAACTTGGATGGGTCGCGGGCTCGCATGGCATCGTGGTCGGACAGTCGCGTGCCCAGCTCCTGGTGAGAGCGACAGCGAGCGGAAGGCAGGGCAGAGGTACAGCGGCAGTTCGGAGGTCGCAGTGCTGCGCTCGAGACTGAACACTCTCCCGAGCCATCGCGAGGACAGCGCGCGTCCCGACGACATTGTGAGGATGAAAGTCGGAAAAATCAACGTATTTTGCTGTGTCTTTCTTGTCCAGTTTTCGAGTTCTGGTGGACAAAGTTGACCCTCGCTGTGTTTGATCCAGAAATAAATTTCCAGGTGCAGCAGGGGTCCCGGCAGGCAGATAACGGTAAGCCCCACTGCTTGCTGGTGGCCCGACATCCGGCAGGCAAAGGCGGTGAACGGACCGGGCCAAGTTCAGGCCAAAAATTTCCGGGGTCAGCGAGCGGTTGAATTGGTGGTCCTGGCCCGATTCACGTCGACACGCGATACCCAACGTCCAGTCCACTTAGCTTGTCTGTTTCGAGCCCCCGGCGGGATCAATTCAACATGGTGGGCGTCATCCGCCGTATGAACCATCTGACCTCCGTGAGTGCCCCTAAACCCATCAAGACTAGTTGCATTCGGATCGCTGACTGGTGCTGCAGAAGGTAGAGTACACCGGCCCCCCGCCCCTCGCCCCTCGCCCCTCGCCGTCTCGTCGACAGCCCTCCCTCCCGATCGAACGACTGTGTTGACTCCTTCTAGCTGGTCAAGATAAGGCTTGGTCCCGGAGCAGCAGTCCTGCCGCAGGATGTGACGCGCATACACTTGGAGTTTGCCCACAAGTTCAACGGCGGGCACATGGGGTCAAGGTGCGGAATCCTACTCTCGCGGGCTACTGGCAGCAAGACTCACACTCTTTTGGCAGGAAATTCTGGCGCGATGCCCTCCCGCGGTTAAAGTACTGGAACCCGGCGGTTCCCATGGTGGTCAACCGGAGCGCCAACCAGGAAGGCCCCGCCACGCTCACCCTCTACTTCCGCGAGCCCGGTGCAGCATTCACCTCGGACATCCCCCAACCAAGCTCGTCGACGGAGGGCCTTTCGAAAGCGCCCCCACCGGCCGAGGGCGAGCGGGTCGTCACCATCGACATGAAGAACCGGCGGTCCGAGGCCATCCTCAAGGAGTTTATGGACAAGAGCGGCGCCGTGGCGGTGAAGCCCACGCCGCAAGACGAGATCGACCTGCGCAATGTCGAGGAGTGGGAAACACAGGGCCAGATTGACGGCGCCAGAGTCAAGGCGAGGAACGACGAGATCAAGCGGGAGAAGCAGATGCTGGCCGCGGCGCATTCCGAGGCGGCTGCCATCAAGGCGGCGGCGGCGGCATAAGGGTGGGACGGCAGGGCAGTGTGTGGATTTTTGCTGGGAGATAGAGGACCTGGAGTTTAGGGTTGCGTGTATATCATTTGTACATTACTCCCCCTGAGATGAATCAAGGAACGGATTGTATGGCCATCTGCTGTTCCTCGCACTTGGAGTTACCGTTGTCCTCTGGCAAAGTGAAATCCATGCTTACACAATAACTAGTTACAGAATACACCCTTCCAAAAATAAATAATTCCAGGCTTGTTCTGGAACAATGGCGCGTCAATCATCAATCCAGACACCCGGAGAGACACCAAGTGTGGAGCCTTAATAACCCAAGCACGGCCAAGGTGAAGCCACTTCCGGGTCGGACAGGGGGCGCGCCGGGTAACAAGGTGGCCTCGCCGGCGCGGCCCCATCTCGCATCCCTGCCCCGTCAGCCCCACGCGCGCCAAGCCAGGCCGCGGGCAAATCAGCAAAAAAGGCCACGACGTTGCCTGCAATCCCCATCGTATCCCCTTTTCCTCAGCTCAGCTCGGCAAGCTCACCTCGAACTTCGGGAGAGCCAGCGATTTCCCATTTCTTCCCCATTTTCATTGTGTTTCCTTGGTTTCTCGGGGACACGCAGTCTGTTGGGTGCCGGATCTGCCACTGGTGGTTTCTGCTCGCAACGACTTTCACCACATCTTTTGAGTCTTGGACTCGCTTCGACACACTCGTTTTATCCCCCGTTTTATTATCCACCCCGATTTCCCGACGGACGCGTACGGCTTAATCACCGCCGCGGACCCCTGAAAAAAACATCATCACCACAGCCCGTCCCGTCCCGAGCAGCGGCAGCACCATCACAAGCAGCACCTCCAAGATGGCTCCAGGAAACGACAGGGCGCCTGTCGTCTCCGGCGCCGACCTGGGCGACGCCGCCAGGCGACGCAACGTCCCGGGCGCTCCGCAACACCTCGCCGTCCCCCAGCCGCAGCAGCCGCAGCAGCCGCAGCAGCAGGCTGACGACAAGAAGAAGAAGCCAAAGCCGGCTCCCTCTGTGCTCTCAATCCTCGACCAGTGGGAATGGGTGATTGCCCCGATCGTCTTTACCGCCCTCGCCTTCTTCACCCGCTTCTACAAGATCGGCCTCTCCCCGATCGTCACCTGGGATGAAGCCCAGTGCGTCCATCCCGCTCCCTCCCGGCGATGCGCCGACTCCGCTGACACCCATCTCCCACAGTTTTGGAAAGTTCGGCAGCCACTACCTGAAGCGCGAATTCTACTTCGACGTGCATGCAAGTCCTCCCCTCTCGCACATAATCCCCCAATGAGCCCCAACTGACCGACCGCAGCCCCCCGCCGGAAAGCTCCTCGTCGGCCTCAGCGGATACCTCGCCGGCTACAATGGATCCTTCGAGTTCAAGTCGGGCGAGACGTACCCCGAGGAGATCAACTACACCTTCATGCGCCAGTTCAATGCCTTCTGGGGAGCCGTCTGCGTGCCCATGGCCTACTGGACCGCCAAGGAGCTCCAGCTCCGCCGCGCCGCCGTCTGGCTCGTCACCCTGATGGTCCTGTGCGAGAACTCGTACACCACCATCAGCCGCTTCATCCTCCTCGACTCGATGCTCCTGTTTGGCACCGTCGCCACCACGCTCTGCTGGGCCAAGTTCCACAACCAGCGCCGCAACAGCTTCGAGCCCGAGTGGTTTTTCTGGCTGTTCATGACCGGTCTGAGCATCGGCTTTGTTACTAGTGTTAAGCTGGTCGGGCTCTTCGTCACCGCTCTTGTTGGCCTGTACACCATTGAGGATCTGTGGAACAAGTTTGGCGACACCAAGATGCCTGTGGTACGTTGAGGCTAAGTCCCCTTTTCTTGAAGCGGCGCTAACATGGACGCAGACCGTGCTGGGTGCCCACGTGGTGGCCCGCGTCGTTGGTCTCATCATCCTGCCGTTCCTCGTCTACCTCCTCAGCTTCGCTATCCACTTCGCCGTGCTCACCAACACCGGCCCCGGCGACGCCCAGATGTCCTCGCTCTTCCAGGCGAACCTTCGGGGCACCGAGGTTGGTAGGGACAGCCCCTTGGAGGTTGCCTACGGCTCCATGGCCACCATCAAGAACATGGGATACGGCGGTGGTCTGCTTCACAGCCACGTGCAGACCTACCCCGAAGGCTCTGGCCAGCAGCAGGTCACCTGCTACCACCACAAGGATGCGAACAACAACTGGTTCTTCTACCCCAACCGCGCCGACACCCCCTATGACCCCGCGGCCGAGCCCCGTTTCATCGCCGACGGCGATGTCATCCGCCTACTCCACACCCAGACCGGCCGCAACCTCCACTCGCACCAGATCGCCGCCCCATCACCAAGTCGCACTGGGAGGTCTCTTCCTACGGCAACGTCACGATCGGCGACGAGAAGGACCACTGGAAGATCGAGGTCGTCAGCGACGCCGCGTCCCGTGACCGCAGCAAGATCCGCACCCTGACCACGGGCTTCCGCCTCAAGCACGAAGTCATGGGCTGCTACCTCCGCGCCGGCAACACCAACCTGCCGCAGTGGGGCTTCAAGCAGATCGAGGTTACCTGCACTAAGGAGAACAACCCGCGCGACACCTACACCCACTGGAACATCGAGGCGCACACCAACGAGAAGCGTAAGCTCCCTTGCGCCTGCAGTTGTGTGGCCCGTGATGCTAACTCTCGACAGTCCCCCCTGGTGACCCGGGCCAGTACAAGTCCCCCTTCCTCAAGGACTTTATCCACCTTGTATGTCCCCCTCAAGTCCTCCACAATACGCACCAGCAGCGAAACTAACCCCCACCCCCAGAACGTCGCCATGATGACCTCGAACAACGCCCTGGTCCCCGACCCCGACAAGCAAGACGACCTCGCCTCGCAATGGTGGCAATGGCCCCTCCTGCACGTCGGCCTGCGCATGTGCGGCTGGGACGACAAGATCGTCAAGTACTTTTTGCTCGGCAACCCGCTCGTGTACTGGGGCTCAACCGCCGGGCTGGGCGTCTTCGCGGCGCTGGTGGTCTGGTACACGATCCGCTGGCAGCGCGGCTACGCCGAGCTGTCGCAGGCCGAGATCGACCAGATCCACTACGCGGGTCTGTACCCCGTGATCGGCTGGTTCCTGCACTACCTGCCGTTTGTCATCATGGCGCGCGTGACGTATGTGCACCACTACTACCCGGCGCTGTACTTTGCCATTCTCACGTTTGGGTTCCTGGCGGATTGGTTCCTGCGGAACCGGAAGCAGGCTGTGCAGTGGGGGGTGTATGCTGTGCTGGATGCGACTGTCATCGGGCTGTATGTGTATTTCATGCCCATCTGCTGGGGGATGGTTGGGCCGAATAAGCAGTACAGCTACATGAAGTGGTTTGATTCGTGGAGAATGGCGGATGCGTAGGGGGGTGGGAGGAGGTTGAACTCGTTGAAGAGGGGGGGGAGGGGTGGAGGAAGGAGAGGGTAATGTTCTCTTTTGTTTTTGAGGTAGTGGCGTGGTGGTGGTGGTGGTGTGTACGATGGTTTTGTCGTCAGCGGAGAAGGGAGGAGGAGGAAGAAGGAGAGGAGGAGGAAGAAGGAGAGGAGGAGGAAGAAAAAGGGGCTCAGCAAGCAAGCAAGCAACATCGGAATTGAATCCGGGACCGTACCACTCTCTCTCTCTCTTGTATCTTGTCTCTTTCTCTCTTTTGATGTCTTGTTTGTTTTCTTTATTGGCTGGCAAAGCGAGGAGGGAAAAGATAAAATGGAGGTGGGGTTGAGGTTGGGTTGGTTGAGGTGTTATGAGGGAGATGGCGGTGGGGAGACACTGCTTGCTTGACTCTCCTTTTTAATTATGTATGTCGACTGTTGTCGGTGGGGGTGCGCTCTTTTGTTAGACAGGGCTTTTTCGTATTTTAGAGGTAACTTGGGTTCTTTTTTGGTCCTCTGTGTATGTCGGGATGTGATGATTTGGTGTGATATGGTGTTGAAATAGTATATGTTGGAAAAGAGATTCTGCTTGGGTATTTCCTCTTGCAGAATATGCTTGAACAACTCCGATGATGCTACCTGCATACTGCGCCATGGTGTTTCTAGGCTTTGCTTGACAACGTCAACCCTTTCTGCGTATTCACGCTGCTCTCAGCCCCGGGTATTTCCTCCTGTCCATGATGATTACTATTGATACAGAGCCAACCCTTCCCCCTAGATCTCGGCCTCGGCCAAAAAAAAAAAGCTCCCTCATGATATGTACAACCCATTCTAGAATTAGCAGCACCCGCCTCCCAAGCCCTTACTCGCCTCGCTCGTCAACTTGACCGGCCTCACCCCCCCGCCTCCGCCAGCACTCGGCCCCTTGACGCCAGACCGCCTATCATTCAAATCGTACCTCCCAGCCTGTATATTCTGAAAGATCCTCTCGGCAACCCTCAAAAACGCCATCTCCACATTCTCCCCACTCTTGGCGCTCGTCTCGACGTACTCGAGCACGCCGTTGCGGCGGGCCCACTCCTCGGCGTCCTGGCGCGTGACCTCGCGGCGGTTGCTCTCGGTGACGACCTGCCCGCTGGCGGCGGTGCGCGTGGTGGTGACGGCGTCGGGCGAGGCCAGGTCCGACTTGTTGCCGACCAGCACGACGACGATGTCCGGCTCGGCGATCTGGCGCAGGTCGTTGAGCCAGTCGGTCACGTGCTGGAAGGTCGACTTGCGCGTCAGGTCGAAGACGAGCAGGGCGCCCGACGCGCCGCGGAAGTAGGAGCGCGTGACGGACTTGTAGGTTTCTTGGCCGGCGGTGTCCCAGAGGGAGAGTTTCATGTGTTTTTGGGGTTGGGGCGGCGCTTCGGTTCGGGCGATGGGTGGGGAGGGGAGGCCTTGTTTTGGGGAGGAGCGGGTGTTTTTGTCGTTTGCGTCGCTGGGGATTGGCTTGTTGCCGTCGTCGTCGTTGCCGCCGTCGGAGGTGTATGGTGGTGCGGCAGGCGGGAGAGCGCGGGAGTATGGCGGGCCGACGGGCACGATGCGGGACCCGAATTCAACGCCGATGGTCACATCGTGGTGGTTGGCGAAGCGACCCTCGCAGAGGCGGATGGTGAGCGAGGATTTACCGCAGCCCGAGTCGCCTATGCATACTAGCTTTGCGATGTAGTCCCAGGGGGCGGAGGACATGGTGAGGACGGGGGTGGCGGCGGGTGGGAAGCGTGAAGTGGGAAGCGGGGTGGTGCTCGCTGTTCGCCGTTGGTTGTCGGTGGTGTCGATGGCGCTGTGTTCGGGGACGAGGGTTTGTTGGCTGCTTCAAACAGGAGGCTCGACTTGAAGTCCGGTCGGTTTGTTCGTGCTGTTTGTTGGCTTGGTCGTCTGACGTCTAACGAGAGGTTTCGGGTTGGATCAGCATCTCTGGGAGATGTTGCGGCGTGGATCTGTTGGGGCCGGCCAAGAACAGCTCGAAAGAACACACTTGGATTCTCCGGGAAATCGATGAGGGCGAGGAAGAACCACAAATGCAGATAGAGAACAGAAAGCAGAGAGCAGAGGACACAACAGGACGGACGTGGGGTTGACTGGAGGCTAGAGGTCGAGATGCAGCGCCGGCGTCGGGTTGCTGTCTGGACTCTGCTGCCCGTGGCTGCAGCTCCCACCAATCCGTGGGGCTCAGCAGCAGCGAGCTCCCGATGTCCCACACAAGCGGAGTTGATCAGCAGGTCTGGAGCGGCAGCTGATAGTGTAGGCACTGCAATTAGCGTAGCGTTCGCCTGAGCCTAACAGGCCCGGGGCCGTTATCAGTGACGCAACTGGCCGATAACCGGCAGAGCACCTTCAGGGCGCTGGGAGGCCGGGTCCTGGCATCAGAAGACCCATTTCCGTCTTTGTGCTCTTAGTTGCGTTGTAAGCCGTCAAAGAGCAGACGGACAGACGGACCGTGATGCATGCTGATTTCACTCTTCTGCTGCGTGTGCTGTGTTTTGGGAGCCCAATTACGTGAGTGCAGGCTGTCAGGCAACAACAATCCGATATGCATCAACCCCATGGCTTTCAGGGTCATCCCCTTCTTTGGTGCATAACTAACGAGCGAGGGTGCGGGTGCGCGGGTGCGAGGTTGGAGTCTTGCCGCATCGGAAGTGGTCAAGTGGGCCGTGGGCCTGCAGCCAGGCCCGTCGTGGAGTCACCCGCTGTGCAGGCCTGCAGCAGCTGCTTGCCTTGCCGCCTCGTGCACCATCCCGGCCACTGGCTGCCTGCCTGTCTGCACTCGTGCAGTACCTGCCATCGTTTTCTTCCGCCCTTCCGTCCTTGCATCACAACAAAACCGACGACCTGTGTTTGTGTGCCCAGACCGCCGAAGTCGAAGTTGAAGTTGCAGCTGGGATATCCCGAATATACCGCCATTTTCCCCCAACACGGCCTCTCTCAGGGCATTTGAAGCGTCTTCGTAAGCGGCCCAGGCCTGGCCGGATCATCATTACGCAGCAGACGCAACGCAGCACAAGACGCAGCACAAGACACGGCACACGCCCAGGCCCAACTCTGGGCCAACACCCGCGCCGCCGACCCGTCCCCGTCCCCCGTCCCCCGCAACACAACGCAACCCATTTCCCCCACTTCGGCCTTCTCCTCCCAGCACTGCGTGTCCAAGTGAAGCAGCCTCGTTCGGGGGCGACGGGAATCCGCCGACATGTTCTCCGAATGTGAGTCCGCTTACACGTGCTTCTGATCTGCCTGTTTCTCGAACTGCTGCTCACTCATCCCCCGCCAGATGCCTCCAGGTTCCTCGCGCAGTCACAGTCACGACTCTCCAACTTCGGCCAACCCGACAACGGGGACAGGCCATCCCGGCCAACCGACTGGCAAAGCAGAGGCTCACGGCTAGCAGGGCGGCCCTTCCTGGGGAGCCGGCCCGACAGGAACCCGTACCAGCCCAGCGGCTCCCGCTTCGGCAGCCTGGCCGCCTTCGGCTCCCGATACGCCACCAACGATGCGCCTCTATTCCAGCAGGCGACCCTAGAACACGACGACGAGGACGAGGAGGAGGCTGCCGACTTGTTTGCACTGCAGCGGTCGCGGCGGGTCTTCGCCACGAGCCGGCTCGACGAGAGCGCCGAGACGGACAATGACGACAGCCGTGCCTCGCTGGAGCGGAGCGAGGAGTACGAGGAGCGCGGGTCCGGGCTGGGAGAACGCCTCCGGGGAATAAGGAGCAGCTGGAACGGCACCAAAGGCCCGCGCCGGAGCCTCGACGAACAAGACTCGGGCAAGCCCAGCAAGGGGAAACAACGACAAGACTCGGGGGGAAGCGACAGCAGCAGGGGAATGGAGGATGTGACCCTACACTCTACGATGGCCGACAGCGAGCCCCCGGAGGACCTCCTGATGGAGGCAACGACAGACAACGACCCGCCGGCGTTCCAGAAGTTCTTGTCGACGGCCGGTCCGACGCGGCCGCTGCTCGAGAGGCAGGTGACGGACGATTCCGAACTCGGCCTGCCGCCCCGCCCTCCCAGCTCGGTGGGCATCAACTACGCCGACACGCCCAGGACAACCAGCCTTGTCGAGGGCGAGGTCTTTAAGCACGACGCTTTCTTTGCCTGGCTCTACCTGATTGCGCAAGCGTCGTTATTCTCCACCTTTGTCCTGGTCGTCCTGCACACCAACCAGGGCGACGGCCCGCTCGGCGACACCATCTACACTACACTGCGGGCGTCGTTCCACCTGCTGGCCGTCGACACGCTGGTCTCGATCGTGGTGTCTCTCGTCTGGCTCGCGGCGCTGCGCTCGTTCGTCAAGCCCCTGGTAACGCTGGTCCTGGTGGCGGTGCCGGTGCTCTTGATATCCTTCTCGCTGTACCCCTTCATCTCCAGCTACCAGCCGACGGGCGGCAGCACCCGCTTCCAGGACACGGTGATGCGGTGGGCGGCCGGCGTCCCTGCCGTGTCGGCCGTGGTGTGGCTGTATGTGGTGTACAAGGGCCGCCACGCGATCCAGTCGGCGGTGGGCATCCTCGAGTTTTCGAGCCGCATCCTGGCCGCCAACTCGGCCCTCGTGCTCGTCGGCATGGGCTGCCTCGCTGTGGTGGTGGTCTGGACGTGGGTCTGGCTGCTCATGTTCACCAGGGTGTTTTTAGGTGGTACCTTCTCGAGCCGGCTCGCCAAGTTCATCATCAGCGCGTCGAGCTGGTGGCTCGGCGTGTACTTTGTGCTCATGTACATCTGGACGCTCTCCATCATCTCGGGCGTGCAGCGCAGCACCACGGCAGCGACCGTCTCGCAGTGGTACTTCCACCGCAACGCGGTGCCCGCGCCGTCCTCCAAGGAAGTCGTCTCGGCGGCCCTGGGGCACGCCCTAACAACCATCTTCGGCACAATCAGCCTCTCCACCCTCCTCGCCCTCGCCATCCGCCTCCCCCTCCTGATCCTCCCCTCCCGCCTCTCCAACATCCTCAGCGTCGCAATCTACTCCTTCATCCCCACCCCCATCGCGGCCCTAACCAACCCCCTCACCCTAACCTACGCAGCCATCCACTCCCAAACCCTCGCCGCCTCCTCCCGCGGCCTCAGCCAAATGGACTTCATCGCCCCGCAGCGGCCCACAACAACCCTCACGCCGGCCGCGCTGCCCAGCAAACACAACCGCTCCGCCTCCCCGCTCCTCCCCTACCGCCTGGCCAAGCTGATCCTCAACGCGACGCGCTTCGTCATGGCCATGGCGCTCGGGTTCGCGGGGTGGGTCATGACGGCAAGACAGCTGCGCGTGGAGCGGCCCGACGGGGCCGGGGCGGGGCTCGGGGTGCGCGGGAGCGCGTATGCGTATGTGGTGGGGCTGGTGGCGAGTTTTATCGGGTGGGGGATCTTGGGCGCCATGGAGGGGATCCTGGCGGGGATTGTGGATGGTGTTGTTGTGTGTTATGGCAGTGAGAGGAGGATGGTGGCTGGGGTTGGGGGGTATTGTATGGAGGCGGCTGTTTTGTTTGGGGAGAGGGGGCCGCAGAGGAGGGGGAGGGAGGAGGTTTATTAGGGAGAAGGAAGAAGGGAGGGAGGGAGTTACAGCGTGGCGTTTTTGTGGTGGTGTTTATTGTGGTGTTTGTTTTTATGTTTGGTTTTGGGGGTGGGAAATGGATCTTGAGGTCTGGTCTGGACAAATGGATGGATGGTACCTATGGGTGTTCTGTCAGGGGCTACGGCTCGCATTCATATTCGGGTTTTTTTTTTTGCTAGGAGGCTAGATAAGAGGAAGACATGGTGCATGGGACTTGGACTGAGTTGTGGTGTGTTTTTGGTGAGGTGTCCCGGGATAGGCTGCATATAGCTGAGGAAACTAGAGTCGGTTTTGAATAGGTTGTTGGCCTTTGTTCTGTGTTGTGTCTGCAGTAGTTTGATCCTGATTTCTGGGCGCGACTCGGCAGCCTCGGCAGCCTTGCTGCGCTGTTGTGGTGGGTGGTGGTGGTGGGTGATGGGTGGGGGTGGCACGGGGTGTGTGTCATGGCTCGAAAGGTCTCCGGGTCATGGCACCGACACACATGCAGAATACCTACCACCAGACCACACAGCCTCTCGGCCGCGCGTTTCCCAGCGTGGCGAGACAGAGAGAGGGTTTGGATGTTCTCTTGGATGATTGAGCGTCGAGTTGTTGACTGGACGTTGACCGGCGAGACTAGTGTGGCTGATGGCCCGCAGCGTCATTCCCTGCTGAAATCTGTGGCGAGACTCTCGTAATCCGTCCGGTGCCTGGCGAGCTGGCGGCGCATGTGGAATCTTCCACGGACGGTCCACTGCATCCACTGGGGCAGCGGAGGTTCGGTTCCTGTCTTTCCCGTGGCCCGTTCGGAGGAGGGAGTGGCTGTGCTGGCTGGGCTGGCTGGGCGTTGAGTGGCTCCGAGGTGCAAAGTCGCCGAAAGATGTGATATTTCTTCTCTTTGACGTCTTTGTTATTGGGTTTCTCACTCTGAATTTTTTATTCTTTTCTTTTCTCCAAAACACACGCACGGCATAATTGCCGCTCAGGTACGTCCGGAGTGGTTTTTGGCAGGAGGCCTCATGCGCTCGCTCGGTTGAAACGGCCTCTTACACTTTATCTACCCCGCCATTCCCGGCCCGCCCGCTAACGTTAAGGATTCGACCCCACCACTCCAGAACCCACTGCCCGCTCCAGAACACAGAAGACACAACACTGCGACCCGATCGACCCATCGTCTCCGGACAACTCTCCCCATCAATAATTCCGGCGCAACTTCACGAACATCCTCCCATAGTTCTCGCATTTCACACACCACACCATGGCCGACTTCGAAGCGCCCCCAGGCCCTCCCCCGCCCAAGGTCCCCGAGGGCTGGGTCGCCCGCTGGAACGACCAGTACAAGGAGTGGTAAGCCTTCCATTCCCCCCCCTTTCATCGCCTCCGGTTCATGCTCTGACAAGAAAAACAGGTTCTACGTAAACATCCACACCAAAAAGTCCCAATGGGACAAGCCCACCTCGCCCGCTCTCCCCCCCCACCCAGTCGACGACCTCGGCGCGCCCCCTTCGTACACGCCCGCCAGCGACAACCGCGCGACCCCCTCCGACGTCAAGACCAACCCCTTCTCCCCCGACAACTCCGCCACCAACAATAACAACAACACCGGCGCAGCCGCCTCCTACGCAGCCGCCAGCAACAACGCCAACACAGAAGACGAAGACGCCCGCCTGGCCCGCCAGCTCCAAGCCGAAGAGGACGCCCGCGCCCGCGCCTCCCACAGCGCCTCCTCCTCCCCCTTCCCGGGCCAGCTGCCCCCCCGTCCCGACGCAGCGGGCGCCTCCGGCGACAAAAGCCGCGGCCTTCTCGGCAAAATCTTCAGCTCCTCCGGCAAAAAACCCCAGCACGGCTACCCCCCCCAACAGCAATACGGCGGCGGCGGCTACCCCCCTCCCCAACAACAATACGGCGGGGA
>FTCG01000041.1_pt1 | contig 13209 bp, 9 predicted proteins | sample 1639641 | NCBI WGS metagenome assembly FTCG01 (sample SAMEA3914864, study PRJEB12502) | metagenome | biome: forest; material: soil | place: USA | collected 2012-03-12 | depth 0.3 m
AAGGCCGGGTTGGTGGCGAAGCGCGAGTCCTCGGGGATGCCGTCGTTGTACTTGCCCGTCAGCAGGCCGCTGGCGAGGGGCGACCAGATGGTGGTGCCGAGGCCGTGCTGGCGGAACAGCGGGGCGTACTCGACCTCGAAGCGCTCGCGGTGGAAGGCGTTGTACTGCGGCTGCTCGACGACGGGGGCGATGAGGTTGTACTGCTCGGCAATGGCGATGGCCTCGGTGATCTGGGCGGCGCTCCACTCGGAGGTGCCCCAGTAGTAGGCCAGGTTGAGGTTGCGGATGGTCTGAGTGAAGGCCTCGACGATCTCGCGCATGGGCGTGGCGGCGTCGGGGCGGTGGGCGAAGACGACGTCGACGTAGGGGGTCTGGAGGCGGGCGAGCGACGACTTGAGGCCCTCGACGATGTGCTTGCGACTGAGCCCGCGCGTGTTGGGCTCCTTGCGGCCGGTGCCGAAGAAGACCTTGGTGGTCAGCACGTACTCGTCGCGCGGCCAGGCGAGCTCCTTGAGGGCGTTGCCCATCTCGACCTCGGACGCGCCGTTGGCGTACACCTCGGCCGTGTCAAAGGTTTGCTGGGGGCGGTTAGCGTGGTGGGACGGGGGGGGTTTCTGGTGGGAACTTACAATGCCATGGTCCCAGGCAGTCTGGAGGATCTCCTTCACGATGTTGCCCTTCTGGGTGCCGCCGTAGGTGAGCCAGCCACCGAGCGAGAAGACGGAGACCTGGAGGCCCGTGTTGCCCAGGTAGTTGAACTTCATGTTCTTGGGCTCGTAGGCCGTGGGGACAACGCGGTCGGAAGACATGGCGGCGGTTCGGCGACTGTGATTGGATCTGGTCGAGCGAGGGAGTGGGAGAGGAATGGGCAAGCAGAGCTCAGGGGCAGGCAACAGGGCAGGATACGGCAGCTTTATGACGGCGACAATTCTTGGATCTCCTTCCCCTAGCGGAAGAGCTTGCCCGTGCGCTGTGGGCCAGCGTCGGATGGGTCAATCGCTGTTGGCTGTGACGACATCGACTCTGAGCCGGACCCCCACCGGCTTTCGGAGTTTAGCTCTGGACGAGCGGGGTGATGGAGACGCAGAGAAGACGATGGACACGGTGCTGGTGATTGAAACCAGAGGTTTAGTCATCGAGGTGAAATGAAACCTCGAGTCATCGGCGTGCTAGACGCTTGGGGCGGAGATAGCGGACATTTTGGTCGAATTTCCGCCCAAGTGGGACATCTTGTTGCGCATTCTGGCCGCGTCCATGATTTTGTTGACGGAGAACCCCGCGATCCAGCGATCCAGGGAGATTAGGTTGAGGGGTTCAGAGGGGCACCGAGGGGACAGAACTTTGGGCCGGGTTGGGTTGTGGGTCTTCAGTCCCCACTCCGGGACTTGGGTTCCTCCCATCCGGCCTTGTCAACTTTGTCATCAACCGCCGAGAAGCCAGGCGGCAGTTGGTTGCATCCATGGGAATGAGACGGCCACACAAGGTCGGCTTTCAGGTCGGCGCCTTACCGCAGTGCCGTAGTATGGTGTGCGGGAGCCTTGGGCTGCGCCTCGCCACAGCCTTGCCCCCGTCACTGAGTTCACTCCCTCCCGCGACGCACGTGGGCCTTGTTCTCGAATAATAAATTATTTCTATGGGTGTGCTGCTGTCCCGACGTGGAGCGGCTTGGCGCAGGCAGAGACACCAACGGGACGCCCCGTGACGCCTCTCCAGGCTGTCATCTGGACTCGACCTGCCCGAGGGGGGTGGCACGAGAGAGGCTGGTTTTTGCACGAGATTTTACGCGCTCGACTTACGGCCTACCTTCTTGCATCTTTGCCTGCCCGAGCCTGCCTCATTGCTTGCCCTGGGAGTCATTGGTGGGTTGAGTCAACCAGGCTAGAAACGGGCCGCACACGGCCGAGTTGCTGGAGTTGAGATCCAAGGTTGGCACGTGCAATGTCAAGGGTCTCTCGATCTGCGATCGCCGACTGGGAGAAATGTTAGCAAAGTCATGGGTTGGGTGAGATACCGTTGGCTGCAAGGACGGGAAGTGCAATTCGAGACACGCCAACGACAGTCTGCTGGCCAGGCAGGACAATCTGTTAGGCCGGAAGTGCTATTATGTGTCATGCTGTCCAGGATTAGCTCAATGCGGCTGACAGGACGCTGGAATGGGTTAACATGGTAATGGTCAGGGAATGGCTGGCCGAATATCGGGCGCCGTCAGGCTGAGCCGGAAGAGCACTGCAAGTGTTAGCACATTGCCTGGCCGCAGCAGGCATCGAGGCTGCAAGGCACAAGGCTGCAACATTGACAAGCAAACTGGCCCGCCAGACGTTGAAGCAAACTGGGGATAGCCTCACTCGCAGTCGGAACCACACAACACATCACCACATCAACAAACCGTTGCACTCGCAACATCACGCACCAGACCCGGGATGATAGAAACATTACCGTCATAAAAGCAAAGAGTATGTACAACAGGACACATGTACAGAGAGAGAGGGTATCGGTAGTCCACCACCAAGCCTCCTGAACGCCCAGAACGCCGCCGTCCGTGCTAGCTGTCGGCCAACCTGCGACTCCTCGGTCTTGACCGGGCCGTCTCCTGCAGGGGCTTCTGAATCCTCGTCGCCGCGTCCGCCGGGCTCCCCCTCCTCCTCCTCCTCTGCACCACCGGACTGGACTCCCTCTCCTTGCGGTTAAATTTGGACCGCTGCGGGTGGCGGGGATCGCGGTGGGCGGTGAGCACGTCGTCGAGGTCGCGGCCGGATAGGGGGTGGGCGCGCGACGGCGAGCGGCTTCGGTATCGTCGTTGGGGTAAAGAAGCTTTTGCTTCAGCAAAGAAAGACGCCGGATGCGCCTCGGGTTTGGGCGTCGGCGTCTCGGAGTCTGCAGTCTCGGGTGTCGGGCGCGGGAGTGTGGCCTCTCCGTCGCGGGGTTCGGGGTGCGGTGTGGCGACGATGTCCCCGGCGCTCGCTTCACAACACTTGTAATCGGTGCATGATGATACTTCACAATGCTCGGGAAGAGCACAACAGTCCGGCTCGGATTCGGAGAAGGACAGGGTGCGGGCGGGCGTCGCGTCGCCAAAGTCAAAGTCGTGGTGCTCGTCGATCGGCGACGCGACCGACGAGTCGGAGCACATGGTCATGGACCGAGGGGACGCGGGCAGGAGCTGCTTGGGATAACTCGGGTACTCGAACGGCTCGTCCATGATGGGGATCTCGTCGTCCTCAAAGAAGGAGCCGTGGGAGTCGGTGAGCGAGCCGACGCTGCTGCCCACGTCGGAGCGGGAGGAATCCGACTTGTACCACGGGTGGTCGGGCGGGAGGAAGGACGCGAAGTAGCGGACAAGGGAATCGAGGGATTTGGTGCGGAAGAGCTGGACCGCGTGGTGCCACTGGTCGGTGCCGATGAGGGACGGGTTGGCGATGATCTCCAAGGCCGCCGACTCGAGCGACTCGTTCAGCTCGCGGAGGCGCTGCTGCTTGCGGTCGTCGAGCAGGCGATGGAACTCGTCGGCCGAGGCGGCCTGGTGCGAGATCTCGTAGACATCGTGGTGGAAGGCGACGGGGTCGAGGATCGGGGACGGGACCGTGTTGTACTGGTCGTGCAGGGGACCGAACAGGTCGTCCTTCTTCAAGCCGAACTTCCAGAACGGCCAGCTCCAGCGAGAGTCGTCGGGGTCTTCCATCCTCGGGGAGCCGGCTGCGGTGGATGCGGGGGCTATATCTGGGGCGAGGGTTGGGTTGGGAGAGAGCGGAGAGAGCGGGAGAGGAGACCAAGATCGAGAACCGGAGAGGGGACGGGCGTGCTGAGACGGTGACACGCAGGCAACGTGTGGGCGCTGGGTGCCATCTAAGCCAGGGCTATGAGGGCGAACATCGCGAAGTCTGTGCAGAGGTGGATTGGCGCGGGGATGGGGTTCGTCGAGATTCCTGATTGAGAGGCGGCGATGTGAATGGGCGAGGAGACGAGGGTCGGCGGAGTGGTGATGGGGAGAAGGGTCGCTGGCGTGGACGGTGGTGGACAGAGGATGGACCCGGACGGCGACCAGGGTTTGGGGGGCAACAAAGTGTTTGAAAACTGGGCTCGGGGCCAGGCGAGCCAGGGTGAGACGTTGGCTGCCCGATGCGGCCGAGCAAAACCGTGTGGCATGCAATGCGCCGGCTGGCTGCGGGCCCAGCCAATCGCGGCGCGCCTTCTCCGAACAGCCAAAGCACACCGCCGCATAAGCGGCAACCCGCTTGCAGCACTAGCGCCGATGCCAGCCAATCGCCGGACGACAGGTTTGCGCAGTCTCGCCCTGGCAGCCAATGGGATCACTTTGGAGGTGCCGCTATTCCTGGTCACGCCCATGTCCAGAGGTGCGCAGACGGTGCAGCCGAAACGAAGGGGTGATTCCATCATCCCCGCGGCTTTCTCCTCTTCGTCTCCCACTTTCGAGGCCACTCCATCGCGGCGCGGTGATGAGGGCAATTACGACGGCGGCATTTTCGCTCATTCCAAACCTCGAAGCAGACTCTCAGTCGGCTGGGCCGACAAAGAGGACCTATCCATGAACTCAGTCAGAGCCCGACCTCGGCTGCAACCGCTGGCGCTTCGCTCTCGCCCTCGCCTTTGCCCTCGCCTTGGCCTGGAGCCTGGCCTCGGTTGGCTGCAGTTGGCCCGGCCGATCCCACTCTCGCCGCCCGGTTGTGCTCGTGATGACGCCAGCGGCATGATCATCCTCAATCAGGCTGGAGGGGTGCACAGCCGGGCGGGTGTGGGTGGGTGTGGGACTAACTAACCCGTGCCAGAGCCTGCAGAGCCGGCTCATGCAACACGATATCTGCGCCGGCTCAGCCCTCATGGCGCCCGTGTGGGCGAAGTGTGGGCGATCCTCCGCTGTCGGGCATGCCAGACGGCAACGGCCGAGACGAGGTTGAGGCGCGGCCTGCCAGCTGCCGCGGCCCAACTCCCCTCCGACGCGCATCAGCCGAAGGATCCGATCAAAGTCACCAGTCCTCGCTGTTATCGCAGGCCCGCCGATGGACTCGCTCGCAGGGCAGACCATGGCGCCGAGATGGCCGTTGCGGCTGCCGGCGGGCGGTCCCGTCGTCTTATATGGACGCAGGACTGCCTCCCACGCGCCAGCTGGACGGCGCGAGTGACGGCGCGTCTGCGACAGCGCTGTCATCCGCGCGGCCCAGCAGCTCGAAGTCGAGCGCGGGTGCCCTCGAGCGCTCCGCTAACAGGCCACCACATGCGAGGACGGACCGGTGCCAGGCACCCGTCGCCTGGCTCCTTCTGAGGGTTTCGACCAGCTCTCCAATCACCGGCCGCCGAGTGAGGCTGATGCCCCATCAGCAGGGCGCCCCTCCACTCTCCCCGCGCCCTCACCGGGTCCATCTGACTTGCGCTTCAGTGGTCATCCTCTTCAAGACGGTGGCTCTTCATCACCAAGCCAGGGCATGCGCTGGGAATCGCTTCTCCTTGTGTCTGTTCATCTACCGCGTCTCCGCGCGCGCGCTCGCTTTTCCGTCCCTTGTTTCTGTTCTCCCGACATGACTCTTCTCACGCCGCCGCGCTGGTGAGAATCCGGCTGCCTCAGCTTGCTGCTCATTTTCTGCGCCGTGCCCCGAGCCTTGCCGCTGATTCGCTCTCATCTTTTGTCACACGCTTTTCTCAACATCACCAACGCCATGGGCGACCTAAGGGAGTGCTTCGAGCTGTCTGAGGACAAGACGGAGGCCTTCTCGCAGACCGAGATCCAGGCCCGCCTGCAGCGGTCGCAGATGGAGGAGTTCAACGCCGTCAGCCACACGGTGCCGCTGGACAAGCTGGTGGTGCCGCCGGACGACGGCGTGCGCATCCTCATGCGGCCGCTGGCCCGCGGCCGCAACCTCCGCGAGGACGGCGTCACGCCCGTCGCCCTGTGCGCCGAGCTGGCCGACGACGACAAGCGGCCGCAGCAGGTGCTGGCCGTGCGCCAGACCGCCAAGGACACGCACTTTACCATCAACATCCCAGACTACCGGAACCCGCTCCGCCGCCTGGTCTGCATCCTGTACTACGACCCGGCCAGCGACCACCAGATCCTCGACAACTGCTCCCACGTACCTTTCACGCTCTCCCGGATCTCTCAGGAGCCCGAGGAGACCCGCGGCCTCCAGTACGAGGTCAATCCAGGGACCAAGAAGGCCCTCGCGCCGGGCACGTGGCGCATCACCATGGAGGGCACCGACCTGCTCGACTTCCGCCTCATCGAGCGGCCGGCGGTGCGCCAGCGGCTGTCGAGCGCCTCCTCCTCTGACGTCTCCGACGTGAGCGACGTCGTCAACTCGGCGGGCAAGCGGTCGTTCTCGGCCAGCGAGGACGACGCCAACCTGCCGAAGCGGCGACGCCCGTCCGGACCGGCCGACAAGCGGGAGGACAGCGTCATCATGTTTATCCCTCCAAAGTCGGCGGCCAGCGGGAAGGAGCTCGCGGCCTACACGGGCCACCCGCTGCTCGACCTGCCGTCGGGCGAGACGCTGGAGGCGCCGCGCGCGGGGGGGCTCGTCGGGTACACGATCACTAAGAAGGATCCGATTGCGTCGACGACCCTGTCCAGCGTCTTCACGGCCGAGTACTCGGGGGCGCCCGGCCGATACGTGGTTGCCAAGGTGCTCAAGACGACGGTGCCCGGCGGCGAGCACGCCAACGAGGGCGCCCTGTCGCGGACGGTGATCCGGCAGGCGCAGACGTGGCTGCGCGAGCTCGGCAACCACGAGAAGCTCAACCACAAGAACATTGTGCACCTGTACGGCGGCGACGCGCGGTTCCTCTCGCTGTACATGGAGCCCGTCGACGGGCGCGACCTGTCGGCCAAGGGCGTGTGGCGGACGGCCGGCACGGACCTGTTCTCGGGCGACCGGGCCGACGCGCTGCGGATCCTGCAGGACACGGCCAGCGGGCTGCACTACCTGCACACGCTGCGGCTCGAGCACAACGACATCAAGCCGGGCAACATCCTGTACAGCCGCGAGCGCGGCGCCGTCGTCTGCGACATGGGCCTCTCGTCCGAGAAGGGCGAGGGCCGCGGCGGCGGCACCCCGTGGTACGTGCCGCCCGAGTACATTGGTCTGCGCCAGCGCGGGCCCCCGAGCGACGTGTGGGCCGTCGGCGTCGTCATGCTCTACGTCATGGGCAAGATCTCGTGGCCCGACATCCGCGCCCACCGCGCGCACCCGCGGCACCTGTACTGGACCATCGCCCATGTGCACGACAAGGAGCGCCAGGTGCAGGTCGCCGCCATCTCGCGCATGCGCGCGTGGCTGAACGAGGTGACGGCGGTGCGCAACGGGCTCGACCTGCACGACAAGCTGGAGCGGCTGGTACACGACATGCTGGCGCCGAACCCCAAGGAGCGGCTGACCATGACCGAGATTGTCAACCAGCTGTTCGCCGAGGGCACCTGAGAGCAGACGTAGACAGATTCATTACACGCTATATACAACGCAGCCGCTTATAGGCTCATCCCAAACATAAACACCACCGCCAGCCCCACCACCGACGACATGGCCACGACGTTCACCCCGACCGCCGACCCGGCGCTACCCTTACCGGCCGTCGAGTTGGTGCTCGTGTTGGCCCCGGTTCCGGACCCTGACCCGGACCCGAGCGCAATCGGAGCAGCCGACACGCCGGGGCTCGTCACGCAGTCGCCATCCGCCAACACTGTCGCGTTCTTGCTGAACACAATGTCGGCGCAGTTGTACAGGGCGTTGCCGTCCTCGCCAAAGGTGACGACCTGCAGGGTGCCGAAGGAGCCCTCGGCGACGGGCAGGCTCGCGGGCAGCGCCAGCTTCTGGATGCACAGCGTGCCGTTGCCCGTCTCGTTGAGGAACGGGTTCGTCAGCGTGTAGTTGAAGTTGGCCGTGTCGGCGCCCAGGCCCAGGTTGACCACGACGTAGGTCCACGGGTGGTGCAGGTTCAGCTTGAGCGAGCCGCTGCCCGAGAGGGGCCAGGGGGTGACGGTGCGGTCTGTGAGGTTGCCTGGCACGCCGGCGCCTGTGGGGGGTTAGAGAGGTGCAAGCGGAGGGGAGGAGAGGGGTGCCTACAGGGGTTGATCCACTGGGAGTAGGTGGTGTTTTTGGCCAGGCTGTTGGCGCGCCACGGCGGGTAGTCGATGCTGAAGTGCGCGTTGGTGAGCGCTGCTGTCACCAGCAGGAGGAAGGTGGTGAGGGCCATTTTGGCGGTTGGATGTGATAGGGTGGAGGTTTGGGAACTGTGTTTTACGGCAAGCAAACAAACAACAGCTTTCTTGGGCCTGGAAGGCGATCGGCGCGTCTTTATAGCTGCGCCGTGTTGTCATCGGCCACGGCATCCTGTACGCACCCGCCGCTCAGCAGCACGCTTCCAACGCAGAAACACAGGCCCCTGCCTCCCGCGCCGGCGGCACCAATCACGCCTGCGCATGTCCCACGCCAATTGAGCCAATTGAGCAAGTTACCAGCCTCGATCCGCGATGCAACCGTCCAGAGAACCACGCTTAGCGAGAGCTTTCCAGGCTCGCGGGTTGAGGGGCACAGGCCGACCCCGCCGTCCCGGGATCCCAGCGCTCGCCGTCGCCCAATCACGGCGCCGCCTGCGCGCTGGGCGTCGCCCGAAGCGGTAACCTGTGGGGCACGGGCCAGCGCGGCGGCCTTGGCGTGCGGGTTGGTTGCAGAAGGGAGGCGGGAAACTTGCTCAAACCGCCGCAGGCAAGGGCCTATGGGCGGTGTTGTTTTTTTGGCTTTTGTTGACGTGAGCTACTCGTTCACAGCTGGAGTTCAGGCATCATCTGGTTGGTTTGGTCTGTTTGACGTGGTATAATTAGATCTAGATTTTGTTTCGTTTTGAGTTGAGCGCAGCCTCCAGCCCTAACCCTAATACCACCACATTCCCAAAGAGCTGTATGCGGCGTTCATTGTTGGCTCATGACGATTCACATCATTCCACAAGAGCATCGGCCGGGGAAGGGATGGTATAGTCAAACACTCTGTGTCTGTTTACTCAGTATCTGCCCATTCTGGTTGGAACTCGTCTGGCTTCGTTGAGATCTTTTCTATGACGTCATTAACCCTTAAGGGTCAGTCTGGCAAGCCCCTGAAGACAAACCAAACACTCTTTGTAAGAACAACAGACTTGGGACAAATATCTTACTACCGGCTAAGCTATGTCCTATTCTAGTTCTCCCAGTTGCTCCGGTTCTGTGACAAGGTTAAATAACCAAGTGTCTCTTGCGGCAAGACAACCTACCATAGCAGCAACACCAACGTTTTATCCAGTTCAGGTTCCAGCTGCAAAAAGCGGGCTGGAGAGACCAGTTCGATTCCATACAATCCGGTGAATGCGTCCGGAAGCACCCGTCATTACGCCTCGGCCTCGAAACACAGAGAACCGCCGTGTATCGTCTTGGCTCGGCTCAACAAGGGTCATTAAACCGTGTTTTATCGCCATAATCTTCGTGATATAGCGCTGTCACCCACAGACAGAGGAGCAAACTCAAGCGGCAGCTGCTTCGTCGCTTCGCAAGCTGCAGTACTGCGACTGAAAACTGTGGAAGACGTCACTGTCGGTGAGATGGGTGGGTGTAACATGAAAGGCGAACACAATAAGGCGAAATCGTCTGGTTCTCGAACTTCACTATGCCTCGGGTACGAGCCAGGAGAAAAGGGTCTAAAATATCTATACAGAGAAGCGAAGCTAAGCCCTGCGCTGCACAGGATTAGGGATACAGGTATGTACATTTTGACCGCAACAAGAAATAGTACTTGGAGAATGGAAGAAGTTCATGGAAGGCCTCCAGCAACCGGCCGCAGTGGGACCTGTCCTCGGTGAAAGAGAAAGAAGCGTAGACAACTGTCCAAGAGAATAGAAAACCCCGAGCCCCGCTCAGTTCCTCGACCTCCGGCGCTGACGACCGCCGCCGCCACCGCACTTTGTCGGGCTGGGCTTCATGACGGTCACGAGCGTGGTAGGAGCCGCAGTGGCCGTGACAGCCGCCGCCGAGGTTGAGGTAGCAGCCTGTGTCGGGACGTCGGGGGCCAAGGTGGCCGCCCCAGACAAGCTGGTGGTGGTGGTTGCGGCCGTGCTGGACGGTGACGGAGATGCCGAAGAAGAGCCTGCCCCGGACCCGGAGCTGGCGCCGGTCCAGACCGCCGGGCCGGGGATCTTGTACTCGGTAAAGGCCTGGTACAGGTTGAAGACGATGCCGGGGTCCGAGTAGGTGTAGCCGGTGTTGAAGTTGAACTTCTGATCGGGCACGGCGCTGCCAGAGCCCTTGACCTCGAACTGCACGCAGCTGGGGTAGAACTGGGCGCCGCGGGCGGGGTTGACGTTGTAGGCTACGTCGGACTCGTGGTGGGCGATGATCTCCTGGCGGATGAGGTACTGACCAGCAGCGAGACCGGCCGGGAGAACAAAGTCCTGCTTGCCCTTGTTGGCAATGAGCTTGTCGACGGCCCAGAGTTTGCTCGCGCTGTCGTATCCATCCTCGGCGATCTTGGTCCAGATCGACGCGGCGCCGTCGCCCTCGGTGTAGGGGGCGATGTACGTGATGACCGGTCCCTTGTGCGAGCCGTCGATGATGTCGTCGCCGCGGTTGTCGTGGTACCACTCGAATGTCAGAGTGTCGCCGGCCGAGGCCTGGACAAAGGAGCTGCCGACCTTGCCACCGTTGACGTTGCAAGCCAAAGCGGCGCTCGCGAGGTCCTTGACGGGACTGTTGTTTGGAGGGCTGCGGATGTAGACGTTCCTGCCGTCGCCCTGGTCGACTCCGTTGACCGACACGCTGTACATGTGGGAGTGGGCAGCGACGCCGCTGGCAAATGCCAGGGCAAGAGTTGCAGCCTTGAGATACATGGTGCTGTCGGCTTCTGGAAATCGAAACGATGGAGTTGTTTAAGGTTCAGGGTTTATGACCTGGTACTGAGGCTGGCAAGCAGCAAGGAATGACAGAAACAAAGGTGAAAGGCGTGTGAAAGAATGACAACGGCTCCTAGGCCAGAAAAAAACGAATGTAATGTTGACAGCAGATAGACAATTGTGGTCTCTCATTAGGTGCCACTGGGCGATCTTATGTATTTGCATCCCCCTGGATCCATCGCCCAGCCCTGGCAATGATGCCATGACCGTGGCCTGACCTCGAGGTTGAAAGCCATGGCCCAGCAGCAGGGGACGGCGGGGCCGAAGCGCTTGCGGCTCAAAATCCGGGCTCGCCTCCCAAGATGCGTCCATTCGATTGGTGCCATGATCACGATGCGGGTGGGGAGCAGACCTCCACCACGCGGCTGCGTTTCACCAGCAGGGGTTGTGATTGCGAGGGGATCTACAGATCCGCCGCCGAGAATTCCACTGCGGTGGTCGAGTCTTGAGCCCCTGAAGGAACCCCCACCCGTTGAAACTGCCAAGGACGCGCTTCGCTGCATGTAAGCGAAGCCCACGACCAAGTCACCCCTTCATCTCGAAGCGCCTCCTGGAACCAGATCGCAGAAATCTCGAGCTGGACTGGGTCCCTGGAGTTCTACTCACCAGGAACAATGCTTGTTGACACCCAACCTGGACCAAATAGCAAGCTCGCGAACTTCGAACTGATAGGGTTTTTCCCGGGGGCACCTTGCTTCCTCGTGGAGCCGTGGGGGTCATGCCGCCTCGGTGCGTTTTGCCAAGTCTTCAATCAACGGCGACGGGTCCACCGGTCACCTCATTGTCACCGTCATTCTACGGCAGTCATTTCATGCCGAGCCACCTTGCCGAGAGGATTTATGTCTTTCGCGGGTACGGATACGCTGGCTGCACTCCTGTCGCCCGCCCATCGACGTCTTTTCCTTTGCCTGCTGCTCCTGGAGCGCCGCGCCGCCAAACACCGATGCCCTGATCTTCCAATGCCCACCCATCCTTTCTATAACCTTCCCAGCGTAAGGTAGGGATCTAGGGACCAGATGAAGTCGCGATGCCGGACCTAAGACAACGTCAGATCGTCAGATCGATGGTGATGCAATCAAAGCGGTGATACGGACGGTAAAGAGACACCCCTGCCGATGATTACCGATGTTACATCGTCTCGCAGTTGACCTCAGGCCTAACATCATTCCTGACCAGCATCTCGTGCTGGAAACCCCCGAGCCTGTCCTGGTTGAACTCGATGGACACTCCCAAGTCCGCGCGAAGCTCGCAGGTGAAGGCAGCGTCATCCCCCTTCTCGTCCAGAAAGATGTCAAGGTCGGCACACAGGACGGTATGGAACGCCTGGCGCTGGGCGCTTCTGTAAACCCCGTACTGGTCCATGAAGCGGTCGAGCGACGCATGCATGGTGGCGTGTCGCTCCTGGCGGAGCTGGTTCCCATGATGGACGATCCTGCAGGGTTGGCCGGGCACGCTAGGCTGCGCCGGCTGGCCTTGGTTATGATCGGGGTTCCGCTCGTGGCCTTCGTAGTTGTCATCGCGGCGCTGGTCGTTGTTGCCCTCATCGCGGCTTTCGTCGCGGCTATCCGAGCGGGAATGTCTGCGCTCGCGGAAGCGGGTTTCATCGTTATGGGAGTTGTCCGGCGACCTGCTACGACGGTCGCGATCGCGACCATCCCGCGAGCCACCGGGGTTTTCGTGGTGGTTGGGAGTCATCTTGCGCGAGACGCAAGGAAATGTAGGGGTTGGAGATGATGATGGTGATGGTGGGTGTCGGAGGGAGTGGATGCGAGGTGAATGGTGGTTTGAGTTGATGAGTTGGAGAACTGAAGGATCACTGAAGAATCGGTGGCTGCCGGGTAGGCTTGAAGAGCCACGGTCGAGAACAAAACAAGCCGGAATTCCAAGGCAAGTTGGGAACTCGTTGGTACCGGTGTTGCTCGGCCAAGTCTGCTCGAACTAGGTGTGGGACAGAGACTCAACCACTGAGCTACTGACACAAATCTGAGAAGAGCGGTGACCTTGACAGAACACCCAAAACTCTCAAAATCATCTACATTCTTTCCTATCTTTCTTTGTTGTGTCATGTTGCAGTCTCTTCACGATATGATGAGATCCAGACTGGCAACAACTTCTGGCCGGCAGCAGCTTTATCATCGGGCAGGTCTGTCAAAGTGTCCTGCCCAACTCGTCTCGTCGGGCAGTTCTGTCAAAGTGTCCTGCCAACTCGTCGTGTGGCTGCGAGATTCACATTCTTCTAGACATAGATACCGAAACTAGGTAGGTACCGTACTTGCCATAATTGACAGAGTA
>FTCG01000399.1_pt1 | contig 13182 bp, 20 predicted proteins | sample 1639641 | NCBI WGS metagenome assembly FTCG01 (sample SAMEA3914864, study PRJEB12502) | metagenome | biome: forest; material: soil | place: USA | collected 2012-03-12 | depth 0.3 m
CGCTTACACGGCGCGGGATGTGGGTTGGGTGGAGGATGCTGCTGGCGCCGCTGGTGGCGCTGTCGCGGCTGCGGGGGCGGTAGAAGGAGGGGTCGCGGTCCTGGGTGGGGCCGACGGCGGAGCGTTTGGGGGTGGCGGCGATTTCGATGAAGGGGGCCGCCGAGGAGGATTGGGTGAGGCGGTGGCCGTGGGTAGGGGTGGGGGGCATGGACATGCTGAGGTGTAGGCCTGGCGGGGTGTAGCTTGTGTTGCGGCGGGGGCCGGAGCGGGAGCGGGGGCCCGAGCCCGAGTTGGAGCCCGGGCCCGTGGATGCGCCGAGGCCGAGGCTGCCGAGGGAATGGGCGTCGTGCTGCAGGTCCACGTCGATGTGGCTGCGGATGAGCTCCGAGGCGAGGTTGCGCACCAGCACTGCCGGGTCCTTATCCGCCAGTGTCTGGATGTCATCGAACAGGATGCGCAGCTGGCGGCCCGTGCCGGAGGTGCTGAGCGCCGACATGGGCAGGCTGTTGGCCTCGCAGCCGTCCATGATGTTGCGCACGAGGCGGAGCAGGTTGAGGCGGACGACGGCCTTCTTGTGGTTCAGCTTCTGCGCGATGCCGGCGTACATCTCCGCCTTGGCGAGCGACGCCGCAACGGCCGGGCTCAGCCGCAGGACTTTGAGCAACGGCTCCAGGAGGTTGGGGTCGAACGCGTTGGCCTTGGTGGGGTTGAAGCACGACATGATGGCCGCGGTAAAGCTGCCGTCGAAGAGGTGGCTCTCCACCTTGGCCGTCTCCTCCTGCAGCCACACAAAGATGGCGTCGAGCGCCGTGACCTGCCAGTACTGGTCCGCCAGGAGCGACACGTAAAAGTCCAACCCGCTGTTCTGCCAGAGGTATCGCCTCCCCTTGCTCCCAGAATGCGCCATATCACACAGAATCGGTAGCACAAACTCCTTCGGCGGCCGGTCCGTCTTCATGATCTTGAGCAGCAGCGGGATGATACCGTTGCTGGCCGCGTACTCCTGCCGCTCTTTGCTGAGACGGCAGAGGTTGAACATGGTATTCAGCACTTGGTTGGAGATCTCCCGGAAGTTCGTCTGCCCCTTCTTCATGGAAAGGCCCAGCACGTCGATCAAAAAGTCGATCGCGTCCGCAGAGTGCAGGGAGTCGAGCACCGTCGAGCACATGGACATGTTCTTGATGAACTTGAGCATGGTAATCTGGTGCAAAGGCGTCATCCGTCGAAGATCCTTGAGAACCGCTGCAAACGAGTTAGCCCGTCTCACCCAGACTGCCAGGGGGTCAACATACTCTTGAGAACCTGCCGCTCAGCAACAGCCTCCTTGACATACGGCTCCGCCTGCGAAAACAAGTAGAAAATGTTGACAATGCGGCCCTCGACCAGCTCCGACAGCTCATCCCTATCCTCATCCAACACCTTGTGCAAGATGGCAGCCAGCGGATCCAGGATCTTGCTGCGCGAGAATATCCTGCAAAAGTCGTTCTTCGGCGTCGGCCCCTGCAGCTCAAAGACGTTCCAGATGCCATTGACGCCAATCAGCACCAGATCCTGCGACATCTCGTAGTCCTCGTCCAGGAACTCCACCAAGACATTCAGCCCACCAGCGCTGACAAACATCTGCAGCGTCAGCGTCGAAGTCTGGTACACCTGCCTGACAAACGCCGCCGCCTCGAGACGGATCTCATTGGAATACTGCCGCGCCGCAAATTTGGTGACGATGGGAATGCCGCCGACGAAGCACAGGTTTTCCTGTAGCTCGACGTCGTCGAGGATGATCTGCGTCCGTCAGCCAACCAGCCACACCATCGTCCAGAACTGTCCACCTACCGCATTCACGATCTTGAGCAGCTGCAAAATCATATGCTGCCGGCTCTTGAGCGTACACGGCTCCAAGATCTCCAATATCGGCAGCAGCCCATGCGCGCCAATAATCAGCGCCTTCACCTCGTCATTCTCCCACAACAGCGCCAACTACACCCCGGGTCGTTAGCATCATATCACCCCTTTTCCAACCCCTAACGCCCTCGACCCTCGAAAAAAGACAAGAAGAAAAAAAGAAACTCACCAAATCCTCAGCAACCTCCCCAACAACCTCCTCTCCCTCCCCAACCCTCAACCCCCCAACCAACTCCTCCACCCTCCCAACCAACCGCGCATGCCGATCCCGCGCAATATTCGCCTCCAAATCCATCTCGTCCCACCCCGGATCCATCATAGCAAACGGATCGTCCTCGTCCTCATCATCCCCCAGCCACGAGCTATTCGACAGGCGCGACAGGATCAGCTGCCCGCCCGGTGCTGGTGCGTGGCCGCCGTTGGCGGTTGTGGTGGCGGTGGTCGTTTCGGAGCCTCTGTCGCTCGTGTCGTCCGGGTCGTTGAGGAAGGCGGAGCGGGTGGTGATGCCGAAGATGTCGGAGAAGTCTTCGTCGCCTTCGGATTCGGCGAATTTGGTTATTTCGACGGTGGAGCGGGCGCGGCGGACGGGTGGGATTTGGTTGGTGTTGTTGGCATTGTCTGGTGGGGGAAGGGCGGGGCGGGAGGAGGGTTTGGAGCGGCGGGTGCTGTTGCCGCTGGTGGCGGAGGAGTGGGAGGATTTGGGGACGCTGGTGGTCAGGTCTGAGGGGTGGAAGAGTTGGGGGGCGTCCTGGGGATGGTCAATATGGGGAGTTTGTTTTGGGGGTGGTAGGAGATTGGCGGGCGTACCTTGGTCGTCAGACTCAGCCTCCTGTCAAAGACATGGTCGTTGTCGGCAAACAGGTCCGAGTAGTCGTCGGTGGACTGCTCGCGGTAGATGACGTCTGGGCGTGGAGGGAGTTCAAACTTTGTCCCGAGCGGCTTCGCAGGAGACTTGGGGTGCGACATGTTCGAGCCGCCCCGGCTGCTCCTCTGGCGCCTGTGGCCCAGCTGCTCCTGGCCCCTCAGCCTGGACTCGCGGGTCCTTTCCGTCTTTTTGGGCAGCGGCCGGATGGTCTCCTCTTGGGGATCGACCTCGGACCAGTGCCCCAGGCCCTTGATGGTGAGCAGTTCGCCGTCAAAGTTGGAATCCCAGTTCTCAGAATCCTCCCGCTGGCCATCATTCGACGCAAACGCCTTCAGCCGGTCTCCCGAGAGCAAGCCGCCAAAGTTGTCTTGTCCCTTGATCTGTGGAAGATGCAGTGCACTCGGCGAGTTCGTCGTCGCAAAGTCGTTGTCCCAGTTATCGTCATCTGCAGCCGTCAGCCTCCACCCACGCAACCCACCACCAGCGTGCAGCTCACCCGCAGCCTCAGGCGACCGGAACGCGTCCGCAGAAGGCCGCTGCTTCGTCGCCAGACCCAACGGCATCTTTCCCAGATGCGCGCGGTGCGCCGGCGCAGTGTTGTCCGAGCCAGTCGACGCTCGCAGATTATTCTCGGACGATTTGAGCGCCTTGTTCCACTGCTTGACCTCCTCAACCGCCTGGCTAAAGTTTGACGGCGCCTTCGACACGGGTGCGTCGCTCCGCCGGCAGCCGGTGATCCAGGGGTGGCGCAGCAGCTTCCGCGCCGAAACGCGCAGGTTGGGGTCTTTCTGGAAGCATTGCATCAGAAAGTCGCGTGCGGCCTGTTTCAAAGAACGTCAGCGACAATGGGCAGATTCTGAACAAGGGAAGGAAACAAACAGGGGATACCCCCTCCGGCAGCGGGGGGTGGTCGTCATTCACGATGGCAAACAACGCCGGCATGGCGGCTAGGTTATGGTACGGCGGTTTCCCCTGCAGCAGCTCGATGACGGTGCATCCGACGCTCCAGATGTCCGAGGCGGAGGTGGCGCCCGAGAGCTGGATGATCTCCGGGGCCATCCAGTAGGGCGTGCCGACGACCTGGGCCTCTTTGTCCGGCCCGGCGAGGGTGCTCGTCGAGACGCCAAAGTCGGCCAGCTTGACGGTGCCATCCTTGGTGGTCAGGATGTTGGCGCCCTTGATGTCTCGATGGATGACACCCTGATCGTGCAGGTACTGCAGCCCCTGCAGAACCTGGGTCATGTACACGCCGACCAGGTTCTCGGGGAACTTGCCGTAGGCCTTGCAGATGGAATGCAGAGAGCCATTCTCGCAATATCTGCAGTGTGTCAGCACGAATAGGGGGTTTGTGAGGGTCAGGGGCGGCCAGACTCAAGGATGATGTTGAGGCAGTCTGCCGTCTTGACGAAGCCAATATATTTCACGATATTGTCATGCTATTAGCCGGTCAGTATTTTCGCAAGCCCGCGTCCTGCTGGCGCCTGTAGCCGCGAGTGGCGTCTCGTCACTAACATGGAGGTTTTTCAAGAGATCAATCTCGACCTGCGCAACGTCAGCAACATAAACCTTCACAACACGAACTCAACCCACCTCGATCATGCGCAGCTCGCTCTTGGGCACATCAACCAATTTGATCTGCTTAACAGCCACCGCCTCGCCCGTCCCCCAATTAAACGCCTTGTAGACAGACCCAAACGCACCCTTCCCGATGCAGTCCCCGAGTCGCTGCGCACCCACTGGTCAGCCATGTCTCACATCTCACAATCGGGCCGGACAGAGAAAGAAAAAGAAGGGAAACGGAGCCCCTTGCTGTCCCGCATCCCAACGCTCCAAGTCAGTCCCGCTCCCGCAGCCGTCGTTTCGTTTCATCCAGAACAAAGAAAGCGGCGGCCGGCCGCCAAGCCACCGGACGAATGGTAGATGCATATGTAGGCCCGGTAGGGCATGCATGCATGGGGATGTAATCGACGGGCCGTGCAGGCTCCATCCATCCCATCTGACCACACAAAACGCCCGAACCCGTCGAGGGAAAGGGAAAGGAAAAAGAAACAAACAGCGGATCAGTGGGATCGGGGGAGTGGGTTAGAACAGCGCTGGAGGAAGCCGAGACAGACCACAACCACAACACCACCACCACCAAAAACAAACAAAAACAAAAAGAAACCCCCCCCTCAAAAACCTACATAGTCCTTCAACCCCGGATCCTGCACGGCCTTCTCCAGCCGGTGGCTCTGTTCGCGGCGCGGCGTGCCGGGCATCTTGGCGGCCGCCGACGGCAGCACGACGCCGGCGGCCTTGCCGTTGGCGCCGCCGTGGTGGTACGGCACCACCCCGGAGCTGTTGGGGCGCGCAGAGCTCCCCGGGCGCGAGCTCGGCGGGGCCATGGCGCCGCCCGTTCGTGTGCGCTGTTCACGGCCCAGGTCCCGGTGTCCTCCTCCCCGTCTGTCCGTCCGCCGCCTTCGACGGAGTGGTCGTGGTGCGGCAGTAGGTCTGCGGGGGGGTTCGGTGTTGATTCTGCCGCTGGTGTTGCTGTTGGTGTTGCTGGTGTCGTTGGTGGGGTGCGGATGTGGTCGTCGTAGCGAGCGCCGGGGGGCGGGCGGCCGTAGGTGTCGTCGGGTGTGGTGGGCGCTGGTTGGCGAGCATTCCCGCCTGGCTGGAGCTCAAACCCAAGAGAGAGAGAGAGAAGAAAAAACCCGCTGCTGGCCCAACCGAAATCGCGAAATCGCGGGCTGGCGGAAAAGAGATTGGATGTTCAGCTGGCTTGTGCTGCCCCGCGTGGGGAATCGTCAGCACCGAGGTGTGGGCCTGAAAGCGTCGATGTTCCTAGACGAGGGACCGCGGTCGGGAGGGAAGGTAGGGCGTTCATCGGTCGGCAATGCGGTGCGAATCGGGCCGCGAGGGGAGGGCAGGAGGCAAACGGCGCATCCAGATGTTGCGGGTGTTGGTGTGTGGTGTGTTGCCCCGGGGCCAACCAAGGCAGGGAGGGCGCGCAGCAGGAAGCAGGTCAAGTCGACCTGGAAGTTCAAGGTCGCGGGGCCTTGCTTGGGCCGAATCGGACGGGAACAGGGGACCCGGCGACGGCAGCTGGAAGGGCCGCCTGCATCAAAACCCGCCGATGTGGGGTCGGGGTGGAGGGTGGAAACCAGAAAACGGAGAAAGAAAAAAGACAGAAAAAAGGGAGAGCCCAACAAAAAACAAGAGACGAGAGAGAGGGAAATGCGCGCGTGTGTGCCAGGCCAGGCCAGGGCGAAACCGAGATGCTGCCTGGATGGGTAGGTGTTGTTTCACTTCAAGCTTGCCGCGGGGTTGAGAGTGATGTTCAGCAGCAAGCAAAGCTGGAACTAAGCCCAGGTTGGGTATATTGAAGGAGCTGCAGCACTACCCTAGTGGCTCGTCACACTGCGAGGCGGCACCTCCACTCCCTCCACTCCGGCCCCGGTTGCATCTTAGCGGCCCCCGGAACGCCGTCCTAGCCTGAATTGTCGGTGGGATAACGTTATCGAAGACGTCAGTTGAGGCGCCGAGAGAGGAAAGGTGTTGTGTGCTGCCTGTGTTTATTTGAATCAATGGTTGACCGGGAGTGGAGCTTGCTTGTTTTCTTTTGTGGTTTGTATTGACATGCTCAGGAGGCAGCTCGAGAACATCGACGCAACCTCCCCGCAGGACGGCGCAGCAGCAGCCCCTGTCCAGCCCTGTGAGATGCAGGTCATCCTCGGTCAGGCAGGCGAGGAAGCTCATTCGCGGCCGCTGTTCCGGGGGTAGCATCCGAAGGATCGTTCCCCGGGAGGGCATCCAAGGCGAAACAACACAATGCGCGGTGCTGATGCTCCTCGGCAATTCCCGGTCCATTTGTATGCTCTGCCCGCTCGAGTCCATCACAGTTCCCCGACGCGACGGCTGCACAAAAACCCCGGCCTCCCTCGCCCTATGTACAGACAAGATGATCATACAATGCCAGACTCCTCGTAACCGGCGTGGTGAGAACGCGTCGTCCTCGCTGCTACGCCCAACATCATAACCTGACTGCCCGATGGCAGCCAACACATGGCTGGTGAACAGCCAGATATCCTGGACAGAGAGAGACCAAGCCTCCTCGTCCCAATGCCTCCCGGTGCTGCCGGGTCGATAAAACTCCCAAGATCCACGCTGAAATCGCATCCGCTCACCAAAGTGAGGACAAATCCCCACCCAGAACCCTTTTGTGCCAAAATCCCAACGCCATAGAAAAACCCAAACACCCAATCCATGTTTTTGTGTTGACAGACAGGTACCAAAAAAGGTAAAGAAAAAAATCAGTTGCCAGACGTCTCGCGGGACAGCGTCCGGCTCAGACCAGCATCAGCCCACCACTCATCGGGGATATCCTCGCGCCTTGCCAGGTTACGCACGATCCGCTGCATGCCGCCGATCCCGCCCAGCAGCTCCAGCGGGTCCTCGTTGTTGCCGCGGGCGACGTCGGCGTAGGAACGTCGGCGGGGCCGCAGGCCCGGGATGTAGGTCTGCAGCTGGTCCATGGCGTCCTCGTCTTCCTCGCCCTCCGTGTCGGAGTTGTCACACCCCGACTCGCAGGGGGGTTCGAAGATGGACTCGTCCGCTACGTCCGGGACGGTGAAGGACGTCCGGGACGAGGCGGCGGCGGTGCTCTGCGTGGCCGCGGCCGACGCCGACGCCGAGGCGAACGACGACCCGAGGCTGGGCGGCTGCGGGTCCGGGGTCAGGGTGCTCAGCAGCGTGTCCCAGACGTTGTCGCCCTCCGGGCTGAGGCTCCTGTCACGGTCGCCCAGCCCGCCGATGATTTCGGCCCGGATGCGCCGGTTTCGTTCGTCGCGCATGGAGCTCCGCTGCCTGCGCACGTGTGACCAGAGACTGCCGGGAGACCTTGTGGCGCTGCGGGACTGTGTGATGTTAGAACCAGCACATAGCTCACGCAGCAGACGGTGGGGACTCACGGGATGGTTGGCAGCTTGTGTCGACCGGATGCTGGACAGGGCATATGTCGGTTCGGGGCGCAGCTGGCTGCGACGAGACAAGAACTCGGGATCGACTGCCATCGACATTATGGGCGACGGGTCGTTGTCGGTGTCGCGCAACGGACTCGGGTTGGACTCGGCGTGCAGATGGGCCCATCGTTCACCGAACATGGCGACGACCCGGTCATCGAGGATGCCGGCGCGCCGGCTCGCCTCGTGCAGCGCACGGCGGCCATGTTCGGAGCCCGACCTCACTCCATCGGCATCGGTAGTCGCAGGCGGAATCGACGTCGCGTCCACGGTAGCCAGCCCGCGCCGGTTCGCGTCGAAGCTGTTGTACGCGGCGGCGGCTGCAAGCACGCGACGGCGGCGTTCGCGGACTCGGTCCTCGTTGCGATCGAGAACGCGGCGGATGGTGGACCGCGATCGCGCCGACCTATCAGCCGCGGTGGCGGGTTTGGATTGGATGTCGGATTCAACCGGCGGCTGGTACAATCTGATTGGAAAGGAAAGCGCTGCAGGTTAGCAGCGATTCGCAGGCGCCGAACGGCGACAAAAAAAGAAGGCGTTTCAAATGTTGCGCTGTCGGATTTCGCCATCGGATGCCTCAGGTTGCAGGTGCAACCACTTTCGCGATCCGCGATTGTGCCTCGGGCTGGTACGCGATGGCGGCGTGGGACGTGGGGACAAGCGCGGTCGCGCGGGATCGGGGGCTTACCGAAGACCCATCTTGCGCTCGTCGAGTTGCCAAGCAACCTCGTTTTTCGGGCAATCAAGCGGAAAAGCGACAACGAGCGTAAATGCCGAATCGATGCGACCGCGATGGTGATGGTGCGAGTCGGCAATCGATGGGGATCCGGTGTTGGCGATGTGTCAAAGCTCCGGAAGCTTGACCCTCGCGCGTTGGCTGCGTGGGGTTGGGATGATTTGATTTGGAAAAGGAAAAATGGATGGGAGCGGCGGAGTCCTTTTGACCTGGGGGGGCTGTTCGATGCGGGAAACGCCCCTGGCTCGGGCGCAGGCGCTGGGATTGGTGCGCAGTCGCCGCTTCGATAGATGCATGGCCTGGTGGATATTGCAATACTGTGTTTACCCGCTGACAGGATGCAGCAAAGCAGAGCCCGGGACAAAGACCATGCATCAAACAGCGCATTCCCTTGCCATTGTGAAACCCTTGCCGGCGATCTGGCCCAGGAAGCAGCCGCCACCGAAAATCGACAGGCTCCGGTGAACCCAGCTTTCTCTTGGCAGGGACCGCACTTCAGCGAAGAGCATCACCACCATTGAAAGCAATGAGTCACTCTTGACATCATCCATTCCATCTATCGAAAACAGGCGGCCATCGGGCAACAAAGGGAAACGGCCAGTCGTTTGCTTTGATTTTATTTGTTGGTTTTTTCTCTTTGTTTCCGGGCACTGGAACTTGTTGAAGCCTTGAATACCGCTCTCGGAGTCCGGAACTCTGGGTTGAAGCTGTCTGGGCTTTCTCTTTGGGCTTCGCAGCTCAAAATGATCGACCTGGGGCTGGCTCGCGTCAGCCGTCTCGTCCAACACACGCCACAGACATGGAAGGCCATCCATGTGGCCGGAACCAACGGCAAGGGCTCAATATGCGCCTATATCTCGGCCATGCTCAGCGCAAGCGGTCTCTCGTACGCCCGCTTCACATCCCCCCATCTTGTCGACCGCTGGGACTGCATCGACGTCAACGGCAAGCCTGTGTCCGAAGCTGTCTTCCGGGATGCCGAAGACGCCATCAAGCAGAGAGATAAAGAGGACCGGGTTGGAGCGACCGAGTTTGAGCTTCTGACCGCGACAGCCTTCGAGATCTTTCACCGCCAAAAGGTGGAATACGGAGTCGTCGAGGTCGGGCTGGGCGGCAGGCTGGACGCCACCAATGTGCTGAAGCACAAGGCAGTCACTGTCCTTTCCAAAATCGGGCTGGATCACCAATCCTTCCTGGGCAACACGATCGAGGAGATTGCCCTACAAAAAGCCGGCATCATGCGTCCTGGCATCCCTTGCGTGGTTGATGGAAGCAACCAGGCGTCGGTTCTAAAAGTGATCAAGGACCATGCCAGGGAGGTTGGAGCCGAGGTTCATTTCTGTACCACGGCGAGTGTTGCCGACGCCGTGGCTGGTGAGAAGTTTGAGCCGCATCAGATACAGAATCTGGCATGCGCGCACATGGCCTTCCGTCTAGCCTGCCCCGAGCAGGATCGCCCGCTCTCACAGTTTCTCACTTCCATCAAGCAGATGCAATGGCCGGGCCGGCTGCAAAGGCTCGACATCCACAAGGCGACGGGCCGCCCGCAAGAAGTTCTCCTTGACGGAGCCCACAATCCGCAGTCCGCCGAAGTCCTAGCCCACTACGTCGAGAGACACCTGCGCTCAGGAGGCAAGCCGGTGACCTGGGTTCTGGCCGCCACCCAAGGCAAAGACATGTCTGGCATTTTTGGTCTGCTACTGAAACCTGGCGACCAAGTTGCCGCCGTCCGCTTCGGGCCTGTCGACGGAATGCCCTGGGTCAAGCCCACGGAGCCCGCTGAATTGTTAGAACTCGCTACCCGGCATGGCATCGAGGACAGGGCGACGCACAATGCTGGGGACGATGTCAAAGATGCTCTGGTTTGGGCGTCCGAGGCGGCGGCCGGTGGGCCTGTGGTCATTGCCGGGAGTCTTTACCTGGTTTCGAGTGTCTTGCGTCTCTTGCGGGGATCGTAAACAGTGAAAAGCGGGCGAAGGTGATCTCGAGTCAGCCAAACAGCTGAATATGCCCTCAGTTCCCTCGCCTGTCTATCAATTTTGATGTCACATGATATGGCCCCGAATTTTCGTCCGAAAGTGGTCAAATTACGACCATCCAAAATGGCCTAAATCCGTCATCAATCTCGCCCTTCTCGCGCATCCACGACTATGCCTCCCTCCCACCTCATCGTCGTCTGCGGCCACGCCATCTGGCGCGGCGGGCCAAAGAACGGCTGGGATGAAGTCGAGTGGCTGATTGAGGGCTACAAGAAGGGCGAAACCCCGACTTTCATCGAGCACATCACGGCCGGCGTGCGTCTGCTCAGCCAGGACAAGAACGCAGTCTTGGTGTTTTCCGGGTGAGCCGGTCTTACAATCTCCCCTCTTACCCTCTCACACATCCATCCTTCCCATTCTCTCCCACACCCTGTTAACCCCTCCCCAGCGGCCCAACCCGCCCCGAAACCCCCCTCTCCGAAGCACAAAGCTACCACAACCTCGCCATCGCCAACAGCTACTTCGACCTCCTCCCCCCAGAAACCACCAACCTCACTACCAACCCCCGCTCATCACGCATCCACCTCGAACAACGCGCCCTAGACTCCTACTCCAACATCCTCTTCTCCCTCACCACCTTCTACCACCACCACGCCGCCTGGCCAACCCACCTCACCATCGTCAGCCACGCCTTCAAGCGCGACCGGCTCGTCGACGGCCACTGCGCCGCGATCGGGTTCCCGCTCGACCGCGTCCGCTTCGTGGGGATCAACCCGCCCGGCATGGACGGCGGTAGTGGTTCGGGCGCGGCCGAGTGGGGGAAGAAGGAGGCGATGCTGGGGGTGCAGTTGGCGCTGGGGCTGTGGGAGGGGGATCCGCATGGCGTGGGGGTGGTGTTGGCTGAGAAGAGGAGGGGGAGGAATGCTTGGGGGGTCGGGCAGGGGTTGTTTGAGAGTTTGGAAGAGAGGGAGAGGAGTGGGGTGGATGTGTGGGTGGAGGGGGATGGGAGGGAGGTTTTGGTTGAGGGGGGGCGGAGGCCTTGGGCTGGGAGGTGAGGGTTTGGGTTTTTGGGGGGGACTGTTTGGATTATGATTATGGACGTTCTTGTTTATATCATATCAAATCTTGGATGCCCTCTGCTCGTCGTTTGCGCTCCCGTAGGCGCCCTGGTCGGCGCTGGCAACAGCGTCCAGGATGAACTGGACCGAATCCGTCACCATGTCTGCGCTGAACGAGTGCCCTATCCCGGGGTAGACTCTGTCGTCGACCGACACGTTCTCGTCCTTGAACCAGACCCCGGTGGCTTGCTTGAACCACCGCAGAAACGGCTCGGAGCACCGATACGAGACCAGCTTGTCGTCGCCTCCGGAGCAGAGCAGGAACCTCTTGCCGCGCAGACGATCGCGGAGGATCTGTCTCGAAGCCTCGTCGCTGGCGCTTGACGACTTCACGTCTGGGACGGCGGAGGTGCCAAAGAAGATGGCCTTGGGGTCGAACTTGTTGCACGCTTCGACCAGGGACGGCGGAAAGTCCTTGCTGCCGATGAAGGATGTGCCCGCATCTTGGGCTGAGAACGTCGACAGCTTGGACAACCGCGCGCGGTCCGACAAGAGGTCTGCAAACACCGTTAGAACCCAACACTCTCACCGCCAACAAGAACCACAGCAAACTCACTCATATAATCCGGACACCCAACAACGACCACGCCCGCCGTCACCCTCGGGTCAGCAAACATCAGCTGCCACACGCTATGCCCACCCAGCGACACCCCCAGCGCAAGATGCTGATCGACCTTTTTCTGCCCCTCAGCGTCATGAAAGAGATACCCCTCCACCAAATCTCTGTGCCCACGTCAGCAACCACTGCACCCTTCTTCCCTTCCTCCCAACATGCCAAACCAACGAAGTAAGGGAAACTCACAACAACCCCCTCTGATCCCCCACCATCCCCTGCACCACCCCAAACATATCAACAGCATGCATCCCATTCCCCTCCCGCCACGCCCCATTCGCCTTCTCATCCACCACCCTGCCCCCATGGTTCCTCTGGTCATACGCCAGCGCGACCAGTCCCCTCCTCCCCTTGCCTTGTGCCTGGGAAGAATTCCAGGCACCGATACACCGCGCCGCAATGTCAGCCATGTACTCCTTGCTGCGCGTGCGCGGGTGGTGCAGCCAGAGGCAGGAGACGTGGGTGGCGGAGGGGGGGAGGTCGGAGAGGCCGTAGACGTCGACTAGGAGGCCTGCCATTTGGAGGGTTTGGAGGGAGGTTTTGGGGGGAGGGGGGAGGGTGGAGATTTCGAGGGACATTTTGAGGATTGTGTAGGGGAGTGTGCTGTTTGGTAAGGGGGTGGGAGGTGGTAAGGGGTGGGTGGCGGTGTTGGGAGGGGGAGGTGGGAGCGAGATTGTGATGTGGAAGGAGGTTTGGGTTTGTTGTGGTGTGTGGTTGCTTTCAAGAGGCTTCTGAGTTGGAGCTGTGATACTTGTAGGTGCCAAAAGAGGAGTTGTTTGTTGAAGGACCGGATGTGATGTCCCGAGTCATTGATGGTTGCTATCGGTTGAACCGTTGGAGACCGAGGCTCGGATAATCGCCATTGGACCCCGGCCGCCACTCCACAGCGGGGCTCCCGTGCCGGAACCTGCCCGCCCTCCCCTGTTGCCTGACTGCAGAAGCACCTGCCACACTCAGTCCGAGCCAGAATCC
>FTCG01000085.1_pt1 | contig 13172 bp, 12 predicted proteins | sample 1639641 | NCBI WGS metagenome assembly FTCG01 (sample SAMEA3914864, study PRJEB12502) | metagenome | biome: forest; material: soil | place: USA | collected 2012-03-12 | depth 0.3 m
CCCCCCAGCTTCCGCCCCCGCCGCCACCACGGCCAATCTGACGAACACCAATGGCGCCGCGAGATGGTCGGCCCGACGCCCACCACCCCGGCCCCCGAAAAAGAAAGCGGCGGCCCCGAACCCCCCTCCACAACCACCGCCGCGGCGGCGGCCGCCGCCAGCAGCCGCCTCCTCACCAAGAAGCAGCTGAGCGAGATGGCGTGGGGCGTGCGCGAGCTGAGCCGCCGGCTGGGCAGCATGCGGCTCAAGTTCCGGGTCAAGACGGTGTTTGTGCTGACCAAGATCCACGACGCCGAGCTGATCGCCAAGACGCGCGCGCTGTGCCTGTGGCTGCTGGACCGCGAGCGCGACGTCAGGTATACCGTGTACGTGGACCGCGAGCTGCGGGACAGCCGGCGGTTTGATGTCAAGGGTTTGCTTGAGGGGGTCAGGAGGGAGTATGTGGATTCCGGGGAGGTGAGTGAGGAGGCGAGTTGGGATGTGGGGAAACGGTTGAGGTATTGGGATGAGGAGATTTGCAGGGCGAGGCCGCATACTTTTGACTTTGTGATTACCCTTGGCGGGGACGGGACGGTGTTGTATGCGAGTTGGCTGTTTCAGCGGATTGTGCCGCCTGTGTTGAGCTTTGCGCTGGGGAGCTTGGGGTTTCTGACCAAGTTTGATTTTGAGGACCATGCCAAGACGTTGACGAGCGCGTTTAACGAGGGGGTGACGGTTAGTCTGCGGTTGCGGTTCGAGGCGACGGTGATGCGCAGCCAGGAGCGGGAGGGGAAGGGGGACGGGGTGAATGGTGTCGACGAGGCGTCGAGGGATCTGGTGGAGGAGCTGATCGGCGAGGAGAAGGACGACGAGCATACCCACCACCCGGACGGGACGTACGAGGTGCTGAATGAGGTCGTCGTGGACCGCGGGCCGAATCCAAGTAAGTTACTCTTCAACCTCTTTCTTACCCCTGAAGACACCAACACCGGCCACAGCAATGTCCAACATCGAAATCTTCGGCGACGACGAGCACTTCACCTCGGTCTCGGCCGACGGCATCTGCGTGGGCACACCCACAGGCTCGACGGCGTACAACCTCGCGGCGGGCGGCTCGCTCTGCCACCCCGAGAACCCCGTGATGCTGGTGACGGCCATCTGCGCGCACACGCTGTCGTTCCGCCCCGTGATACTGCCCGACACCATCGTGCTGCGCATCGGCGTGCCCTACGACGCGCGCGCCAGCTCGTGGGCCAGCTTCGACGGCCGCGAGCGCGTCGAGCTGCGGCCCGGCGACTACGTCACCGTCAGCGCGAGCCGCTACCCCTTTGCCTGTGTGCAGCCGCACGGCCGCCGGAGCGAGGACTGGATCAACAGCATCAGCGCCAAGCTGGGCTGGAACACGCGGCAACGCCAGAAGGGGTACAAGGAGTGGGAGAAGTAGGGTTCTTCTGCGATGACGGCCGCCTTCACTAGCACCACCGCCGATGATGAAGGCCCCCGGGAGCTTACTCCCGACAGCAGCGACAAGAGCAATGTTGGTAGTGATAGTAGCCAGACTGGAGCAGCGGGGTTGGAACAGCAACTGACTCCTTCGTCTTCTGAGGCCGAAGCCTCAGAGGAGCCTACGCCGCCGGAAGAGCTGGTCTCAGTGAGGGAGATGATGGGAGTGATGGGGTTAGAGGTTGGCAAGTCTGAGTTTAGCTAGTGACTGTCCGTTTGGGAACCATTCCGGCGGTGTTGCAGCTGTAGTGTAAGAACCAAATGTGTATTGTACCATGTCTTTCACCTCCATCATCGCACTCTAAACCACACAAACAGCCCCTTCCCCTTTCCAAGTCCGCACACACAAACACCCAAAAGACACCCCACACACACATAATAATTTTCTTTCACTTTACTGCTCTACCCACCCCTTCAAGACCCCAGAACCCATAAACGCCAGTCCCCAGCCAACCCCCCAAAATAGCAAACCCGAACAAACAAACAAAAACCTCTACACAGTCCCACACACTGAGTTCCGCTCCAGAACCGCGTCTCCTTCGTCTCGTCTCACCCCTCAGTCCTCCTCCTCCTCATCATCATCAAGCGACTCGACAAACGTCATGGTAACGCCCGCGTCACCGTCGACATTGAGGTTGACCGCGTCAAACGCGCCGCTCACGTCGCGCTTGGTGGGGATGTCGACGACCTGGACGGGAGCCGGGGCCGGGGCCGGGGCGCGGGCGGAGAGCGCGTCGCTGGAGGGGGCAGCGAGGGCTGGTTGGAGGAGGGGTGTTAGGGTGTTGTTGTCTTCTTGGGGGGGGGCGGGTGTGACTTACAGGCGGGAACGCCGCGGCGGACGTACATGGTTGTGACCTTGGCTCGGCGGCGGGGGGCGGTGGCGTCGGTGACGTCGCGTTTCTCGGCGGCGCCGCCTCGGGCTGCTGTTGTATCAAGCTAGTCAGCACGGCTTGTTCTGTACAGAAATGTGTGTGGCACGTCGCAGCGGCGGTCATGACGATGTCGGCTCTGCGCGCGGGCGAACCACGGGCTAGCCATCCGATGACATACCAGCCGGGGTATTGTCGACAATGATGCCGACGCCGGAGCCCTCGGCGCCCGTGCCCAGCTGGACCTTGGGGCCCTTGGTCAGGGCGGCCTCGGCGAAGGTGAGCGCGCGGTCAAAGCCGGCGAGGTCGCGCTTGGCAACCTTCTCCGTCTCGCCGACGCGGGGCGCGATGGCCTTGCCCAACCCCTGGAGACCGGCTATTTGCTGAGCCTGGTGAGACGAGGTTGTTAGTTGCTGCCCATCATGCTGCTTCGGGGTTTCTTAGAAGTGGACTGACCTGCTCGGCAAGGGGATCGGCGACGGCGGCGGCCTCGACGGTGTTGGGCACGGGCACGGGGGCGGGCACGGGTGTGGGTGCGGGAGAGCCAGCGGCCGCTACGGTTGCCACGGCGGCAGCGTTGTTGGCACCAGCAGCCGCAGCGCCTGCGGCAGCGTTAACCGCAGCGCCTTCGAGTGCGGTGATCAAATTCGAGACGTCCTGCTTACCCCCAAAGCTGATTTCACCATCACCTGTCGGCCTCGTAAGCAAATCTGAGCCCTGAGGGAACCGGGCGGACGGGGGAGGGAGCCGTACCAACAACCAGGGCCGGCGAGTAGGCTCCAAGGTTGATATTGAGGGGCAACGCCGCGGCCAGGCCGGCAAAGACGATGATGGCGTACTTGACCATGTTGGATACGAGGAGCTGGACGGGGAGGAAGGTCTGAAATGGATTAAAGAATACAATAAGGCGACCAGCGACAACGACCAGCGGTTGAAGTGAAAACAACGAAATGAAACGAGAAACGAAACGGAGGGAACCAGTTGGCTAAGGAGCACAGCTCATGGGTAAGTGAGAGGAAACGAGGAATGGAAAACCTCCTCGGACAGATCTATATACTGCACAACCTGCCATCTCGTAGACCTCGTCGCCAAGAGAGCCAAGAGAGCTTGCTCGACCTTATGAAGCTGCCAAGCAGAGCTGCTTGCATCGAGACTCCGGGAGCCGCTTGGCAGGAGAGGATATTGGAGAGAGTTCACTGGTTGAAACCGAGGTGACACTTGCCGGGCACAAGCCAAGAAGAGAGGTTGGTGATGGCAGCCCAGGGTCGGTGTCTTGGGAGGAGCTCAGATGTCGGCAGCTCGTCTTGGCACGTGTTGGGGTCTTGTCGTCGTCGTCGGGGGTTGGTCGACGGCCAAGGATCACGGCGATGGGGAAGGGCAAGTTCAGGCGAAGCCACCGCAGATCGAGTGCAACCATCCGGCACTGTCCCGTCCCGCGTAAACATGCCCCTGTCCAATCCGGAGCTTCGAGGCCAGGCAATTGGGGCTCAATCGCACATGAGACTCTGCCAAGCGGTTCGATTGTTCCAAGTGGCGAAGCCATGCCGAGAACAGCCCGTCGATTCCCGCATCTGGGCAGCGCTTGGGCCCGGGCGAGGCCCCGAGATCTCTCCCCCAAGCTTCCTTGGCCAAAGAGAATCGCAGGCTTGCGGGGCTTGGTCTCCTGCTTGCAAGGGCATGAAGCAGATCTGGCTTGCCGCCAACAGAAGAACGAAGTGCAAACCGAAACCCCAGGGACCCCGTCTCAGGATGAGCCGCAGATCAAGAACGCCGAGCTTGCATGTGTCAGGGAGCACAACAAAAGCAGAGCTGATATCGCATTGCCGCAAGGTCTTGCCGGCAGACTCATGTCAGATATAGACGCGAAGGGCGCCTCGAGAAGCCTCAAGCCGGACCGACGGCGGCATTTGAGCTACAGACCCTTGCAGGTCAAGATGGTGTTGATTGTTTGGTCACCTCCTTCGTCCACGAACGGTCGAGTCGAGTCTGCAGTCGAGGCTCGACTTTGTGACCATGTCTCAGCATCGCCGCCGAGGTATTGCCCCTGTCCATGGCAGCGGCATGGAACGCCAAGGGCGACAACCACAGAGTCGCTCGAATAGCCATTGTCCATGACCGCAACCCATGCTTTCGGCGTGGACCGAAAAACAAGCAAACAGCCCCGGGCCTTGTGGTTACGACCAAGGGCTCCAAGCTGAGTTCTAGCCCTCGCGTACTCCACCACGAGGACCCCGGCTTGGGTCTGTGACCAGCCCACAAGAGGAGGCAAGCAGTCTGTGGTCACTCACGGTGCCTCCTAGGCTAAGTCTCATCGTCCGCTTGGCGCATAGGCCTAGGGATGTGGGCGGCCGGTCTCCGGATTTCAAGTGGAGCAGCAGTTAGTTTGTTTGGATTCCGTGCACGCAGGGCGAGCTGTTGATATCGATAGTTGACTTTGGCAATGTTGTTGTCGCTGCCATTGCCGTTGTCGTGCGGCACTCAAGATCTTCCCGCTCATCAGGCAGTCCTAGCCGGATCCATGTGGCTGGTGGGCCATTCTCGACAAGACTTGCTTTTTCTTCGGTTAAGAAAATCGGTGCTATTTCTAGGGCATCGCCGAGCTGATGGACCGGATAATGGCCAGGAATGGCGGAGAGCATCAACAGACCCGGCGATCTGAGACGGAATGTCTCCGTGGCAAGCCAGCGTTGCCGTCTCAACCCGCTTGCAACATCATGACTGACCAGGAGTAGAGGGTTCTCTTATGGCGCCCATGAGCAGCAATGCTCAAGAACTCTCACCCGGTTTCCTCACTGCTCACTCGCTCTCAGCCTCCTGGTTGGGCGGTTCCATGGCTGTGCGTTCAAGGTGGAATGCCCACAAACTCGATCCAACTCGGCTCAAGCCATGACATAGCAAAGCGCCGCAGCGCCGCGGCGGCGCTCTCTGTATAAGAACGCTGAAAGAGAGGGGAGAGAAGGTCAAGACTCAAGCTGTCCTGGTTTGCGCGCCGGAGTCGAACAACCCAGTCTGAACCGAGGAAGCAAAATGTACGTCTCACTCGAGAACGATAGGTAAGCAGAGGCGAGATTTTAGTTGACGTTGACGGGCATTGGATCATGGCGGGGCAAGCCACCGTTGTTGAAGGAAAGGGAGGAACGCGTTTCCCAGAAGCGCAGCGCCAGGAGCTTCAGCGCGGCAGCACGTGGTTTACAGTGAGCACACGCCGTAGAGCGGCCCGTGCCCGGTACCTGAGGCCCCTGTCGGAGGAGTTCGGTTTGCCGAAGTTTTGCAGCGCCAAATTTTCCACATCGGATGCTTGAGCCTTCAACAGCTTGTTCGACCCCGAGGGCTGTTGATTGTTGAGTCCACACCACCACTCCTTTTCCAGTCTTTCGGTGTTTTTGCCAGCCACATTCAAGATGCCTGCCACACTACGGACCCTCGCCCCGTTCCTGCGGACGGCGCGCCTCTCCCTCCGACAGAACCAGAACCCTCTGGTGTCGCTGCAGCGCCAGACCCGGACACCCGCCCTGAACTTCGCCCGCACCTACGCCGCCGTCTACGAGCGCAGCAAGCCTCACGTCAACATTGGTACGCAATTGCTGCTTTGCACCGCTGTCAAGTGGCCCGACAACTACAGCGGCAGCTAACAACAGCATTCTAGGCACAATTGGTCACGTCGATCACGGAAAGGTCCGCCCACGCCCGCACATGTGCTGCTGCCGGCACCCAAGCTAACTCGACCCGTGCAGACTACCCTCTCCGCCGCCATCACCAAGAGGCAAGCCGAGAAGGGCCTCGCCAACTTCCTTGACTATGGCTCCATCGACAAGGCCCCCGAGGAGCGGAAGCGTGGTATCACCATCTCGACGGCCCACATCGAGTACTCGACCGAGAACCGCCACTACTCGCACGTCGACTGCCCCGGCCACGCCGATTACATCAAGAACATGATCACCGGTGCCGCCAGCATGGACGGCGCCATCATCGTCGTCGCCGCCTCGGACGGCCAGATGCCCCAGACCCGTGAGCACTTGCTGCTGGCCCGCCAGGTCGGCGTGCAGCGCATCGTCGTCTTCGTCAACAAGGTCGACGCCCTCGAGGACCCCGAGATGCTGGAGCTCGTCGAGATGGAGATGCGCGAGCTGCTCTCCTCGTACGGCTTCGACGGCGACAACACCCCCGTGGTCCTCGGCTCGGCGCTCTGCGCCCTCGAGAGCAAGCGCCCCGACATCGGCGAGGCCAAGATCGACGAGCTCATGAAGGCCGTCGACGAGTGGATCCCCACCCCCGAGCGCGACACCGACAAGCCCTTCCTCCTCTCCATCGAGGACGTCTTCTCCATCGGCGGCCGCGGCACCGTCGCCTCGGGCCGTGTCGAGCGCGGCACCCTCAAGCGCGACGCCGAGGTCGAGATCGTCGGCAAGGGCACCGAGATCATCAAGACCAAGGTCACCGACATCGAGACCTTCAAGAAGTCGTGCGAGGAGTCCCGCGCGGGCGACAACTCGGGCCTGCTGCTGCGCGGCGTCCGCCGCGAGGACATCCGCCGCGGCATGGTCATCGCCAAGCCGGGCACCGTCAAGGCGCACCGCAAGTTCCTCATCTCGCTCTACGCGCTGACCAAGGAGGAGGGCGGCCGCCACACGGGCTTCCACGGCAACTACCGCCCGCAGATGTTCATCCGCTCCGCCGACGAGGCCTGCACCCTCAACTTCCCCGCGGACACCCCGGACCGCCACTCCAAGATGGTCATGCCCGGCGACAACGTCGAGATGGAGGCCGAGATCCACAACCCCATTGCCATCGAGGCCGGCATGCGCGTCACCATCCGCGAGGGCGGCCGCACCGTCGCCACGGGCCTCGTCACCCGCATCATCGAGTAAACTGCCTCCTCGCAGCGGCAGAACGAAAAGAACAAACCGTAACCATGTCAGGGATATGTATGGTGTAGGTTGTGCGGGATAGACAGCAGATGGGCGGGGAAAAAAGAGAGGGACAAACACCAAGCCCGGTACCCCCTCGGCCCATCCATGGGCGGTGGTGGTGGTGGTGGTGGTGGTGGTGGTGGGTGTGGCGGGGCAAAGGCGCTGCGGAGTCGGAGAACCAAACCTGTACAAATCTTGCTTGTTTGTTCATGATGTATTTTTTGAGGGCGCCATTCCTCTTGGGAGCCGCTACCTGCTGATCTCCCCTCCCGGCTGCTAGACTTTGGTCTTTGGGTTGTGTATAGTATAGATGTGTATGAGGCTGTAATGAGTTTGATGACGTGATGTTTGGGTTCGGTTTGGGAGAGGGGTTGTTGCGGGAAGTTGAGTTTGGCTTTGCGGATCACATGTGACAAGCATGCGGGACAAACACTTAAGTAAAGACGTCCGCTCTCTTGACAAGCCCAGCCCCGGGATGACCACTCGCTCATTCCCCTCCGTGGCGTCACCCCGGCAAAAGCAGTTCACCAAAGTCGAGACAGCGACCAGCACACAGACGGGTGGATGGATGGATGGTGGATGGATTCTGTAGACTTGTTCGCCCTTTGCATTTCCCCTTTGCCCGAAATGCGCAAATAAGAAAAAAAAAGACCCGTGTAAACTCCCACCTCGCTGTATGAAAGCCGGGCTAGCTTGAAGGGGTGGTTCTTCCTGCTCCTCGAAGGTCGGCATTGGTCCCTTGGGCCGCTTCCCCTCCTCCCCCGTACGGGCCCCGAGCAAGAAGACGCCGTGGTTCGTTTCGGAATCGGTGTCGTTCGTAAACCACGTTCCTTCTTCTCCTCCTCCTCCGCCATCCATCCTTCCCCTTCTCGACTCAACTCAACCCCGGGCTGTCATCGGTTCGTTTACCGGTACTGTGTGGGGGGAGATTCCGTGTTAGAGCGATTGGGCTGTTTCGGGGGGCATTGGAAGCTGGATTCCTGGGGCTCGGGGCATACCTTGACGAAGCCAATGTCGGCGGCCTTCTCGCGGAAGCACTGACGGCAGATGTTGAGGCCGTACTTGCGGATCAGACCAGCGGGGTGGGTGCAGACGCGGCTGTTCGATGCCGAAAAAAGTCCAGAGTCAGCATTTCCTTCTTCTGCTTGTTCCTCGTTCTTGTTCATCCCCAGTCCCCTCTCCTCCTGCAACCCCGCAGGTTCGACCCAATTCATTCATTCAGCCGGGGGGTGGTGGTGGTGGGTGGTGCATACCAAGAGCGGGAGCCCTTGCCGTAGGTGCGCGGGCGCGAGTTCCAGACGGATTCGTGAGCCATTTTGACGGTTGGGGGTTTTTCTGCGGTGAGGCGAGAGAAATCCGGTGGGTTGGCTTGGGGTTGGGCGGGATTTGTCGTCGTGCGGTGTCGCGATGGTCGGCCGAAATTTCAACGGGCAAGGGAGCTGGTCGATTTTGGCGGAGACTTTTTTGTGCGGGAGGGCTTGTGGGTTGGTGGCTGGTGGGTGTGGCGCGTGGCTTGGCTGGGCCTGGATGTGCTGGAGAGCCTCGAGAGCTTGGACTGCCGCGTTGGCTGCGACAGTGTCTGCCGCTGCTTGGCTGGCACAGTGACCCGCAGGCCGGGGTCCGCATGTGGGCTGCAGGGGCAACATCGAATGCGGCAGGGGTGAGCTCCTCTCGTCTCAGCGCTGCCAGGACAGGCAAAGTGGCATCTTTTGGCGGCGATTTCAAAGCATCATCTTTCCCATTTGCACCTCGGGTTTATCAGTGTTTCCTCTTGGTGGGGTCTTTTATCCTTTGCATCTTCTCGACACACTCGCATTGAGATTCTCTCGCCGAATTTGCCAACGAACACTCCGTACAACTCCCCTCCTAACAGCGGCGGTTACACAAACAAACGCCATCATGGTGCTCATCAAGAGCTTCGTGCTCGCCGGCCTCGCGGCTGCGGCTGCGGCCAAGTCCGCCGTCCTCGACCTGATCCCGGACAACTTCGACAAGGTGGTCCTCAAGTCCGGCACGCCGACGCTCGTCGAGTTCTTCGCCCCGTGGTGCGGCCACTGCAAGACCCTCGCCCCTGTCTACGAGGAGCTCGGCCTGGCCTTCGAGCACGCCAAGGGCAAGGTCCAGATCGCCAAGGTCGACGCCGATGCCCAGCGGGAGCTCGGCAAGCGCTTCGGCGTGCAGGGCTTCCCGACCCTGAAGTTCTTTGACGGCAAGAGCGACAAGCCGACGGACTACAGTGGCGGGCGGGACCTGGAGAGCCTCTCCAAGTTCATCACGGAGAAGACGGGCGTTCGGTCCAAGAAGGCGCTGGCGAAGCCCAGCAGCGTGGTCATGCTCACGGACTCGACCTTCAAGAAGCAGATTGGCGGCGACAAGAATGTCCTGGTGGCCTTCACCGCCCCGTGGTGCGGACGTAAGTGCCCCTCCTGAGCCCTGCTGGTGGGTCTGGAAACGAGCACACACTAACTCGATTTGCAGACTGCAAGACCCTCGCGCCCATCTGGGAGGTGGTCGCCGAGAACTTTGCCGACGAGTCCAACGTGCTGATCGCCAAGGTCGACGCCGATGCCGACAGCGGCAAGGCCACGGCGGCCGAGTATGGCGTGTCCGGATACCCGACCATCAAGTTCTTCCCCGCGGGCAGCACCACCCCCGAAGACTACGCCGGCGGGCGGTCCGAGGAGGCGCTCGTGGCGTTCCTGAACGAGAAGGCGGGCACGCACCGCGCGGTGGGCGGCGGCGTCGACGCCACGGCCGGCACCGTCGAGGCGCTCGACAGCATCGTCGCCAAGATCCTCAGCGGCACCGGCCTGACAGAGGCGGCGGCCGAGGCCAAGAAGGCGGTCGACGGCCTCAAGGACCAGGCGCAGGCCAAGTACGCCGAGTACTACCTGAGGGTGTTTGAGAAGCTGGGCAAGAACAAGGACTACGTGACCAAGGAGCTCTCCCGCCTGGAGGGCATCATTTCCAAGGGCGGGCTGGCGTCGATCAAGCTGGACGAGCTGGCCAGCAAGACCAACATTCTCCGCAAGTTCCTCGGAACGCCGGCGAGCGAGGAGAAGGAGGAGCTGTAAAATGTCTGCAGATTTAGTCGCGTTGGTAGAGTCGACGATGTACAATGACCTGTCTGTGCCACTTTGCCCAAATACACACATCAATAGCTGGTGCCTTGGAACCCGATATCTCTGCCATAATCCTCCACCAACTCCGCAACTCCTAACCCGCCACAAACAAAACAAACAGAGTCCGCCAAGCATCAACCAGACGTAGACTTCTTGTCCTTGTTATCCTTCAACTGCGACTCCAGGTTATCCAGACGGCGTGACATCTCATCCACTGCCACAAGCAGAATGTCAGACTGGGGTCAAGTCAAGTGAGGGCGAAAGGAGGGCTTACTCTTGGCAAAGATCTCGCTCGACACGCCGGCCAGCTTGTTGGAGAGGGTGTTCAGCAGGTCCTCGAGCTGGGCCGTCAGTTCGCTGCGGGCGTCGTCGTTGGTCTGTGGGAGTGGTGAGTGAGATGTGTCTGCTGTGGAGAGTGTGATTGGGGTGTCATGGTGATTGGGGTGCTGGGGAAGGGTGGGAGAGGTCACGCACGCCGGTTGTTTGATTGGCGGTTGGGTCGTTTTTGGAGGCCATGGTTGCGAAATCTGTTTTTGGAGTTGATAGAACGGAATGGTGTGATATCGACAAGTTCGAATATCCGGGGAGTCTTAAAAGATTCAAGATTCACGATGAGGAACACAAAGCATGCATGGCAGGAAGGGGCTGTTGCTGTGGGGGCGGTTCGGAGTGCCAGCAACAGACTCCACACTGTGCCAAGGGGTGGCTCGAGAGTGGGTCCGGGGTGACAGCTGGGAACCTCTTTGGCTGCTTCATTTCAGGCGCCGCATCTCGAACATTGCGTAACCCCGGACTCACCATGCACTCAACCTACGCAGACATCTGATCTGGACTTTTAGCTGTCGATAAATTGTCAACATACAGCTCTGTCCACGGCATGCACGAGTCCTCATTTTCTGTTCCAATTCTGAGAATCCCACAACAGCAGCACCGATGAGACTGGCGAGGTGACCTTGGCTGCGTCCCATCCCGCCCAACTGGTCCCTGGACCCTGAGTCGAACCCGATCTGACTTGGCTCGACTAGACTCGACTCGCAACACAATCTCAAAAAATACAGCTTAACAACTGCCACACCATCCGCATCAAAACATGACCAGCCCCCCTTGGCCATAGCACGACAAACTTGGCTTGTCCAAGCGCGGACTCGGCAGGATGCCTCCCGTGTCTCCGGAGAACGCCAGGATCTGGTTCCTCCTCGTCCTCTTCTTCTTCACCCTCGTCTCGCGAAACGACGGCCCGGCCCTGATCGCCGCGCCCTTCTTCGGCGCTTCCCGCCTGGGCCGTCTGCGGGATGCCCACGGCGTGCTCAACAGCACCAAATGGGGCGACTTCCGGCCCCTGCCCCATGCCGCAAAGGCCGCCCCGGGTGCCCCGCCGTGGCAGGCCCCGCACTACCTCAACCTGACGGGCTTCCGCGAGGCCGACCGCTACGCCTGGGAGGACCTCGCCTACTTCAAGGACCGCTGCCGCCAGTGGAGCCGCCACGCCTACCCGCCCGTTAAGGGGGCCGACGAGTGGGAGCACGGCCCGGTGGCCAAGACGTGGCAGAACGCCACGGGCACCGTCCATGGCAAGTACGTGCGCCGCCCGGGTTCGGTCGTTAAGCAGGCGGGCAGCTACAACTTGAGCGCCATTGCTCCGGGCATCGGCTGGGGCGGAGGCCACGTCGAGTGGGGCTGGAACGTCACGGGCTCGCACGGGACCATCCTGATGCGCCTGTCGGAGGACGCCGACGACGCCGTCTACGAGGAGGAGACCGAGGAGGGCCAGCGGCCGCGGTCTGGGGGCATGGTGCGGGAGATATCGGCCGTGGCCAACATCCAGGACGAGGCGCACTCGGCCTCCAGCTTCGCCATCCGCCTCCACGGCCTGCACTGGCCGAGGCAGGGCTCCATCCTCCTGACCACGACGACCGAGAAGTTTTCGGGCCTCTTCGGCTTACCCCATCTCGTTCCAAGTGGTGAGTTCTACCATACGAGCCAGAAGCTCCTAAACCGGACGCTGGGCGACATCCTCGCCAAAAAGGAGCGTAACCGATTCGGGGACCCGACCAACCCGTGGACGCCCGTCGTCGAGGAGGAGATATCGGTCCCCTTTCCGCGCTGCGAATACGTCATGTATCTGCAGCTGCACCCTCTCGACCCCATCTACATTGGGGAGAAGGGCGTAGACGACCGGATGAAGTCGGTGGTCGACCAGCTGGAGAGCGAGCTTCGGTTTCCCACCGGTGCTCCCTCGAAGGGAAAGCCGGACCTCCACATGTCGCTTGTCGCCTGGTCTCCCGACTGCGCTTACTACCTCGAATCCAAGGGCCCACCCCTCTTTCCTTCGGTTGACGGCCAGCACCTGGTTGGCGTCAAGTCGGAGATCCTGCTCTCGCGGACCAAGGACTGGATGTTTGCCTTTGCTGCGGTGCTGATGGCCCAACTGTGGCTCCTGAAAATGCAGATGAAGGAGTCCAATACCCCCTCCACCCTCGGCCGGATCAGCTTCGAGACGGCCGCTATGATGCTCCTCGCGGACGGGCTGGTGTTTGCCTGCTCGTCGGCCTGGAGTCTCTCGGCCACCAACACGTTCCTCCCCTCGCTCATCCTGACCTTTGCCGCCTTCATGTCCATGTCGATCGGCGCGGGCTTCCTGTCCGAGATCTACAAACACCAAGGCCCCGAACGCCGGCGCGACCAAGCCAGCGCCGCCGCGACCCGACCCCCAGTAGCAGCCCCATCCACCACCGCCGCCGCCGCAACCCCAGCCACGGGCACCCTCCCCCTCCCAGTCACAGCCACCC
>FTCG01000078.1_pt1 | contig 12942 bp, 10 predicted proteins | sample 1639641 | NCBI WGS metagenome assembly FTCG01 (sample SAMEA3914864, study PRJEB12502) | metagenome | biome: forest; material: soil | place: USA | collected 2012-03-12 | depth 0.3 m
GGGAGAGGGTTGGGACGGGGGTCAGGGGGAGTGTGGTGGGTTTCGTGACGGGGCGGCCCGCTGGGATGGAGAGGTTGAGTGATATTGAGGAGGGGGCTGGTGGTGGGAGGGAGGGGTTGAGGGCTAGTTTGAATGGGTTGGGGCAGAATAAGTGGTGAATTGTTTTTGTTTTGTTTTGTTTGGGGGGTAGAGGGAGGTGTTAGATGGGATGGGGTAGATGGAAAGGGGGAGGGTTAGGGTGTGGGAGTTTGGAGGTCAGGGGTTGGGAATACCATGGGGGGCTTTTGGGTTTGGATTTGTTGTTTTGGGTATTTATCTGTCCCGATTGGGGCTCTTTTGAGTTGGTCAACATGTTGTTCCATTCTGCTGGCACCTCGTCCTCGTTTCCTCTCGCGCTGTGGTTGTTACTGCTCGGACATGTTGCTCCCCCCCCACTGTCACATCAGACGCAGGTGCAGGGGCCGTTGAGCGTCAGCTTCCGGGGCGTTGGCCGTGCTGGGGTTCCGATTGGCTGGCCGTCGTCGCAATTGATAGCCGTCTCTGGATGTGTCATGCCGAGTCGGCGATGACGGGTCTTCCCTCACCTCCTTTTGTCTCTGTCTTGTGGTGGCATCCGTCTCAGGGGAAGAGGGTATCTTGTTTCTATTTCTTCTCGTCTGGGCTTTCTTTTTCCCTGTCCCTGATCCGAGGGCTCGCTGTGTTCCACTAAGCTTGTCGGACGAGACAAGCCCGGCTCCACCGTCGGCATCGCGAGTCGGACCCTGTCGCCACTTTACGCGCTCCGACACGTCAACTACATCCGTCTTCTTGCAAGCCGGACAGGACGCACAGGACAGATTTCACAGGACAGACACGGCACCACGCGAACCAATGGCCATCACACCCAGTCCCGCGGTCCACGATGAGGACGGCGACAACGCCTCCCATCCGCCGTCGCACAGCCTGCACCACCACTCCCTCTCCAACGCCTCGACGGTCACGGTCGACATCGAGGCCTGGACCGTCGCCGCCCTCGAGTCGCTGAGCGTCACGCCTGTTGCGCGCGGCACGGGCGCCGCCCTCTCCATCCCCCTCGACGGCGGCGACCACGCTGCGTCTCCCAGCAATGGCAACGGCAATGGCAACGGCAATGGCAACACCCCCGCCGAGATGAAGCTGCGCGGCACCGCCGTGGCCTTCGGCGACGACGACGCCTTCGGCGCAAGCATCACCCCGCCGCGCCGCCCCCCCTCCCGCCGCGACAGCATGCGCAAGCGCGACATGTTGCTCAAGGGCAAGGAGGGCAGCCGGCAGCGGCGGCGGTGGGAGAACGGTACCTCTCCCCCGTTCTCTCCCCTCTAGCCACCCCGAACAAACATTGACAGACGAAAACAGACCGCCTAATCCACGTCCCCAACGTCCAACCCCCCCTCCCCTCAGACTTCCAAATCCACCCGACCCACCGCGTGCTGCCCCCCGTGCCCTACCAGCTCGCCCAGTTCTGGGACAAGGGCCTGCGCGAGCTGCACCACACGCGCACCCACCCCGCCCAGCAGCAACACACCCCATCGGAACCGCAGGTCGGCCACGTCCCGCGCGACCTGCGCGCCACGGCCAAGCGCACGCCCGCCGTCAAGTCGTGGCTGCGGGTGCTGGAGGAGCCGGTGCGGCAGTTTGTGGTGGAGCGGGGGTTGGCTGTTGTTGCTGCGGCGGACGCGGCTGGTGATGGAGGGGAGAGCAGTGACGAGACGGATCCGGAGGATGAGGAGATTGTGTTTGTTGGGAGGGGGGGCGGGATGAGGGATGGGAAGCCGTGGAAGAGGGCGGAGAGGAAGGTTGGGAAGGAGGAAGGGGAGGGGGAGAGGGGGATGGTGATGGATGGGATGGAGGAGGGGGAGGGGGGGGCTTTTAAGTGCGTTATTCTCTGTCTCTGTCTCTCATATCTTTTTTCTTTCCCGGCGTTTTTCTACTCCCTTGGACTAACAGCCCCCCTCCAGACGCTGGCTCACGCACTCCATCTCGGACTACTACGGCCTCGACTCCAAGTCGGTCATGGTGGGCACTCCCGCGCGGCGCGTCATCTACGTCGGCGCGCGCCAGCAGACCCCGAAGCAGAAGCAGAAGCAGAAGCAGGCGAGCGCGGCAAGGCATGCCCTGGCTAGCCGGCCTGTGCTGCCGCCGCCGCTGTGGGATATGTTTTGAGCGGTGGCGTGGAGGGGTGGGTGTGACAGGGTGATGGGGATGGCAAGGCAAAAGTTTTGCATTGCATTTCGTTGCATGTCTAGACTGGGCTGCGGTAGATGTGTCTTGGTGAAATATAGGTGGTAGAGAGGAATATGGTGTCCCATGTGTATCTAAGTTGCTACAGCGGACTCCTTTTCCCCCTCTTCTGTTCATATCGGCTCCGCGCCTTTCTCCCCTTCCTCTTCTTTTGTCCCTCCCCTATCCTTATTTTCCCTTCATGTCTGATCGACAACCGGCAAAGCTGCAACTCCAACCTCCACTACCTTATCTCACCAGCGGCGCATGAGAAAGGTCCCAGCCACAGCGACTTCTTCCAGACGGCAACATCAAGCCATTCCTCGACGGCCTTCGTGTAGTTGAGGAGTGAGACCGGCCACAACACCGCCAACACCTCGTCGCAAGACACCCGGAAAGTAGACCAGAACCAAATCTCCTCTTATTCTTTTTTTGTGATTTTGACAAGCGCGCTTAGGAAAGCGGCAATTAAAGCTAACCAACTAACCAAGCCCCCTTTCCTACACCCCCTCCCCTCTCCCCCATCACAATACCCTCTCACAACCCCCAACCCACCACCACCCTCGCCCCTCAGACTCAAACCGACACACCAAGAGCAGAGTTAAAAGCATCCGCAGCCGCCTGCCCCTTAGCCGACGCCGCGGCCCCGGCAGCGCTCTTGCACGCCTGCACAGCCGCGTCCGCAGCCTTGCACGAGCTAGCAAGACGCTGGCACGTGAAATCAGCAATAACCTTAATGTTCAACGCCGACCCATGGTTAAAATCAGCGTTATTCGCGCTCTGGAAGCTCGCCTCCTTGCGCCCATCCAGCCCAACAGCAAACTTAATCGCAGGACTCCCACAGCTGCCAAAATCCAACCCCTTCGCCTGGCGGCGCTCCGCCACCCCGCGACGCGCCTTCTTGACGTTGTTGGTGGAGCGGCACTGGTCCTCCTGGGCGTCGCACTGCTGGGAGCCGCCGGCGAGCTGGCCCGCGTTGGCGGCGTTGGCGCAGGCGTTCTTCTGGATGGCGCACGAGCGCTGGATGGCGGCGCCCGCGTTGAGGAAGGTCGCGCCGTTGACGTTGAAGGGGCGGTCCGCGCCGGCAGTGCTCTCGACCGGCGGCGGGGGGCCGCCGAGGGAGCCGGTGAAGGATTGGACGTTGACGGTGCCCGAGGCGGCTTCCGTCGCGGCGGCTGTGGCGGCCGGGGCCGCGGTCGCGGCGGCGGCGGCGGTGGAGGTGACGACTACGGTGGAGGCGGCGGCGTTGCAGCCTGGGTGTGTGTTAGCGTCAATGTGCCTGGTATGTTGAGACAAGAAATTTTGGCTTACCGGCAGACGCAGCAGCGGTACCAGCGGCAGCACCTCCGGCGGCAGCACCGCCGGCGCCAGCCACGGCAGCCTTGATGTCGTTCTCGGTGACGGCCGGGGTGAGGAGGTTCAGGGTGAAGATGCAGCCGACGGCGTCGTTGGCGTCGTCGCACGTCTTGCCCTTGGCGGTGGCGTCACCGAGCTAGACCATCATCAGCACACGCTCCTCTCCACTCAGCAATCGCAGGTACTCACATCGCCGGGAGGGAAGGTGGCGCTCTTGAGCGCAAGAAGGGGGTCGGCACCAATCGCGGCCAGCTCCTTGGCCACGGCCAGCTCGATGGCGGCGTTGCCCTTGGCCTCGGGCGAGGCGGGGTCCTGGTGCTGGGTGATGGCGGCAATCTCGGGGTTGGTGGCCTTCTCGGTGCAGAGGACGCTGGCCAGGCCGACCTTGCCCGTGTTGCGCTCGAGGGCGCGGAAGAGGATGGCCTGGGCCTGGCCGTCGACGTCGCCGGCGGCCTTGGAGTTGGTGAAGGCCTGGTCGGCAACGATCTGCTGCAGGCAGTCGAGGTTGGAGACGTTGGGGGCGCCCTTGGCGGCGGCGGCGTTGCCGAGGAGGGCAAAGACGGCGTCCTGGATCTCAAGGGGGTTGTTGAGCTTCAGGGCGGTGTTGGTGGCCTGGAGGATGGACTCGTGGGAGTGCTCCTGGGGCACCTCACGCTTGGCCATGTTGTGTGAGTAGACGGGGATCTCGCGGGCCGAAGCCATGCCCGCGAGGGCGATGAGAGCAGTTCCGTACTTCATGATGTCGGTGAAATGGGTGGCGATCGACGCGATATAAACAGTGGAAAACGAGGCCCGGCCTGGTAAGAGAATGATTAAACTAAAAGAGTGTCGAGAAGCAAAAGTTCACAGAACCAGCAAAGAACGGAATGAAGTGGAAGCGTGGGGAGCAGAAACACGAGAGTCTTCGCGGGATGGCCAGCACGCTTATATGTGAATGTCTGCCAGCGGCTGTCTCATGGTGGGCATCAGGGCATGGGTCCTGGGATCTCCTCAGCTCCTCGCGAGCAACGAGCCGTGTCCCGGCGATCAGAAAGCGCGGGACGACCAGGACAGGGCTGGCCATGGCGATACAAGGCAGGGTGACGGTGCCGTTCCCCTGGAAGAGGCGAGGGTGCCGGCTGGGCTCGGCTCCGGAACGAGATGGCCATCCAGGGTCGGCCAACATGCCTGCCACGGCGAGCTAGGCGCCTTGGGGACAGCTCTTCGTGGGGTGCCCGGCCTGTCCGTGTGACAGGTTCCATGTCTGGAAGCATTGGCGAGTTCTAGCGCTCCCTGTGTTTGGAGAGGCGCCTGCTTGGGCCTCTGGTGATGCACAGGAGTGGGGGGGGCTTCCGGGGGGAGTGTCTGGACCAAGGATGGGATGACAAGACTCGAAGCGACCACCATGGGCTGTACAGTATTTCTTGGGTGGTGATCTAGCACTGACTGGTCTCGACACCGGCCTTGACGATGAGATGGTATTCCGGGCACCAAGACGACGACAGAGCACTGTTGTCGAGTGCGGGCCGGTGTTGGCCCACGGTTTGGCACAAGGACCTCATCGAGACAGCAACGCTAAATGGCGGATGAGACGGTGAGATTGATCAGACGAGACATGGCACATGGTTCGTCTCACGTTCCATGACCCCGGCGGGCGCGCGGGAGCCGCATGCAAGGTGTGGTGTGGTGTGGTGCAACGGTGCAAGGTGTGAGTTGCAGCAGCCTGCCGAGCCTGCAGCAGGCCAGTGGCTGAACCGGAATGCTGCCGATGAGATCTGGGGTTGCAGGGGCCCGCGGGCTGTTGAGGCTGTTTGCAGGGGCCGTGCAGGGGCTCTGCAGGGTTCCAAGCCCCTGGAGCCGCCCCTCCTGCAGGAAACGGCCAACGTCACCGCTGCTGCACGGACGCAACCGAGACCCCTTCGCTAACGGCCCCCCTGCAGACTGCGGTGGCGTTTTGTTACGGACAGCCTGGACTCGGAGAATTCCTCAGACGCGCCAGAAGCTGCCGCTTCAGGCTGCGCGGTGCACGCTTCCCCTCCGCATCTCGGCTTCCCCTCTGCAAGCGCCGACCGCCGTCTCCCAAAACGACCGCGTCCAGCCTGATTCGGACGCCCGCACATCAGACGAAACGAGATGAGAGGACAGAAACGGGTTGACGGCAGCCTGAGCCGGAGATCGTGTTTGCTGCGGTGCGAGATGCGCCAGATGTGCCAGATGTGCTCTTCCTTGGTATAGCTGTGATGGGTTTCATTGTGATGGGCTGTGATGGGCTGCTATGGCACTGGGCTGTCGTGGATGGAGCTGATCAGCATGACTCCCATATCTGACCGCCTCTTTTCGATAGCCATGCGATATGCGATTTCTGGGATGGAGTTTCGTTCCTTGTTTGAACGAAGCAGCCAGACCGCAATACTGTATCAAGAATCAGCCCGCTCGAACTACAGGATACAGCCACAAGACCCGTGGGCCGTCAACCTCTGGACCGCCGAACCAAAAAGACCAGGAAAAGTCCGGCCACTTTCCCACATAACCACATGATGCCAGCCCAAGACCACCAAATATGACCTCACAACCTCTCCAGTTTCGATCCACCACCCGCACCTCCGGTCCGCCCTCGACGAACGCATGAAACGCCGCTCAGGGCATGACGCCGGCTCAACAGCCCCCGATGCAGCCCCGGCGGGTTGACGCAACGCTAGCACGGCATGAGGCCCGTGACTGGCCGTCATCCAAAGCGGCAGGTTTGATCGGCACATAAACTTTGCTCCATCATCCCCCAACCGCCGTCATCAGGATCACGGTTATGCCCTGCTGTGTACTGTGTAGCAAGACCCGTGGACAGACGCACCAAGATCTCTGGTGCTGTCCAGCTGATCACCACCCGTCTCTGCTCGACCTTGGTCTCTCTGCCCTCTCTGATCCGCCTCCGAGTGCGATGGAGTCCGGCCTGCTGCCGAGGGCACGACCCAGACCGCCCGCCAGCGTTTGAGCCTCGGATTCTCCGGCAGTTGTGCGTCTTGGTTTCTCATGCTCTCGAGTTGCTGGCTGCTTGGCATCCGAGAATAACCTGGTCCACAACCCGATCATAAGTCCATCACGCCAATCTCTCGCCGTCTCCTGCTTTCCCTGGGTTGTCAGTGTGCGATGGGCATGCCCAAACCAAGGAATAGCCCTCGTCACGGATCTCCATGTTGCACCGAGGGCGACGTTTGAGCACGGGGACTTGCCGGGGCGTTTCCAGTGACTTTGTCTTTTTGTACAATCGGCATTGGCCAGCGAACAAAGTCCAAGGTAAGAGAAAGAAAATTTGCCCAAACTCAAGCAGCAGTCAGGCTTGCTCCGCGGTTTATGGTCTATAAGGGGGCGCTGCAACCGGAAACCCTGCGGCGCTCTCTTTTGTTTCACCCAAACCCCGTACTGTACACTAATACACCGTCCCCATCTCTTGTCTTTGTCCGTGTTGATTCCTCGGATATCTCCGTCGCTCTCCCTTAACCGACAACCAGCTTGCCGTCCTCGGAGAAGTCGTACGCCGGGATCTCGAGGTTGAGGGGCGCGGGTCCTTTCCTGATGCGGCCCGAGATGTCGTAGTGGGAGCCGTGGCAGGGGCAGAACCAGCCGCCGAAATCGCCGGCCTCGCCGATGGGCACGCAGCCCAAGTGTGTGCAGACGCCTGTCTTGTGTCAGTCGACCAGCTGATTCCATACTTCTCCCTTCCTGCCCAGGAGAACCTACCAAGCATGACGAGCCACTCGGGCTTCTTGACGCGCTGGTCGTCGGTCTCGGGGTCTCTTAATGAGGCGACGTTGACGGCGTTGGCCTCGTCGATCTCGGCCGCCGTGCGGTGGCGGATGAAGACGGGCTTGCCGCGCCACTTGATGATGACCTAGGGTGTGTCAGTCGGAAACCTCCCAACCTCAAAAAGGGTCCAAGCTCCTTACGTTCTTGCCCTCGGGGATGGCAGCGAGGTCGACCTCGACCTTGGCCATGGCCAGGACATCAGCCGAAGCGGACATGTTGACGAGGAACTCTGTTGCTGTCAGCCCAGTCCAGCTCCCACTCTTTCCCTCCCAACCCAATGCACCATCACCACTCCCCCCAAATCCACCTCCCCAACCCACCACCACCCTCCCTCGAAGCAATTCCCCCCTCCACCACCAATCACCTCCCCCTCCAAAATAAAAAACAAGTACAAAACCTACCCTGCACAGTGCTCTTGGCCCCCGCCGCAGAGATGGCACCAAGCGTGCCCACCATAAAGTACGAAAACAGCGCATTCGTGCTGGGCGACCCCTTGCTCATGTACTTGGAGAAGTCGGGCACCTTGGTGCTCGCGCTCTCGCCCTTGAAGGGGCTCTCGTAGCTCGACGACGCGGCGAGCGCCGGGGCGGTCGAGCTCATGGCGCGGATGCCGCCGACGCTGCGGGCGGTGGTGCGCGCGAGGGCGCGGGTGAGGGTCGTCGCCATTTTGAATCGGGTTGTGGTTTGGTTGGAGGGACGGGATCGGGGGATTGGAGAGGAATCGGGCCGCGTCGGGGGGGTGCGGCGGCGGGGAGCGGCGATGCGGGTTGGTGGTGGCGGCGGTGGTGGTGTTGTCGACGTCGGCTCGAGCCCGTGGACTGAGGTTTTTCAGCGGGTGAGGTGTGCTTGCTTTCTGGGCCGAGCACACTGCACTGGGATCTCGGAGTGGGTCTGGCCCGAGGGAAGCTGTTGCGGCCTGAGGCAGCGCGGCAGAGCTGGCTGGCTGCAATTGATTTAGCGGCCTCGCCATTGGCTGGATTGGCTGGCTGCGGCTCCGGCTTCTCCCGTGCGCTCTTGGCCGTCATCGTGCGTGCGTCTCGTGCATCTTCAAGGAATCATCCATTGCCACCAACTTGGAGAGGAGCAGAGGAAATGTTGGCCAAAACAGGCCAATTGCCCTCCAAACCGGTCAATTGCGTCTACAACACTGCCAGGTATATTTTTAACCCCAGTAACCCCCCCAATGCCCCCAAAGCACACAATCAATGCATCCGCCTCAACTCCTCGACCACATTCCGCATGTGCTCAACAGTAGGCCCCAAGCCCTGACAAACAACCGCCTGCGTCTTCTCGTCGACATCCAAGAACCTCTCCAACAGCTCGCCGTCCAGGAACCGGAACGGCCCGGGCGTTTTCCTTTCTGCACTCCGGAACCCCTCCCGTTCCGCATTCCGAAACGCCCGGTACGTCATGAAGCCCACGTTGCCCGCCGTCTGCACCACCTCGGCCAGCCGGTCCTGGAACCGCAGCAGCAGGTCCTGCGCGTGCGGCGCGACGGTGCCGAACATGTAGATGCCGCCCTCGACCTGTCCGTCACCAGTCAGCACACGTCCACATCAATATGATGATGCAGTAAGAGAGAGAGTGTGTGCGTGCAACTCACAGTCCCCAAAAACGCCCTCGGCACAACCATCGCCCCCGCCGTACTCTCCACCTCGACCCCCCTTATCCGATTCACCATCTCCCCCAAATTAATCTCGCTCGTCACCTCCATCCTCTTCCGGTCCTCCGCGGTGACCCCCTCCACATTCCTTCTCAACACCATCAAATTCCCCTGCGCGTCCGCCTCCAGCCAGCTCTCCCCCTCCACCCACCCCACCGCGGTCGCCCACACACTGCCCCCGTGCCGCGCCCTCTCCACCAATTTCGGCGTCCCCGCCGTCGCGGGCAGGTAATCCACCAGCGCAACCGACTTCATCAAGTCCGCGACGGCAATCACATTCCCGCGGACCGCGATCTCCGCGGGGTAGCTCGACGGCCGGTACGACGCGAGGCGCACGAGCGAGGCGGTGGTGCTCGACGTCTCGGTGTATCTGCACACGACAACAGTTTTCGTCAAGCCCGCGACAATGAGCCCGTCGTCGGTCACCGCCAGGCAGCGGCAGGCGCCCTTGAGCGGGTGGTCCAGCACGAGGTAGGGGTTGCGGTCGGCGTCGATGCCCAGCACGAGCAGGCGGCCTCGGGTGTCCGAGGCCGGGCCGAGGTCCGGGTCGGGCAGGAAGGTGGTGCCGACGAGGAAGCGCTCGGCCGGGGTGTTGTAGGAATCGGGGAGCTCCGCGCGTATGACGCACTCGACGAGTTCGGTCGCGGAGGGGGTGCCGAGCGGGAAGGAGGCGCCGACGCGGTCGAAGAGGATCTCGTCGACTAGTTTGAAGGAGGAGTGCACTATTTCTTCGCCCGCGACGAGCTCGCGCTTGATGCAGCCGAGCCCAAAGACTTTTTCCTTGGCCGAGTAGGCGATGCGGCGCACCATCTCGCCCATGGGGAGCGGCCGCTCGTGGGTGCGCCGCTCGCGGTCGATCTGCGAGATCTTGAGCTGCGCGTCGGTCGCCAGCACGATGCAGTTGGGGAAGGCGGCCGTGTCGAAGGGGCAGATGTAGGTCGCCTCCTCGGCTGTCACCGCCGAGTAGACGATCCGGCCCTCGGCGCCGTAGATGAGGCTGGGGTGCTCGGTCGTGGCGAAGATGCCGTAGGTGCCGTCGTCGGGCTGCGGGAGGAGGTGGAAGCGGGCCTGGCGGACGCCGAGGATGACGCGTTTCCGGCCGGAGAAGGTGAGGTCTTTGGTGGAGATGTTGAAGGTGATGACGTTGCCGTCCTGCATGGCGACGAACAGCGTCGGGCCGGACACGCCCGGTGGGAGGACCTGCACGAGCGCGAGGTCGCGCGGTATGGAGGCGTCGTCGGTGGATGTGCGGAGGGTCTCGCCGTGGATGGGCTCCAGCGTTGTCAGGTCGATGATGGAGACGGTCCCGGACGACCAGAACCCGACCACGGCGACGCGTGTGAGCTGGGGCGGCACGTGTATGCAGGCGATCTGGTCCTGCGCGCTAATGTCCTTCTGCTTGATAACCTTTAGACACTCGGTAGTTCGCAGATCATGCGGTATGCTCAGCGACACAAGCTCGGTGCCGTTCACCGACAGCAGGAGCACGTGCTCGTTTGCCGACGCGCTGATGATGCTCTTCTGCCCGTCCGGCGCCCACGACGCTATCGTGGCACCGGTTTCGGGGTCGAGAAGCGTGGCGGCGACTGTGGTGACCTGCAGAATACGCCCATTTGGCAGGCTCGCCGCCAGGAGTGTCTGCTGATTAAACGTCATCCCGGCGAAGGCCTCGACCTCCTCCACCTCGCCCTGCGGATCAAACCTAAACACCCTCGTCTCGGTCAAGAACGACACCGCCAGGGTGTCCGTCTTGGGCCCGCTAGACCGAAGCGGAAAGAGCCCGCGGCAGTGTTCCAGGTCCGCGAGGACACCGACATCCTCGAGGCCGACGCCGCTTCGTACGCTCCGGAGCGTCCCGTCCTTGTGCACGCCGCTGCAGGTGACGATCCGCGCCTGGCCAGACGAGTACTCGTTCCCGAGCTGGCCCTCGTCCCCCCTGTTTCCCATGTCCATGATTGTAAAGTCCAGGATGGGGCCGATGTTGGAGAGGGTCTGGACAAGCTGTATGTATTGCTTGGGATCGTCACTGTTGAGATCGAGCCGGTACAGCTGGCTATCGCCGTAATGCGACGCGACAAACAGCAGGTCGCCCCCGAGATACACCAGGCTGCTCGCGCGCGACGTCTTCCCGATCGGGTACACCTCCATTCCCGCCACGACCACACCCTCGGTATTCAGCGTGAGCAGGTTCAGGTTCCCGTAGTCGTCGGCCAGGAAATAGTGCTTGACATTGTACTCGGCCCACGCGACGAAGATGGACGCCTCTTTCAGCGCCGACTCGACCGTGGACTTGGTGACCTCGTCGATGTAGAGCAGCCTCGTCTCCCCCACCACTATCAAGCCGCCGATGTGTGCCTTGGCCGCCTCGACGTTGCGCACGTTGTGCCGCTTGACCTCCTCGTCCACCTTGCGCACGGGGATCAGCATGCAGGCGCTCGAGTCCGGCAGCTCCGCGTCGATCTCCCTGTCCCGGTCGGGGTTGAACGCCGAGGCTTCCGTGTTGTGGTCGTCGGCCGTCAGCCGGTACGTGGCCAGCTTGGCGTCGCCCGAGTCGGCGCGGCTCTGGTACAGGAAGGCGATCTTGGGGTGCCCCGTCTCGGTGTAGAGGAAGGTGCTGGCCTTGATGAAGAGCTCCGACAGGCGCACCTGGCCCAGCTCCTTGAGCACCATGGCGTCGTTCTTGCGGGTGCCCATGCGGTGCATGGTGAGCACTCCCTCCCACAGGTGCATGGCCAGGTAGCGCCCCGAGGGGTCGACGAGGCAGCGGTCCTGGCTCTGCGAGTCGCGCATGTGGCGCTCGCCGCCGTCCTGGAACTCGTCTCGCGTCTCCAGGCGGGAGGTGTGCGGGTTCCAGCCCAGTGTGAAGTATTCGAAGCGGTCGGTGCCGACGAAGAGGATGTCGGTCTTGGAGTCTTTGGGGCGAAGCTTCTGGAGCATGGCGATGGTGCCGTTGACGGCGGTGGAGTGGTGCAGCGCGAGCACGCCGTCGGAGAGCCGCCATATCTCTAGTCGGTTGGCCTTGCTGAAGCTGGTCAGCGTCCATGGCTCCGAACGGCAAAGACGAGAAAGAGAGGGAGAAGGGCAATGGTCTTACGCAAGCACCAAGCTCTCCTCGTCGTCCGAGAGGAGGTGGCTGCGTAGGGCATGCCGCACGCTGCTGGGCTTGTGAATGGGGGCGATGTAGGCCATTGCGACGGAGAATGGCGACGGTCACATTCGTAGGATTTGGGTCGGGTCGGTTTAGTCTGGTGTCGGTCCGGGGCTCACGGAGCTCCCTTGAAGTTGGAGCTGGAGATGATGCAGCGCTGCCGGAGATAAGATTCCAGCTCCAGGGCCTCCAGGGCCACTGGCGGACCCCGCGCTCCTGTCGCGTGGGGTGTAAGGCGTGCCGGCCAATCACGACGGGTGCCCCAGAGCTTAATTTAGTGGGTCGAGGCAAGGGAGCTCAGCTGTTGCAGTGGTCGTGCAGCGCTTCTTCAGAGAGTTGGCTTCATTCAACGTCCAATTGGATTGAATCCATGGATTTCTTGAACCTTTCAACTCTCAACACAACACTTCCAATAGCACTTCCAACAACACAAACACAACATGGACCGCCCAGAAATCAACCTCGTCGCCTCGTCCACCGATCCCGACGGCTCTCTGCCACCCAAAAGGCATCCTCACAAACACGCCAACTTCTTCAAGAGCGTGCAATGGTGTGTCTCACCCTCATCCAAAATTAACAAAAGAAAAAGAAAGAAAGAAAAAAAGAAGAAAAAAGACAAGAGGAAAAAGTTAACACACAACCAGGTCCGCCGACGGCACCACCCTCTTCGCCTCAACCTTCACCAACACAATCCACACCTACGTCCTCCCCTCAACCCTCCTCACCCCGCAACAACCCACCCCCCTAACCCTCACCC
>FTCG01000055.1_pt1 | contig 12925 bp, 6 predicted proteins | sample 1639641 | NCBI WGS metagenome assembly FTCG01 (sample SAMEA3914864, study PRJEB12502) | metagenome | biome: forest; material: soil | place: USA | collected 2012-03-12 | depth 0.3 m
CCCCACCACCACCACCCCCAGAAGCAGCAGCAGCAGCCGCCGCCGCCAACCGCTCCCTCAACTTCCCCTCATCCAAATACCCCACCGTCTCCCGCAGGTTCGCGCCAAGCTTCGCCTGGTTGCGCACCATCCTGCGCCGCAGCTTGCCCGCCTGCGGGCCGACCTGGTCGACCATGCGCCCGAGGATGGCCAGCACCAGCTTGCCCGCGAGCTCGCACAGCGCGCGCTCCAGCTTGAGTTCCTTGCCCTTGCGCTCCGTCAGGGAGAGGGCCGCGTCCGCGGCGGCTTCTTCTTCGTCGTCTTCGTCGTCGTCGTCTTCGGGTTCGGAGGTGGGGGGTTGGTCTGCTGATTGGGGGTTGTTGTTATTGCTGTGGGGTTGCTTTTCGTCGTGGGCGGGGTTGTTGAGGGTGCGTTTGAGGCAGCGGGCGTAGGCGCGCTCGGCGGCGTTGTAGATCTCGATGAGCTCGTTTGTGAGGCCTGGCTGGATGGGTTCGAAGAGGGGTTCCAGGGTGGGGTAGAGGGTGGTGTTTTGCGGGGGGGGTTGTTGCTTGACTTCGTCGCGGAGGGGGACGAAGACGGCGTGCAGGTCGCAGAGGGCGCCCGTGGCGAAGAGGCGGAGCTCGTCGTTGGTGCCGCGCGAGGAGAGGGTCCAGATCAGGTTGTTGGCGAGGGTCTTGCGGAGGGTGGACAGGCGTTCGACGTGGCGCGCGGGGATGTCGGTGTGGGTGGCGACTGAGTTCCGGAGGGCGCGGACTTTCCACATGAAGTAGAAGAGGGAAGCTTGGATGGCGTACGAGACGGCTTCGTCCTCGAGGTCGTCGAGGGTTTCGTCGACTTGCTCGAGCTTGCCGCGGTGGACGGTGCGGATGAGGAGCTCGATGACCGGGTTGGCCGAGTCCTCGGACTGGCCCTTGGCCTCGAGCACCTCGACGCAATCGGCGACGCTGGCGAGTTTGCTGACCTTGAGGAGGATGCTGCCGAGCTGGGTGATGGCTTGAGGCTCCATGTTGCCGCGGTCGTTGAGCTCTTGGGTCTTGTCGAAATGCCGGAGCGCGTTGATGGCCGTCTCCCAGAGATCGGCAATCTTGGCGTCGGTCATCTCCTCCAATTCGTCGTACTTGCGGGCGTGCAGCAGCGCTGTCGTTGATTCTGCGATGACGCCTCTGTCGACGTGCCGGTCGAACTGGGTGCAGATCTCGTCCAGCAAGCGGCGGTAGGTTGTCGAATCTTGGCGGAGCTGCTGGAACACGTCAAGGGGCAACGAGTGTTCTAGCCGCAGTACGATGACGGCAGTGCTGGCTTCGGCTCCATACTTCTTCAGGAGACGGGGAATAATGCCAGCCAGATGTACCACAGAATCCTCAGCACCATCAGCGCCATCGGGACGATGTTTCCGGCGGCTGCGGTCGGCCTCTGAGACGGACGCCAGGCTCAGCTTGACAGCGGAGGCGAGAACTTCGAGAAGCACTGATTCCTCGTTGCCCTCTGGGGCCACTGCATTCTTGAGAGCCACCTCGTTGGAGGTGCGCTTGGATGAAGATCTTGACTTGGTGCTGGTCGTGTGGTCATAGAGGAGATAGCCAGACAAGAGCTCCCAGTTCTTGACCTGGTCAATCTTCTCGTAGAGAACTTGCGAGGCCAGAGAGATGCGCGTCTCGGGTGCCACAGCCTGGACTAATTCGACAGCGATATCCAGGCCACGGACAGGCAGGGTCTGGGTCTCTTCCTCGAGCTGCGCATCGTAGGCGGCGAGAAGCTCGGCTAGGCACTTGATGCTGATCCAATCTCTGCGGGGAGAAAAGTAGTCGTCCTCCTCGTCGTCGCCAAATAGCTCATCCACCGCATCGCTGCCGCCCATTTCCTCAATCTTGTTCTCGATTGAGTCATTGACGCAGCCGGCAAAGAAGTCGATGACAGCCCTCCGTACACGCAGCTCGAAATCAAACACCAGCCGGCCAATCGCGTCGATCTCGTCGGGCTCTAGCATTCCCGTGTCCTTGAGGATGTGGATTACCGAGATGGCAGCGACCCGGACGCTGACATCGGCATCTTTGGTAGCCATTTCGACCAGGCGAGGCCGGAAGCGATCGATGAAGTGACCCAGCTTCTCAGCGTCCCGCTTCAATATCCGGGCGAGCTGCTTGAGCACTTCCTGCCTCGTCTGCGGGGTGGGGTCGGACAGCATCCAGCCCAGGTAACGGAGATACTCGGGTTCCATGAAGAATGTGGGAAGTTGCCAAATCCAGGTGCCGAGGGCCTCGACACACTCGGTCCGGATCTTGGCGTCGATGTCGCGGTATCGGTGGACAAAGACGGTTTCGAAAAAGTCGGTAATCTGCTCCTGGCAAAGCTGGCGGTTCTGTTCGGCCTCCTCGAGATTCTTCTGGATTACGGCCAGCCTCTCCTTGTTTTTCCCCTTGCGGCTCTTCTCGGCGTCCACCTGCTGGGTCATCTTGGTGATGCGGTCGTCCAGCTTCTTGGCGACTTCCACCAGGGCAGCCTCCATTGCTAGCGCGACTGTGGTTGCCGTGTGTCGGAACGGCCGCAGGGTCGACGAGGACATGGATGCCACCCATCTTGTGATGTTGTCCATCAGAGAGTTGTCCTTGTAGAGGACGTCGGTCTCGTGCAGCACCGTCACGAGGGATCGGAAGAAGCCGACGAGCAGGTCGCGGAACGACTTGGAAGATCTCGCCCTGGAAACGAGGGGGTAGTCCGTGATGCCCACCTAAAGAGTTCGCGATCCATTAGCACCATGTTGCGCCCCGCACACACAAGCGCACCCCAGAACATACCTCGGCGTAGACATTCTGCAAATCTGCCAACCTGTTGGAGCAGTTCTCTGGATCTTGGATGTCGTCTGTGGTGACCTGCTGGTCGCACCCAGCTGATCGGAGGATGCAGTTCACGAGGTCGGTGACGGCGGTACTATGGTCAGCCTCGTACTTGTGGTACCATTCTGTCGCGACCCTGTCAGAGGAGTCCCCGGAAGCAAAGATGTCGCCTGTTCGGTCACGATCAGCATCGAGCAGGGCAGGGTGTGGCATTTCCTCGCGGAGGCGGGTACACACCGTAGAGCCCCTCGGCGTCGCGCTGCGCAATCGCAAGTCGGACCGTCTTCTTCGGGCGACTCGGTAATTGGGCGGCGTGGATGGGGTCGCGGGCCGGCGCGTCCCCGTTCATTTTGGGCTTTTTCGCGGCAGGTTTTCGCGACTTTGCCGACTGCGACGAGGATGGCTTCTTCTTCTTGGGGGCGCGGCGGGGCTCCTCGGTAGCCGTGTCGTCGGCGTCGTCGTCATTGGCGTCGCTCGCCTCGTCCATCTCGTCGGGCGATTCATTTTCGGCGTCCTCGCCGTCGTTCTCGGGGTTGCGCTTGCGCTTGGTGGCGGCGGGCGCATCGGGGGTGAACTTAGCGGGCGTCTTCGTGACGCGTCCGGAACGGCGGGCGGTGGACGTGGGGGCGGGCGAGCTCGTCGCCGTGTTGTCTGAGGTCTCCATGAGTGGCTGTCGTCTGGAGAGCATTACATTTGGCGAGGGAGAGGAAGGCCGTGTCGAGAGCGCGCGGCGGGTCGGGGGACGGGTCGGTTGACTTGGTTCGTCTCAATTGACGCGACGTGAGCGAATCCTGTGTACTATTATTTTGGGCCCCCCACCCTGGTCGACTCCCGCGGTCGCCTGCCTAATTGTATGCGTGTACCGGGGCATTCAAATACCGACGCGAACACGGAGTACACAACGGAAACAGCAGCAGATTGGAATACTGTTCATAATTAAAAATAGGGTATTTCCAAGAATACAGAACAAATGCCTCCTTCTCCTTGGACTAAATTTGCACTCCATCAAGCATTGTCCAGACCCTGGATAGCAGCGAGGCAGGGTCGCTTTAGCGCAGAGGTTTCCGATACTTGCATACCTTCAGGCTACTTGCAGATCCTCGAGTCCCTCCCGTCACTTGACACACATCAGCGCATGGTCGCCAAAGTGGTGTGATATGCTGCCTTCCTGAACCAGCATCGACCCAATCCAGACTCGACCGGCCTCCACGGTGGGAGCTCCGAACTTGACCACAACACAGCCCCTGACGCTGGCGGCAGACCACAGCAGTTTGTTCTCCTTCTCTGTCTGCAGCCGGCCGGCCCGCCATGCCTCTCGCGGCGGCAGCGGAGTGTCAGGCTGCTTCTTCGCAGCGTCGCTCCGCCAGTCACGCGCTCCCAGCCGCGGGAGAGCAGCAAACTCAGCCAGGAAGAACTCGCCGAGGGCCTTGGTCAGAGGCCCCCGCAGCACGAGAGTGCCGATGATTCCTGAACCATCCATCGAGTCCCGCAGAGTGGGCATTTGGGGGTGGACTCGGTTGCTGTCGAGAATGACCGAGTCTCTCACCAGCAGCCGATCCCGGGCCGCCTGGTCCTCGGCGACTGTCCAGATCTCGTTGCGGCCGACCCATTTGACAAAGCTCCAGTTCTCCCCGCGCGCCCCGCGCCCCTGGGTAACCCAGTCCAGCAGACACAGCGAGGCGCTCGGCGCCAGCCGGAAGATCTGAACCTGCTCATAGACGCTGGCCTCGAAAGGCTGCACCGGGTCCGGGAGGAGACACACGGCGGCGTCGGCAGCGATGCTGACGCGCATGGTCTGGCGCGTGACGATGTCCGGGCTCGCCGACTTGAAGATCTTGGTGTGGCCCTGGGTCGCGAGACTCAACCTGGCGCGGGTCTTGACGTCGACGGACAGGCTGACCTGGTCGCCGCCGACAAGTCCGCCGCCGTACGAGAGGATGAATACCAGGGCGCTCTTGGTCTCGGGCGGGCGCATCGGGGTGATGAGCTTGAGCGGGTACTGGTAGGTGAAGGCCTCGAGCCCGGAGATGCCCTGGGGGAGGAGGCGGACGACGATGCGCCCCTCCCCATCGGCAGAGGAGGATTTGGGGAATGGTGAGTTCATGGCTGCTTGTCACCTCATGCCGATTTTGGGGGCATCCGGAGAGGATGGGTGGATAAATGGGAGAAAATATGAAGGGGAATGGGAGATAGCCCGGCCTGGATCTGGTGAAGCTCCATTGACCTGCTGTAACACGTTATGCCCACACCTAACCCTTATCACTGGGGCGTGCCAGCGGCTGCCCCGCGCTAACGCTTCGTCCCCCACCAGGCACCCCTGTAATGCAGATGTCTTGGTGGGGCAGTCGAGAAATGCAACGCGACTTTCTTTGCTCATCCCGATTCTGTCACCATCCCCATCGCCAAATTCACAATTGACGGCACAACCCTGCCGGAAGGTTGCCAAATGCCTCCCAAGACAACAGCTAGGGGCCGAGGCCGTGGCCGGGGTGGCACAGCGCGTGGTGCGGCCACCGCTGCAGCCGGTGCGGCTTCCCGAGACGCCGTGCAGGCACCAGAAGCCGCCGCGGCGACACCCAGCGCAGGGCCGGCACCAGTCCCGGTCATGACAGTATCGTCCGGATCGACACCCGAGATCGTCGCCGCGCCGTCATCCTCGAGTGTGCCCGGCAGCACCCCCGCGCCGGCTGCAGCCACCCGCGGCTCTGCCGCCACCAAATTCAAGCCAAAGGGCGTCCGCCGGAGCGAAACAGAGCGTGCTCGCATCGCAGAGGAGCAGCAGAAGATACAAGATCAGAGAAATGCCGAGGAAGCACGAAGACTAGCCCGGCTCAACCGAGGCCGCGGACGGGGTCGTGGCCGTGGTCGGGGAGGGCTCTTGCGCGGGCCGTCGGCTCTCGGGCCCTTGTCGGCGGGCATGAGCTGTGAGTTGCCAATTCTGAGATCGCCCTGTTTCTAACATTTCTCGCTGACAATATTCTTGATAGTTGGCGGCGGCGGTCCCTCGGGTTCAAGCGGCTATGCCTATGTCTCTGGCTCTGGCTCCGGTTCCGGCTTCGTCAAGGGCGAAGGCGACGGCAAGGAGCGCGGCGCATACGGCATGTCGGGCATCATTGACAACAGCAGGATCAACGCCGACATGCTCTACAACTACGTCGAAGTCTCGGACGAGGAAGACCGCGCCTCCATCACCTCGACCACCAAGAAGAAGAAGCCCATCATGCCCATGGGCATCCGGCGTGTCGAACACAAGGAAGAGGGGGTTACCATGACGACAGCCGCCGAGATTGAGGCCCAAGAAAAGGCGGGCGGTGCGGGCGAGGAGTCAGATGACGAGGGTCTGTTTGTCGAAGGAGCTGTGCAGATCGAAGACAGCGGAGAGTCCTCGAAAGAGGACGGCGTCTCCGAGGCGCCGCCGGCACGCCGGATCAAGACAGAAGAGGGCGAGGGTGCTGGGGAAGGCAGCGCAATGGATCTGGATGAGATTCCGCAAGGCATTAAGGCGCCCGAATCGCCAGAGCTAAAGAAGAAGCTGCTCGTCGGCGAGCAGAAACCCAAGAAGAAGGCAGCGGCGCCAAAGGATTCGGAAGCCGAGATTATCACAGAGGACCTCCACCGCATGGTCGAACTGTTCACTCTCGAGTCCGACGACAACCTCGCCGAGGACGGGGCAGCCAACAATGCCTCGCTCGAAGGCCACATGTTCCTCTTCCAGTTCCCGCCCGTTCTCCCGCCGTTGCGGGCCGTGCCGCGCGACGGCACGTCGACGAATCCGATCCCGATAAAACCGGAGCCGGACGACGACGCCGTCATGCTGAACCAGCCACCGGTCAACATTGACCTCACGCAGGACGCGGTCGGCAAGGCCAACAAAGGCAGTGACGGCGAGGCAGAGGACGGCGCGGGAGACAAAGAGGACGGCGACGAGCTCAAGGACAGCGGCTTCATCGGCAACCTAATTGTGCGCAAGTCCGGCAAAGTCGAGCTCAGCTGGGGCGGGCAGAAGCTGGAGCTCATGCCGGGCACCCAGACCAATTTCCTGTCGACGGCCGTCCTGGTTGAGCAAGCCGACGTGAAGCCCGGCGACCCGAGCCAGATGGCGGGTGTGGCATACGGCATGGGCAAGATCCAGGGGTCCTTTGCCCTCGCGCCGGTCTGGGGGGATGAGGAGGACTGGGTGGTGGATCCCACGGACCTGGTGGTGCCGGCGTGAGGCTGGAGAGGTGTAATCGGCAGACAAGGACGGGTGGCATTGGAGACAAATTCACGGCACAGGGCTACCAAAAGTGTTGGAGACGGATCATGTATAGGACTAGATACCCAAAACAAGGCTCTTTACGGATTGTCTGGGCAAGAACATCAATCCCGTATCCTCAAGCCCGGTGCACGCCGCAGTTGCATCTGGTCTCACATGCAGGCTTACACAGACTTGACAGGACGATCGAAGCTCCACCCAGCAAGCCGAGCCCGCTGCCGTCCCGGCCCCGTCGCCCGAACCGTATCGTTGGGTCTCCTTCTTACCATCCCCACTCATGTTTCCAGGCATGATATTCCCCGTTCCTCCACATTCCCGCCATTCACGCGCCCGACACCCCCACTTGGCCGTGGGACTAACACTCCCCGCCACGCCCCGGATATCCCGAAACCGCCCACTTCCCCGGATAACCCGCGGGTACAACTCTGGCCACCGGCCGACTGCAGTACACCGGCAGCCGGATGGGACTTGTTATAGATGGTGAGCCCCCTCGGGGGTGGCACTCGGCCGCGGGGCCAAGCGATTAATTCCCGACCCCTTAACTGGTTTTCACATTAACCGCGAATAACTCAACGGACTTACCCGTCTACATTACCAGGACACGCCCACCCTCTGCCAAATTACCCGCCGCCGCACCGAGCCCACATCCCACACCCGGCACAACCATGGGCGAACACATCGCAGACCACGAGGGGATACACCTCATCGTCATCGGCGCCGGCCTCGCCGGCCTGAGCGCCGCGCTATCGACCAAGCTCGCCAACCCGTCCCACCGCGTGACCGTCCTCGAAACAGTCAAGGAACTCCAAGAAGTCGGCGTACGCCACCCCTCCCCCCTCCCCCTCGCCCCACATGACCCTTCCACAAACCCTAACCCATTCATCTCACAGGCCGGCCTGCAAATAACCCCCAACGGCACCCGCCTCCTCGCAGCCTGGGGCCTCCTCCCGCAACTCACCCCGCTCGCCTCCGTCCCCCGCGCCCTCACCGTCCGCCGCTTCGACGGCACCCGCACGCTCGCGCACGAGCCGGACCTGCAGGCGCAGGTCGCGGCCCGCTACGCAGGCCATCCCTTCTGGGACCTGCACCGCGTCGACCTGCAGCAGGCGATGGTTGCGCGGTGTGTTGAGCTCGGCGTGGAGATTAGGTTGGGCGCGAGGGCGGTGGAGGTGGATTTTGAGGGGGCCGCGGTGGGGTTGGCGGGCGGGGAGGTGGTCAAGGGGGATGTGGTGTTGTTGGCGGATGGGTTGTGGAGTGCGGTGCGGCCGGCGTTTCTGGGGAGGCCTAGTCCGGCGGTGTTGACGGGAGATTTGGCGTATCGGATTGTGATTGAGACGGGGGACTTGGAAGGTGAGGATGCGGAGGAGTTGAGGGCGTTTGTGAGGGATGCGACGGTGGATTTTTGGGTTGGGCCGCGGGCGCATTGCGTGGGGTATTCGGTGCGCGGGGGGGAGTGTTTTAACTTGGTGTTTTTGTGTCCGGATGATCTGCCGCAGGGGGTGGCGAAGCTGGAGGGGGATATGGAGGAGATGAGGGAGCGGTTTGCTGCGTGGGATCCGTTGCTGGGGAAGTTTCTGAGGCAGGTCAAGGGGGGGGTGCATAAGTGGCGGCTGTGTTGGTTGGATGCGTTGCCAGAGTGGGCGAACGAGAGCGGGACGTTCTTCATGGCGGGCGATTGCTGCCACCCGATGCTGCCGTATCTGGCGCAGGGGGCGAACTCGAGTTTGGAGGACGGCGCCGTGCTGGGGTCGTTGCTGGCGAGGGTGCGGAGGGGTGACATGGCGAGGCAGCTGCCGTGTGTATCGAAGCTGTATCAGGACTTGAGGATGGAGAGGGGGAGGCGGATCCAGCTCGAGACGTTTAAGCAGCGGGACGATTCGCACATGGAGGACGGCGAGGCGCAGGAGAAGCGCGATGCGCTGATGATGAGCATGCTGGGCAAGGAGCTCAAGGGGCCGTTCCCGAGCCGCTGGACGTGTCCTGAGATTCAGCCTTTCCTGTATGGCTATGATGCCTACGCCGAGGCGGAGAAGGCGTACCGCGAGAACCCGTTTTGATGGGCGGTCGGGCAACAAGTTTTGGTTGACTTAGGAGGTTCTAGTATATATGGATGGGTAGGACGGGCCTAGGGTACTTCTTAGATAAAATAATAAAATGATATATGTACACAACAGCAGTTATTAACCCTGGTCGTAAACTCAAATCTTTACCTTCAGTTTAAACCCCGTCACAACACACCTCGTCCCCACGATGACCAGGGACGCCAGCACAATCACCAACCCAGCCCACACCTGCGCCCACAGATACCGCCCCCCTGACTTGTCGATGATGGCTCCCGCCGTCGGCGGCCCAGCGAGCGAGGCAAAGGCCACGATGGTGCAGACCATGCCAAATCGCGTGCCCATCTTTCTCGGGTCCTTGGTCAAACTGGCCAGCGAACCAGCAAACAAGCCCTGGGCGGCGCCGTTTGCGAGACCGAAGAAGACGGAGAAGACGTACATGCCAGTTCTTGTCGTCACGCCGATCCACGCAAAGATCAAGCCACCTAGCACAAAGGTGTGAAAGGCGAACAAGTTGATAGGCCCAAAATATCGGTCGGCCAAATATCCTGTAACCGGACGGCTTGGGATGCTCATGCCGTTGGTAATGAGCAGGAGTTGGACGGAATCGGTCGTCGAGAAGTGTATGACATTGCGGGCGTAGGCGTTGATCTGGGGATTGATGAGTACTCGTACTAATTCAGGGGCAGAAGAGGCTGCACTCACGTAGAAGAAACCAAAGTACAGAGCCCAAAAGAAGAGAAAGGCGCCGAGCAAATACAACAAGTAAGGCCCTTCCCTGAAGGCCTCCCACTCGATGATGGGCCCAGATTTCCTCGGCTTGAGCTTCGGCCTCAAGATCAAGACGGCGATGACCGAGATGAACAATGCCACAAAGGCCGCGCATCTGACGGCCCACGGAAACCCAATCCTCGGGATCAAGTACTGAATCGTAGCAGGGAAGACGACACTTCCGAGCCCGGTCCCCGTGGCCGATGCGGCCAGCGCCAGAGACCGCTTCGTCCTAAAGTACGAGTTGATGACCGACAACGGGGGCATAAAGACGATCCCCAGGCCAAACCCCGTACACAGCCCCTGAGCAAGGAAGATCTGCCAGTACTCGGTGCAAAGGCTCGTCATGAAGGTCCCGAAGACGACCAGCAACGAGCCGGCCGCGATGGTCTCCTTGACATATCCCGCGTCTGCTAGTCTCCCGGAGAAGGCGCACATGGCGAATGCGAGAAACACCTGCACGGAGCCTATCCACGAGACCTGCGACTCGGGAAGCTTGAGCGTGTCTCGGTAGTGCAGCTGGTATACGCCAAACGTCGCCGGGTAGCCCCAGGCCAGCATGTTGATAAGGACGCCGGCGAAGACTTGCGACCAAGCGGCAAAGCCTCCGTCAGGAGGCTGGAATTCCTCTTCGGGTTGAGGCGCCGCATCCTCGCCCCCTGAGACCGGGACCTCGTCGGGCCGTCTGCTCACAGGAGACGCTTTCTCGATATCATGTTCAGCGGCCATGACGAGGGATGTGTGCGGTTTGGCGTACGGGTTACTCTCAGGGCCAAGTCAGTCAAACCAGCCCAAGGCTATATGACTCTTGAACCCAGTGAAAACTCTCTCAAATCATGGAGTCACCGTCACCAAAACCCCCCAACACCAGACCCCCAAACCCGGGAAAACTCCACCGAAACAAGGCTAGCACCTCCGGGTTTATTCCCGCCGACATCGCCGCCACACCACAACCGTCAACTCCACGCCCTTCCGGTGGAGCTGACAGTCGATGCGCCTACCAGCGGGCCAGCAGCGAATAGCAGACCGGCGCTGTTCCCGGCATGCGGGACGGCCAAGCCCAGCACACCAGCACACCAACACAACGGTTCTGCAAGCCACACGTCGCCGAGAAAGAGGGGTCTCGCGCCGCACCCGACCGACCCCGGGCCAGACCGCTATCCGACAGCACCGCCGGATGGGGGGCGCGGCGGGACGGACCGGGGGTTGGCGGCAGCGGGTTGGGTGCCAGGTTGGTGAGGAAAAAGCCGATACCGGGTGGGCGGGTTCATATGATCGTGCCGAAAATGGTCTTCGGCAGATGGAGACTCCACTATTGAACCGGCCAACCTGGAGTGCTGGACGGCGTCGGTCGCCGTGAAGAGTCGGACTGTTTGGGTTGTGAGCGTCCCTGGATAAGACTGGCTTGCAAATTCGCAAAAGAAGACATATTGGGAAAAAAACGAATCAACAAAACAAAATAATACCGGGAAAACTCAGCGTTGATTCCCAAGTTAGCACTAGAGTCTCAAGGGTAGTGGTGTCTAACCTCGTGGGTGCAGGGAGCCATCGATCTAAAGACCAATCGGGTTACAAGCAAGGCCTGCTGGTTCATCATGTTGATGTGCCTGTGTGCTTGTCGGTGAGACGAGAGTCTAGGGTACCATCCGAATCACACACAGCCCAGAGCCCTGTTCCTGGACGGATGTCCAAGATCCGCAGGCACAAAACCAACGGATGCGATCACCCATTGACGAAAGACACTGCAACACCAACAACCCAGAACCACCCCTCACTCAGCGTCAAGCAGGAGTCGTTGGAAAACTTTTTTCGTCTACCCTCTCTGTCGCGGCGCAAAGCCTTCCTGCCAGCGAGGCAACCGACCGCCCCGACAGACATGCCCAGTATTTCCCCCATCTCCACCCAGAGGGGTGAGAAAAAGAAAGAGAAATAGAGAGATTCCCGCCGCCAGCATGACCTGAAAAGCGAAAATAATACGTATACATGTAGCCATCTATAAAGCACCACCCGCAGAGTCCGCCGCCCGCCCGTCGTGCCCATACCCCGCCCCGTTCCCTTCTCCCAGACGCCATGCTGCCACATCCGCGTGATGCACCCTCCGGGTCATCCATGGGTGGCTACCCACCCCATTATTAATCCCAGTTGTCAGAGTATCCCGATCCCAACGCCGCCACAAAGCCTCGCTGCCCTCCCGACGCCCCTTGTAGAACAGTGATGTTGTGTTTCCGTCGGCTCGAAAAACCCGGTAAAGTCGGGTCCTCGAGACCAGTGGAAAACCAGTGAGAAAAAAACGTAAAGAAATGTCGTAAGTCTCATTAATTCGTCATGAGCCCCGTTTCCGTCGTTGCTCTTCGGCACGCCATTTTTTTGTGTGCGATGTCAGAGTCGTGTAAAACAGGAGCATCAGATCCTGGAAGATCCAGTAACCAAGACGGCCCAGCTCATGCCGCCCCTCGCATGCTTCAATGAGAGAGGGCGGATGCAGGCGAAGTGGACTGGAGTATCCGATGATGCGGTGAGAACAGTTTGTCGATGAGGCGACAGCGGCAGCGAGTCTCGCTATCCCGGCCGGGGGGCGCCGTAGTCGGCGGCCCCCGGGTACATGATGGGGAAAAAGAGCTTGCTGTCGTCGTGAGGCGCCAGTCGTAATAGATGATCAGAGGCGCAACGGCATGGGCGCCAGAAATGGATAAGAAAAGATTGTTGACCGGTTGCGATGCCATGCTCCAGCGGAGATGTGCTCGGTGGGTGCAAATGCATACCTCGAAGACAAGACTGGTAGAAAAGAAAAAGTCCTAAGGTGTGGGTTCGTGATTGGCCTCATCTAGCCCTGGGTGGGGATGAGGTTCCGGGACGCATGGTACTGGAGAGACATGTCGTCGTCGAGAAGGGTCGAAGGGTCCTCTTCGCGCGCAGGCACGGTGTACAGCTGGGACAGCGTGAGGCCGTTCGCCATCCTACCCTCGACGTATGTCGAGGATTGCTTGTACTTGGGCGTCGCGTAC
>FTCG01000057.1_pt1 | contig 12907 bp, 9 predicted proteins | sample 1639641 | NCBI WGS metagenome assembly FTCG01 (sample SAMEA3914864, study PRJEB12502) | metagenome | biome: forest; material: soil | place: USA | collected 2012-03-12 | depth 0.3 m
CCGCAACAGTATAATCCCCCTCAGCAACCCTCCCAGACGGGTGATTCAAACTCAACGCCCCAGTAGCATCCGCCAAATCATTCGCGGCGGCATCGTCCTCCGCCTCAGCGTCCTCGGCAATCGTCTCAGGCTTGCTGAGGCTTGCCAGCCAGGGGTGGGCCAGCAGCATGGGGTAGGTGTGGCGTTTGGAGGGGTTTTTCGCCAGGCAGGAGGCGACGAAGTCGTGCGCGGCGGGGAAGAAGCCCGTGGAGGGGAGGGAGGGGGGGTCGCCTGATACTATGGCCTAGCACACAGATACATATGTTAGTGGGGGGGTGGGGTTGGAAAAGGGGGTTATGGGGAAGCTTACGTTGAGCTGGGAAAAGATGGTGGAGGAGACTTCCGGGGGGTAGGGGTAGCGGCCCATGGCGCACTCGATGATGGTCAGGCCGAGGCTCCAGATGTCGGACTGCACGTTGTAGGTGCCGTCGGCGGCGCCGACGGCCATGCCGCCGCCGCTGATGCGCTCGGGCGCCATGTAGCTCTGGCAGCCGATGTTGGTCTTTGCGATGCTGGCCACCAGGTTGCCCGACACGCCAAAGTCGCAGATCTTGACCTGCCCGTTGGTGTTGACGAGGATGTTGGTCGGCTTGACGTCGCGGTGGATGATGTGGTGGTCGTCCTTGAGCGTCTTGAGCCCGACGATGGTCGCGAACGTGATCTTGCGCAGCACGTCCTCGGGGATGCCGCCCGCGTAGAGCTTGTCGATGCTGCCGCCGTCCATGTACTCGATGCACATGTAGACGGCGCCCTCCTGGTAGAAGGCGCCGTAGAAGTCGATGATGTAGGGCGAGACGCACTCGTGCAGGATGACGAGCTCCTTGAGGATGGTGGCGAACTTGGCCTCGTCGAGCTCGAGGCGGATCTCCTTCATGGCCATGACCACGCCGGACGTCTTGGAGTTCGGGGACGTCTCCTCGGCGGGGGCCTCGCCGTCCGTCTCGGTCGAGGACTGCCGCCACGACTGGAACTTGCTCAGCCCCTGGCCGAACCGCGGCACCTTGGGCCGCGCGTGCCGGACCTTGTACACGGTCCCGTAGTTGCCCTTGCCCAGCTCGTCGAGCACCTCGATCTCGTCGAGCGAGATGGCAAAGGTGTGGCCGTTGGCAAAGTTGACGCCCGTGCGCGTGATGGTGGCCGCGCCGTCGAACGTGATCCAGCCCTTGTCGGCGTCGATGTACTTCTTGAAGTCGCTCAGCCGCGAGCCCCGCCCTTCGCCGTTGAGCGCGGGCCGTGGCGCGTCGTTGCCCATGTCTTGCAGTTTGGGTGTTCCGCCCGACGGGCTTCCCGGCGGGCCTGGTAGGTTGCCGAGCTTCATGGCCCGTCGTTCGCTCAGACTTGGCGGTTTCCTCGCTCCTGGCACGGCGGGCGCCGACTGTGGGAACGCCGGAGGCATGGGTCGGGCCATGCGCCCCGGGAGCTGGAGATTTGGCGGCATGCCGGCTGCCAACCCGCCGGGCAACCCACCGGCGACGGACCCGGGCATGTTCATGTTTCCGCCCATGTTCAGGTTCATGCTGGCCGATCCGGCGGCTCTGGCAGCCATGTTCAGGCGCTGCTCCTGGAGGGCCCGGGCTTTCTGCATGATATCTGACGGCAGGCTGTTGGCGCTCGGCACGGGCCGCCTGACCGTGTTGAGGAGCCCGGTGACGCTCGACGTGGAGCTCATGTGCGCGTTCTGCGGATCCGAGACGGTCCGCAGGGAGGGCAGCCGGCGGTTGAGGTCGCTCGGGGAGTAGCTGGGCTGGCCATCGGAGCCCGCACTCGGCGGGTCGAGGGGCGTGCTCGCCTCAGAAGAGTCGTCGATGGAGCACGGCGAGCCGGGGTCGCTCGGGGTGTACCCGTCTGCTGGCGGCGTGGCGTAGCCGGCCATTGTGTTGGCGTTGAGGTCGGCGGGAAGGCCAGAGGGCAGAGGGGCAGAGGCAGAGGGGCGAGAGAGCGAGTTGAAGGGTTCCCTTCCTTTCCTATCTCTGCGCAGCAGGCCCTGGCTGGGTTTCGGTCGGGGGTCTGCCAGAAAACCAAGGCGTTGAGACTTGGGCCGGGCCGCTGTGATGCAGCGGCGGCGAGCCGGGCGGTGGCAACGAGCCGGGCAGTGCGGTCGTTCCAAGGCAGAGCTGAACGGCGACGTCTTAGCCTCTAGCCTGGTTTGGTGCACGGGCGGGTGCACGATGACGGCTGGCTTCACGGCTCTTGGCGGGCCTTGGGCAGGGAGTGAGGCGTTGCGGGCACCACGGTCGACGGGGTCGACGGAGACGGCGCTGGGAGACAAAGCTGCCCGGGCGACACCAAAAATATCTATCTATCGCAGCAGCAGCAGTAGCAGTGTTCGGCAGGATTCCGCAGCATGCCGCAGTGGTGCCACCGTCAAAGCCCGCAAGTCCCAGACTGGAGACGGGGGACGGGGACGGGATTGGGCCGGAAGCGGGATCGAGATCTTAAAAACGGTCCAGGTCGGCCTGTGCGGGCGACTCCGACTCTGCTCTGCTGTTTTTGCCGTGAGCTCGGTCCTCAGCAGGCACTGAGCGCTGAGCAGAGAGCCACTGGAGTCTGGAGCAGCAGCCAAAGTCCAGTTGAAACAGGCTGGGGCTGTGATTGGCCACCGCGACTTCGGATGGAGCTCAAGCCAGAAGCCAGACGGTTCTGTGTGCTTCTGGGCGGTGCGAGATAAATAAGACTGGGTTAAGCGAAAGCGACAGGAAAAAGAGGGACGCTTGGCCGCTCAGTGCATCAGCTCACTTGGGTAGCAGGCACAGAAGAGTTACCGGGTCTGGGCGCATCGATACTCATCGCTGAACAAAAACGAGAGTGTGCTCCGAGGCCACGAGGAGGTAGTCTACAGGCAAAGGCAGCACCGAGAAGAACGGATGGCAATGCGGCGCAACTTGTAGGCATTTTTCTGCAGATCGAAAAATGCATTGGGGAGCAAAAGCTCCGGATGGCAAAGAGCCCCTCGATTCCCTCGTTCGAGCTCGGCTACCAAGGATCAAGCACGCTCGCGTGTCCCGGACCTGCGGGGTCCTGGCCACAATCCCGCCATTCAGCGCCTGGTTTCGCCCGCGTATCCATCCGCCGCCTGATATTGGAGGGGGATGCGCGCAGATTGCGAGTCCTGTCTGGTGTCTTCGAGTCCTACGGGGAGGGGCAGGGCCACTACATAGTCCGGCAGCGTCCAGTAAGAGATGCACTGCGGCGTGGCCTGCGCTGCTGAACCGGTTTTGGCGCGGGAGACCAGGGCAGCGGCCTGGCGTCTGCAGCCACGCAGGATGACTGTCCCGGCCAAGCCTGCGGGGAACAACGGTGCGAGCCTGGCCCGCCGCGCTGTGGTTGGCCCGATTTGGGCCCGAGAGATGCCGTGTGAATAATAGTATGCGGGCGGCGATGCGAAATCAGGTTCCCCATGTTGAACCTTGCTTCGCTCGGGCTTCTGAAACAGACGCGGCGAGCAATCGGCTGATTCACTGGGAGAGTGGCATTTGGATCTGCGATGCGATCGCCGGCGATCGTTGAGGCAGCTGAGGCAGCCCAGAGGCAGATGGCAGACAACAGCGTTGCCTGATGCCGAGTCTTGTGTGTTTGTGGCCAAAGGACGCGTACTGCTTCACTCGGCGCGAGGGGCTTTGTGCCGAGAGGCCCTCGCCTGCAGCCGGTATCGAGCCTGTCGAGCTGAGCGAGCCTGTGTGCAGTCGGGGTGGCGAGCGCCGAGGACGCCCCGCCGAGCCCGCCCAAGGAAAGGTCCACAAGCATCCGGCAGAAGCCGTTGTCCAAGGAATTGGCTGACGAGGTTGAGTCGTTGAGTCGTTGACATGTGGCTGTGGGTGGCGTCGTTGACGAACACCAGCAGCACAGCCACGCTCCCGTCCCACTCTCCCACTCTCTGGGTGGCGGATTCTTATCGAGATGCTCTTCTGTTTCGTGATACTGTGATCTGTAGTTAATCTGTATCGGGTATTTTGGTGGGGTGCCCGATCGACGATAGGTTATGATAGGGAATGGAGAAGATGGCGTCTCAGTGCGCCCCAAAATATGCAATTGGCTCTGTTGTCACCAGTGGCTGCGAATTGACTCGGCTCTGTGTCTGCACTGTCGCTGATTGCGTCAACAGCAGCCAACCAGAGAGCGCGGCAGAAACACGTTCTCCGATGGGATGCTTCGGACGATTTCGCAGTGCTGGGCAGAAATGTGGATTGGAGAACACCGAGCTTGGAGCCGGCAGACCCTGAATACGGACGAGGGAGAGCCCTGGCTTTATTGCCATCTTTTTCACACCAGGAGTTTCAACTCGTATTGAGAATGACTCCGGGTTGTTTCACCTGTCCCAGACTCCGCGCTGTTGGTTTGTTTCCCGCCGATGGAGGGTGTGGATCTCCCGCAGTTCTTGGCGTCAACGCTGCTGCAAGTTTCGTTATCCAAAACGTCAGGCTGTGGGGGCCCGCCAGGTCTTGGCGCGCCCCTTGGCCCACGCCAAGACACACCAGCAAGGCAGAGGGGACCAGGGTCCATCGTAACGAGAGACCTGGTGGCGTGTGTGACTTTGGCTCCAGATTCAAGTACCGCCGTAACAATAACACCCAGCTGCGCCCTGTTGTTGGCCTTGTTGCACCCGCCCGGGGCTGACTCCAGGCTTATCGCCAGGGACGGGGCCTTGCAGCGGCGTCAGAGCCGTCGACCTTGAAAGAGGCAGCTCTCTCTCTCTCGGGAGACGCAGGGGAGATGCGCGCCTCTTATCTCGTCCCACCCTGCTCTGCAAACCCTCGAGCTGAGGCCATCACCAACTGCGAACCGCTCTTTGTTCTTTTTTTGAGATCCTCTGCGTCAAAGCGGCCGGCCTCGACCAGTGAGCTGTGCGCGCCTCTGGAGCCCGGCGCCTGCTCCACCCACCCTTCCACCCTCGCTGCCCGTGTCTGTCTCAGACGTCGACCGCATCCGTGCTGCCCAGCACGCCCCGACACTGCCGGTTGCAACGCAATCGCAACCTCCAACAACCATCGAGCCTCGGTCCATCGCCTAGATCGCAGGGCAGCAGCAGCAGCAGCAGCAGCAGCAACCACACCGACAGCAACCACACCAGACCCGCCACTTGATGGGTTTCCTCGACATCCGGGCGCCCATGTCCCTGCGGCTCGCCGTGACTGGCGCCGGCGAGCCCTGGGATCCCGCATCCGTGACGGCGTCCTCGCCCTTCGCCATCTTCAAGAAGAAGAACCCCGTCGACGCGCACCCGTCCTTCGACAACCTCGCGCTTCTCGTCTTCGGCGCAGTCCTCGAGGTCGTCTGCGTCAGCTTGCCCGGTTACATCATCGCCCGCCTCGGCCACTTCGATGCCGACAAGCAAAAGTTCCTCGCCAACCTCAATGTCATGCTCTTTACGCCATGTCTAAGTATGTTGCCCAGTAGTTACCTGCCCTCCCAGTCTGGCCGTCGGCGCTGACAGCATGCTAGTCTTCACCAAGCTCGCCTCCCAGTTGAACGCCGACAAGCTCCTCGAGCTCGGCATCATCCCCATCATCTTCGTCATCCAGACCCTGGTCTCGTTCATCGTCTCGCGGGTCGTCGCGAAATGCTTCGGCTTCAACCGCCGCGCCTCCAACTTCGTCACGGCCATGGGCGTCTTCGGCAACTCCAACTCGCTCCCCATCTCCCTCGTCATCTCGCTCTCGCAAACATTGAAGGGTCTGCACTGGGACAGGATACCAGGGGACAATGATGACGAGGTCGCCGCGCGGGGCATCCTGTACCTGCTGGTGTTCCAGCAGCTGGGCCAGCTCGTCCGGTGGAGCTGGGGCTACCACGTGCTGCTGGCGCCCAAGGCCAAGTACGAAGAGTACGCCGAGGAGGCCATCGAGGAGGGCCGCTACCAGCCCGAGGACTCCGAGGACGAAGGCGAGACGCAGGGCTTGCTCGAGGGCATCGACATCTTCCCGGGCGCGACCGAGCACGAGCACAACCACGAGCACCACCGCCCCACGAGCCCGACCCACACCGACGACTCGCGAGTCTACGAGCCCGCCGGCCGGACGCCCGTGGGCGGCTCATCGCGCGCCTCCCCCAACGACTCGGAGGACGAAGAGCACGGCGGCATCTGGAAAGCTGCCGGCAAGCCGTATCCCAGCCCAGACGGCAACCCCGACGACCCCCAAGACGTCGACGCCATCCTCTCCTTCCCCCGCATCCGCACCACCGACGACTTCGAACCCCCCGCGGGCATCAAGGGCATCCCCGTCCGCGCGCGCCGCTTCCTCCGCAAGACCGAACTCCGCGCCCACCACGCCCTCTCCACCCGCTGCCGGAACACCTACCAAGCCCTCCCCCCCGCGCTCCAAACCGCCCTCGCAACCCTCCACCACGCCACCCGCCGCGTCTACCTCTTCCTCTGGGACTTCATGAACCCCCCCCTCTGGGCGATGCTCATCGCCGTCTTCATCGCCTCCGTCCCGGACCTCCAATCCCTCTTCTTCCGCGAAGGGTCCTTCATCAAGACCTCCGTCACATCAGCCATCTCGTCTTCAGGCGGCGTCGCCGTCCCACTCATCCTCGTCGTCCTCGGCGCCAACCTCGCCCGCAACACCACGCAGGTCAACCCGGACGGCACCGCGCTCGAGGAGGCGGACCCGGAGGAGCGGGTCATTGGCACAAGGTTGTTGGTTGCCAGTCTGGTGAGCAGGATGTTGCTGCCGACGCTGATCATGGCGCCGGTGCTGGCGCTGTTTGCGAAATATGTGCCTGTTAGCATACTGGACGATCCGATCTTTGTGATTGTCTGTTTCTTGCTCACGGGCGCGCCGAGCGCGCTGCAGCTGGCGCAGATTTGTCAGATTAATAATGTGTATGAGGGGGTTATGGGGAGGATTCTGTTTCAGAGTTATGTTATTTGGTGAGTCCCTCCCTCTTTTTTATTTTTGTTCTCGCTCTCGAGATAAGCTGGTCGGCTAACGGGGTTGCGTGTGCGATAGGATCTTGCCGTCGACGCTGATACTGGTGCTCTGCGCCATGGAGGTGGTCGCGTGGGCCAAGTGAGTGGTGGTTTGGTTGGTTGGTTGGTGTGATGACACCAGATTGGGCACATTCCCCTTGCGTCTTCTCTTCCGTTTTTCTTTTCTTCTTCCCGTCCTATAATTCGCTGGATGGGCTGTAACAACAAAACCTTGGGCTACCGGTGGTTGGTGCAACGGGCGGCGTTTTTGTTTTTCTCAGGCTTCTATGGGCGATACTGTGTTGATATTGGGGCTGTGCGGTGCGGTCCCACGCCTCGGTCACGAGGCAGAGGGAGCCTTTGTTTCCGTTTCTTCTTGGGGCCAAAAGCATGCATGGCTTGGTCTGGTTTGGCTGGGTGGGGTCACGTCGGGTTGGGTTTCGGCTGCGGGTCTGGCTTGACGGAACGCTGGGATACATAGACATGGGGGTGCCCGCGGAGGGGCAGGCAGATTGGGGCAGACAGTCTGTTGGTACGGGTTCAGGGGTTGTTGTATTATTATTATCACCGTCACCTGCGCATCGCGGAGGTGGGAGGAACCCTAAATTGGCATGATATGACCAAAAGAGACAAAGCCAACGGTGATTGCGCTATCTACACAACCCGCTCGAGCAAGTCGCTCCGTCTATTCCACCGCCACGATGGCGCGCGGCGCAGCAATCGAAAACACAAACAACTCGCGGAACCCAGCCCGGTGTCGTTGCGCCTGCTCTTGCCCACCTGCTTCAGCCTCCTCCTTCTTTTCATCCTCTCCCACCTCCCTTTTCTCCCCCGCCTCCTTTTTCTCCTCTCCCTCCTTCTTCCCCTCCTTCTCCTCCCCAACAACCCTCCCCTCCCCATCAACCTCCACAACCACATCCTCCACATCCAAACTCCCATCCTCGGTGTACCCCCACATCTCCCCGACCTCCCCGCGCCACCACCCCGTCGCCCACAGCGCACCCACCACCCCCGGGACCAGGTACAGCAGCGCGGGCTGGCCGTGGTTCGACACGAGCAGCACCGCCAGCGTGGCCAGCATGCCCGCCGCGTAGCCGACGATGGAAGCGTAGAAGTAGGGTTTGGGGAAGGCTGTCGCGGAAAGGGGCTCGGTTGCGCTGGCTGTGGGTGTTAGGTGGAAGGGGCGGGTCGTCCAGAAGCGGTTGCCCCATTGGCCGCGGGTGTCGACGTAGGGGGCTTTGATGCGGCGGTGCTGGGTTGTGACTGTTGCTGTGGAGGCGGTGGAGGTGGTGGTGGTGAGCTGGACGGGCTCGAGAGTGGTTTGGCGCTGGTAGTGTTGGAAGAGGTCGAAGCGCAGGGCGAGGGCCATGAGCATGCCTGGCACGACGATGTCGCCGAGGCCGAGGATGCTGGTGCCTTTGGCGGTTTGGAAGACGAGCTTGATGGGGGCGTCGATGTTCTTGGCGACGGTTATCATGTAGGGGCTGGTTGGGTTAGCTTTTCTTCTGGTTTACGTAGATTGGGGTTGTGGTGCCTACGTGTAAAAGACCATGACCACGTCGTAGACAAAGAGGCTGGCCAGGACCATGGAGCCGATGGTGAAGGAGGTGGGGGAGATCATCATGAAGGAGAAGTAGCACATAGCAAGGCTGAGGAGGTTCGACAGCGCGGCCCATCCGGTCAAGTGGTATGCGATGGCGACGAGCCCGGCGACAACGAAGCGGAGCGGGTCGACGGCCCGGATGTCGAGAACCGAGAGAACAACCCGGTCCAAGACGTTGAGCTTGAGCTCCCATTCCCCGGCGAGCAGGGCGCGCAGCTCCCACAAGAGCGACCGTGAGGATGTTGATTGCGCCAGGTTGGACAGACGGCCGGGGAGAGGCGTGTCCTTCCCCTGAATAACTGTCTTCTCGCCCGTCGCTTCGTCGAGCACGTACTGGCAGCGGCGGTCCGTGTCGATGTGGTGGACCTGGCCGTTGGAGTCCGCCCACATGGTTGGGAAGACGAGGCTGACGACGATCTCGAGGGCGTCTCCAGCCAGCCCGCTCAGGCCGGCAATGGACATGATGGACATGTAGCCCCGGAGGATCTTGTTCAGGATGGCGGGGTCCTGCAGCCACTGGATCAGGTAGTAGAGCCCGACGAGGACGGCGGCCAGCATGAGGGGGAACCGGATGACGTCCGAGGCGACGAGGCCCTCCATGAACTTTTCCTCGTCGCGCTTCTTCTCGCCCTTTTTGAGCTTGGCTGGGGCGGCCGAGGGCGGGCGGCGGAGCGAGCCGTGGGCGCCCAGCCAGATGACCCCGAGGGCGCTGCCCACGACAAGGAGGTACTGGGGTTCCACCAGCCTTGCAAGAGACAACGCCAGAGGCAGCACGGCCTTGGTGCTGTTTTGCGCCTGTGTCATGGGCAAGTCGGCCACGCCCGGCGGGCTGTTTTCTGAGGACATGTTTCCGGGTATGGAATCTCTAATGGGGGAAATGGGTGACTGATGGAGGGGGAATACCGAGATGTTGCCCAGGGTCGGGTTGTAAAAAAAAGAAAAAAGAATAGAAAATTAAAGTTGATGATGCAAGCCTGGACTCGGCATTGAAGGCAACGCAATGTACCCCTCAACCCGTGCCGTGGTGTTGTGGTCAAGTTGTTGGGCTGTTGTTGCTTCGTTGTTGTTTCGTCCTGGCCAGGGACTGGCAGGCAGGCTCAGGGACCAGTTGGCCACTGGGTTGCGGCAGTGGATCCACAAGCGGCACCCCAGCGCACGGCCAATCGTCTTACACCAACCAACCTTCCATTCGCCTTCTCCAGCAGGCCTGCTCTCTTTCTCCAACTCCGAGCGCAGGCGCCCCACTCACCTTGATTCCATTCAACAAGCTCCCACTCCCAACCACAGCCATCCTTGCCGCTGCACCCAACGACGGCAACTTTCGCAATGGAGTCGGGTCCAATGTCGGTTGACAGCTCGGCCCAGGAGCCCCCCGCACTGCCCGAGGGCTCCGACGAGCCAAAGTACGGCGGGTACTCGCGATTCGAGCTGGAGCTCGAGGTGCGTCGCCCTCCCGCGCCCGGTGTCGCCGTAGTGTCTGTCACTGACAGTTCCCAGTTTGTCCAGTCGCTCGCAAACCCGAGCTACCTCAACTACCTCGCGTCCCGCAAGTTCCTGGCGAACCCCGCCTTCGTCGCTTACCTCGACTACCTGCAGTACTGGACGCGCCCGCCCTACCTCAAGTACCTGACCTTTCCGACCGCGACGCTCAAGATGCTCGAGCTCCTGCAGCAGGAGAAGTTCCGCCAGGACATCATCAGCCCGGATCTTGCGATGGCTTTGATGATGGAGGGGATGAAGACGGCGGTGGAGTGGCATCGCGAGGGGTGAGGGCATTCCGTCGGAGCACGATGAACGAGACGCCGCCGATCCGAGGCTACCACGGAACCACGATACCCAGCGAGCAAGTAAAACGCCGCAACATACCATACCCACGACCATAAACACCAATCGTCGGCCATTCGCCAGCATACAAGCAGCGCGCCGCCCTTTGGGGCAGATATACGAGAGCCAGGGACAGGAAGCAAAGCAAGGCCGGATGAAGGGGGAATGCCGTTGAGACTCGGATGCTGAGTCCATCCATACCGAGTATCTAGTTGAACAAATCCACCGAGAAAGAAACAAAGGATACCCAACCCCAAACTCCTCGCAATGCCCTGGCCGTGATCTTTCCATCTTCCACTCTACCACCCGCCCAGCCATCTCGGGCCCATCAATTCTCCCTCCACCGATGCCCGCACGTCATGCACTACCCACCCAGTCAGCCATGCTCCCACAGCAGCATACAACCCAAGAAGGAGGAGCAAAAAAAAATCCAACCTTATAAAAAGTAGTCATCGGCTCATCCGCACTGCGAATCTGCAGCTGAAAGAAGGCCGCCTCGTTCCCCTCGCAGTCGGCCGTCGGACACGGCACGCGGCCCTTTTGCGCATTGTCCCAGGCCCCCGGGCCGCCAAAGACGTCCTCGCGCTCCTTCTTGGGGAAGTTCTTGCGCGAGTAGATGGGCATGTCGATGGCGTGCTGGTAGGGGCACGTGCGGCACTCGAGGCGGTTGCCGCCCGTGTCCATGCGCGAGAGGATGAGCAGGTTGGCGCAGTAGGGGCAGACTGTGGTTTTGGAGGGGGGATTAGTTTATCTCGAACATATAAGAGAAAGGGGGGGGCTCACAGAGGATGGGCATTTTGAATGAGGATGGGTTGACTCGTCTGGGGTGAGAGTGATGGTCTTGATGGCTAGGTAATGAGGTTGTGAGGATGTCCCGGGATTCAGTTCGATCCGGTATTCCGAGAGAATCGCTGTTGTTATCACGAACCAAAAGAACAGAAAATTGTGAAAACAGTTCAGGCGGATGGCTGTGTTTCGGCGTTTTCGACTCTGTCACTTCAGGCCGACTTGGATCAAGAACCTCAATGAATCTTTAAAGCGGGACCCGAAAGTCGGGATGGTGGGGGTTCGCATTTGAGCGCTGGTAATAAAACCCCAACCCTGCAGGGGAATTCACAGACAAGATTCGGCCCAACTTTGGTGGGGTCGTTGGTGTCACTGCCACCTCCTGGCGCCCAGCCCCGGGCCGCAGCCTGGAGTCCTGGACTGGATCCTCAACCTCGACACCGACACCGACACCCCGCCAAATTATCAACAAATAACCGCCAGGTCAAGGCTGTTCGAACGCACCCCGACATTATACACCGAACCTATCTTTGAAACCACTTCTTTTCTTTACTGATATTGACTTCCCACCCTCCCCCCTCCGACTGTGTTGCGTGGCCCCGCGCCCTCCTCGATTCCGATCCCACCACCGCTCTCACGCCCACAACCAACTCTCCAGGCCCGCACAATGGCCAGCCGCGCAAAGGAAGAGGAACATGAGGTCTGTTCTCCCAGATTCCATTCCCTCCTACCTCCACCATCTAACACTGCTACCCCCCCAGGGCGCCTCAACCAGCGAACTCCTAATCGAAGCCTGCCGGCGCAACAACACCGACCTCCTCACCGAGATCCTCGCCCCGCTCCAAGACAACGAAGACGCCATCTCCCACCTCCTCAACACCACCACCACCGTCCTCGGCAACCACCTGTACCACGAGGCCGCCGCGCGCGGCAACTACGAGATCATCGACGCCCTACTGGACCAGCCGGGCTTCGAGTGCGACCCCGTCAGCCGCGTCGACGGCGACACCCCGCTGCACAGCGCCGTGCGCTGGATCAACGGCGAGCCCGCCGAGCAGCGCGCGTTTGGAAATGCTCTCGTCGAGATGATGCTCGAGGCCGGGTCGAATGCGCGCGTCAAGAACAAGGGGGGGCTGACGCCGCTGCAGCTGGTGGACCCGCGGAATGAGGGGCTGCGCGAGGTGATTCGGAAGCATGAGTATGCGGCGCTGAATGCCGGGGATTTTGTCTCGGCGGACGAGGTCAAGGGGGGCAAGGCGCTGTTGGCGAAGGCGGCGCAGCAGGAGGAGGAGGATGAGGATGCCGAGTTTAGCGGGAGCGATGACGAGGAGCGGGCCGAGTGGGAGCGGCGGAGGAAGGCGAAGAGGGGGTGAGAGGGAGCTGTAGACGGGCTGGATAGGCGTCGGTTTGGGAGCTGGGCGTTTTGATACGGACGGCTAGGCATGGCATGCATTTGGGGGCAATTAGACTTGTGTTGGTCCAGCTGGCTGGCTGCTCAACTTCACTTTTGGATCCAACGTGTCGCTCTAGGTACGCACTCATCCGCAAGACGGCAGGTAAATAAACGAGCATCTAGGAATCCCCTCCTCTCACAACACCACTGCGAAGCCCACCGCCAACACGACCACCCAAACACCCACCCACCCTCTCCCAAAACCACCCGCAGCAGCACCAGCAGCAGCAGCACCCACTGCACCACCAACTGCACCTCCCCCCTTGAACCCTCTCCCCCCTCCCTTATGCAC
>FTCG01000262.1_pt1 | contig 12902 bp, 13 predicted proteins | sample 1639641 | NCBI WGS metagenome assembly FTCG01 (sample SAMEA3914864, study PRJEB12502) | metagenome | biome: forest; material: soil | place: USA | collected 2012-03-12 | depth 0.3 m
ACGGGATCCCGTCCGCTCTCCCCTCGTCAAACGCATGAGAGCCAGATCAGTAGTTGGGTCGGTGACGACCAGCGAATCCCTGGTGTTGTATGTTTTTGTCTCTTTTTGCTCTTCTCCACTCTGTCAGGGGCATCCCGACATGTCACGGCCGGTTAGGCGCGGGGACCCCTTGCTCTCACGCAATGAACACAACCTGAACAAAACAGTGGTTGATTGAGTATTGCCCATACATAATAGGGCTAAGTTACATGTCAACTAGGGTATCCTTCGCAGCGACAACATCTCTATTGGGACGTGAAATGACGACCTCCCTCCCCATCACTCGCCCATTCCGGCTTCCTTGCCTCTCAGCCTCCCCCAATTAGAGACTGAATAGTAGATCCTCCACCGCAGATGACTGTCTGTGAAACCTGTACGTGTTTGGACACGTTGTCAGTTGGTGTGATGTGTTCGACAAGGGCTAGGGAAAGGAGTACCTTGACGCGACACCATCATCACCTCTTGCGCGAGAACAAGATCGAGAGGGAGGAAACAATGGGAAATGCCGGAACCCTGTCCTCCTCTCCTCCCTGGAGCCTTGAGCAAATAGGCGGCGGCCGTTCTATCCACAGCCCTCGAGCCCGTAGCATGTCCTCGCGAAGAGGGCATACCCTTGTCATGTCATAAGATTATCTTTCTTTCTCCCACCCCGTCCATCTCAAGAAACACCCTCTCCAGGTCCCATCCTCTCTGTGGCATCGGCGGCAAGCTGCCTCGTGGCGCCCAGCAGCAGCTCGAGCACGTCCGTCTTCCGCCGCTGTTTGGCCAGCCGCAGCAGGTTGTCTAACACGCCCATCTCGCGACACAGGCGTGCCATCTCCTCGGCGATGAGGGCCGAGGCGGACCAGCTGTCCCACGAACCCGCGTGTCCTTCATTGTCGTCATCCTTATTATCCTGCCCATGGCCGTGCCTATGCGTGTGACCCGCCGTCGCGCGAGCGGTAAAGTTCTTGCTCGCGAGCTTGAGGATGTGCGACAGATCGCGCTCCGACGAGACAGCAGGGTCTGCGAGAAGCAGGAGGCGGACCAGGTCGCGGTGACTGTTCCTCGCCGCGTATTTGAGTGCTGTGTGGTTGGCGTGGTCTCGCACCTCCGGGCGGGCGCCCCGCTCGAGGAGAATGGTAGCCGTCTTGTGGAAGCCCTCGCCCGCGGCAATCATCAGCGGCGTGACGCCGTTCTTGTCGGCCTTTTCGAGGCTCCGCAGCAGGCGGATCCAACGGGTGGGCGAGTTGAAGAGGGCGTCGATGACTCTCGCCGTGTCTTCGTCTGTGGGAGAGGAGGCGCTTCCCGGTCCGTGGTTCTGCTCGGAAAAGGCTGCCATGTCACTGCTGCTCGAGTGTCCTTGGCTGCGCACGGCAAAGAAAAGAACTGTGCGGCTTTTGTCTGTCACGGTGTCGATATTCGCGCCGTATTCGAGGAGAAGCTTGACGGTCTCTGCGTTTCGTTGGTAGGCTGCGTAGTGGAGGGGTGTCATGCCACCACGTGCTGCGCAGTTTGGGTTTGCGCCACCCTCCAATAGGGCTCTGGCCGAGTCAAGATCGTTGCGGGCAACGGCGTTGTGGAGCGGCGAGTGGTCTAAAAAGCCCGACGGTGTGGCGGGGGCCCTGCCGAGTCCTTGAACCGAGCTTGTATTGCCAAAACTGTTGACCCCGAGCACTGCGTGGCCGATGGGTGGGCTGTGAGGGCTCGAAAAGACAGACAGAAGGCGGTCCGATCCGCACTCCATCGAGTGAACCATGTGCTGTGGCTGCTGCCAGCCAAAGATCCAAGGAGGCGTGCCGTCGGTGGGGAGTTGGTATCCGGATGTTGACCAGGTAGACGGCGAGAAGGTTGGATCCATGTTGATCCGCGAAAAGTCATGCGATATGTCTAGCATTGGGCGGGGAGAAAAGGCATCCGCGATGAAAGGGGCAGCCAGGCCGGGATGGGCGGGTGGTTGGGGTTCCGGGTAGGGGTCGTCAGAAAGCCAGGGCATTGGAAGAGGGGGCTCCCATGGGATGTTGCCGATCGGAGGGCTTCCATTGCTATCGACGCCAAAGGACCCGGGAGAAAGCTGTTCTTCCTCACTCGTATCCGGGTCCGGGTAGGGCTGAGGGTCCGGCGGGAGTGAGTTGTTTGACGTATCCGGCTCGGGTGTTGCATACGTGATGTGCGGAGGAGTTGCCACTGTTTAGGTCGCCCGTCAGCTCACGTCCTTGGAGGTTTCAGATACCTCACAGAGTCGGTCGTTACCTTGGGGGTCGTGCACCGAACCAGCGCCTCCGTCCAAGGTTTCCGTCAAGTTGTGGCGCTTGGCAAACCGACGCAGTTTCGCGGGCTCGACGGGCTTCCCGCGGCGGACGAAGCGCGTATCCTTGTTTGCGATGCGACGTTTGCCGGCGATTTTGATCATGGCAATCGACTCGTCGCTCTTGAGATTCTTTTCCAGACCCCATGCTTTGAAGTGCTTCTTGTACATCTTCTTTCTTCAGGGGGGTCAGCCAACGAATCCACCCTGGGGCCAGCCGAGAATGGGAGAAGGAGAAGAGCAGACGGGGCGAGCTCACGTTGCGACAAAACCAAAGACGGCCTTCATGGTCATCATGACCTCAGGGAGTTCCTTAGCGTGGTTCCAGTACAAGTCCTCGATCTTGCTCTGGTGAGCGGCCCAGTCGAGCTGACTCTCAGACGGGGGCGGCATAGTGGTCAGCGATAAGGGGTACGTCCTCGAGATACCGATGCGGGTGGCACAACGGGTTGGAAGGGCAACAGCGAATGCATGAGAAGGGCTGTGAGAAGGAAGACAGGTCGGGCAGACGACTCCGGGTGCTCAGAGTCTGGATAGAAACGGGGTCCCAAAGAGCCGGGTGAGGGGCCTCCCTTGTGTTTTATACCCGGGGAGAAGGTGTGCCGGCCCTGGGTATTTGGCGGCTGACGCCATCTCGGGCCCGGACCCTTCGCAGCAGCCTGCCCTGTCGGCTTCTTAGATATCAGCATCTGAGAACGTGGAAATCGGGCGTCACATGGGACAGCCCAATCGGGGAGAAGTAGAGACGAAACGTTGCCCCGCGAGGGCAGGCGACTGCCAGCTCAGACGGGGAAGATTACAAGGCAGGATATTACTCGAGCCCGTGCACGACATGATCGGATGGCGAAGCCGAGGCCGGGGAATTGGGATACGAGAGCCGGTTGGGAGGCTTCGCGGGAGGTGGGTTGGAGCCGCGGCGGTTCGTCGACCCGGCCCTGACCCCTGCACGGCCGCCGTTGCTGTCCTCACCGCCGGGGTTTGGAGATGTGGGCAATTGGGGCTTCTCGGGGCCACTTGAGGCGTCACAACGTGAGAGGGGCTTGCGGCGGGGAAGAGCCCCGCGGTCATGAAGGAGGGTCGCGACCGCGTCTGACTGGAGGAACCCATGAGTCTCAGCGCTGAGCAGCGGCATCCGGCGGCAGGGAGCGTGTCGTGCCGGATGGGACACCAGAGCATTCGGCCCCTGGCGCTGACGGCGCGCTCTGTGTGTTCCCCGAGATCAGCTCTCACAAAGGGTCGAGGTGAGCATCTCTGCCAAGCATGGCGTTGCTCGTCGAAAACAGGGTTGTCTCCCCTCTTCGAGTTGCTCCTGTGGATGGGCGACCCGGTCAGTTGGGCCCGGCACGCACGACCAGGCAGACCCTGCTGAGCAAGGGACCCCGGGATGCAGGTTCACGTCTTGCGCTCTCGCGGAGGCTGCCGTGCCGAGTTGGCGATGCAGCCCTGGGACCAGTCTGCAGCGAGTCTAAAAGCGAATCTGCCGCGGGCCTGCCGTGAAACACCGCGGAAGCTGCCCGGCAGCCGACAGCAAACGAACCGGTGGCCGAGTTGGGCGGTTTCTGCTGCGTGGCATCTCATCGGGACTGACCAAGACTGACTGACGGTGGCTGTGGCTGGATCCCTCCGCGGGCGCAGCTCCTGGCGCCCGCGCTGGCGTCAAGCGAGCCTTTTGTTTGTCGCTGGCAAAAGTCCCCTCCCGGCCTGCCAATTGCCGGCCGACGCCTGGCTGATCGGGCAAGCAGCGGTGACATGGGCCATGGGAGATGGGGGAACATGGAGACATGGCAATGCTGGCATTGGGCAGGCTCGGCAGGGCTGGTGACGGCCGTGGACTGCCATGGAAGGGCTATGGAGGGGCCATAGAGGGGGCACCGGAACGCATCCGGTGGTGGGCGGGTGGCTAAGGTTGGTGTTTGCTACCAGTTCGACGTTAGTGGCGTGTCGGTCAGGGAAAAAAAGCCCGCCAGATCTCGGGGTCGCCTGGGCAGCGTGGGAGGCCAGCTCGGCCAGGCAGCTGCCTGATCAGTGGTTGGCGGGGAGCGGGAAACGGCGGCGAAGGCAATTGGAGGGAAGGAGGGGAAAGTCCCAAGCCTGACCGGATTCCCGGTTTGCGGCTGCCCGGATCCGATCCGCGGATTGCCAATCGCAGATCGTCTGACGCACAGAGAAGACGCAAGGAAGGCGCTGACAGAGAGAGCGCCCCGGGGGCGGTTGTCTCCCTCCCACGGCCCACAGCCCCCAGCGCTCACGTTGCTCGACTCCGGGCCCACTAGCCGGGTGCTGTGGCATTGCATCCGCGCCTGTCAAACTCTGGCAGCGGCTCTCCGCGTGCCCACCACCCATTGGAGCAATTTGCAGCGGCTTTGCGTCCCCACGGGCAGACCAACCGCCGCGAACGCGCGCTGCAGACCCTGCAGGCCACTCCCTGCATCTCGGCCGAAGCAAATCCAGCTCCAACGTCACCGGCTTCGCTTCCTCTTGCGGCGTTCCACAAACTGTCAACCCAACCACCCAGAGCTTGCCGCCGTCCAAGGAGAAAAGACAATGTCGCAGAAGATCACAGCAAAGAACCTGCAGTACAACTCCAACCTGCCGCCCTTTCTCGCCCGTCTGCGCGGCCAGAACGCCTCCGACCGCGACTCCGACGCGCCCGACCCGATCCTCGCGGCCCGCCGCCGGCCCGGCAAAAAGCGATCCGGCAGCGCCGAGGCCGAGGACGCGCCCTTGGTGGTTGACGAGCACGGCAACGCTGTGGACGTCACCGTTGGCGTCGACGGGACTGTCAAGGAGAAGGAGCCCACGTCCAGGGGGGCGGAGGGAGGAGAGCAGCATGCTCAACCAACAAAGGCCGTTGGCGATGTTGCGGCGTCAGCCGAGAAGGTAGCCGGCATCGGCGAGCAGCGCAAGCGGAAGATTGGCAAGGTCATTGGCGCGGACGCGGACGAGGAGGTTGCCACCGAGCAAGACACCAAGGGTCACAAGCCGGGGAAACCCAAGACGGGAACCACGGCAGAGGCAGAGAAGGATGAGCCGGCGCCTGCTGCAAAGGTTAAGGGGAAGAAGAAGGCAAAGAAGGTCAAGCTCAGCTTCGGGGACGACGAGGGCTGAACGATGACCCTCGGCAGGTCCCCGCCCCTCGACCGACGCGCATCCTGATGCTCCTTTGTGAAGAGTCTTGTCTCATTGGCATCGACACGAGGGCATCCGCATGCCAAGCGAGCATCACACCGTTGACATGTGCAAAGCCTGGACTGCATCGCTAGCCGACTCTCTGGCTGCAATGGATGCAGCAACGAAGTGTGGGCTGAGGTGAGCTGTGGCTTGGTCCAATCATTGGATGACTGTATCATCACTTGGCCATCTTGGCCGGCCCAGACAACGTCCTTCGGCGGGGACACTTGTCTTCCAAACCACCCAATGCATAGGCGAGGTTTGAGCGGCCTCAACGGGAGCTCTCTATCACTCGACGGAGAGGGCCACAAGCAATCACCGGTACTAAGGGTTGAGAGTGTTCGATGGGAGCTGATTACCGCTCCGTGGGAGGGAAGGGCTGCTGAACCTCCGGTGCTCGAAATCACCGCTGGCTGGTGCGGATTTGAGCCCGAGAGCATATTTGGCCGGTTTAACGATCACGGGCCAGCAAAGACCCATCGGCTTCACACAATCTCGTGTGGGAGTGTGGCAACCACGCCTGCTCAGCCACATAGAAAAAGACCTCTATACAACGTCTCTCCCTGTCCAGATATTCTACAAGCCCAGCTCCTCTATCTGTCTCTCGCTTTGCCCACGCAATCCGTTGTCTCTTAGTAGTACTGCGGCTTGACGTAGTCGGCAAAGGTCTTGGGCTCCTGCCAGCCGTGGTGGTCGTGGCCGTGGCCGTGGCCATCGTCCTGGGGGCCGACGTAGTTCATCTTGTAGACGCTGCCGCACTCGGGGCACCGCTCAATGGGGCGGTCCTTGGACATCTGAACAGGTGGAAGGTCAGCAAGAGGGTGGTGTGCCCAGGGTCGAGTGCGGAGGGATTCTACTGACGCCGAGCCAGATGACGTTGTGCGAGTCGGCCGGGACACCGGTGCAGCCGGCGTACTGCTCTTCGCCGGCGGAGCGAACCAAGACCGGGTTGTCGATTGTGCCTGTCCCTCAGTCAGCCCGCTGACCCCGCATCTCCCGAGGGGTGCTTCGGGATATCCATCCCGCCGCATGCTTACCGAGGCGCGAGGAGTCGAGCGGGCGCATGTCGAAGATGTCGACGCCCTCCATCTTGCCGAGAATTTCGAGACGCTCAAGACCGGTGGACTGCTCGAGGTCGGTGGGGACGGTGCCGGGCTGAGCACCGGGGCCGAAGAGGTCGGCCTCCGACTTGACCTCTAACGCCATTGTCAGCTTGGTGCCTGACTTCGAGCCAAATATGCCATTCCTCCCAAACTACTGCCCCCTTCCAGTCCTCCCAGTTCTCATTCCAACTCTTGTCTCGAGCTTCCGCGTCAATTGGCTGACGTCAGAAGCGCTCCCTCGGTCCATGACGCAACACCAAAACAACAACAGCCCACCCCCAAATCCAAAGCAAAAGTCTTCGTACCCTTGAAAGTCTTGTACTTGGGCGTCTGCTCGGGAACGGCGTCGCCTGCGGGTGCGGAGTCACGGTCAGTCTTCTGCCGAGGTGGCGTGGGATAGCTGCGTCGTCGATGGGGAGCTCCGCGCGGGTTTTTTCGGGGCCGGGTTCCGGGGACGTCAATCGACGAGCAACTTACGGCGCACGACGGTCGTGGCGATGGTGCGACGGAGCACCGGGGCGACGGCGGCACGGCGCGCGACGGCCACGGCGGAGCGCTGCAGGAACATGGTGGTGGTCGGGGGTGGTGGAGGTTCAATTGGGTCGTGGGGTTGCGTGGTGACGGGGTGAAGCTGGCTGGCGTCTGTGGATTTGAGAAATGGTCTGATTTGGGCCGGGCCGAGCTCTCTGCATGGTGCGGTGCGGTGCTGACAAGGTGGTTGCTGTTTTGGGTTAGCTCGCGCGCATGTGACTTGGCACGTGGTCGACCTCGCGACCAGCAAGACCGTTTCCAAGACGTCAAGTGTGCCCAGAGTTGCTCTCTGTGTCATTGACTTGCTGAATTTGCTCTGCGTTACCACGAATTCCTTCAGATGGCTCGCGCCGTCCTTGAGTGGTTTCTCAGCAAAAGTCGTGGAAAAGCCGCCTCGTCTCGGACCCTAACCCTTCCATCATCCCCAACCAACACCCCGAAGACAACAGCATGTGCCCAGAGAACTCGTATACGCAGGGCCGGCAAAGATGGACCTCGGCCAGCCTTTATCTTGTCATTTGCATCGAAAAAAACCAGCGCAGTGACTTTCGCATTACAGCTCTACACACTAAGAGACCCCCAAAGGTAGAGGGCCCGGGTGAGCCTCTCAAACAAGTGGAAGCTCACCAACTCCCCTTGGAGTATCTGGGATATCTATCCTCTAGCCATGCTCTGCCACACATCTATCTGTATTACCGTGTGTGCAACGCAGCTCGCCCCGACAACCAGCGCATCCCCGCCAGCCTCACAACTTGCCCACCCCCAGCCCCTGTACCAGCCCGTCCTGGTACTCGGTCGCGACATGCACCCCCTTTGGACTCCAAATCTTGCTCTCGACGATGCCCCTCCCCGCCGCCGCGCGCGGGAACCACACTTCCTGCACCCACCAGCCCTCCTCCTCCCGCATGACCGCCCCCTCGGCCCCGACATGCATGACGAACGAGTAGCTGAGGCTCGCGGCGCGGCCAAACGCGTATCCGAAGCCGAGGTGGTTCCCCGCCATCAGCAGGCCGTTCCGGTCCGCGACGTACGCGTGCGCGACGACGTGCGCGTTGGCGTCCCACCCGCCCGTGCCGTCGCTGGGCAGCGGCGCGTGGAGCCGGTACAGCAGCAGCTCGCGGCGCTCGTGCACGGGCCGCGCGGCGTTGTAGGCCGTCATGTCGACCTTGTGCATGACGGCGACGGGGAAGCGGCCCGCCTGGTCGGCGCCCATCATCTCGACCATGGCCGTAATGTCGACGGGCGGGGCCGGCGGCCAGGCGTCGGCCGGGCGGGTGGAGAGGATGGAGGCGAATCGGGTTTGCGGTGGCGGTTCCTGCGTCGAGACGCCCTGGCTGTCGGGCTCCGGGAGCTTGAGGGAGACCATGGCGGTGAAGGCAGGCGGGGACAGCGGGAGGCAGGCGTCGGCCAGGGGGAAGCGGTCGCCGAGCGGATTGGTGCTGGGCTCCGAGGGCTGGTAAGCCATGACCGAGTGTGTGCCGAAGGTGCGGGAGGAGGTGAGCGGCGTGACGTTGTAGAAGAAGGGGCGGGTGCGGATGCCGGCGCGGGTGAAGAAGCCGTGAATTGTCTGGGGCTGTTAGCTGAGGGATGTGTGGTTTGGGGTGCTTGTGGAAGGCTGGAGCTTTCTTACATGGAGGTCCAGCCTCTCGGCGGGCCTTGTCCCCTTTTCGTCCTCGAGCTCCCGTTGGGTGCGAGCGACGGCCAGCGCGGTCTGGGCGTACACATGGCCGCCAAAGGCAGCCTTGTGCCCGCTCATGTGCTTCCGTATACTATCCGGGTAGTCGCCCCCGGGCATGTAGGCGATCCTCGTGCCCATGAACCGCCTCGCCTCACCTTGGGCGGGCAGTTTGACCAGCTCCAGGGCCTCCTGCAACGGCAGCGGGGTCGCCGGGATGTCTTCAGGCGACTCCATGGTGACACCGGTTTTGACCTCTGGGCGTGACATGGAGAGGGCGTGTGCCATTCGAGTCGGCCGGTGAGCTGACTTGCCTCGCTGTGAGTTGCTTCGTTGTAGGAGCCGCCCCTGAATGACCGAATCTCCCGACTCAGGCCCAGGGTCTCGTTGCCGTGATTGGTTTTGGCTGCCGCAGCGAATGTAACGTGGCCGGCGTAAATACGGGAGACGGAGCGGATGATGAAGAGTTCGGACCGGGTCACATCACCCGGTTACGGTTCCAGGGGGGCGCGTTGAGGCCGTCCAGGAGGTCCGAGAGCCCCACTTCGGCCTTCGGCAGCCGGCTATGGCCCCGGCCCCATCGCCCTTCACGTTTTGTGCCTCGGCATCCACGTGACTGAGCGCGGGTTGGTGGTGTCACAACCTGAAAGGTGAGGCTGCGGTGAAGTCTGGTGTAGCGAAGTGGCGGGGATGGGAGAGAAGAGGCTTGGTCTACGCCATGGATTCCTTGGCTGGTGGTTTGGGCTTGTTGCTTCGTTGTTGTTGGGTGTGGCTGATCAAGGTAGGTCGGAACCTCAGACGGTGGCTGATTCACGCAACGGCAGACTCTGGCATCCCGTGGCGGACCCAACACCGGCCGTGTGAGTGAGTGTGACGAGTCCTTGCAGAAAACATCAAACCCGGAGGCACGGAGATGCCGGTAGCGATCTGAATCTCATCAGAAAGACACTTGTTTCATCCTTGACTGTGATTGAGCCGATCTGCGGGAGCGGGCTTGCCCAAATGATGCGCGTTCCCGAGTTTTGCTTTTTGGTTTGAGCCGCGTCTGCCAGAATCCGGCAATCTGGGCGTTTTCGGACTTGACCCCCACCTTCCGCCACACCAAATCACGCCAAACCTTCCACCACACCACACCACTTCACACACCAGCACCACGGCAAGCAGTCGGGCTCACCTTTCCGCGAATCAGGGCACTGGGTCGAGAAAAATCTGGAGGTGCAGCGCGCACTCTGTCCCCCACCCTCCAACACGAAACACGCCAGTTCGCGGTGTCGCCGAAGCAAGACTGACCACCTGGACCTGCTTTGCCGTCGTTTGGCTTGCGTTCTGGCGCGCATCCGACACTGATGAACTCGGAGGACGTCATCGCGAATCACTGGATGGTGTTCTATACTCCGTACAAAGTGCCAGTGTCCGGCAACGTTGACTTCATGGCCATGTCCAGCAACGTTTGGGAGACAGTCGCCCTGCCCCACCGACGGTGTGTCTCCGAGACCGACCCAAGGCGGGGCAAACCGCCGCCCTGGGTGGTATCGCTGCAGAATGAGATCAGTGACGAGCGGACGAACCAGAGTTGAAACAAAAGGCTTTGCTGGACGCGCCCTGGACAACCATGGATGGCATCTGTCTGGGTCTTAGGGGACTGGACGGGGCGTTGGGGTCTTTGCAGCCGGCACGCAGCCGATCCACATCTCTGGGTCTCCGGTCGCCGGCGCGATGCACCAGCCAGCAGAGAGGGGCAGATGCGACCCTCGATGTTCTATTATTGGCTTCGAGGTCTGTGAGAGAAGGGAGAGGCCTTGACTCCCCCATGAAAGGCATTGACGATGGCTGTCAAACGGTTATGCCATGCCACCCTCGGCGGCTGCTCGCCCGAGTGCGTGTCCAACGCGACACTCAATGCGTTGCTGTCATTGACCCTGCCTGCGTCCGGTGACGAAGTGTCAGTGGGTGGCGTGATGAGCGCGGCCGATGTTCCCACCTGTCCAAGAGACTTGTCTCGACCTTCGATTCTGTTTGTTTCTCTGAGCATACACAGTACTCCAGTAGTGTACGCCCGGGATGGCAGTATTTTCCACAGAAACGAGGGGAGCACGCAACAGAACCGGGGTTTGCGGGTTGCCCTTTGGGGAGATTTATTAGAGAGGGGACCCAGATTGAAACCTTCCAGGTTTGGTGTAACCATTCTCTTTTTTTTTCCCTTCCTCTTTTCTTTTTCACACAAGACTGATGGAGCGGAATCCTGGCCAAGCCAGGTTTGAGGCAGATTGCATTTTGATGGAACATCCCCCGACAGCCGACATGACAGCCGCCGAGGGTTTCATTCATGGCCTCCCGTCTTTCGAGACTGCAGAGCGCGGAGCGCAGAGCGCAAGAATGGTTCGTGAGAATAGAGTTTCGGGCAGCTGCCGAGCAAAATCGGAGGTTGTAATTGCCGCAACGACGGGGGTTACGGGCTCCTTCATTCTGCAGCTGCTCGGTTTGGGCAGTTGTCTGACCTGCTGCGACCCATGCTGACTGTCGTTCTGCGCCGCGTGACCTCGAGCCAGCAAATGAGGCCGACCCTGAGTGGTCCGGTTTGCCGAGCGTGTGCCACCACCTCTGGAAGACGGGGGAAAATGGAAAATGGGAACTTGGCCCTGCGAGCCTGGCGAGCCTGGGTGCGTTGCGTGGCACTTTGTTTTCCCTCTAACCCCGAATGATTCCTCCCAGCTCCGTGGGAGCTCGTGCGCACCGCACCGGCGGGACGGATGAATGCCAGATTGAGCCAGACTCGCAGAGTGAGCATGGCATTTAGCAGCCTGACTTGCACGAGCTTGTCTCGGTTGTCTGCTGATTCCAGATGGCCCAAGCTCCGGTCCAAGATCCAGCAACCCAGCTCCCGAGGGTCCCGCTCCGCGGAGGCCCTGCTTCCAGTGGGTCCTGCATCGCTTCCCCGCAAAGCTCAGCCGGGAAATCGGCGGCCCAAGCTTCTTTGGCGCGTTCTTCGGAACTCCCCGCAGCCTGCCAGCCTGCTTGCAAGGGACAGCAGCCCCCAGACAGGGACAGACAGGACAGGGACAGACAAGAAGGGGGGAGGGGGCGGGAGTGCTGGATCCGATCCCGACCCTGTGGTACTTCCAGTGGCACACTGTGCAAGTGCACCGCGGCTGACAGAAACTCTACGTGTGGGGGAACGGCCTCCGCAGGGGATGCCACGAGCACACGAGATTTGGGCTGGGGGCCGGGAGCAGAAAAAGAAAAAGGAGAATGCAGGCCTGAAGATGGCCGCTTGCCTCGAGGGAAATGTGACAATTTGGGGCAGAGGATGCAGGGGCCAGGCGGTTCCAGAGTGAGGCCGTTTTTGCGGGGACTGACCAGGACTTCCAGGTTGCCCGGACTGACCAGGCGTGCCAGGCACTGACCAGGCTCGAGCCAGGCACTTCAGGCACTGCAGGCAGGGGCGCCAGTGATCGGACCAGGGCCCTTCGCGGGCAGGGACTGGGGTCTTTGCCGGCGCAAGTGCTCACGCTGCACCCACCACACAAGAGAGGAGGAGGAAGGAGGAGGAGGGGAGGAGACAGGAAAGAGGCGTTTTTGGCTTTTTCGGGAGGGAAAAGCAATGAATTAGTCTTCCACATTACGCCACGGAAATTCCACGACTGGCTGCCGCATCGCCCGCCGCTCGCCGTCGGTGACGCTTCCGGTCTGGGGGGCTTCCCGCTGTCGCTCATTTCCAGCTTTTTGTGCACTTGGCGATTTGCGGTCAGGAGGCACACGAGACGACACGAGACAGGGCAGACGAGACATGGCTGCGTGCGGTGCTGACTGCTGAACTGGGCTCGGGATTGCCCGACGCGTCGCTCGTTGCCGCTGTCGACCGCTGGCTGCTGGCTGCTGGCTGCTGCAGAGCTGCAGAGCTGCAGAGTTGCAAATTCTGCAGTCTCTGTGTGTCTCTCCCTCTCTCTCTCTCTTGCTTGTCTTGTTTGCAGCAGCAACGCCACGCCACGGAAACGCCACTCAACGCAAAGCAACGCAGCAGCGCGCAGCAACTCAACCCACCAGAACCCAACCCAAGCCAAAGCAACGCAACGCAAAGCAACGCAAAGCAACGCAA
>FTCG01000396.1_pt1 | contig 12860 bp, 13 predicted proteins | sample 1639641 | NCBI WGS metagenome assembly FTCG01 (sample SAMEA3914864, study PRJEB12502) | metagenome | biome: forest; material: soil | place: USA | collected 2012-03-12 | depth 0.3 m
GGGGGGGGGGGGGGGGGGGGGGGGGGGGGGGGGGGGGGGGGGGGGGGGGGGGGGGGTGGTATGGGCATGCGCAGTGGAATTTGGCGCTGTGGGATGATGATGCGTTGATTGTTGTCCCGGGGAGCCATGCGCGGCCGCGGACCGAGAAGGAGAGGGCGGCCGGGGGGTATGAGGTGTTGGAGGGGCAGGTGAGGGTCAAGTTGAAGGCGGGGGATGTGGTGTTTTATGATAATAATATTCTGCATCGGGGGGTGTATGACGCGGGGAAGGAGAGGATGACGCTGCATGGGTCGGTGGGGCATGTGAGGGGGAGTGCGGAGCGGGCGAGGAATGTGCTGCAGCATGGTGTTGGGGAGTATGTGGATCGGTGTGACTTTTCGGCGCTGGGTGAGGGGGCCGAGAGGGAGGTCGCTGAGGGGATGAGGCGGCGGCTGGTGGAGCTGGGGAGGGAGAATCAGGGGAGGGATATTGGCTATTCGCTGGAGGGGTAGAAACTAGATACAGTGCAGACAAGAGAGCACGCCGCTGTCAAGTCTAAGAATGGTGAAGGATATGTACAACTTATCAACTCGCCCACTTTCCTCCTCCCCTGGACCCGCTCATCTTCCTCACCCCCAGCTAACCGCTCTTGTACACGGCCACGTTGGACGCGAACGTGTTAACATTGTCAGCATACCACGCCACCCGCGCACCGTCCCGGTTGATCATCTCCCGCGCGCCGATCGTGTTGAGGTTGTAGATGTTGACGTTGCTCGTCGTGCCCTCGATCGACGTGATGCGCTGCTGGCACGTCTCGCCCGCCGAGAAGGTCGAGCAGTCGGTGCTGTAGTTGTTGAAGAACGAGTACAGCCCGGCGCCGTACACGTACACGTCGTGCGAGTTGACCACGCGCAGGCCCCACGCCGACGCGCAGTTGCCCTCCACCCCGGCGCACGCCTTGCTGAAGTCGGGGTCGCTGAGCGCCGCGACGGGCGGGAAGGGGACCAGGGCGTTGGGCGAGGGCTGGTAGTAGGGCGTCTCGGTCTGGATCTGGCCCATGAAGATGTTCTTCGTGTTGGCGAGCTGGTACTGGTACAGCACGTGGTGCTCGGAGCTGGTGCCCCAGAGCCAGATAGCACCCGCCTGGGATTCAATGACTGTCGCCGTCAGCCGCCGTCATTTGCCACCTTCTCCAAGCAACCACTTACACAATCCGCGCCCGTTATAGACGGTAATCTGCGTGTTGGCTGCATCATCAACGTCGTGGTCCGCAGTCCTGCTTCAAGTCAGCCCCTATCCAACCCCTATTGACCCCCCCCCAATTCTTCACTCACCACAACCACACATTCTCCATATACAACCCGCTCGCCTGCTTGGTAACATGCATCGACATGTACGCAACCATGCACCCCGGGCTAATAGCCGTGCTCCCCGGCGTCTTAACGCACTGCCCCACCTGCTGCTGCGAGCCCGTAAACCCGCCCACGCGCACATGCACATCCCACATCCCACTAGGCGCGGACCCGTCCGTCCCGCTCGCCAGGTTCCACTCGATGCACACCGCGCCCGCCTGCCCGTTCTGCGTCGCCACGATGAAGTCGCTCAGTTCCACCCGCCCGATCTGCCCGGACGTCTGGCCGACCTGCACCACGGGCTGCGGGTTGTTGATGTCGGAGAAGAAGCCGCCGCCCGACAGGATCACGGGGTACGACTCGCCGACGATGCGGGCGCCGGGCGGGATCTTGAGCGTGCGGGTGACGCGGTACAGGCCGTAGTCGAGGAAGAGGATCTTGTTCTGCGCCACGGAGGCGTCGATGGCGGCTTGTAGTGCTGAGGTGTCGTCGGTGGCCGAGTCGCCGCGCGCGCCCGAGGAGCGGGCCGAGATGAAGGACGAGGCGGCCAGGGATTCGTATTGCGGCTTGGAGCGCGTGTAGTAGCGGCCGTTGACTAGGAGCGCGGCCGGGCGGGGGTTGGCCGTGATGGCGCCCGCGAACTGGTTCGGGCCCGAGGGTGTGTACTTGTGGCCGGTGCCCCAGGCGGCGATGGTGGTGGTGCCGCCGGCGAGCATGGTGCCGCTGGGGCCCTTGACGGCGACGGGGACGTTGTTGAGCGAGATGTTCTCCAACACAAGACTGCCGGCCGTGGCGGGGGTGGACGTCGTGGTCCATGCGGTCAGGATGGCGACGGGGACGTTGGTGAAGGTGCTGTCGATGAGCGTCACGGAGCCGACGTTCTGGTTGCTGGAGCCGCCGGCTGACATGTCGATACCAACCTGGCAGTTGTTGATGGACAGCCCGGCGTAGGTCCAGCCCCAGTCCCAGAGTTGGATGATGGCTTTCCCACAGTTAGTGTCTCGTCCTGTCTTTTATGGCTAGAGAGGTGAGACTCACCAGTCTTGCAGTTGTTGAATTTCATGTTCCGCATGGTAAACTGCTGGTTGCCCATGCTGGCGCCCGTGGCACCGCCGTTGAACGTGAGGTCCGTCAGGAACCCGCCACTGCCTTCCTCCATAAACAGGCCGACGTGAACAACGTCGGCAGTCGCGGGCATGTTGAACACAATGTTCTGCAAGCTCGTCGCCTGAGACGTGGGCCAGTGGATACCCGTCGCCGCGGTCGCCGGGGCGATGGCCGTGGTGTCGAGGATGAAGTTGCGCACTTGCCGGAAGAAGACATTGACCGATTTCCAGTTAGTGACAGGGCTATAGTACGGGTTGGTGTCAATGAGACCGAAGCCGGCAAAGTTCGGCGTCGCCTTGAGTGTCGGGGGAGCCGAGGCATCGCCGATGAGCTGCGTGAAGTAGGCCGGGAGGATGGACGACGAGATCAGGTAGGTTCCGGCGGGGAAGTAGACCAGAGCCGGGGTCATTGTAGTCGAGACCTGGACATGACATGAGCCGTGCCGCCCTCCAAGTTGGATTCTTGGTGACTCGGACTTACACAGTTCTTGTTGCAGGGGTTTCCAGCGTTGATGGCAGCGTTGATAGCCGCCGTGTCGTCGGTAACGCCATCACCTGTCGCCGTAGGCATCAGCACCCTCCTCTCCTTTCTTCTTGACTCGTCCGCCATATTCGGCTTGGATTACCCACCTCTGGCGCCGTAGTCCCTCACATTGCGGAAGACGGGATAGTTTCCTCCAACAAAAGGGGCATACCCCTGATCTATCCGACTGTTAGCACTCGAGACCAGACAAGACGAGGAATTAGCAACGGCTCCTACGAGGAATGTCCCCAAGCCAGTACCCCTTCACAGTCGCCACCAAACTGGCGGCGGCCAGCAGCGCTGAGACGAAACGCATGACTGCCGCTTGACAGTCTCGGCCGTGCAGCCGGACTTGGAACGGAACGTCGGGAAACGAAACAAGGCGAGAAACAAGCCTCGTCCAGTTGTCGGGATCTGAGCAAAAGCGAAGCTGCCTGATGTCTCAACTGTTTCTCAAGGGCGGGCGGCTGTCGGTTAATATAGCTACAGCCCGACCCCCTCAACGCCACCACGTGTGTGCTCCCCGTGGGGAAAATGGCGATCTTGGACATCGGCCATGATGCCTTGTGCTACCTGGTCTAGCGGAGTCTTGCTACGCTGCATAGGAAAGTAAGGGTCGACGACACTACCTATCCTCCCGCTTGTGGTTTCCTTGCTGCCTGACTGAGATGTAACCATCGACAAGAGCAACGGTAGCCACACTCTCCGGCTAGTACGCTGCCCGTCGTCAGTTCACATACCAAAGGGCCGATTATGGGTTGTCACCATGGCGGGCCCAATCCCGAAAACAAGCATCGCGCCCGGGTTAGGTAGCTCTGGAATGACCGTGGAGCCAGAAGGCTAGTTGTCTGGCGAGACAAGGGTGAGAGAAGGGCGGAATATTCGCCGTGTAGCACTCCCGCGCCAGGTCAGCATAGAGCTCAAGGGTGTAGAGACCCAGATTCCTATCCATCATCCCGCGTTTCAGTACCCGCTCGACCAGGCAATCCCTGGCTTTGAGGTCCGCCTGGGCGGGTATGTGGAATGCGGTTATGCATTATGAACAAGGCCATATAAGACTATAGCAGCATCGTCTAGAGGGCCTCTCTCATGGGATGGTGTCAAGCCACACAACTCCCTCGAGAATGTCTCACCCCAAGCAGGTATTGGTTGGCACGTGGGAGTCATAGGGCAGATGACACCAACTCGTGGCAAGAGTCTCGATCGGAGGCGATCTCTCAGCCACCAACGGGGTCCAGGAACAGCGGCAACAAGCGAACCGTCTGGGGTCGAGAACGGGGCCGTGAGGTGAGGTTCACCTAGATGAAGGGGGTCAGTCTCGCCGCTGAAATGCCGTCGTGGGCGCTGATTCGCCCAGCCCATCGAAGCTGTTGTTGTGGGGAGGAAGAATAAGGCCGGATACTACCCGCCGTTTCTGCCGCGAGTGACGCCGATCCGCTACATCCCCGGTCGAAAAGGGCATGGCTCTGGCCATATTCCTGTCTTCCCCACAACTACGATCTTCTCCACGGCGCATTGATGCATCGCATGGCCTGCTTTCTCTACTCTGTGAGGTAGCAAGTGGTGGTTGCAGCGGGCGACGTCACATCGCAGGCCCAAGATCCGGGGAGCGGGGTGTGGGATTTCCCCAGGCTCGCCGCCAACGAGTACCGAAGCCGGTGGGATGCCCTGCAGGTCATTGGGCAACGGACCCGGGTCCGGGCGTGCTCCGGGAGGTCCGGGAGGTGTCGGAGCCGGTGCCGGAGGCTCCATGGTCCACCGTGCGCCGGCTGCGTCCTAGTCGACGATCCACTCTGGTCTATTTGGCGCAGCGCCAAATGATAATACGGCCGACGTAGGACCTTGGTTTGCCCGTTCTCTATCCCAGCCATGCCCTCCCTCTCCTTGTGGCCTGCACACCAGTTGATGGTCCTGAGTCCGACTACCATCCCGCAACTGTTGGCGCTTTGTCATCCCCGCGCGAGGAACTTTCTGAATCGGCCCCGATGGTCTGCAGCACTAAGCTGATGGTTTGAAGGTGGCCGGCAGAGCGAGTCGATGCGCCCAACCGAGTTCTGGAACCCCAGTTCCCGACGCTGGTTTATTTATTTCCGACAAACAGGCACCAAGTCAACAGGATTCAACGAGTCGGTAGTTGCCGAGTGATGCGGTCGCAGATTTGCGCCAAGGCCGCCGTTCTTCTGCGGCCTTTAGCGCGAAGGACGGTTTGCCGCGACAGTTTTTGACCAAGATAATATTGAGGCGGGGAATTCGCGGTGTGGCTGATATCAGACGCAGGCGCCCGTGGCACACGGAGGAGTTGATCCCAAATCGGCCGGATTTTGCCTGTTTGAAGCGAGAAGAGACAGCGTGGGTCGTTTGCGAGGTGTCGCCAACCGGTTTGCCTGCGGGCTTCAAGCACATGCTTCGCTTCATAGTCACATGGCCTGCAGCATCCGAGAGCCGGTTTGAAGGGCCTCATCCTCTCCCACCAGTCTCTCTCTGCCTCGACGACGCTTCGGGTCCACTTCGGTGGAGAAAATCGCGTCTGGCGACCACAGCTTCGACGTCAAGGTTGCTGTGTAACGTAAAAGCGAAGGTGCCGTGGGGAGGCGCCTGACGAGAGGAGCGACGGCAGTAAGCACTCCGTCCCCCGATGGATCAGGTGCTGGGAATTGCTGCAGCTCGGATTTCCCAGACAAGCCAGACAAGCCAGCGAATCTGGGATGCAAGGCAGGGCCCCCAAGAAGAGGCGTTCTCCGCATCTGGGCTTTTGCGGGGGCTCCACAGGGGTCGCGAAAGGGCTTCCCCAGATCCCCAAACCCCACACCCCACACGCCGGGAATCACAGGCCATCCTCGCTGTCGTGGGGAAGGCGACGTGAGGGTGCCTCTGCAACACATGCTCGGAGTGTGCTGTGTGCTGTGTACTAAGTAGGCTGGCAAGCCTGTGACAACAGACAAACGGGCGCGAAGCGGTGAAGAAAATTCCTCGCCGCGACAAAACTTGGCTGCGGGCCCCTCGTGCGCGTTTTGGCTCCCGAGGATGTTGACCGGGGTTGCACGCGCCCTCGGTTCCGGTTCCGTGAATGCTCGAGACGCACCCCGCTTTTTAGTGTAACCTGCACCGCCGGCTCTTGGTGCGTCCGGGGCAGCGCACACAATCAGAGAGAATCAGTATTCTGGATTCCGGATCTGTACAGAATAATCACTAATCTGTCCAGGATTGTTGAAGAGACCCGGGGCTGAAAATGCCCGTTGCTGCTGTTGGTTGTCGCGGCCAGTGGTCGCAGGAAGGGATCGACCAACAAACAGGGTGACGCTGTGACAGCGCCGAGAGTCGACCTAGGAGCCATCGGCCCATCGATGCGCTCTGCAGGGCGGGATCGATCTGCCCGGCACCTTGCACGGGGTCCGAGGGTCAAAGACAGAGTCGGACGTCCCAAGGACCCAAATGAAGCATTGCAGCAAGCCAATATGGCATTGCTCGGCAGTCGGCGCATTGTTGCGGAGGAGGAGAGAGAGGAGAGAGAGGAGAGACGCGACCCCTCAACTGAAGATGTTCTCCTCGTTTGAATCCGAGGCACGCTCAAGCCCCAAAGCAAGGATGCACGCGATGGCGGGAAGGAGAACTCCCCCGCCCCCACATTCAGTGCGGAGATTGAAAAATGAACTCGTGGTCGAATGGGGAAGAACGGGAGCCACAGGGGGGTGCCTGCCCCACAGCCATCTGGATGCCTGGCGTCATTCGGTGCTGTGTGGCAGGCATGGGAACGCCAGGAAGGAAGTGTTGATCTCAAATTTCCCTCTCCTCCGAGTCCTTCCAACACACCGGAACAGGACGGAGGGGCCTACGAATTACTGACTCGTCGGAGATGGTCTGCCCAGAGTTCCAGGGTAGACAACGTACAGAATACAGCTCACCTTTGAGGCCTTGTCAAGCCGGGACGGAGTCAGATGCCTGCCTTGGCTCCCTTGGATGCCGGCTGTGTCCTTTGTAATCTGTGTAATGTGTTTGGCACAGCACAGCAAGCCTTTCCTTGCTCTCGGCAGGGGCGCGTGGCCCAGAACCACAGCTTCACCCCATCCCATTTCTTCCGAGTACCGAGAAACACCTGAAGGCCCTTCTCCGACCCCAACCTGGCCGTTCCCCGTTCCCCGTTCCCCGTCCCCTTTCCCCGCCTCCGCGTTTTGTTTGAACCACACACACCAAACCACTCCACACACAAACGAGCACACATCACACACCACACACAGCAGCGGACACCAACAACCAACCCACCCTCGGCCTGCCCCGGTTGTCTAGCCTATTGCAAACCGTCTGCCTCTGCTCCGCTTGCCTCCCCTCTTCTCCTCCGCGCCACAACCCAACGGCGAGATTTGATATTACTTCATCAGTCTCGCTCCCCCTTCCTCGTCCCTCACGCGGCACCTGCACGTCCGCATTTGCCCAATCTTGACGCGCCGACACCACTCCGCAGCACTTAGTAGCTGCACAGTAGCTGCAGCCGCCAAGCTACTGTAGCTCCCACCACTCGCGAATACCTCCCGACTCGCCTGACTCGCCCCGTCTCCAGTCTCCAGTCTCCAGGCCTGCCGCGTCCACGAGCCACGAGCCTGCCACAGTCCCGGCCCACTCACTGCCTGCCCGCATTTTGGGCCCTTTTCCCCCGCAGCGCCTCAGAGGGACCCCAGCGGTCCCCGGGCGGCTTGGTGCCACCGTCACCTGGTGTCTCGCTGCATCACCGCATCCTTTGCCCCGCTGCTGCAGCTCCCGCCTCCCCGCCCCCTGGCCGTCCGTGTCTCGTGCGTTGGACGCACAGTTTGACGATCCTGTTCTCGACGAGGAGAGTCGGTCGTCCTGTCTCGTCGAGCACATCCCGCACTGCGTCGCGGACAGAGACCGGCCTGGGTTACTAAGCGCAGGCAAGCGTGGTCACCAGCCAGCAGATGCATAACTGTGGCTGAGTGTGCTGGCGTTTGTGTGTGTATGTGCGCTGCAAGGTGTGGGCGTGCAGCAAACAGGGGTACACACAGCTCAGACCGACGGCCTATCCCCCGACGACGAGGACGAGGCAGATCAACCACCCAAACAAAGCCGGACAACTCGACTGGCATCCAGGCGGGCATGGGTTGTGCGCCTTGATTCGGCCATTTTGTCTCCCACCGACACCACCCCGCAATACAGTGTTCCGCAGTATTTGGCTGCCTGTCCTCCCCCCTCCTACTCCTCCCCCTTCCCCTTTCCCCCACTCTCCAAGGGGCGCGAGGTGGCTTCTCCTCCGCGGTCCTGTCCTGTATCCTGTACAGTCACACAGTGCAGTCTCCGTTCGCTCCGATACCCCAACTGCCCCCCCAGCAAACCCTCTTTTCCTCTTGCGCGATGCTGCCGCTTCAGTCGATCGAGGCGTCACCCCCGTCCAACCATGCCGACGAGAATGGGGAAACTCGGCACCAGAAGCCCAAGACGCTGCCGTGCAAGTACTGCAGCAAGCGCTTCAGGTCAGTGCCTACCTAAGACCAAGGGAACGAAAGGGATTGCCCCGTCCGTCCCCCTCTGCCGTATATTGACTTACATTGGCCTCTCATATTAGGCGTGTGGAGCATGTCCAGAGACATGAGAGAACTCATACCAAGGAAAAGCCCTTTGCCTGTGGCTGGCCGCGGTGTGGAAAGACGTTTGGCAGACGGTGAGCGACTTCTGTTTGCTGCCCCCCCGTGTGTGCTTTGTCCTGCCTCCGCATGGGATGTGAGCCTGGCTGGTCTGAGCTGGCCTCGCACAGGCTCTCCCCAACTCGTCTCCTCCCTTGCCGCTCCCCTACCTAAACCCTTGGGTGCCCTGCACACGCTGCACCCAAGCTCTCATCCCACTTTCCCTCCCACCAGCTCCACATCTTCCCACATCGTCTGCTCTGTCAGCCACCCACCCTTCATCTGCTCAAGGATTGCGCCTCCTCCTCCCTGTCCTCGCCCATTCCACCACTTTTGCTCCCCTTTCCGTGATGAACACATGCTTATATGGACATCAGGGACCTACTAGTCCGCCACGAGAAGCTTGTCCATCTCAACGAGGGCAGCAGCAACAAGGATGGCACCAGGCCACGAAAGCACTCCTCGGGCGGCCTGGCCCCCGGCCCGGCCGAGAGCCAGGGCGACACCGAGATGCTCAGTATGCCGCAACAGCAGCATCAACATCAACATCAACATCAACAGCCACAGCAGCAACCCAAGCCGCGGCCAGTGCATTCTCAGTATCAGGTTGAGGCCGTGCAGCTGCCTGTAGTGCCGTCGCTTACTCAGGACTCGCGCCTCGCCGCACGAGCGCCTGCCTGCAACCTCGATCTTCTCTCTGATGCTGCGACACATCTCGCGTCGGGCGGGGAGGTTAGCAATATGCAGCCGGCCATGATGCAAGGGCTTGCTCCACCACCAGCAGATTTGGCGCCTGTCAAGACGTACCACGAGACGATGCCGTACGGCGATCGGCCGCGAGATCAAGACCCTGGGGTCCTACCTCCAGGCTATCCTGCGCAGCCCCCGCCTCCCGCTTTCGATGACTACAACCTCTTCCTCGACGACTACGCCACCTCGTCGCACTTTCTACCAGCGTCTCTTGAAGCTGAGCAGGGCTTTGGCATGTGGTCTCGCCCGGTCGGCGGGGAACTGGGGCGCGGCCTTTCCAAACCCCCTTCGGCATTTCCCTCGAGGTTTCCGTCTCTGGCGCCGGATTTGCGGGATCCATCCGGGGAGGGGTCGCGGATACACGAGGATGGAGCGCGAATCCCGATCTGGAGGATATCCGCCATTGACCATACCGTCATCAGGAATCGGCTGGACGAGTTCTCGTCGACCCTCCCAAACGATTTTGTGTTCCCTTCCCGGCACACCCTGAACCGGTTCTTGGAAGGCTACATCAGCGGCTTTCACGACAATCTTCCTTTTCTCCACCTGCCCACGCTGTCTCCTACTGACCTGTCCCCCGAATTGCTGCTGGCCATCTTGGCTGTTGGTGCGCAGTATCGATTCGAGACGAACCGCGGCCATGCGTTATGGTATGCCGCCAAAGCCGTGGCGCTGGAGCAGATCCGGCGCAGACACAGCCACGAGGTCCACGGACTCCTCCCTACCCCAGCTGCCTACAGTCCGCATTCCACCCGCCCCTCTCCGAGTGCGGGTTTCCGACACTCCTTCCCCTCTGTCCATCAAGACCGCCCAATGACCCAGGACACCCATCGCGAGCCATAGTAAGACCCTGTGTGTGCCCGGATTTTCTTCTCAGGCGCTGACCGCATAGTTCGCCGAATACTCCTCAGTCGCGGCTCGAGACGATACAGGCCTTGCTTTTGCTCTTCGCCGTTGGGCTGTGGGGTGCGAAGGCGATCCTTCACGAGGCATTGTCCCTGCAGAGCTTGCTCGCTCTGTTGCTTCGTGAAGAGGGACTGGTGGCGGAAGCGAACCAGCAGACTACGGACTGGGAGACTTGGGTTCGACTCGAGGCGAGCACAAGGACCAAACTCGTGGCCTACTGCTTCTTTAACCTCTGCAGCATCGCCTACAACACCCCTCCCTTGCTCCTGACATCAGAGATACACCTATACTTGCCGAACCCGTCTCGGCTCTGGCAAGCAGAAAGCGCCTGGCAGTGGCAAGAAGCCAGGCAGTCGTATCCCAACATCGAAATCTCTCTTCAGGAGGCGTTCGCGAGGCTGCTGAACCGTGGGCCGTCGCAGGCGCCGCCGGCATCCCTCACGGCGCTGGGCAACTACATTCTCATCCACGCCGTGGTCCAGCACATTTTCTTGTTGAAACAGACGTCCCTCTCTACCATGACCCCGTTTGGAGTGCAGCGCGGACTCAAGATAGAAGACGTCGAGGATATCAACCAGGCCCTCCGCGCGTGGAGCCTCGGTTTTGATCAGCACCGACAGCTTCGGGCGAATGAGTTGGCAGCCCAGGGGACGGGCGAGGGCTACTCGGAAGGTCCTGTTGCCTTCAACTCGACAGCGCTGCTGAGGCTTGCGTACATCAGGCTGCACACGGATCTCAGTCCAAGCCGCAGCCTCGAGACACGGGACCACGTTATGATTGCGCGGGCGTTTAGCGACGCTCCGCTTCTCGTGCGGAGCGCACGTCTCTGCCGTGCCGTGGTCCAGGCCATCCACGCCCTGTCCATGTTGGTCAAGATGGGAGTGAATTACGTGGCCAAAACCAAGTCGTTGGAGTGGAGCATGCAACACTCTTGTAAGTTGTCCGGAGATCTTGACCCGAGTGCCGACTGTAATGGGCTAACCCGTCGCGACCGCAGTGTGCAATCTCGAATGTGCCGTCCTCCTGTCCAAGTGGCTCCTCACCCTCTCGGCAATCGGCCCGGCCGAGCCGCCGCCATCAGCCGACGAGAAGAACCTCCTGGAAATGGTCCGCCGCATGCTAGACGAGACCGAGTTTGCCGTGCCGATCGACCCGTCCCTGGCGAGCGCAGCCGGCGCCCACGGCCACAGCCGCCACCACTCGCGGTCCTCGGACCCGTCGGCCATTGACAACACCAAGCTCAGGCAGCTGGCTTGTGCCGTCATCCGGCTGTGGGCCGAGACCTTCAAGGGCGCGCACATCTTTGAGATTGTGCGCATCATTGCGGCGGGGCTCGAGGGCTACGCCGACATGATGGAGAAGCCGCGGGATCGGACGCCGCTGAGGAGGATGGCGCCCAACCAAGGGCTGGGTTGAGGGTCGGTTTTGGTTGGCAGAAAGATTTTGTTCTGGAGTTCATATTCCCGGACGGAGGAAGCAGGCCCGCGCCGCCGACGGACGGACACTGCTCCTCATTCTGTGGACGGATAAACCGGGTCCGGCCTGTGTTTGCATCGACATCGGCACGAGTGCCGCGTTGCGCTCGCTCGGCGGGAGGGGACCTACCCCGGGAACGCGGGGTGTCGGAAGCCGGCGACACGCTTCAAGGATGTGGGGCATTGAGACCTTGGAGTGAGCTGCTGAGGTGGCTGCTCGGCTCGTGTGATTGTATATTAGTCCAACGGATCTTGTGTCCGTTGCTCGCCGTTGCACTGGCATAGCAAGTAATGCCGTATGACTGTTTGATAGGAATGGTTATTTATGCGGGCATAGTCCCAAACAGCTGTCTTCCTCTCTACCATGGACAAGTTTGGACTATGCCGCCTTCCGCCCAAGTCTCGCCGCATTGTAGGTATTTCCAAACGGTGGCGAGATGGCACGGCGGCGCATGGCTAAACACACTACTCCCTTCATCCCCCCGAGCATCTCTCATGAACAAAACAGAATATCAACATACTCTTCTTAAGCCAGCAACCCGCCTCGAAAACACACCAAGCCCTAGACAAACCATCCAGTCACGCCGGGCAAGAACAACGCTAAGACAAAAAAGAACACGAATCATATGTCGTGATAACATCTCCCGCTGCCATGTATCCTAAGTACCGCGTAGCGAGGTAGATACCTACCTCATTCAACAAAAAAAAAGGGAGAGAGAGAACGCAGGAAAATAGGAAGCAATGAACAAACTCCCTGCTCGACCCCCAAGCGACGAACCCCAACCGATACACTCAACTTCACTCAACTCGAATCACAGCAGTTCAACCCGCCCAACCACACAAAACACAAGCACAACATAACCATAACCATAACCAGTGCATGCCACACCCCGACTCCTCTCCTCACGCACACCAGTCATGCCACGCTATATACAACCCTCTCCCCAACACCTCATTTCCACCCCCCTAGTTCCTGTGAGTGAGTGCTTCATCCCAACCATCCATCAGCCCTACCCCCTCCCTCCCTCCTGAACAGGCACTTCACTTCATCCCAACCTCTCCTTCTCAACTCCCACCCCACCCTCCTCATCCAGCTCCTCTCCACTCCCACCCCTCCCCCTGCCTCATCCCCTCACCAC
>FTCG01000276.1_pt1 | contig 12677 bp, 9 predicted proteins | sample 1639641 | NCBI WGS metagenome assembly FTCG01 (sample SAMEA3914864, study PRJEB12502) | metagenome | biome: forest; material: soil | place: USA | collected 2012-03-12 | depth 0.3 m
GGAGTGGAGACCGGGGGGGGCCGGTGCCGCCTCCTCATGGGGGGGCGGCGTCGGCTGCGCAGGGTGGTGGGAAGGGGGGGTTCATTTAGCGGGTGAGCGTGTGTGAGTGTGTGTGTTGGTGTTTTTGGGTGTTGGTTTTTTTGTCTCTTGTTGGTTATATCTGCTGTGCTGTGGCATGAGATGACGAGGATATGAGGTATGATGAGTCGGGTCGCGTGGGGACTTTTGGATTGTTGGCATATGGTATCCTGCGGCTTTTTGTTCATGGTCCTTTCTGGTTTTGGCATAGATGCTGGGCGGGAGGACTCGCTGTGGCTATCTAGATACGCATGGGCGTCGGCATGGATCCCGTCTGTTACTGTACATACGTCTGGCGTGGCATGGTTGGCATTTGTATATACTATCCTGATATGGCGGATTGTGGGGTTGGATAGGTCCTGAAGATGTTTGATAGATGGAAAGTGGTTTCGTCTCGCATGGTTGCTGTTCGTGGAAAGTGATGGTGACCTTGTGTTGCATGTTACGGTGGTTTTGTGCAACACGATGTGACTCGAGTCTGTTGTTGAGTCTTCCAGGGGTAATTTTCTGTCTAGTTCTCCAACCAAGCCTCTCTCAGAAAGTACCGACAACGCAATCTGCCTGCCTGCAACGGCAACGGCCGAGCGACGTTGGAGTCCATTCCAGGCCTCTCGGCCGACCTCTTATTCCCGCGACCGAGCAGAGCCCGTCTGCGACGCATCCTGTAGGCCAAGTCCCCCGTGGACCTTGAAGGTGCTGTGCTGCGAGGAGACGTGTGTGGGGATGGCCGGCGGGTGTGTGCTGCGGTGCGTGCCGCTGCGTCTCAAATACTTCAGACGAGGTCCAGGGGTATATGTGTCTGTTCGCGCTCCACCAGCGGCATGGTTCCTACATTGCGTCGTAACTCGTACAGTCATGTACATGCAGATGCGTGAAAAAAACACCAAAAAACACCGCGCTATGCAACCTGACTCGGTGTCCCACACGCCAAACTGCCTACCAATCGGCGGCCCAGCCGTTCTCGTTCAGGAACTCCTCACAGGCCTGCTTGAGGTCGAGGTTGGGCCGCAGGTCGGACGGGTACAGCGGCTCGCGGGTGAGGGGGTCCGTGGGCTGGCGGCGCAGGTGCTCGGTGATGGAGGCGCGTTCGTAGGACTTGCCCGTTTTTGTCTGCAGCGGGTTAGTAACTCTCATAAGGGGGCAACGAAGTAAGGAATACTCACAATCACCGGATCAACCATGACACAAAAACTAATATCATCAATCGCCCAGTCCGGCACCCGCCTCTTCTTCTCCTCCTTCGGCCTAGCCCTCTCAAACACCTCCTTCACCCGTTCCATCTTCCCCCTCCACTCCTCCTCGACTTCCTCCCGTCCAGCCTCATCCCCCTCGTCAACCTCCCCAAGCGCAGCCTCCCTCTCCCTTTCCAACAACCCCAAAACCTCCTCCTCCAACCCCCCGGTCTCCCTCACCCTCCTCCTCTCCAAATCATCCCACCTCTCCTTGCGACACCGCAACACATGGGCAGTAATCGTCTCGAGGCTCTTGTCGGCCGCCTTGACGCACAGCGCGTGCGCGCGCAGGGCGTGCTGCAGGGCGTCGTCGAAGGCGCGCAGCGCCAGGTGCGCCTGCGACAGCGAGTAGTGCGCCTTCATGCTGTCGGGGGCGCGCCGCAGGCAGGCCTCGCAGTCGGCGATGGCGTTGTCCCACTGGCCGAGCTTGAGGCGCGCCATGGCGCGGTTGGTGTAGAGGGCTGTGTTGGTGGGGTCGACTATTAGGCTGTGGAGGGGGGGGGAAAGTGTTAGTTGGGCTGTGTGGGGGGTGGGAGGTGAGATGGGACTTGCGCTTGTGAGTAGAGGGCTTCGGCGGTGACATAGTCGCCGGCTTGGAAGCGGCGGTTGCCTTCGTCTTTGAGGTGGGTTGGTTTTGACATGTTGGTGGTGTTGTTGGTGTTGTTGGTGTTGTTGGCTGGTCGTCACGGCATGGTCTGCCGGGAAATGTCTTTGGTGGTGATGGTCGACGGCTTGTTCGGCAACGGTGGATGTGGACCTGGAATGCGCCGGGCAATGGAATCCGGGATGCGGACAGCTTCGTGGTGGCGCGGGGTGGTGAGCAACCAGGAGTGGCGGGGTTGCAGCAGACAGCACAGCGCAGGCAGATCCTCAAGTTCTGTATACCGTACTTGGATTCTGGACTGCGGACGGAATACAAGAGACGGAATACAAAAGACAGCCCGGAGATGAGGAAGGGACGGGACCCTTTGGTGGGGCTCCGACCTGGTCAGCCCCGCGAGGTGCGGCTCTCCCCGCTGCTGGCTGCTGCGGCCGGTCTCGGGTGGGGTCATGATTGGGCCGATTTGTCACTCCCGGGAAGATTCCAGAAGCCGGCCCGGCACCTCTCGCTTTGCCGGGTGCGCCGGCGACCAGGCTCGGATTTCGGATTTCGGGTATGACAGATGAGAGACGACAGGTCCGTCGCCCGGCCTGATGCTTGATGCTGATCAGTCACATCACATCAAAGACATGGCTGTTTGACACACACGAGCTTCGCCTTGATTGGTCAACGGGCCTGGGATGGACGACATCAAGCCATGGATCCCATCTTTGGGAGTTCTTTGCGATGATGGCCGCCGTCAGTGGCTGGTGAAAGAACCTTTCCAGGCATTCGGCAGGCGAGCCATTGCTTGGATCGGGGGCGCCTGGATTGCTTGCGCGGCTCTCCAGGCACACCGCTAACCTCAGGCTGGAACTGGGAACCACTCACAGCAGAGCGCCAGGCACCAGGATTCGGGGCTTCAGCGACGCGGGGAGCGGGGAATAAAGGTAAACAACAACCAACATGCATACATCAGAAGACAACACTGTTTCCTGCCATCTTCATCGAGACACGGCACCTGGCAGTCCCCCCCTCCTCCCACAACCATGCCAGCCACGAAAAGCTCGCTGCAACGCGCGGCGGACACGGCAGACCCCCAGCTCGCCTCGCCCCTCTTCAGCCTCCTCCCGCCCGAACTCCGCAGCCTCATCTACATCGAGTTCTGGCGTCTCTCCTCCCTCCGCCAGCACATCGTCGTCAACCTGGTGCCAGACGAGCAGCATCCCGGAGCGGTCAAGAAGCACTGGGTCCACGTGCCGTGCATCACCGACCCCACCGTCAAGGACGTCCGCTTTGGCAATTTCCTCGACACCGCGCCCTCATCGACCGAACGGGATGCCTGGGGGGACCGCCTGAAGAGCGACTGGTGTTGGCACTGGGCCTGCGAAGAGCACGGTACTCTGGCGTCGCCGACCAAGCCGGGCCTCTTGAACCCCCTCATGGCGTGTAAGCGCATGTGAGCAGCCAGCGACCACCCATGCTACCCCACCCAGTTGCTGACCCCTCCCAGGTACCTCGAGTGCCTGCCCTCCCTCTACGCCAACACCACCTTCATCTTCACCGACACCTACACAGCAAGCACCTTCCTCGAGCTCTACGGCGAGGACCCCGAGGACCCCAAGCCCTACTCGATCCGCTCGCTGGAAATCTGCCTCCGCATCACCAACCTCATGACCGAGATCTACTACCCGCCCGCTGCCGGCAAGGGCGACGACGGCCCGCCCGCCGTCTTCGCCAGCCAGGCCCGCCCGACCCTCTCCATGCGCAACAACCCGTGGCAGTTCCTGTGCGACATGCTGGTCCAGCAGCCCAACCTGCACGACCTGCGCATCTGGCTCGACTCGCAGGACCTGCGGCCCTGGCACAAGCGCGTCAGCGAGACCCGCTTCTTCGGCCGCCTGCTAGACGTCAAGGTCCCGGACAAGTCTCGCTTCGTGCTCGGCCTGCCGGAGCTGCCCGTGCGCCGCGGACCGGACTCCCAGGACCTGGAGGGGCACTACCTCGAGGGAGAGAAGCTGGACAGGGTGCCGTTTACGGTGGAGAGGAGCGAGAGGCCCAACAACTGGCGCATTCACCTGCGCAACATTGTCAGCATCCGCGGGCAAACCCTGACGCTTGAAATGGCAGGTTGAGACGCTAAGATGACTTGGAAGATGCGGCAAAAGCTCACCGGTAACTCCCTCCTCGGCGCAAGGCTGGGAGCCGGTTACGAACGCGGGATTTGGCGACGGAAGTCCCACAACCCTAACTGCGTCATGCCCTTGCCCGAATGGCTACAGTTGGGAAGTGGTGACAGCGTGGCAAGACCTTCCACGTATTGGCCCAGCAGGGTGAGTCGTTGGGCGTAGGCTAGAGGTCATTGACGCCGAGGGGTTGCAGAGAACAGCGCATGAAGAAAGAAAGGAAAAAAAGAAAGGAAAAATAAGAGAAAGATAAAAGAAAAAAGAATGAGAAATGAGCATCTGCGATGGCAGAACGTCACGAGGCCGTAGTTGAGATCTGTGAAACCGTCTGATACAACAAGACATATCTACGAGTTACATCTGTACAACGTCCACCAACTGGCCGTGATTGCTCAGTAACACAAATCCTCCCACAGTTTCCACCAACACAAGATTCCACCCACTCCCACCACTCCAACGCACATGTGCATCAGCCCACACAAGCATCCCAACCCACGAATGAAAAATCCCAGACAGACAGACAGGCCACTTCCAGCAGCCCCCTTCCAAGAAAACAAAAACGGTCCACCACACCAGAGGCGTATCCCAAGAACGAAACTGCCCAAACCAGTCGACCAAAGCGAGTGACATGAAGTCGATCCATCTCCCCAAAACAAAACAAAACAAACCCCCAAAATCCCATCAACGCATCAAAAGACATGATCATTCGCCTCAAACCCCATCCCCTTGACCGCCACAAAAGCAACAAAAACGCCATGTCCCCCCATCCCCAAACCACACCATGGTAGAGCACACCCAAAAAACAACAACGAAAAGACAGTCAACCACCTCCCAATTTTCCCCTCACCACCCACCTACACACAGCTCAGCCATCATCCAAGGCCAGACAGCCACACCGACTCGCCAAAGCAGTCTAGTAAGCCTGCCCCGGCTCACCCCACCCCAACGGACTCCTCCCTCCACCACCACCACCCTGCCTCCCCCCAGGACTCCTCGGCCGCCCATACCCACCACCATACCCCTCATCCTTAGCAACCGGCGCCGGCGCCCCAGGCGAAGCAGACCGGCTGCCGTAGCCGCTTCCATAGTTGCTGTTGGCGCTTCCGCCGCGGTAGTGTTGTTGACTGTGTTGGTGATAGGAGGGGTTGACGGGGGGACCGCCGCGCGGGTTGCCGACGACGCCTTGTTGGCCTTGCTGCTGGTTGGGGCGGGGCTTGACAGGGCGGGTGGAGAGGCAGGTGCGGGGGACGACGCCTTGTTGGGAGCGGTCTAGGCGGATGCAGAGGGCCTTTTTTGGGGGTTGTTAGTACAGGTTGTGTTTGGGAGATAGGGAGTGGTTTGTTGTGGGTTTTGGGATGAAGGGAGGGTGCTGTTTTAAAGGTGTGGGGATGACATACCCAGCCGTCGTCGTACTCATGAAGCAGGCGCACCAGCTGGCCAGCGCGCAGCCCCATCTCGTCGGCAAGCGTGGGCTTAAAGTCGAGCTGGACGCGGTGGACGGTCGACTGCGAGGGCCCGCCGGCAGCCGCAATAGCGGCGGCGCTGGCCGAAGGGCCCGGCGACTGGCCCGGCGCCATCGAGTGCATCGAGTACTCGGTGCCGGCCGGGCTCGGGGGCACCTGCGCGAACAGCGGCGAGGGCGGCTTGGTCAGGTCCAGCGGCTTGGGGACGTCCCTGCGGATGGACGTCTTGCGCATCATGTTGTTGGGCGCGACCTCGAGGCCGCCGTGGAAGGAGCTGCCGTCGTCCGAGTCGTCGTCGGCGTCGCCGATGATGGGGGAGACGGGGTCGGCGATCGAGGGGCTCGTCGTCGTCATGGCGAGCCCGACGCGCCGGTCGAACGAGCCCATGGAGCTGACGGGGCTGACGGGCTCCTCGGGGAGGCGGTGGTGGTCGGTGAAGGGGTTGAGGCTCGCGGCCGTGCCCGGGCGGTAGTCGCCGTTGGGGCCGGGTGCGGAGCGCTGGGCCGGGCGCTCCCAGGCGCTGCCGCCCGTGGGACGGAGGGTGTTGTTGGAGACGGGGTTGAGGGTCAGGGCGATGCCGCGGCTGGCTCTCCGCTCGGCGCCAGGCTGGGTGAAGTTGGGGAGAAACTGCGTCACGGGCCGCAGGCTGAGTCGGGGCGCCCTGTTCGGGGTCTTGGGGAGCGGCCGGATGGCGGCGCTGTCGGCGAAGGGCCCGTTGATCTTCTCGTCGTCCTCCATCTGCTGCCGCCGCCTCTCCTGCTTCTTCCTCCGCGAGCTGATCATCAGGTACACGAGCACAAACAAGACCAGGATGCCGCCCAGCGCGCCGATGGCGATGCCAGCTATGGCCGCGGTGCTCATCCCTCCGGAGTCACTACTGTCGCTCGGCTGGGCCGTTGCTGTCGGCTTGGCTGTGCTGGTCGTCGGGGTCTGAATCACGACGACGCGGCTCGTGGTCGACGCCCCCTTTGTTGCTGTTGCCGCGAGCGTAAGTTGGGTATCAGATGCGGCCATGGTGGACGGCGCCGTGATTGCGTCGGGCAATATGGTGGTGGGAAGCGAGGCATCTGGCCTCGAATCGTCTGCCGCCGCCATCCTCCGCACCTGTCCGGGCACCAGAATGTCCCGGACCTCGTGCTTCACCGCATCCCACCATTCCTGCGCTGCCATGGCGTGCTGTGGTGCGTCGAGCGCACTATGCGGCAGCTAGATGGCGTCCTGCTTCGTGGGGATGGACTCGTCGGTTTCCCGATCCACAAGTCGTCTGTTTCCAGAAATGGTAATCGCCTGCGTGTTGGGTGTGTTGGGCCTTGAGGGCTTGCTCCAGGTGTGTTGCTGCTGGGGTTGAGCGAGAATGTCGTCGAAGAAAGGTAAAAGGAGAACAAAGAATGAGGGCGGCAGCAGTGGTTCGCGCGCGGGTAGTGAAACAGCAGAGCGATTCAATCGGCCAGTCGGTATTCGGAATACGAGGGAAACGAAGGAACAGACAGTTAACAGCAGTTGGTCGTCTGGAGGGCGCAAAAAAAGACAATGGTGCAATTTCAAGCCTCAACGGTCATTGTCACAGCAAGACAAAACGCTCTCTCCACGACACCGAGGATGGTCGCCGACGAGGGTTCTGCCACAGTAACTTTCTGGGGAACTGGGCTGGGCTGGAGAGGAGGCGTCAAGGGGGTGAAGGGTGCGATGTGACCTGCGGTGCTGCGGGAGAGGAGGTGTTGGCGCTAACGAGCTACGACCAATCCAGCAATCCAGGGTTCCCTGCGGCCGCACCGGCAAAAAGTGTGGGCGCAAGTTGCAACGTGCAAGGGAAACCGGGGGGAGAGGGAAAGCATGGAGTGGTGGGATCAGGGATCAGCGCGCGGGCTCTGGGCGCTGGGGCAGAGGAGCTCTGTGCCGTCCATCCTTTTCCCGTTTCCCTCGCTGACAGGGTCCCGGATGGGCAACTGGGCCTGTTGGGTTGCGCACAGTTTGCAGCGCAGAGGCACTTGCAGGCAGCTGCAAAGACTAACGGATGCTGCGCTGTGGACCGAGGTCAGCCAGAGCCAGATCTTGGGTCCCGTGCGCACTTGGGAGCCAACACCTTTCAGCTCAGAGGCCACGCCGCATTATTCTGCAACCTCAGCGCATTCGTATTCTCTGCAGAATCGTTGCATCTATCCTGTGTCCCCCAAAGTCGATGTTTGGAAACACGAGACAGCGCTGGCCCTGCTCTGTTCGTCCCAACCGCCCAGAGTGGACCCTGTCCGAGTGTTGCGCGATGCGTGGACCCGTTTCCAGCGCCCGTTCAGGGACCAGCCGCTGCTGATTGGCCACTTCTCAAGCCGGCCCACAAGCGAGATTGCCGGCACGCCCCTGATTGGCCAGGCAGCACAGGGACCGGCCGACCCCCGCTAGTGCCAATTTGGCAGCTCTCCGGCGATCGTGTCGCTCTCATCTTCCCGCATCTTTCCCCTCTTTTCGCTCTGCTGTGGGCACTGGGCAGCCAACCCACCGGCCCGGGGGCATGGCACGGGAAATGGAGTTGTTGCAGGTTGCGACGCGCGACTTTCCAGAAGCCTTCCCAGCCCGGCGGCTTGCCTTCTTCAGCACAGCGCGGGTGGGGAAAACGTGGTCGGCCATTCCCGATGGCAATTTCACAATCTCGCAATCTCACAATCCCGTCGATGTGATGCGAAAGAAATGATGCGAGCAGTTTGCACAAGACACGGACGAAAAAGGGCAAACCTGTGGCTGAGTCAACCCAACCACAAACCCGCTGTCCGTCAGCTGCAGGGCAGCCCAGCGCCCCCCGATCGGGGTTTGCTATTCTCAGCTATTCTCGGCGCCCGCTCCTGTTGGCTGGCTCGCCGCTCGCCTCCTGAGGCATACATTTTGCAGCGCGCGCTGCACGCAGTCCGCAGGGGGGGTTCCAGGGTCGCCGTTCGATTTCTGCCGTGTCAGTGAGCCACCGAAGCGCAGGTTCCGGTACCGGGCCCCGTCCCGAATCCGAGCCGCCGTTCGTTCCCTTCCAAAAGTGGGATCGCCAGGCTACCAGTCTTTCAGTTCAAGCACGGCAACGAAATGGACAAACGGATACTCCGTAGTGTAGATGATCGACTATGAAACAGATGCGGCTCTGGGCAAAGACATGTGAGAGACACCATGTGTGGACCCCATCCGGGCCGAATCCTCCGAATCCACCATCCCGTTCTTCAACCTAAAGTAGCGAGCTCCATCCTTATCGTATTCAGTGATGGGCGACACGTGGGAGAGGAAAAAGTCCATGGATTTGGGATTTGGAATGGCAAGGTCCTCCATCGAGGCTCCGAGGGAAACGGTCGCTTGACTACCGCTCTGCAAAACACAGCAGGAAAGGGAGTCAGGAGGAAGAGGATCACGACAATCACTTCCACTACGAGCCCCCGATCTGCACTGATCAACTTCATCAACCAAGGCCGACCGAGCCGACCGAGCCGACGTCGCAGTGGCGACCTCGCCAAAGAAAGCGGCTTGAAGCTGGCGTGGCATTCTTCTCTATCCCACACACGGCTCCTCATGAACTCCATGCAACCCGCAACGGCCACGCATTGCTCTATCCCCGACCAATCCCGCCTTTCCACCCGTCCCTTTTTGACTCCAACGCCGTTTTGGTCATTATGTGTACATAGTAGCTTGTGTCATTCATCCACATGCAGTAGACAACCAGACAACAGCAGCAGCGCATGACACCGTGTCGTGTGTAAAAACACGCCCCAATCCAGACACACCAACAACACCATCCATCCATCGCTGAACACCACGCCCCTTTCCCTCCCCTTTAGAGGATAAAGGCCCCGGCCCAACAGGTTTGTGCCACCTCGGCCTGGCCCGTTGGCATCAAACCCACGCCGCCGCCGCCCGCTGAGCCACCTTGCTCCGCCGCGCCTGGCAAGGGAAGCGTGAGGACGGCGCGGCAGTCCTGAACGGGATATTAAAGTCATGCCAAGCGGCGTGCCCGTCCGTCCTTGTTTTCAAACCAACATAAACAGTAATTTGTACAGCAGTTATTGATGACCCTGCCCCTGGCCATATGCCCCATGCTGCTGCTGCTGCTGTTGATGAGGCCAGTATTGCTGTCCCTGCTGCTGCTGCTGTTGCTGTGCTTGTTGCTGCGCTTGCTGGTAGTACGCCGGGTTGTACGCGCCCGCTGCAGCAGCAGGAGGGGCCTGCGGCGCAGCCCCGCCGGCCGCCGCCGGCCAGGCCGGAGCTTGCTGGGGCGCATACGGCTGCACATAGCCGGTCGTGTGTGGGGTTGGGGGGTTTTGGTGGTGGTGATGTTGGTGTTGGTGGTGGGGGGCCGGTTGAGGTGGGTATTGGTACTGTTGTTGGGCTTGGGGCTGGGTCCAGGCTTGGTAGTTGAAGTTGAAGGTGCCGGTGGGGGGTTGGTGGTGGGGTGTGGGGATGTGAGGCTGCGCCGGCGGCGAGTGCGAGTAGGGCATGGGAGGTGGTGCGAAGGACGTGGGGGGAGCTGGCCATTGCCCTGGTGGCTTTGCGCCGAATGGCGGAGGGGGGAGATGGGGGTTCTGCTGTGGAGGCGGGAGGGGTACGAAGCCTGTCTGCGGTGAAGCGGCGCCGTCGCGGCCGAACTGCGCATAGCTGCCGCTTCCACCACCACGGGAGCCTTGTCTCCGGTCGCCGCCACGGTGACCTCCACCGCGGTTGCGTCCCCGGAAATCACCCCGCCCTCCGCGATGGGATCCGCGGTGACCTTGGCCACGGCCGCCACGAGGCGGACTGAACCCAGTCTCGGGCCTTGGGGGAAGAGAGGGAAGGGACTGGCCGTAGCCGGGAGGCCGGGCCAGGGGCTTGTAAGGCCCGTCCTCGTCATCGTCGTAGTTGAGGTCACCCCCTGGCGCTGGATGGGGAGGCACGGTGTGACTGGGTGCGCTTTGGTCTCGTCCGCCACGGCCGGCCTTGCCTCCTCGCCTCTTCAGCTTCTGCTGCTTCTTGTATTCGGCCTCCTTCTCGTCGTCAGAGAACTCCATCTCCTCGGCCGGCACCTCTTCGTCGTGCAGGTTGCTGGCATCGGTGCCCTTGGCTGCCTTCAGCGGCTGCGTGAAGACATAATTGGCGTGCTCAACCGAGTAAAAGATGGGCATGCCGACGACCAACCCGAGCCCGTTGAGCTCCTCCTCGCTAGCAAATCCAACCGTGTACATGGGGCTGCGGACGTTGCCCAAGACCTCGGCAAGCGCGCCGATGACGGTCCGATCTTCCTTGCACAGCACGGATCCCGAGTCCAAGACCTGAACTTCGCCCGGCAATTGCGATTGGATGACGATGGTGGTCTCGACGACAAATTGGATGTTTCCCAAGGGCTCAATCTTCATCTCCGGCGTGATGGTGATGTCGGGCTTGGGAATGACCTCATCGGGGATCTCGTTCTTGGTCCGCAGCGCCGCACCGGTTCCCTTAGATTTACCGGTGCCATCGCCGTCACCATCGCCGTCCCCGTCGGCAGCCATCAGCAGCCGGGCGGTCTCTTCGATCCCGAGCAGTTGGTAGCCGCCTTCATCTTCGGAGTCGTCATCCGAATCACTGTCTGAGCTGGACGACTCGGAGGAGGACTCGTACGGCGAAGAGTCGGCCTCCCATTCCGGATGCTCCTCCTCTTGCCCCGCGTTGCCTCCGTCCTGCTGTTGCTCCGTGTTTCCTTGCTCCTGCTGCTGTGTCGGCGCGGGCTGCGGCAACATGCCGTCGAGCGCGGCCTCCAGGGCAAATGTGACGTCCGGACTGGGCGCATCGTGGGTCGTGTCCATGTTGTCGTCGGCCGTTTGGCCCACTGCGGTTCTTGTTTCTTGGTCCTGCATGTCGGCATCTTGTTTCTCGGCGGGAATCACTGCCAGGGAATTGGCGTCTGTGATGTCGAGGTCCATGCCGTCTGCCACCACCCCCGCTGCGCCGGCCGTGGATGCACCCTCTTGCTGTTGCTGGTTGTCTTGCCTCCTCTTTTCCAACTGCGCATCCCCGTTAGTAGGGCCCGCAGCAACCTCCTTCTCGTCCGATATACTTGCGGCAGCGGCGATAAGATCGGGGGCGAAGTGTTCGGCGGGCAGCTGTTCGTTGGGTCTCGCGTCGCCGAGCCCGGGGATCTGGAAAGGCGCGCCGGCCATGTTGTCGGCCAGCGAACAGAAGCTGGGACGTTTCGTTATCCGAGGCCAATGGCGGTATGATCTACTGTGGTAGATACTCCGTATACCAAGTGATCCAATGCGGCGAGGCTATCGAGTCGTGATATGAGGAACTTGTCGTAGCTTTGCGGTCGAATTAAGGGTTGGGATGGTCGCCCGCGATATCTGGCAGTAAAAAGACCAGAAACAAGATGAACCGTAAGCCCTATATGGGATAAAACGGGTTGTGAAGACAAAAGCTCTGCTTGGAGGTGAAGGTCTGGATGCCAGAAAAAGAAAAAAAAGAATTAATATGGGTCTCACGAGGCGGCATGGCGATGCACGATTGCACAGGCCACTGCGGGAGCGCTAATCCGTTTGGAGGCTAGTCCCAGTTTTGAACTTCAAGAGGCCCACTCCAGCTCGCCCGAAGAGCCAGGGCTGCCTCTCAACAACTCAGCTCCAGCTCCAGCAAGCGCCAGCTTTTTCCAAGTGTTGAGGTCATCACCAAAACATCGGGAAAGGGGACACACCACCACCGAAATGCCTCCCGAACCAGCCCCCGCGGCTGCGCCCGCCGCGTCCAAGGCGGCACCAGCAAAGAAAAAGCCAGACTTTGTGCATCCACAAGCCAAGCATGCGAGGAAGCAGTAAGTCAAGTCGCGTCAGCCCTGAGATGTGTGTGGTGTGGATGTGGGCTTTGGTGCATGCATGAGTGAGGACGGGGGCGGGGATGACGAGAGGCGATGCTGATTCCTGGTTGCACCAACACTGACCGCCTCCTCAGGGCTGTGAAAGATGCCTTCGCCATTGAGCCCATCTCGGCTTTCTACGTCTTCCTGGCCGCCAACGCCGTCGCCGCCCTCTTCTCGCCCATCCAGGACTGCGACGAGACTTTCAACTACTGGGAGCCCACCCACTACCTCGGCCATGGCTACGGCCTGCAGACCTGGGAGTACTCGCCCAACTATGCCATCCGCAGCTGGCTGTACATCGCCATCCACGCC
>FTCG01000257.1_pt1 | contig 12531 bp, 5 predicted proteins | sample 1639641 | NCBI WGS metagenome assembly FTCG01 (sample SAMEA3914864, study PRJEB12502) | metagenome | biome: forest; material: soil | place: USA | collected 2012-03-12 | depth 0.3 m
GCTTTTGAGGGGAGGTGGTTAGGTGTACTATGTACCTATGGATGGAGAGGGGGAGGGAGGGTCTTACGGAACAGGGGCAGCGGGCTTTGGTCCACCAGGTTTGGAGGTCTATGGATGGATAGGCGCAGACGCTGAAGAGGAGGGACATCTCGTTGTGTAGGAGCAGGGTTTTGACGAGTTCGAGGTTGAAGAAAGCTGCGCTGTTGACTCGGAAGAAGCCGTAGCAGGGGTTTTGTTGATAGCGGCGGTAGAACGCCGCCGCTCGCCTCTCCTCGTCCGGGACGGGAACCGGGATCGGGTCTTCCACTTTGTCTCTGTCACGGTCGAACACATCGCCATGCCACCTCTGCAGGTTCGCGCGCCATCGGCGAACGGTAGGGGCGATCTTCCTGACGGTGGCGTCGTCGAGGATGACGGCGTCGGGACGGGGCGGGTCGTGGTGCGCGGGATATTTCCGGCGGGTGGTGGACGCGTGCGCGCGGATGTTGCGGACGAAGGCCTCGACAAAGTAGTTGAGCTGCTTGCCCTGGTCGGGCTTGAAGCGCAGATGGAGGTCGCCGTGGCCAGGGTGCTTGGCCTCGGAGTAAAGCAAGTTGGAGGCCAGGACGTTCCAGGGGATGTTGGCGGCTTGGTGGGCCATGGGGGGGTTGCTACGGGCAGCTGGCTACGGAGATGGTGATGTCCACGGTTTGGTGGTTATGTCCACAGTGTGGTGGTAATAATCCTGCTTTTATCACCACGGCTGGAGGGCTGCTAACCGGCATCCGTGATAATTCCCTGATTATCCAAGCGATTGGCCCTGGCCGCGCCCCGCGCTCCCAGCTGCAGCCCCTCAGCCACCTGGCCGCCCCATGTGGCCAGGCCGTGAGCCCGTGACAGGTAAACCCTTCGGCCCCAATCGTCAAGCCATGTCGGCAATCCCATCCGCAATCTTCTTGACCCGAAAGCCCAGCCCCGGGACCGGGCTCCTCAGCGCCAGCGAGCTGGTCACGACCGAGATGCTGCTCAGCGCCATGGCCAGGCTGGCCCAGACGGGGTCGAGGCGCACGTGGTGACCATTGTCTGCGATAGGGTACAGGAACCCGGCGGCGATGGGGATGGCGACGGCGTTGTACACGACGGCCCAGGCGAAGTTGACCTTTATGCGTCCCAGGATGGCGCGCGAGAGGTCCACGAGGTTGAGCACGCCGCGCAGGTCCGCGAGCAGCAGCACAAAGTCGGCGGCGCCCAGCGCCACGTCGGCGCCCGACCCCATTGCCACACCCACGTCGGCAGCCGTCAGCGCGGGCGCGTCGTTGACTCCGTCGCCCACCATGGCGATGACAGGGGCGCGGCGCGGCGCCCCGGTGCCGGTCCCACCACTCCCTGCCTCGGTTCCTCGGCGGAGCCGCTCCAGCGCCGCCGCCTTCTGCGTCGGCAGCATGCCGGCAACGACGCGGTCGGCACGGATGCCCACGCGAGCCGCGACAGCCGACGCTGTTAACGCGTTGTCCCCGGAGAGGAGCCACACGGCCACGCCCCGCGCGTGCAGCGCACGCACGACGGCGGGCGCCTCGGGGCGGATCGGGTCCGAGACGGCAAAGGCTGCCGCGAGCACGTGCGGCGTTGGGTGATTCGGAGGGCTTCCCGTCCCCAGAGAGGGCGTTCTCTTGCAGGCGACCAGGGCAATGGATTTGGCCTCGGTTTTCCACCTCTCCAGCCTTGTCGCGACGGCCTGTGGAATGCCCACGCCGAAATCTGCCAGGAGAGCCTCGCTGCCGACAAGAATCTCGAACCGGGCGTCGGGAGCGGCTACACTCGAGCAGGTTGCTGCCATGCCCTTGCCAGGGATCTCGTCGAGATTGCCCAGGATCACACTGCCAGAAGCCCCCGACGCACTGTAGACGGCGACAGCCTTGGCGATGGGATGGGTACTGCTCTCCTCGACGGCCTTGACGGCCGCAAGCAGGGTGGCCTTCCAAGCCTCGTCGCCATCGACGTAGAACTCGGCGTCTGTAATGCTCGGCTCGCCGCCCAGAGTCAGCGTACCCGTCTTGTCGAACATGACAACATCGACTTTGCTAGCCTTCTCGAACGCCTCGCCGCCCCCTTTCGCGAGAATGCCATGGCGCGCAGCCAGGCCGCCGCCCACAAAGACCGCCGTAGGAGCCGCGAGGGCCAGGCCACACGGGCAAGCGACAACGAACACAGCTATAGCGAACTGCAGTGACCAGGCCACCCAACCGCCAGACGTCACATCGAGCCAATCGACAGGCAGGCGGCCAGCCCAGCCGAGCGACATCCACGCCAGCCAGGTCAGGATGGCGATCAGCGTAATAACCGGCACAAAGTACGCCGTCATCACATCCGCAATCTGCTCCACCGGCGCGCGCTTCGTCTGCCCCTCGCGCACAGCATCCACGATCTGGTCCAGCATCGAGCGGCCAGCAACCCCAGTAACGCGGACGAGCACAGCCGCACCCTTATTGACCGTACCGGCGAAGACCTGGTCGCGGGCCCGCTTGCGCACAGGGCGCGCCTCGCCCGTGAGCGAGGACTCGTCAAAGGTGCTGTCGCCGCGGACGAGGGTGCCGTCGCTGGGCGGGGACCCGCCGTGCGGCACGCGGACCAGGTCGCCCAGGTCGAGCAGGTCGGCCTGGACGACAGACACTTTCTCGTCCGCTTCCCCGCCGTCGCTCTGCCGCTCCACGAGCATCGCTGTTGTTGGGCGGAGCTTGCCTAGCATCTCGACGGCGTCGCCGGCCCGTGCCTTGCTTAGGGACTCGATCACGCGCCCTAGCAGGATGAAGAAGGGAAGGAAAACGACCGAGTCAAAATAGAGATCCGCATTGTTGAGCTCGGTCGCGTGGGCGCCCACGCCGGCCGCGATGAACTGCGCGACAGAGGCTACGTAGGCGATGGTGGTCCCCAGCGACATGAGCGTGTTCATACTGCCGAAGCGGTAGAAGCGCTGCAAAAGCGGCGTGCGGCTTCCCCGCCGCCACAGAGCTCGGATCTCCCTGATGGCCTTGGTATGGAATGCGTCCGCGGCGCAAAAGTACACGGGCGTCGCCAGGGCCAGCAGGGCAAACTGCCCCCGGCTGATGCCCGACACCAGCGGCGCCATCAGGTAGCGCTTCCCGGGGTGGGAGTCCGGCAGGAGGCTCATGTAGACGATGCCGATCACGAAGGTCGGGATGCAGACCACCGCCGTGAAGAGCACGCGGTACAGCAGCTGCCGCTGGTAGCGGCGGCGGATCTGCCGCGAGCGCTCCTCGATGGTCGGCGCGTGGTACACGGACGCGCGGATGGCGTCGTCGCCTGCCTCGATGGCCTGGAAGATGGACCGGACCGTGAAGCCCGGCGCGTCGGGCCGATAGCGCACTTGCATGACGGGATTCTGTACCGAGGCGGGCATGCCGACAATGGCGAGCTGCCGCCGGAATCCGGCTAGGCTGCGGGCCACGCGGGACGGACATTGCGGACAGTAGATGCCGTCTAGCTTGATGTCGACGATGCGCTCCTCGGTGGCGAGGGTTCCCTGCTCGTCGAGGTTGACGACGTTATCCACCGTCGCCTCGTAGCCCAAGTCTTCAATGGCCTCGACAATCTGCGGCACCCGAGCGTCGCCGCCGTCGAACGTGATGGTCGCGCTGTTCGATACAAGGCTCACCACGGCGTCCACAACCCCCTCTAGCCGGCCCATCTCCTCGGTGATGGCATTGACGCAGACGGCGCACGTCATGCCGCGGACTGCGAGCGTCGCTCTCCGTCTACCTTCTGGGATTCGCTCCCCGGCGGTCCCCGCGACGACAAGGGGTTTCGAAAAGGCCTTTGCCGCTCCCTCGGCCTCGCCATCCCTGTCCAGGGTCGTCGAGGTCGAGGGCTGTAGCGCGGCTGACACGTCCACCTCAACCGCGGGCTTCTCTCTGCCCAGCTCCGAGAGCCGGCACTTCTCACAGTTCTGGAGATGGACCCTGGCCTGCTGCTCGCGGTCGGCCAACGATCGGCCGGCGGCAGCCGAGCAGGCAACCCACGCGATCGAGTCGAGAGCGTGCCGAGATTCATCTCCTGCGGTGTCCACCGCCGCCCCACCCGGGTCTCGCTCTCCTGCTGCTCTACTAGGAGGCGGCATGCTCGGAGCGGTGGTCATGGCGGCCACTTCAAAGCCGAACTCCTCGAGCGCCGATTTCAAGTCGGTGCTGGAGGCGACGGCGCCGTGTTCGACGGTGACGACCGAGGTGACGAGGTTCGGCGAGATCCAGACGACGTGGCGCGTGAACGACTTGTGCAGCGCTCGGCGGATGGTCGGGATGCAGCTGGGACAGTGGAAGTTGGAGAGCAGAAAGGAGCTGAGGAGAGGCCCGGATGGACCGCCGCCTGGCTGGGTTGCTGGCGACATGGTTTCGGATGGCCTGGTTGCAACTCGTAACCTAAGGTAGGCGGACGACGTTATCGTGGGAAAGGTTGGAGCTCCGAGAAGTGGCGTTGGAAGATGTAGACTGCCTGAGACTCCATGCCTCTCTCGTCCTGTGATCTGTTGCGGGGTCGTGATTGAAAATGGCCGCAAACTTGCTCTCGGCCAGACAAGGTGGCGCAGGAACTGGGGTGCAGCCGCCGAGCACGGATTGTTCAGGAGCTCGAGCTTGATGTACTTCTGATGTTCTTGGAATGTTTTGAAGAAGATAAAGGTATTAGTTATCTAAATATTTAAATAATACACTATAAATCTATTCAAGAATAAGTTAGTTAGTTGAATCTTATAATTAATAAGTTTTAAAGATTTTCATACTAAAAAGAAGATTATTATTAGCAAGTAAATGATAATTATAAATATGATTTCCAATAACAATAATACTCATTCTTATCATGACAGAAGGCTGGATGACGGCGGCCTAGAACTGCTTGTGCAATGGCAAGGTGGAGAGGAGACATGGGAACCTTATGAAACGCGGCGGAAACAGAGGCTTGACGAGTATGAGCCCCTTGTGTAGATACCTTACCTAAGGTACCTCAATGTTTGAGATTTGTTTTCACCCGTGACAACTCTTTCTTCCCTACGGCATATCGGCCATTGTTCCAGACTCGGGCGCAATACAGTCACCACCATATTAGTTCCAACCAACATTCACGGCCTGTCCGGGCGTTTACAGCTTGACCACGATCTTGCCACCAGACACCTTACCCGCCCGCAACTTGTCCAGTCCTGTCAAGATGCCATCCCAGCCCCCCTCCTCCAGGACTATCGGCGGCGCCCTAAGTTTCTTGTCGCTCACGAGCTGCGGCAAAGCGGCATAAAAGCGGGCGAGCGCCTTGCGGTCGTCAGGGAGGGCCGGCCACTTCGGTCCAACGGGCGGCAGCCACTGGAACGGATGGCCGAAGAGCGTGTAGGCCAAGATGGGCTCGTGCTCGACTCCGGGGTGCTTGGGCTTGGGTGGTGGCAGCAGCGTGATGAGTTTGCCCTTGCTGTTCTTCAGGACGTCGTCGCTGATCCCGAAGGACTTGCCCTTGGAGAAGCAGTCGACAGCAATGGAGATGTCGGGGTATTGCTTGATGATTGCGGCGGCAACGTCGGGGTCGTGGTAGTCAAAGACGGCGTCGGCGCCATAGCTCTTCAGGAGGTCGGCGGAGTGTGGCGAGGCGGTCGTGACAACAGTGTAGCCGGCGAGCTTGGCGACTTGAATGCTAAAGAGACCGGCGGCTGTAGAGCCGGCGTAGATGAAGATGACAGGGGCTGTTTGCTGCTGCCGGATGTCCTGGTTCTCACCGGGATAGGGGAGGCCGAGGCGTGCATTTAGACCAAGCATGGCCGTCACGGCGGAGATGCCGAATGTTGCAGCAGCTGCGTCGTCCACGTCGTCCGGGACCTTCCATGCGAGATCGCTATCGATCTTGAGGTACTCGGCGAAGGCACCCCGGTCGGGGAAGAGACCGCCGTGGACAGCGCCTGCAACGCGGTCCCCAACTGACCAAGCTGTAGCGGCGTTACTGCCGACCTTGACAACTTGGCCAGCATAGTCGCAGCCGATGATGGATCCGGGAGGTGCGATGGCATCAATGTGCATATGGTCGGTCGGATTGAGCGCGACGGCGCTGACCTTCACGAGGATCTCGTTGGGGGAGATGGCCGGCTCAGGGACGTCTGTGAACGCTGCCGCTGGGCCCCCGATGGTCTTGCCTAAGGCTAGGGTAGCAACCCTGGAGAGGAGGTGAGGTTTTGACACAAGGGCCTTCATGGCGAGGATGATCAGAAGATGTCGGGTGTCTGGGACGAAGAGAAAGATTGTCCAAGTCGTGGCTGTCATTTGTATCTAGCCCAACCTTTCGGAGCCTGCCTTCATGCCAAACCATTGGAGACAAGGTCATCAGAAGCCTTCCGAAAGTGGCACCCGACTCGGGGTCAACGATCACTAATCAAGGTAGGGTTCCAGCCTCAGAGTTGATTCTTTTCCCGCAGACCGAACCGGGGGGTACGGAATAGACCGGCCGATTCTCCACGATAGTTATATGTAATCCGGCAGTTTTGCAAAAACCCATGCGGAGCTGGCTGGATTCTCCTCGTGTGGATTGGAGATATCTCCGGACGGTAGGCACATCGGGATCCCCCAGACCCCGACGGACGAGAGACGGGGTGCCATGATTTGACAGACGGAGCTTCGACCGCCCAGGCAGGGAAATGGTGCAACCGGGCCTGGTAGCGGGCACCTAGGCGCTGGGATTGTGATAAAGGGGCCGTCATGCCCCAACGCTGTATCCATCTCTAAATCCTCCAAGAACCAGCCCTCACCTCCCACTCCACGCTCTTCCCAACACATTCCGTCAACACCATGAGCTTTTCCCCAGATCATGACATTTCAGACCTTTCTGGCAAGGTCATCATCGTGACGGGCGGGAGCAGCGGACTGGGGAAAGAGAGCGTGCTCCAACTCGCCAAACACAACCCAGCCGTCATCTACCTCACGGCAAGAACAGCGGCCCGCGCCGACGCCGCCATCCAGGAGATCCACCAGGCCGTGCCTGCATCCAAGGGCAAGATCCGGTTTCTCGAGCTCGACCTGGGGTCGTTTGCGTCGGTGAAGAAGGCCGCAGATGTGTTTCTGGGTCTTTCCGACCGCCTGGACTTTCTCATGAACAATGCCGGACTGATGGCCTCCCCCGCCGGCCTGACGCCCGACGGCTACGAAGTTCAGTTCGGCTCAAACTACATGGGGCCCGCGCTGCTCACCAAGCTCTTGCTCCCAATCCTGCTCAGGACAGCCGAGATGCACCGGGCAGATGTCCGTGTCATCAACCTCAGCTCCGAGCTGTACAAACAAGCGCCATCGGATGGCGTGCGGCTTTCCCGTTGCAAGACGCCCATGAACGAGATTTCCAGCCTGGCACGCTACGGCCAGTCCAAGCTGGCCGACTACTACCACACCCGCGTCTTGGCCAAGCTCTACCCCGCCATCAAGTTTGTTGCCATTCACCCTGGCGTGGTGAACACTGGTCTGTTCGACGACCTGGCGAAGCGGCGCCCTTGGTTGGGAGGGTTCATCAAAGCTCTTGGGTCTGTTTTTTTGACAGACGTCCGCCGAGGAGCACGTTGCCAGCTGTGGGCCAGCACGGCAGATTCACAGGCTGTCAGGAGCGGCGGGTTTTACAACCCCAAGTTGAAGGAGTACGAGGACAAGGTGCTGGAGGATGAAAAGGCTGTTCAGGAACTCTGGGACTGGACGGAGCAGGAATTCAAGAGCCAGGGGCTTGCATAGGGAGACGCTGCCCTGCTGCTTTGGAGAGCTTGTCGGGGATGATACCTACCTACCTGTGCCTGGGTACCTAATAATGATTAATCTTCTGTCATGTCCAAATTTGCCAGCTCAGGACCCTTGTAGGCGAGTGTGTTAATAGTTGCTGAACCGCAACTATCAGCCGTATCGTGGCCTAGCCTCGGTTCTGACAATGGTGTAGTCAATTCAGATAGAAAATCGATGGCAAGAATTCGACAATCCAGCGAGGTCCCGGGCATTTCAATTAGACCGCGGCGGGCTTCCAGTTCCTCCGCTCTCGGGAATGTTCACATCTGTCAAACAAGCCATAATCGATCCCCGACACTTGTGATTAGTCAACTTACATCCGATCGAGAGCAGGGCACCCGCACAAGGCGGTGAAGCTGATGCACTCTGCCCACGTCGAGCACGCCTTGTCCGACTATCTTGAAGTCTCGACGCCGCATCAAGAGATCGATCAGTAAACATCCATGATGTGCCTCGGCAAATGGGACAAGGGACAGCCAGCTTGCCACGCAGGCAAAGGGGTTCGGTGCCTGCTTCGCAAACCCCTTTCCCGAGCTCTCGCAATGTAGAAGTCTTTGCGCGCCGAAGAAGTCTAAACGCTTGTTATGCCTTGCCATCGCTGCGGCGTGTTCTTCGAGTGGAGTTACGCCTTGCTCTCTCTCTGGGGCGTTCTCTCTCCATCGCTGTGGCGTTCCGCCACCAAAATGCACCAACGCACTAACGTAACAACGTTACTCGCAGATTTCAGAGCGAGCTTGTGGGCTGCCTGTACTTGCAGCCTCCCGGGCCGCCCTTGGGCCGAGTTCAAGTCTGTGCAACCTTTAATGCACAACTCACTGACTCCAAGAACAGCCTCATCTTGCGACGGCGGAACCGCGGTTGCAGGACGGACCCAACAGCCAAGCCACAGTCCCACCCGAGCGAGCGATGCATGCCGCCAGTGGGCCAGGGCAGAGCAGAGAGCCAGACGATGCGCTGACGTTATTCCCGTGCCCGGCGCCGCGCGGTTGCAACGTTGGCCGAGCTGGGCAAGGCGGGCCCTGCGCGGCAGCGGCACAGACCGTCGCTCGGCTCGCTGCGCTTGCAGAAGCTGCAGCCTATCCTCGCTCGCGTGCAGCCGCTGCTGAGTGTGGCTTTGCCCTGGATCTGCGGGTGCTCCGGCGAATGGGAACGCCCTGGAAGACGGATCTTGTGGTTGCCTGTCTGTCTTTCTTGTCGTGTGTCTCGAGGGTTGAGGGGCCCGACTGAGGAATGCTGCGTCTTTGTAAGTCCATTTTGGCTTTTGAGGCCAGTCCGTTTGGATAAGAGGTGCCGAGGTGCAGAATAGGTATCATTTATTACGGAGTATCTCGAGGGAAAAAACGAAGAAAGCCACCCCTGGCTCCTCCAGCCCCCTTGCCCCCTCCCGCGGCGCGGCACGTTGCATGCTGCTGCTGCCCTGCTCAGATCTGGCCTTGCCGGGAATGCTCACCTGCTTGCGCTTGGGACGATTGCCCCCGCTGTGCCGCCAACGCCCTGACGGGCAGAGGAGCACAGGGCCGCCTAATGCAGGTCACCCGTGGTCTCATCCATCGCTTGCCTCTTGCCATTCTTTTCTCTTCCTCCTCTAACCTTGTTCGACTCACGACTTGTCGGGGACGCCGCGCCTTGCACTTATACGGAAATCGAGCTGAGGGATTCGTGGACGGACTCACCCTGACCAGCCAGTGACCACAGCGAACAGCGGAACAACGCCTCAGCCCCGACGGCCGCACCACTGGCGCACCGCACTATGGCGCCATGCCCCGCACCCGCCAGCGTCGCCGACGGCTCCGAATAGCGGCGGAGAGCACGGATCACGGATCACGGATCATGGACTTCCTCCCACACCCCGCGTCCGGGGTCGGGCCCCTGGACATCCCCTTCGTCGCCGACACCCCCTACGTCTTTGGCACCGACTTCTGGGACTTCCCGCGCCTCCACGGCTTCGGCGACCAGTGGGCCAGCCTGCCCGCCCCGCGCCTGGCCTCGCTCGCCCAGTCGTGGCTCTACTTTGGCACCATCTCCGAGTTCCTGGGCCGGCCCGTCGACTACCGCGAGTTCCAGGTCTCGCGCAGCATCTCGGGCAAGCCCCTGCTGCCGCTGCTCGACGAGTGGCTCGCCGCGCACGCCATCACCGCCCCCGCCTCGGCCGCGGACCAGGACGCCGACGACCGCGAGGACCAGAAGCAGGTGCTGTACGAGCACGCCCGCTTCCTCGACGCCGTCATCCGGCTGGCCCAGGACTTTGACCACGTGTCGCAGGGCCACGTCAAGCCCATCCCGACCATCGTGCTGTCCGTCAAGGTGCTCTGCATCACCCTGCGCACCGCCCTTTGGGACCTGGCCCGCGGCGACCTCGACGACCTGCTCCGCCCGTGGCCGTCGCCGGCAACCCGCCTGCGCCGCGAGGTCGTGCCCGCCGCCGACATCTCGGGACGGCAGAATCTCCCGCCCAGCGCGCAGCTGATGCTGGACGTGATGCGCCTGCGCGGGTGGTGTCCGTTCTACGCGCGCAAGGTGCTCACTTCGTACAACTATGCGCTCGCCTACTACTTTACCCGGCTGTTCCGGACCTACTCGCCGGGCCTCAGCCACCGCGGCTGCTCCGACGACGAGTGCGTCGCCAGCAACGCCGACATTTTTAGTTATGTCCCGAAGCACGCCCGCCGGGGCTGCCTCTGCCAGCCCAAGGCCGCGCCCATGGACCAGATCCGCGCCATCATCGAGGACGGCGGCGTGCCCCTGATCCGGCTGCGAGGCGGCTCCAAGACGGGCGTGCGGATGGAGGTCGCGCGGATGACGGCGCGGACTCGCTTTGTCGTCGTCTCCCATGTGTGGTCCGACGGCATCGGCAACGCGCACACCAACGCCCTGCCCGAGTGCCAGCTCCGACGCCTCCACGCACACATGAAGGCACTCAAGCCCCTGAGACGAACACGAAACACCGACCTCGACGACTTTAACCTCCTCAGCTCCCTCGACACAGGATTCCAGCCGGCCACGGCGCTGCGGCCCAAGTATCTCTGGATCGACGCGCTGTGCATGCCGCCCGGCGGCCCCAACGCCTTTCTGCGGCTCCGGGCCACCAACAAGCTGCCGGCCGTCTACCAAGCGGCCGACCGGGTCCTGGTGCTGGACGCGACGCTCGAGCAGACGTCGGTCGTCGACTCGGACAGCCTCGAGCAGTTTGCGCGGTTCGCCGTGAGCCCCTGGATGGGCCGGTCCTGGACGTTCCAGGAGGCCGCCCTGGCTTCGGCGTGCGAGGTGCAGTGCTCCGACGGCACCTTTGACGCCTTTTCGCCGCAGCCCAAGCAGAGGCTCACGGCGGCGACGGCAACGGCCAAACGGCGGCGGCTGGCGTGGCTGGAGGCGCTCACCCGGCCGGCGGAGTGGATCGGGAGGACGCTGCTTCGGAGGGGGACCGAGAGGCAGTTACTCAACACCAGCTCGACGCTGGGAATCGATTTCGGCACGGCCATGGTGGCGAGCCTGACCCGGTCGCTCGGCCAGGAGTTCCGCTCGGCCTTTGCCAACGGCGTCAAGCCCAGCAGGGCGGCCATGGGCACGGGCAAGCTGGCCCCTGACTTTTGCACTCTGTTCGTCCAGGTCTGGAACGAGCTGAGCAAGCGGGCCACGACAGTGCCGGGCGACATGCACCTCATCATGGCGAGCCTGCTGGGCTTCAACACGGAGCCCATCATGCGGCTGGCCAAGTCGGCGGAGCGCATGTCGTGCATCCTGCGCAGCATGGACGGCATCCCCGTGTCGCTGCTGTTCAACCTCCACGGGCCGCGCCACAACCCGACGCGCCACCACCGCGACCGCTGGCTGCCGCTGTATCCCTCGCGGCAGAAGCTCAGCTTCGGCTCGACCTTTACCAACCTGCGGGCCATCAACGACGACCTGCATCTCCCTAATAACACGGTCAGCCGGAGGAAGGTGGCCGTCTTTGTCTGCACCGGCGACGCCGACCCCTTCTCGAGCTGCACCTTCACCCTGCGGGACGCCTTCTCGGACGAGCAGTACTCGGTGGCGGTGCACCGGCAAGACGGCGAGGCGGACGCGTTCGCCACGCCCGAGATGGGCCCCTACTGCATCGCCATCCAGCTCGACCCCGAGCTCGGCACCGCCCCGGGCCACATCGCCGGCCTGGGCGCGGTCCCGAGGGCATATGCCGGGGCACTATTCCGCGTCCGGCGGGTCGCGACGAACGTGAGGAAACTGTATTATCACAACCTCGAAGAAGACTACGAGCACTCGTTTGAGCTGGTCGAGGACGAAGCCTACGGCAGCAGGGCTGACCTCGAGACGGCGAGCAAGCGAACGACAAACTACCTCGACGGCAATCTAGCTTCGGCCTTTGCAGATCACCACCGCGGCATCCTGCGGACGGTATACGACTGCCCATTAACAATCACCAGCAACCCCCCACCCGCCTCCGCCTCCTCACCAACCACGCCAGGACCAACCCTCCTCGCCCAACCCCTCCCCGACACCTGGCAAGTTGTCCTGGAGCGAGGTCAGTTTCTCCCACTCCTTTTTCCCGTTTCATACCACCCTTCCCATCTTCCCATCTTCCCATCTTCCCATCTCCCCATCCTCCCATCTCCCCATCCCACCCTACAACCTCCTCCCTCAATCTCAATCTCCCTCTCTGACCCCCTCCCAATACAGAACCAGCCAGTTCCCCCCCCCTCCCCCCCCGCCCCCCCTTCGCAGAAGCCATGACCCCCGTAACAGCCTACCTCTCCCTAAC
>FTCG01000264.1_pt1 | contig 12034 bp, 6 predicted proteins | sample 1639641 | NCBI WGS metagenome assembly FTCG01 (sample SAMEA3914864, study PRJEB12502) | metagenome | biome: forest; material: soil | place: USA | collected 2012-03-12 | depth 0.3 m
AAAAAGGGGGGCCCCCCCCCCCCCCCCCCCACCCTTTTTTTTTATTTCTCCTCCACCCCGTCTAACATGTGTTCCCTCCAGAACATCGAAAAAGCCAAAAAGGAAATCGAGCGCCTCGAAGCCGAGGAGGCCGCCGAAACTGCCAAGGGCTCGGGCGCCAGCACGCCCAAGGAAGACGCCGCTGTCGCCGAAGCCACCGAGAAGGTCGGTGAGGTCTCGCTTGACGATGAGAAGAAGACTGAGGAGGTCGAGGCTACCGCCTAGGGGAGCGGGACTGCATCGTTGTGTGCCTCAGACCACAGAAGCATCGACAACATCATCATGCCCAGCAATCACCGTCAGGTTTCTGGGGAGGTTGTGCTTGTGGCGAGGGCTTGATCAAGAAGGGGGGGGTTGGATTGGGTGTCGGGGGAGGAGGTTGGCAGGGGGGCAAAAATCTTATGCGGGCTTTGATATATAGTATCCGTTCTTAATTTATTCGTTCATCCGTTTTTAACTTTCTGGGCGGGGTTGGTGCTGTTACCGGGCTGGAGGGGGAGGGTGTTGTTGAGAGGGGTGTTTTGCCCCCCTTTCCCCTCCTCTTGTTTGGCTCTCTTCTGCGCTTCGTCTCCTCTCCTTTTCTCGCATCAATGGTCATTGTTATCCCTCCTTGTTTTCTTGGTTTGGTTGTGCTGGGCGGCGTGGTCTTGTTTCTACTTGTGGTTAGATGTCTGGGTTTGGAAGGGAAGATCATGCATGGGCTGGTCCGCAGAGTTCCTCTCCCTCATTCTTTTTTCAGTGTATATATTCGCCGGTTCTGTCTGCCTCCTTTTTTTCTTTTTGATACCTCGCGGTTGGCTGACTGGCATTTGGATGGTTGATGGATAAACAAAAAAAAACAACAGCTTGATGTCTAACTTGGTTTCCTTGGCTTGTTGTCTTTCAGGAGGTGGGTGAGGCGTGCGGGTTGTGTGTTTCTCTGTCTGGCTGTGCACTGTGTGGCAGGTGGATGATGTGGATGGGATGAGAGGAGAGGAGATGGCACCCGCTCCTCTCCTCCTGGCCTCCCTTTCGGGTTGTCCATCCGGCCAGGTATTCATCTACCTACACCATTCGTTGTCTTGCCATCTCTGGCCCTTGGGCGACCCTGGTGGCGTGTCGGGGACAGACGTGGCCTGTGGGTGTTCTTTTCGGCTTCTTTGCCGGCTTCTTTGGAGGGTGATACTTAGGTACTGGCGGCCGTTACCGTGCTCTACTTTTGCTTGATGCCCGACAAACCTCCTGCCGTCACCCACCCCGACCCCAAGCTTAGCAGGTTGCTCGGTACAGATTAGAATAGATGAGCCCTGTTCCGCTCCGTCCCGACGGATCGGATCGGAGGACATTGCTATTATCATTGTGGCTTGTGCCCCCCGACCGGTGCCCGGTGCCTTGCCGCCTCGGTTTGTTTGTTTCATTTAATGTGCACGCTGGCGGGCTGTGTGACGTTGGGCAGCCACCCGTCCATCCGTCTGTTCCGTCTCCCGTGTCCGCATTCTGCCTACCTGCCTACTTGCATCCGTGTCTCCGGGCCCGTTAGCCGGCGCCGGACAGCACATCATCCGTCTGGGTTGATGGAACGTGTGGTACAAACCCAGCCTGATCTGATGTTGATGAGCGTGGCTGGCTGGGAGGTGTTGTACAATTTGATGGCAGGTCTACATAGCCAACCTTTGCTCTGCGATGCTGGGCTTGATATATTCAGTCTTTGGGCTGTGTTACACAAGATGAAACGTGGATAAGGAGTGTGGGAAAGGTGGACATGCGGCTTGACATGGCGTGGGTCTTCGATGATGGTCTTTGAGGTTCTGTTGTTTGTATTACGGAAAGGAGTGGGTGCTTAGTATGGGTCTTCTGTGGTGTTCGTTGTCGTTCTGTCGTACTTTACATCTCTTCGCAGGTGGTTAGGTGGTTATTCAGGAGAAAAATAGCATGTCTCTTCCATCATGTTCTTTGTCATTCGGTCTGGGTTAGTGGTCAGAGGCTAGCTTGACTCCGTGTCGGTCTGAGGCGGCGAGGCCGGGCACCACTGCACGGCGGATCTATGAAGGTTCAACATGATTCCAAGAAGCTGGAAAGCCAGAGTGCTGCTGCGTGTGATTGATGCGTGAGATCTGTGCTCTGCCAGGCCATCATGGCGAATCAACAAGCCCGTTGCATCTTCCTCCGGCCCAATAGAGACCTCATGAGACTTGAAGCATCTCAATTTTCTATTTACCCCTGCCTCCGATCCATTATGGTATGTACACACGCATGCTTCCGTCTCCAACAAGGGGGCGTATATCGCCCAACGTAGCCCGACAGATGCCCCAGGAGATCCCTCAGCTAGCTCGACGCATATAGCTGCCGCAACCACCGCCGTTTCGGATCCCCCTCTCGACGAGCCCTGCCAGTCCATCCCGACGGACGAATATACCGGAAGCTGCCACCTCCTCTCAACGATTAACCCGCTTCCTCCTCTGTTTTCATATTCAATCTCGTGTCGATCCAAGCCCCTGTCATGAAAGAAGCGGCCCGCCATTCCCGGCCCGGGACCATGGGTAAGGAACAGCCCCGCGACCGCCAAAGTAACCACCAACGCCGGAAGCTAGAGCGAGCAGAAAAGCGGAGATAAAAAGGCGTGTCCAAAAGAGATCCAGAAAAGAAGCCCGTGCCGTAATCCGGTACCTAGAAAAGCGAGAGGTCATGCAAGAAAATAGAATAAAAGACGCCTTCCTGTGGTACTGTACTGGCGTGAGTACACAGCCCATGCCGCGCCGTCTCGTCGAAGAGTGAGAGAAGAACCAAAAGCGCAAGCAAGCAAGCAAACTCCAAGATGCCATCCCAAAAAACGCAGCCGAGGCTATGCAAGACGTGTCGTGGAACAGTGACCGTAGGAAACCCCAAGACAGATTGCTTTCGTCGGAACTCATACGCGTAATCGATGGTTAGAGGAGGAGCAGAGAGGCCGCGGGCGGACGGACGATGTCGACGGGTCAAAAGATAAAAACGTCATCGTCACAGCGCCATCCCATCAGTACGGCGGCGGGTAATAAGCCGACTGCGGCGGCGGCGGCGGGATGCCGCGGTACGACTGCCTGCGCTCGCGGGGCGCCGGGGTGCGCCTCTCGCGCAGGGGCTCGAGGGGCGGCGGGGTGCGCCCCCGCGGCAGGGGCAGCTCGCGCTCGTGGGGAAGCGGCGCGAAACTAGGCCCGCTGGCGATGGTGGTCGGGGCGCCGCCGACGCGGCGCGGCCCCTTGCGGCTGCCGTTGAGGGCGCTGAGGGGCGGGTCCTTGACGGCGGCTTCGTTGTCGTCGGGCAGGGTCAGCTCGACGAGGGAGTAGAAGTACTCGAGGACCTCCGGGTAGCGTTGGACCGAGGTCTGCCAGTCCTCGTCGATGCCGCGCTTGAGTTGGGCTTGGGCGTTGGCGAGTTCCGTGGGGTGGGGTTGGGCGCGGTAGTAGTGGAAGGCGTGGGCGGTGATGCGGTCGAGGTGCTGGGCGTGGGTGGCCTTGCGGCGCTCGGTGAGCAGCCGGAAGTACTCGAGGATGTAGTCCTGTGCGTGGGCTCGCACCCAGGATCTGCGGGGGGGTCAGTAGACTGCCGGGATAGAGAGACGAAAAGAGGAGGGCTGACCGTATGTCGTTGTATATCGATTGCATCATGCGGCTCTCGGCCTGCCTGACGGCCACCTCCAGGCCCTTTGCCTCGCATTCGCAGGCAAGGGTTGCCGGGGCGTGGCAGATGGCACAGTCCGGGTCCATCCTGATGACCCCTTTCCGCAACTTGGGATTGTAGTCTCTGGAATACATGGTTTAGCGCTCGTGTTTCGGCGGTCGGGAGGTTCTTGGGTTCGGGCGGGAAGAAACACCACCAAGTCTCAACCTAGTGATACAGAAAAGGCTGACATGCGTAGAGTGGTCATGGTCCTGGTCATGACCGGAAGCTTCCGGGGTCCAGCCCGGAATAAGAGGAGGAGGAGGAGAGGGTGAGGCAATGTGAGAGGGGGAGAAGGGCGGAGGAGAGCAGAGGTGGTGGTGATGTGCGTGGGAGAAGGGAGAGCCAGAGAAGAGGGAACACGCAGTCGGCGCAGAGGGTGCAGGAGGGTGAGGAAGGCCGCGGATGGGCTGGTGGACTGACCTGGGGCGAGAGAGCACGCAAGAAGGGGACGGGCGTCGAGGTACAGGGCCGACTTGTGTTGCTGCAGATCGTGCGTCGTGGGTGCTGGATGCCGTGGACGACGGTAGGAGCAGAAGCAAGCGGCGGCGGCGGCGGCGGCAGTGGGAGCGGTACCAGACACCGGCTTGGCTCTCGCGGGGGATGGGTGGGAGGAAAGGGGGGGGGGGGGGCAGAAGGGAGAAGAGATACGAGGGCGGCTCTCTTTGGCGGAGAGCGGTCGAGGTGCAGCAGGACGAGGCACGACGCAGCAAGGACGCAGCAGGACGAAGCAGGACGGAGCAGGATCGCCGCCGGAGGAGTGTCGACGGCAGAGTTAGGTTGGGTGACGAGGGCTGGACGGGCGGCTCTGGCTGCTGGCGGCGGACGGCGGGCTGCTGGCTGCTGGCTGGTTGGGGGCGCTCGCACAAACCAAGGCGGGCTTAACCACGTTTAGACTGGAATCTGTGTCGTGGCTCGAATGCAGGCCTCTGGCAGCATTGGTCTGCAGCGTGCAGCGGCCCAATGTTGGCTGCAGCCAGTCCCGAGACGCGCTGGATTCCGGCGGGGCCCAATTACCGTCGACCGCCGACCTGGCCTGCTCTTGTTGTCGTTATTGCACCACCCGCGTCGTGTCGTCGAGGGAGGGAGGGGAGAGGGGGGGGGCGGGTCTGATTGCAGTTGAGTTGCAGAGTGCAGCACGCAGTCGGGGTGCGGGTGATTCGTTTGGTGGGAGAGGTGCGCAGCAGAGACAGAGGCCAGAGACCGGCGATGAGGGGCAGGAGAGTGGTAGAGAGTGGTAGAGAGTGCGGATCCCGGCCGGAAGAGGAGGTCGGGCGGTGGAGACGGGCGAGGGGCGAGGGGAGGGGACGGATCTGTGATCACGAGGGAAGACCAGGGAGGATCGGAGGAGAGACTTCTCTCTGCTGTTTCTGAAAGAGGTACACAGTAGAGAACTTTCGTGGAATCGGTGGAAAAACACTCGAAACACGCCAACCTACCCTACCAGAGCCAATTGGTGCCCGGCTGCGTGCTGTCGGTGTCGGTGGATTATGAGCAGTGCATGGAGTCCAGCTTGCCCAACCGGGTGCCCACTGCAGCCCTCCATTGCCTTCGTTGGGCATCCGGGGGCGGCTCACTGCTCACCAGTTTTTCTCGGCTGCTGACCGCATGTTTGGCCACCAGCCCCGGCACTGGCTGGCACTGGCTCTGCAAACTGACGGGCGAAGCACCGCAAATGGCAAATTGCAAATGCAACTTGCAGCCAGCCAGCGTGACGCGGGATGAGCACCCGCATGAACAACGCAGCCGGCGGTTTTAGTTCCTCTTCCCTGCCTTACCGAGAGGTTGGGGTGCTTCGTTTTGCGGGGGGAAAGGAGATGGCGATCGCGGGTTTACGGGGCTCATGGGATCGTGGGGTTCATGGCAAGTTGGTAGACAGAATATATGGGATGAGGGAGTCCCTGGGCACGAGACGGCTCTCTCACAGCTTGGGAAGCTTGAAAGTGAAAAAGCTGGGATGGAGCTCGTCCGATTTCAGCCCCGGCTCCCAATGGCTCGGCTGGATGCGGAGAGACCCGATCGGCTGGTCCCTCTCACCGGGCCACGGCCCACGGCTCACCGCACACCACAGGGCTGTGGGGTCCACTTAGCCCTATCTTATCCGACCGGACCCCTGCCTCAAATTTACTATTACGACTGCCTGGACTCCACGCCATGCTTCCTGCCGTTGAGCGTGAAGAGACGAAGGAGGGGAAGTTACCTACCAGGCATCAACGGTGGTTGATTTTTCCAACATGGCCTGCCGCTGCCCCCGGAGCCCGCGGGTATTCCTGCCCTTTCTCTACCCGCCACTCTTTGCACCCAATGGCACGAGCATCTCCCGTTCCGGCATCGCCTCGGCCCTCGCCGGCGCTCGACGGAGCACCAGCACCGAAGCTACGGCATCGACCGACTCGACCGCCTCGACCACTCCGACCACCCCCGCCAAGTCCCATTTAAACCCCGCCCCCGATGACTTCTCCATGTCCAACTTCGCCGACAAGGCCAAGCTCACCCTGCACGCCGGCGGCGGCGGCCACGGCTGCATCTCGTTCCTGCGCGAGGCCTTCGTCGAGGACGGCCCGGCCAACGGCGGCGACGGCGGACACGGCGGCAACGTCTACATCCAGGCCGTGCACGGCGAGACCTCGCTGTACCGCCTGGCCCGCAAGAAGGTCGTGCGTGCCGGCAAGGGCAGGAGCGGCATGGGCGGCTCCCGCAGCGGCCCGCGCGGCGACGACGTCGTCATCGCCGTCCCGGTCGGCACCGTCGTGAGAGAGCTGAGCCGCGACGACCCGGAGGCCGAGACCCGCTTCCTGCGCAAGCAGGACAAGAAGCGGCGGAAGCAGCAGGAGTTAGTGTCGGTAGAGGAAGGCCCCGACGGCGAGCCCATCGAGAACCCGGACCGCGCAAAGTGGCTGCTCTACCCCGGCATGTCATCCTCGGACAGGAAGCGCATCGAGCTACCAGAACTCCCGCACCGCGATCGCCAACTCCACCTACCCCAGGACCCAATCCACCTGGACCTCTCCCGGCCAACATCCCAGCCCATCCTCCTCGCGGTAGGCGGACTCGGCGGGCTGGGAAACCCCCACTTCGTCAGCAAGTCCCTCCCCAAACCCATGTTCGCCACCCGAGGCGAGGGCGCCATGTCCATGGAGATCGAGCTCGAGCTCAAACTCCTCGCCGACGTCGGCCTAGTCGGCCTGCCCAACGCCGGCAAGAGCACCCTCCTCCGCTCCATCAGCAACAGCCGCACCCGCGTCGGCAACTGGGCCTTCACCACCCTCCAACCCAACATCGGCACCGTCGTCCTCGACAACAACAAAGGCCGCCCCACCCTGACCAGCTACCGCCGCGTCACTTCCCCCGCAACCTCCAAACCCTTCTCCACCCCCTCCCAGGACGACCCCGCCCAAGGCTCGTTCGAACGCCGCACTCGCTTCACAATCGCCGACATTCCGGGCCTGATCGAGGGCGCACACCTCGACAAGGGACTCGGCATCGCCTTCCTGCGGCACGTCGAGCGCGCGGGCGTGCTGGCGTTCGTGCTGGACCTGGGCGCAGGGAATGCCGTGCAGGCGCTCAAGGCGCTGTGGACCGAGGTCGGGCTGTACGCGCAGATGCGCGAGGAGGAGGAGCTCGAGCGGAAGCGGCAGGCGGCGGTGGATTGGAGCGCTGAGGCGGGGAGTGACAGTACCTTTTGGCCGAGCAGCATGGGCGGGGAGTGGGATGTGCCGGCTGAGAAGGTCGGGGGGCTGCATATTGCGGGGAAGCCGTGGTTTGTGGTGGCTACCAAGGCGGATTTGGAGGGCACGAGGGAGAACTTTGCGGAGTTGAGAGAGTATCTTGGGAGGATTAACTCTGGGGAGGAGCCGCATCCGAGTGGGGTTGAGGGGGCGTGGACGGTGGATTGTGCGGCCGTGCCGGTTAGTGCTATTAATGGGCAGGGCGTGGATCGGGTTGTGCATTGGGCGGTTGGGTTGTTGGATGGTTAGTTGGGGGAGACTCTGTGTCAAGAACCCAGCCCATATCTTCAGAGAGAATGGAGAGCAAGAAGAGGCTGTTTCCTGCTCTTTCGTGTAACGATAGCGTGTATGACACCCAAGTCCAGTCCTCCAGGGTCCGGTTCTAGGTGGGCTGTACGATATAGAAGGGAGCAGCAGCATGAAAGTGTCGTCTCTCTTCTGGCTTCCGTATTGTGTACTCAGGTTGTATTATTACAGAGGCTCGGTGTAACAATTCCCAGCCTGCGCTGCCCCACTCCCGCAGATAGCAGATAGCTCCCCGCCCCCACATTTCGCAGGTTCACTTGGAACTCTGTTGCCGCATAATTTTTCGTCGATTTGCTGCCGACTTTCGATGCGATTGGAGCGCATCGCAGCCGTCTTCCAGGACCGACTCCCCCGAATTGTCTCGATTTTGACCTTTGCAGTCATGGGCCGTGGAAAGAGGGTACGCACAGTCCGGGCAGAGTCCCGATTCCTTCGAATTCCTTCCCATTGACCCACCACTGCATGGACGCCGACATGGACACTGACACGGACACCACAGGGACACCGAGGCGGCGGGCGCGGCGGCGGCCGTGGAGGCCGTGGCGGAGGCCGTGACAACCGCGGCGGCCATCGCCCCTACCAGACATACCCCGAGGTGCCCAAGGAGAACAAGCGGCTCGAGGACTACTACAACACCCTCACCAACCTGCCCGAGGAGGAGCGCGCCGAGTTCTGGGCCGCCCTGCGGCGCGAGCTGCCCAACAGCTTCCGCTTCTGCGGTTCCAAGGGCCACGCCCTCGCCGTCAAGCGCCTGCTCCAGACGCGCTACATCCCCGAGATCACGCGCATCACCCACGACGGCACCACCGTCAACCCCCCGACCGCCGTGCCCTGGTACCCCGACTCGCTCGCCTGGTCCATGACCACCCCGAAGAACGTCATCCGCAAGTTCCCGCCCTTTGCCGCCTTCCAGAAGTTCCTCGTGTCCGAGACGAGCGTCGGCAACATCAGCCGGCAGGAGGTCGTGAGCATGATTCCCCCGCTGCTCATGGACGTCAAGCCCGGCATGGCCGTCCTAGACCTGTGCGCCGCCCCCGGCAGCAAGGCCGCCCAGCTCCTCGAGATGATCCACCGCGGCGAGGAGGCTCGCATCCGCCAGGTCATCCGCACCTTTACCACGGACGAGGTTCAGACCGAGGACGCCCAGGAGGAGGAGGCGTCGCGCCTCGAGGCCGACTCCACCGACGACGGCCGCGCCACGGGCATGCTCATTGCCAACGACGCCGACTACAAGCGCAGCCACATGCTGATCCACCAGCTGAAGCGCCTGTCCTCGCCCAACATGATCGTCACCAACCACGACGCCACCATGTACCCGTCGCTGAGAATCCCCAACCCCGAGAACCGGTCCAAGCCCAACTACCTCAAGTTTGACCGCATCCTGGCCGACGTGCCCTGCTCGGGCGACGGCACGCTCCGCAAGAACGTCAACCTGTGGAAGGACTGGACCCCCGGCAACGCCCTGGGCTTGCACCTCACCCAGGTCCGCATCCTCGTGCGCGCCCTGCAGATGCTCAAGCCCGGCGGCCGCGTCGTCTACTCGACGTGCAGCATGAACCCCGTCGAGAACGAGTCGGTGGTGGCGGCCGCCATCGAGCGGTGCGGCGGGCCCGAGAAGATCGAGATTGTCGACTGCGCCGACCAGCTCCCGCTGCTGAAGCGCAAGCCGGGCATGCGCAAGTGGCAGATCATGGACAAGTCGGCGCGCCTGTGGAGCTCGTGGGAGGAAGTTGAGGAGTACGTCAAGTCGAGCGAGGACGGCGTGACCCCCGGCCGCCTGGTCGAGAGCATGTTCCCGCCGGCGGCCGGCAGCGACTGCGCCGACCTGCCGCTCGAGCGCTGCATGCGCGTGTATGCCCACCAGCAGGACACGGGCGGCTTCTTCATCACGGCGCTGCACAAGAAGGCCGAGTTCAAGGCCAAGCCCGAGGAGAACAGGAAGCAGCCGGTGCAGAACCCTAGGGCCAAGGCCCCCGTCGCCAAGCGCCCGCTGGAGGAGGACGACAAGGAGGAGGCCGGCGTCAAGAAGCTGCGCCTGTCCGAGGAGCCCCCCAAGGACGAGCCCGCCGTGGCCGAAGTCCCTGCCGAAGTCCCGGCCGAGGCCGAGGCCTCAGTCGTCGACACCCCCGCGGTCAGCGAACCCATCGCCGAGGACCTCGCCAGCGAACCCATCGTCGAAGACCTCACCAGCGTCCCGCAGCCGATAGACTTAACCCTACAAGAAGCCACCCCTGCGCCCGCAGCGGAAACCACGTCGGCAGCAGACACCACCACCACCCTCGCCGCACCCCCCTCCCCCAAAATCAAACCCTCCGGCCCCTACGAAGAACCCTTCAAATACCTCCCCCCAACCCACCCGGTCATCGCCTCCGTCGGCACCTTCTACTCCATCTCCCCCCGCTTCCCGACCGACCGCTACATGGTGCGCAACGCGCTCGGCGAGCCCGCCAAGGCCATCTACTACACCTCGGCGCTCGTCCGCGACATCCTGGTCCTCAACGAGGGCCGCGGCGTCAAGTTCGTGCACGGCGGCGTCAAGATGTACGTCAAGCAGGACGCGCCGTCGGCCGACGTCTGCCGGTGGCGGATTCAGTCTGAGGGTATGCCTATTTTGCATGGATATGTCGGTCCCGAGCGGGTGGTGGTGCTGCGCAAGAAGGAGACGCTGCGGAAGTTGCTGGTGGAGATGTTCCCCAAGATTGCGGGCGACGAGTGGCGGCGCATGGACGAGATTGGGGAGCGGGTGAGGGATTTGGCGCTGGGGTGCTGTGTGCTGCGGATTGAGCCGGAGGGGGGGGACGAGGATTTCGCGGAGCATATGGCGCTGCCGTTGTGGAAGAGCTTTCAGAGTTTGAATTTGATGCTGCCGAAGGAGGATCGGAGTGCGATGTTGTTGCGGATTTATAACGATACGACGCCGTTGATTAATATGGGGATTCAGAGGGAGGGGAAGAAGGAGGGGGGGAAGGATGAGGTTATGAAGGATGCGGTGGCTGAGGAGGTTGCTGGGGAGGTTCAGGCGGAGGCGGATGCTGATGCCGATGCCGATGTCGAGGTTGCGGACGCGCCTGAGGGTGATGGTGCGGTGGCGGAGGAGGTTGCTGCTGCTGCTGAGGAGACACCGGCGGCGTAGTCGGTGGTCTAGTCAGGAGGGCTCGACTTTGTCTAGAAAGTTCTGTGCTGTTTGTTTTCGGTGGCTAAAATATGACGGGGGACGGTACAGTGTATGTTCTATGGAGGTTTGGGATGCAAAAGGACAAAAATAGACGTGTTTTGATTTGGGAAGGTCTTGGTCACTTGAAGTCTCCTCGAACTGTCGTGGCCACGGGCCGCAGAGAAGGTTGGCGTTTCAAGGCCGGTCTGGCTTCAGCGTGGGCATGCTTCTCAACAAGTGATATACATGCAGGAACTACGATCATGTCGACTTGCCCAGACCCCACGCCTGTTTCCGTGGGCATTCCATGTTTGTATTCTGTATGCGATTTGTTCACGATGCCTCGAATCAACTGTCTTCTCGTTTGGCCCGTCATTCTGCTTGCACTAACAGTCCGAAAAATCAGGCAAAAGGAGGTAAAATAAGAGAAAATTCAAAAATAAACAGGAGAGAAAAACAAAGTTACGACAAAGAGAGGAAAGTTGGCCATGTCCTGTTCGTCTTGAAGTGGTCGTTGACAGACTAGCCCCACCCCGGGGTCTCCATAACTTTTCTTGGCACGCCGTCCAGGGCCGTAATTTTTTGAAGGCGCCCGCGATCCGTTCTTTCAGCCTGCGGCAACACCCCCATCACAAGCAAAACCTCCATCCACCGCCCGACCACGTCGCATTTTCCCGAGCATCCCCCAATTCCAAGCCCCTCGCAGACCGCATTCGACACCGCCGCCCACCATGGACGAAGAAACCCCGGCCGGCGTCCACGCAAAGGAGGTGACGCGCCTCTGGCGCGCCTGGAGGACCATCCACGAGATGGTCCAGGACAGGGTACGCAACCACGCCCGCCGCCGCCGTTTTATTAGGAGCTATTCCTTTACTGACACCTTCTGCGCAGGGCTACGAGCTGGCCGAAGACGAAGTCAAGATCTCGCTGGACCGCTTCCGCAGCGAGTACACCAACGACGACGGCAGCGCAAAGTACTTCCCCACCGACCCAACCACCACCCACCTTACTCTCCCGACACCAAACTAACGCTTTCTCTTCCAGCCGCGCAAAAATGCAATTCTCCGCCCGCCCCTCCGAATCCATGATCAAGAAGTTCACCCCCCCCCCCCCCCCCCCCAACCCCCACCCC
>FTCG01000114.1_pt1 | contig 11924 bp, 6 predicted proteins | sample 1639641 | NCBI WGS metagenome assembly FTCG01 (sample SAMEA3914864, study PRJEB12502) | metagenome | biome: forest; material: soil | place: USA | collected 2012-03-12 | depth 0.3 m
CACCCCCACAGCCCCCTCCCTCCCAACCTCCGTCCCACCACCCAAAGCAACACACTTCTCCCCCAGTGTTCCCAACTCCAGCGCACTATTCCGCCCCGACGCAGGCAGCTCAACACCCAACGCAGCCGCCCTAGCAAGCAACTCCTCCTCAATATCCGCCTCGGTGGTCCCCTCGGGGCGGGCGAGCACCTCGCGGACGTAGTCGGCCTCGCGCAGCTCGGGCGGCTCGGCCTGGGCGTCGGCCGAGTCGGTCAGCAGCATCGAGTGCCGGGCCCGGGAGCCCGCGGCGGTGAACGGCATCGGGTCGGCGGCGGCGGTGGTCGTAGTGATGGTGTGCTCGGGACCGAGGCTCGGGTGCTACCTTCAAGAAGTGTGTGTGTGTCGCGGGGGTGCCTGCGCGGCATGACATGGGGGTTTTAAGTGTTTTTGGCTGCCCGATGGTGCCGGGGTGTCGATGTTGTCATCAGGCGGGCGATCAAATGGGCCGACGAGGGTGGAGGTCGGCGGTAGTCGACGGTGACTTGTAACGTTATCGTGGGATGGTCGGTTGGGTCTCGGTGTCAGATGGGGGGAGGGCATGGGGGGGAGGGCATGGGGGCCCGACCGAGCTATGAGGGCCGGCTGTCTTGGCTGATCTCGCCAAGGCGGGAGCTGTCCGGCAGCGCTCCACAGGCGCACAAGGTGACGCTGACGCCGCCAGTGACGCGACCCGGCCCGACGAGGGTCGAGGAGATGTGGGGGCCGAAGACAGGACGGCGAGGCGGCGGGTGGACCTCTTCGGTGTTGTGGTCCGGCGGAGGGGATTCGGATCGAGAGCGCAGGCCAGCAGCTACCTAGCCTGGCGGCGGCGTGTGTAACCTTGAAGGTGCGGGAGTTTGCGATCGGGAACCTTGATCGGTCGGGGACGTGCGGGTGCATGCGGATGCGACAGGCCCTGTCTGCCGGAAGCACCCCCCTGACGGCTGAAGCTGAGAGCGGGTTCCGGGCAGCGAGGCCCTGCTGTGAGCTGGTAACGGTGGAATTGCAAGTCCGCTTGCTCGTACGAGCTGTCGTACGAGCACAAGTCTCTGCCGGGCAAGTCAACAGATGTGCCGGGAAGAAATAGGCCAGGTTAAGGGGCAGAAGCCACGGCGATGATGCAACGCGGCTCGGGCAAAATAAACCGAACCGAGTTGAAGCTCTGCTGCTCTGTTTGCTGCCGACGAGCCTGTGATGCACAACGCCACATCCATCAGCTTGCAGCCCTGCAGAGAGAGGCCCCAGCAACCGACATCCCAACATCCCAACCGCCCGGTGATGAATCCCGATCCCCACCGGGTTTCAAAACATGGAGCCGGCGGCGACTTGCCCGAAGGGTAGCAGTGTACCGAGGCAGACACAGAGAGACACATCAGCCCACGATCTCTGAGCGATCTCGAGCGATCACGATGCCGCCATCCAATCCTCTGTCAATGAGTAACGAGCGGAGCCGTCCAAGCTTCGAAACGATCGGCCGTGGCTGTCAGCCAGCGAGCTGCGTCATTGGTCTGTTCTCACCTGCGAGTCCCGCCACAAGGCGACGCCTTGCATGACACCCGCAGCGGGTCGCGCCCAGATGGTTGAGGACGGGATGGGAATGTGACGGTTGGGCTGTCGCGGGTGATTCCTTCAAAGTTGGAATTGCGATCACCCGGCTGCAGATACAGACAGACAGGGCCGTACATGGCACGGTGCGGGACTGCAATATCTGGAATGGTCTCAAACCCGCATCCTTTTGCTTTTCTCTTTCTCACAGCTGGCCTGTCTAGCCTGTGTCTCTGTCAGCCAAACCCGGCCGCAGTCTGGTCCATACTTTCTGTACAACTTGTGTAACACAGTACAAGCGCCTCTCACCTCAAACCCCCTTGCCATGCCGTCACAAATAGCATCCTGCGGGTTTGATAGGGATCAGCCCTGCTTCTGACTCGTATCGTCCGAGCCCTCTCCGCGGCCCTGTCGACCCTTCCGTCATGGGACATGTCACCGAGCATGTCCGCTCGAGGTCCGGAGAAATAATCAGGCAGGGTCAACGGGGAGGCGTCATCCCGTGCACAGGGCGTTGATTCACGGACGGCGGCTCCCGCCCAGCCGAGGGGAGTCGCGAAGAGTTGCCAATTGCTGATGATTGTTTGGCCTCCCCCGACGAGGTGGCTTTTGCGATTTCCAGCGCGACGGGCCCCCGCCCCAGGGAGCGCCAGCCGAGCGCCTCGCTCGGTTGAGACCGTTAGGCAGTACTCCGTAACATAAATGTTATTTGTCACCAAGAAGCATCAGGTATTCCGTAAAGAGCAACGAGCTGCGTTTGCCGCCGGACCCCCATCAAACAAGCTCCCACCGCGCCAGCCAGCCCACGCTCTCGCCCGCGTTCCGCACGACGCAGAGGCGGCCTTCCCGGGCGCCGGCATCCCGCAGCGTCTCGAGGGCCCTTTCCGCCGAGAGCGAGCCAATCGCCGTGCCCTTGCCCTCGCTCAGGCTGAAGGCGCCCGTCGTGACGAACCCGAGCAGGTCCTCCTCGTCCGGGCACAGCGGGTGCCCGCCCACGTCGAGCTCGTTGGCGACCGGCCTGGGGAAGGGGAGCTCCGTCGCGACGAGGGACCTCGCGAGGAGCGTCTTGCGCGTACCCATGTCCACGCCGGGAGGCATCTGTGGGGGCGCGCCCAATCGGGAGGCCCTCCCCTGACCCTTGCTGCTGCTGGGGCCGGGGAGTTTCCGAAGCCACTGATCTCTCAGATCCAGAGGCAGGGACCCGGAGCTGGTCGAGGTGGGATCCGTGGGCAGCACTTCGGCGTCTGCAGACTCGGCGATCCTTAACTTCCGGGGCGGCAGCCGGTAGATCCTGGCGCAGGTGTTTGCGACGCCTCTTGTGACGAAGGTCAAATTGACGGTGACGACGGAGTTGGTAGGCGGTTTGTCCGGAGCGGATGATCCGAGCAGCTTGGTGAAGGACGTCTTTGCCAGTGGCTGGATGCACCCTAGAGTAGGCTCGGCGGGTTTGGGGACCTCTGCGGCCGCGGTCCCTCCCGACCGTTCTGGGGGATCAATGTCCATCTTGTCGGCCGCATCCGCGATCGACGAGCCGATCGTTGGGGGGTTTGGCGGCCCGCCTGGGCGGAGTGCAAACAGATGTTCGAAATCGCAGGCCAGGCCGTCTCCGATCTCGCCCTTTCGCCCAGCACCCAGGTCGAGGGACTTCCATTCGACCCTCTTGCCTTTCGGGCGGCGATCCCAATCCGCTTTTCTTTTGATCCGCTGCTCCAACTCCCAGGTGCGTCCGGCTTCGGTGGCCGGAAAGTCTCCGGGGAACCATGGGCTGCCGTGCTCGAATGCGATCTGTCTCTGCTCGTTCAGACCCCCAAGCCGCGGGTTGCCGCCGGTTGACAGCGGATAACGCATGAGCGTATACCAGAGAGGCATGATGCACTTCCACGGCGCCAGTAGCGTCCACGTTCCTTGAGCCTGTCCGTCGGTCGCTGGCTTCGAGGCGAACAGCAAGACGGGAATCGGAGGATCAGCGGCCGTGACTGGAAGACGCTCTCCCGGCGCGTTGGCGCCTTTCCGGCGATTCAGCGCCTTCTGTCTCGGTAACCTTGATGCCTGAAACCGGCTCTCGCGGCTGAAGATGTCGAACGGCCTCAACCCTTCCTCCACCGGCCAGTTTGTAAGAATGTCGAGAAGAGGCGCACTTGGATCCCCACTCGGTATACTGACCCTCGTTGGGGGGTAGTTCAAACGAGGATCCTTTATCGAGAATGCGAGGAGGGCATCCTTGGGCAGAGCTGAGGGGTTCGCGACGCCGGCGAGGGACTTGAAGATCTGGCCGTGGCGGTCCTCGCTCCCCGGCGTGCCGTGGTATGGCTGAAGGATTCCCAGCAGGGATTCAGTCGAGCTGGGACCGATCAGCTCGATGCTGCCGATCTCAAAGCGCAAATCCTCGATGTGAAGTTGGGGGGTCGGCCCCTTGACAAGCTTGCGGAGCTCTTCGAACAGCTCGAGGAAGCAGGAGGGGTGGCTTCGGATGAACAACTGTCTCTCCCGCTTCGCGGCGGGACGCGACGCCTCGGCCGCGTCGTCGCTCTGGGCGGGCGCCTGGGGGTTCCAGACGACAGTGGCGGGCCCAATGTCGTGCCTCGAGTCTTTGGCTTGCCTGCTGAGCATGCCAGACCACTTGCGAACGCCAGCTCTCCACTTCTGTCCCCGGACTCCCCAAAGGCTTTCCTGGGTCAGTCCCAAACCCTTCAAGACCTGCTCCACGCCCCCGGCGGTTCCATAAAGGCCGATGGTGCTCATGTAGCTCATGTCCCACACGACGACGCCCTTTTGGCCCGAGGCGCGGTGGGTTGGGCGGTAGCATTTCTCGGTCGGGGTGAGGGGCACGGCAAACCGCCACAGGGGGCTGCTCGGAGGCGTCATGGTTGCCCGCTTCGCGTGCCAGAGGTGTGTGGGCAGCCATGTCTTGTTGCGCTGCCTCTTTCTGTACCTAGACTCGGGGCGAGGTGGCTCGTTCAGCATGTCGCGGCGGATCTTTGGTCTCGGCGGTCGGCTCAGCACAGCTTGCTTTGACTTTCCGTCCCCTTCTGTCTTCTTCTTCAGCTCCTTCTTCTTCCGCGCGGCCAGGGCGGCTAGTTTCTTGGCCGTCTCGACGCGGATGCGGGCGCGGGTGGTGCGTGGACGGCGCTTGCGGGCCTCGACGGTCGGGGTGTTGTCCTCTATCATCTCCCTCCTCGCACGCTCCCGCAGCCGCTTGGGGACCCTCTTGACGTTGTGGCTGGCGGTGCGCCTCCGCATGGCGCGGGGCACCTGCTGGAAGACGCGGGTGGCATTGGCGGCCTTGCACTTGCGCATGCTGGTCTCGAGGGCCGTGATCTCGAACTCGCGGGTGCTGAGGAAGCGCTGCAGGTCGAGCTTGCCATCCTCGAGGGCGGCGTCGGACGGCTGGGTGCGGATGTTGCGGGCATCGTGGAACTTGACGCGCTTGGCCGAGCGTGTCGGGGCTGTGTTGGTCGGCCGTGCCGGTCCATCCTGGGGCCGCGGCTTCACTGCCGGCGCATCTTTGCGTTTCCGCGCATCTGCCCCCTTTGTGCCGTCCATGTGGCCAACATGGAGGAGAGGCGGTGCTGTTCCAATTGTCGATCCTGAAGCCGAGGGTTTACCTTGGTGTTGAAGGAAAGTGGCCTCCTTCTGTTCGGAATACTTCCCAATAATTCAACTGAATTAATTTTGGAGCTTTATCTAATCGCGCCTGTCTGCTCTGCATGCCCCACCAACCTTCCGCTCGCAGTCACGGCCTCATTGGGCCCATTGGGGTCGGAGCCAACCAGCGGCCAAGCTGTTTCGGGTTTCCATCGCAGCAGCCCAGAAGGCATCCAGGCATCCAAGACCCCCGCAATTCAGCACCTACTGCCCTAGCAGCCCAAATCTTCAGCAGTGGATCCCCTCCCCTGGCCGTGACTTTGGAGGCAATGAATCCCTCTCATGCCCAGACCGAATCGAACTGCAGGTGCCGGACCAGAAACAAGCTTTCGTGCCAGTGTTGCGTCGGCTTGGTATTCACAGCCTCCATCATCACCGCCCCTGGCAGCCAGCCCTCCGTAAGCGGCAACGCCGGCCTCGTTTCGCAGCACCACGGTCCTTGAAGCTGCAGCTCCGGGCGAATCCAAGGAGCGCCCGTCTTCATTGTGTCCGAATACCCTCCGGACATTTCAACGGACTAAAGCCGGAAACAGCGGGCCACCCGACTCAGGCTCAGGCTCGGGCTCTGGATGCCGGCCGGAGGATTGACGAGAGGATTGCCTCGTGTCAGTGAGTGATAAAGATAAAAATAAGCCGCCATGGCGTCCCTCAGTAAGTCCGAATCCAAATCCTGTTTCCTGTTTCCCGTTCCCTTCTCCCCCTTTCGGGACTGTCTCAGCCACCACTTCAGCCGAATGCGCTTTCTTCTTGTTTCTTGGTTTGTTCCTCGGGCCACCATGCTCCCTTTGTTCGGCAGGGGCCTCACGTTTCGTCTTCACCTGCTTCTGCCCTGAACGGCTGTCTCCGTCACCGTGGTCACCGTGTCACACCGTCGGATCACCATCATCGCGGCTCTGCGGGTCCCACCGACGACGCCTCGTCTCTTGCTGCTCCCCAAGTCGGCTAACATGCAGTTCTTCCCCTTAGTAAACAAGGCTCGAAAGGTCTGATCAGTCGTTCCCTGCAAGCCGAGTGCTCAGCTGACAATGGGTCCTGCAGCCCAAATTCGATGTCCATCTCAAGGCAAGTATCAATCAGCACCCACTGGCTGAACCACCACTAACAAATGCAGATCTCGGACCTCAACAACGTGCCACTGGTGTCGGGCGTCTCCTTGATCAAATGGCATCTCCCACACAGCATCCACCGAGAGCACAAGGGACAGACCCAGAAATGCCCCATACTCAACCACAGGGTCGAGTACGGCTTCTCCAAGATCATCCCCGTGCGCATCGGCATCGACCGCAACAGCAGTTTGGTTGAGTGTCCCATCGAGTTTGAAGTCGTCCAGGAGTTCAGCGCCGCCGGCGCCGCGGGAGCAGTCGGCCGCGACGAAAAGATCACCCTCGGCACCATCCGCCTCAACCTCAGCGAATTCGTCGAGGAGAGCGAAGGCATCCTGCGCCATGGCGACACCGCCAACGCCCTCAAGGAGGCCCTGACCTTGACCCCGCAAAAGTCGGACCACCACCGCAAGCGCAGCTCCCTGAGCAACGTCGTCCCCTCGCTGGCCGAGTCGAGCCCCCGCTCGTCTCAAGACGCCGACCGCCCTCCCACAGACGTCCAGGACGGCGTGGTCCGCCGCTACCTGATGCAGGACAGCAAGATCAACTCCACCCTCCGCATCAGCATCCTGCTCGTCCAGGTCGACGGCGAGCGCAACTATGTCGCGCCACCCCCGAAGTCGACGCCCGTGTTTGGCGGCATCGCCGGGTTCGTGGCCGGCGACGCGTTCGAGCCCGTCGACCCCGGCGCAAACACCCCGGGCCACGCCCCCTCCTCCTTCACCGGCAAGTCGCGCGACATGTTTGAGATCCAGGACATGTACCGCCGCGCCCTGGCCGCCAGCTGGGCCAGCCAACCCGGCGAGCTCCCCGCGCACAGCTGCATCGAAGACATCTTTGCCGGCGGCGAAGGCTTTGGCGCACCCGCCAAACCACACACACACGCACACTTACACACTCACGGGCATTCACGGCACCACACGGCCGTCGCCGATTCCGGCAGGGGCGTCTCAAGGATAGACGACAACAACGACCACCACCACCACCACCACAGCAACAACCCCTCTCCCCACCGTAATATCAGGCGAACCAACCCCCACGAATCCAGCGCCTCCGTCTCGGACGAAGAAGAAGACGAAACCACCGACACAATGGGCACCCTCCGCCCGCGCGACCTCGCCCGCCTCCGCCACCTGCGCGAGGAGAGCGTCGTCAGCGACCGCACGGTAGTCGGAAGCAGCAGCAGCAGCGCCATCGATCGAACCGCAGACCGCGGCGGGAGCGGAAACGGACCGCTCCGCGAGCCCTTCCCGGCCTTTCCGAGTTTCCAGCATCGTCGCGAGGAGAGCAAGATTACGCATGACGGGCATGGGGCGTTGAGGAGTCGCAGTTCGAGTTTGGTTAGTCTGGGGAGTCTGGCGACGACTACGGGGGGGAGTAATGAGTGGGAGAGGGGGAGGGAGGGGGTGAGGGTGCGGAGGGTGAGGGAGGTGGAGGAGGGGGAGGTCAGGGAGGATTTTGTGGCTTGGAGTTTGGAGGGGGGGGGGGGGTAGGGTTTAGTTTGGTGCTGGGCTGGGGAGTGGGTTGTTGGGTTGATGACTTGGGAGTCGGAAGAGTTGGAGACTGCCCGAGTTCTTGCTTGCTTTTTGAGAAGCTGTGCTCTCGAGCCGTGCCGCCCACAACTAGGTGCTTACCGTGCCGCCCACAACTACCTAGGTACTTACCGTGCCGCCCCCAACACCACGCCACCTCCAACACCATGCCTCCCCCAACACCATGCCTCCCCCGCAGCCGCGTCGCTGTCTCCACTTTTAACATCACCGTTACATTGAGTGTCGATACAGTGTAGTTACTTACTTGCTTCTCAAGAGACCATGCCGCCCACGCCGCCACGTCTGTATCTAGCATCACCGCTCGCTCCAGTATCAATAAACCTTGAGAGTCAGTTGCTTGCTTGCTTTCTCAGTGACGTTGCCACCCACGCCGTCGTGCCCGCTTCTAGCACCACCGTACCTCTTCCGGTGGCCGGTGTGTGGAAAGCTGCTTGTTGAATTGTCATCTCAAGCTTCAGTAGGGCGTGAAGAGTGTGTTTCTTGCTTGTTTCCTGGGAGCGCTGCCGCCCGTGCCGCTGTGTGGTTCTGGCATCACGACGCCATCTCCAGATTTGTCCTGGATCCAGCGCTTTCCGGGACCAAGCCGGCATGTCTGGGCTTGGGACTACCGTCAATGTTCTATGTCTTGATGATGAGCGAGGCACATCTCTGTAGTGTTTCCTCTGTAAATGTACTTAAGGCTGGCCGGGTCCAGTATCTCTCTCCCAGATCGAGTCCCAACGAGTCTCTCAGACCAAATCCCGTTACTCGGATGACTTTCCACCACTCGACAGGCCCAAGAATTGCTTTTCATAACCCTCGCCGGGTCCAACACACTCTCCCAGCACATGCCCCTTCTCGAACCAGCTCGACCGGTTCTCTTCACCTGAACTTGCCAGCACTCGGCGAGCGCAAACTTTCTTGCCGCAACCCTGGTCGATTCTGTACCTTCCCCCCTCTCCGTTGTTTACTTTCACCCTCTCGCTGCCACCACTCGTTCCCCTCGACCCAGCTTCCACCACTGGCGAGCCCAAACCCTTCTTCCAAAACCCTGGCCAGTTCCGGTGCCTTCCCCCACAGAGTTTGTACCCGAATAAACTCGACTCTTTTTCTTCATCCAAACAAGCCTCCCATCCCTTCTGCGAACTGGAATCTTTTCTTTCCACCAAGTTGGCCATCCTCCACAACCAAAACCGACCCTCTCTCCTGCAACCAAAACCCGACCTTCTCTATTCCTCTTTCTAATCTTTCTTCAACCAACCCGCGAGTCGGTCGACCAGAGTGCCCTATTCTTCGACCAACTAGACTCGCCATCAGTTCGCCAGTCTCTACGCGCTTCCTCTCTACGCGGACAGAAGAAAACAAAACCTTCTCGTTCTCTTCCAGCCAGCACAAGTCATCACCCAACCGACCGGGCCTTCGTTCTCTCGTCCGACATTCTCTCTCCCACCGGAGACAAATCCATTTCCTCCATCCGACCCGACCTTCTCTCACTCACTTCGCCTTGCCCATCCGCAGACAGAACTAGAATTCCTTCGTTCTCGCACGAGTAAGTCCCATCTCTCGTCCTATCAACCTCCCAATCTAACTGACCGACCGCAGAACAGGCAAACATGAACCACAACTTGAACCCCGCCTTGGTCGGCAATGGCGGCGGCGGCGGCGGCAACCCGCCTGGCAATCAGCCCAACCAGCTTCCGCCGCAGCCGCCCGGGCAACATCATTACCACCATGTCTACCACTACTACCAGGTTGACTACATGCCCTTCCTCCCCCCCTTGGCCAACATGATCCCTCGCCCCGCTCCTATGGCCGGGCACAACATGTATCAAGGCCCGGCCCCCGTCGCTCAGATGTTCCCACCCGTTCACCAGCAAGGGATTCCCCCTCCGTACGCTGCCATGCACCAGCCCATTCCCATGCATCAGCCAGCGAACCCTAATCCACGCGCTCCTGCGGCTGCGAACAACAACATGTTTCAACAAGCCGCTCAACAGGTCAACATGCCTCAGGTCGCGCCGATGGCTGGTCCGCACATCCACCAGGGCCCAGCTCCCGTGCCCAACATGGCACCGGCTGTACACCCAAACATACACCCTCCCTGGGCCCCCGTGGCGGCTAACATGCCAGCACTTCAAAACCCCCATCGCTTTTTTTTCGCGCCTCCCGCCGCTGTGGCACAAAACGCAAATCCGTTTATGTACGCAGCCCAAGGCCCAGGTCCAGCGCCTCCTCGCAACCACCCGGCCAACCTCGCCCCTCCGTTTCCCGCACCTATGGGTGGCAACAACGGCTTCATTCCCATGGCAGCGCCGCAGCAGAATGCTCCGGGCGCGCCCATGATGGCAAACAGACTCCTCGGGAGAGTCCTCGTGCCCAACCTACCGGTGCCTCACCAACCCAACCCCTTTCCTGGCCAGGCTCCCATCATCAACGGGCTCCCAGGCTTCCATCCTCAAAACATCCATCCGCAAAACATCCATCCACTCAATCCCCAGTTTGGTCCGGCTCCGATGGGCAACGGGTTCCCAGGCTTCCAGCTGCCAAACATCCAGCAAGCCAATCTTCGTTTTGGTCCGGCTCCGATGGGCAACGCGCTCCCAGCTTTCCACCCTCAGCACATCCAGCAAGCCAATCCCAATTTTGGTCCAGCTCCGATGGGCAACGCAGTCCCATTCCTCCAGCAGAACCTCTGGCACCACTTCCAGCCGGCCAACGTCGTCCCCGCGGCTGCTCCCGCGCGTCGGCGGCGCGCGGGACGTGCTCCCGCGGCTGCTGCCGCTGCCGGTCCGATTGCCAATGCTGGTGTGCAACGGCGGCGTCCTGCTGCCCGGCGTGCTGCTGCGGCTCCTGAACCTGCGCCGGAAGAGGTGGAGGAGGACGAAGAGATAGTGGATCTGGTCGATGAGGCTGACGCGGAGGTGATCGGCGAAGAAGTGCAAGGCGCTGCGGAGGAGGCGGCGGAGGGGCCGGCGGCAGAGGAGGCGGACGAAGAGGCAGACGAAGAGGTGGTGCGGCCGGTGGAGGCAGAGGAGATACCTTAGGTGGAAGAACCCCTTTTCCACTGGCTGGTGCGCGGGATCACCCATCCCGAGCCAGGCCGCCGTCTCTTCGCCCGGTGCCCCATCTGCACCATGACCCAGTTGTCAATCCGTGGCCTGCCCCGCTACCAGCCCCGCGACGGCGCAGACCTGGCAGACCTCCCCGACTTTGCCCCCGGCGTGGTCCTCATCTGCGGACACATGGTCTGCCACCCCTGCTGGCGGGCATACGTCACGCACGCGTTCGACATGGCCGACAACCACGAGGACGATCCGCCCGTGTCGTGCCCGGTTTGCCGTCTCGAGCTGGCGCACACCGTCTGCGGCTGCTACATCCACGTGGAGGACATGCCGATGCACCCGACCGACCCGACCGCGTCGGCGCAGTACCGTGAGTGGTTCGGTGGTGAGGACTACAACTACGCCGACGACGACTGGGTGGCGGAGTTCTACCCGACGCTGCCGGATGGGGCGGAGATGCCGGAGATTTGCCCGCCGTGTCGGGAGCGTCCGGAGGAGTAGGTTTGGGGGGGGAATGTATTTATAGGGATTGGGATTGAACCGGGAATGGAAGATGGGGGGTTTTTTAGGAGATACTTAATAACTAATGGACGAACAAAACATGGAAGGGAGGATAGGAGGGAAGAGAAGAGAGGGATTGTATGAGTAGAATAATCCATTTATCTCTGCTGGCGCAGCCTCCTCAGTGATCAAAAGTGATTGACTGGTAAACTTTATAGTAGCATAGACATCTGCGGTCCCATGATGCGTTGTCAGCCTCCAACGTCGTCGGACACTGTCCACAGTATTCACAAGCTCGTCGAGACTCACGTCCCGCCTTCGCACACCACTTGAAAGGCGCGGCGATCTTGGGCGCGCAGAGCTCAAGTTTGAGAGCAGGAGGGGGCCAAACCTCGGATTGACGGTTGGATCACGGTGCGGACAGGCCACTGGACGAAGGTGCGTGGGTTCCCGTTCTCATCGGCGTGCACCACGCGGTAAAAGAGAGGTTCCTCCTCGTCGGCCTCCTCCTCCGCTTC
>FTCG01000051.1_pt1 | contig 11878 bp, 6 predicted proteins | sample 1639641 | NCBI WGS metagenome assembly FTCG01 (sample SAMEA3914864, study PRJEB12502) | metagenome | biome: forest; material: soil | place: USA | collected 2012-03-12 | depth 0.3 m
GAGGAGTAGGGGGCTGTGGGGAGGGCGGTGGACTGGAGCCAGAGGGAAGACGGGTCGGTGGCGGGTTGGTTGGAGGTGGGTTGGTCGGTGGTGTTCGGTTGGTCGGTGTCCATTTCGGAGTGTGGTATGGTGTCCATTTTGAAGTGTGGTGGGTGTTGTGGTATGTGGATGGGTGAGTGCTGCGTGAGGCTGTGACTGGCCCCTGGATGAGAGTTTGCAGCGAGACTTGGCCGTGTCCTGCAGTCTCTCGTGGGTCGACCGGGCTGTAAGAAACAAACCAAATTGCGATGATAGCCCGGCTATTGTTGCTGGCGCGATGGGAGAGGGGAGCGCGTCCTGAACTTCTGAAGGTGTTCCCTCTCTCTGCCTCGGAACGAGAGAAAGTGCTGATGAGTAACAGCGGGGTCTGCGGAGAGTGGAAAGTGTAAAACACTGGAGAAGACGGAGTGGCTGCTCTTGTATACGAATGGGAGTTGGTAAACAAAAAGCCTCTCAAGAAACCGAACTCGATTAAGTGGGTGATATAAGTAATTGACTTTGTTTGAGCGAGTGAAGTGAAGAAGTGAAGAAGTGAAGACGCGAGAAGAAAGAGGCAGGAAACACGTCGAGCCGCTTCATCAAGTCGCGGCTCCCAACAGCCAGAGCCAACGCCAAAGCGCCGGTTCTGCCTGGCGGCAAGTGGGGAGCCTTTAATTGCCGGCATGGCTGGAGGATACGCATACATAGCCCTAACCCTTGCTCGGGGGCAGGACTTGTTGACAACAACCCCCTTTTCAGGAGGCCACTTCAAGGATGTTAAGGTAGACAGAATCGCTGAGACGTTATCACAAGCATGGCTATGTATTATACACTACGCTCACCCGTCTAACAGCGTCTACGGCGTCGCAGCCCCAGCCGCTCCCGGCGTGCTCTCCTTGCTCAGCGGCGACGGCGTCTCGGGCGTCACCGACCGCGAGTCCCCCCGGGGCCGGCTCTTAGTCCCGGCCGCCAGCTTCTTGCGCTTCTTGTCCGACGCGTCCGACGCCGTGCTCGCCTTGCGCGCCACCCCGGGATGCTCCTCGCCCACCTCGAGCTTGGGCGTGCGCGACCCCGACGTGCTCGACATGCTGCCGCGGCGCATGCTCGCGCTGCCGCTTCTCGCGCGCCGGTGCTCGTTGACCACGGCCGCGTGCCGCGGGTGGTGCGCCTTCTCGCCCGCCGCCGCCGCCACGGGCTTCTCCACCGCCGCCCGCCGCCAAGGGAGCCACGGGAACCAACCGCCGCCGCCGCCCTGCCTGCCGAGCTTGCGGTCGCGGTCCTTGACGCGGGCCCGCAGCAGCGCGCGCCGCTCGTTCTCCTTCTCCCAGTACTCGGCCCGGTACAGCTCCCAGTTCTCCCGGAACGCCGGCGAGAACGGCTTGGCGAGCAGCAGCAGCTTGACGTAGTCCCCGCCCGGCGCCAGATCCTCATCATGCCCACCCTTCTCCTCATCCCAGTTGCTGACATGCACCGACGGGTGACTCTCCCTCGACAAGTTCAGCTCCCTGTCCACCTCCCTCAACAACCCCGGATCCACCCAGCGGTACGAGCTCCCACTATTCGAAAACACCCCATACGTCAAGAACCACACCACGCTCCCGAGCGCCTCCTTCCACCACGGCCGCTTCATAACCACCAGCTTGCAATTAAACCCCCTCAGCCCCCGATTCGAAACCGCAAACCACCTCCGCGGCCACCGGACCCCCCTCTCCCAGATCCCCGTCGCCCACACCAGCAAGCCCGTCACCACGCCGCCCAGAAAACACATGTGCTCCGTCGTCTCGACCACCCAGTACACACTGCCCCCAACACCCCTCCCATCCTCGCGCGGCGCGAAAAAGAGCGCGTAGCCGAAAAACGCCGTCCACAGCGACAGCAGCGACAGGAAAAAGGTGTGGTGGCGGCGGCGGGCGCGCAGCTCGAGGTACTGGGCGCGCAGGGACGCTTCGAGGATGAGCAGGTTGAGGTAGATCATGGACGGGGAGGAGGGGGTGTGCGAGAGGGGGTCGGTGCCGCCTGGTTTGCTGCTGGTCGCGGAGGGGTCGAGTTGCGGGGTGTTGGGGGCCGGGGCGCCTTTGACGAGGGTGTCGAGGGAGGGGGTGGAGGTGGAGGTCGCCATGGTGGGCGAAGATTTGGAGAGAGACTGGCGGTCGAGGGAAGGGTGTGTGGAGGGAGGGTGCGGGCCGGTGCCCTTGCTGTCGTCGGGGCGGACAGAGTCCGGGGCGAGGTTCGGGAGGTGTGTCGGGTCGGGTGACGCGGGTGACGCGGGTGACGCGGGTGGGTGAGGTGACGGCTGACGACTGACTGCCGGGCGAGGTCGGCGTGTGCAGGGCGGCAACGAGCGGGCCGCGGAGCTTCCCGGGCGCCTCTCAGGGTGTGGGCGTGCGTGTGGCAGCGCTGCGTCAGCTCGTCACGCCAAGGAGCTGTGCATTAGGAGATTAGGTCGGGTGGAGGGACGGATTGATCGAGTGACCGGAATTTAGGAATTAGGATGCGTTATCACCGCCGGCCTGCAGTGGCTGTTCGAGGCACGATTCAGTGGAGCTGAGATGGGACGGATTCCGGCTGATTCCCTCTGCAAAAGCCAAAAACCCTCGGCGCAAATCGAGCACGGGCAAAAATCAGGCCGTAGGCACCCGGTCTGTGCCAGTTAGGGGTCCAGACGCCCCCAACGTCATCGGATTTACAGTGGGGAGACAGGGGAGGGGACACGCTGCATTGGCTCGATTGGCTCGATTGGGCGGCTTTTAGTTCAATCGCATGGAGGTCGCTTTGGTTGGGGCAGGCCCCAAAAGCGTGCGCGGATCGGCCGCCGGAGCGATGCTAATTCCGATGTGGCAACCTGGAACTTTCAGCAGCGGCCCTGGGGGAGTGTCGGAGCGATTCTCTCGCACCCGCACCGGCTCGGACATGACATTGGATGCAGTCTATGCTGGCCGGCTTTTCGATACTAAGGGGAGGCGGCCCAGCACGACCACTGCTTCGCTCTCCTCTCTTTTCTCTTCACCATGCTCAAGACCTACCCGACCTCCTTTCTCCTGCCCAAGCGACTGAAGCTGGCCTCGCCCTTCCGACGCCGCGACCGAGACCGTGATTCCCATTCCCCGACCGTCGACCGACCCCTCGATCGACTCGACACCACCCTTCCGCCCGCCCGCTCGGCCGGCCTGACCACCGACGCCGCCACCGTCGCCGCCTCGCTCCCCGCGCACCAGAACCTGCGCCCGCAGCCCATCCTGCTCGTCTCGCACCAAGCCATGGCGCAGCCCAGCACCGACACGCGCTCGCCCACCCGGCGCACCGTCGCTGCCACCTATTTCCCGCTCGGGTACAAGGAGGCCGCACAACAATGGGTTGGTTGTCCAATTTATACTCTTACAAATCGCCCGCTGACCCTGACCCTCACAGTGGACAAGCGTGTCCGCGCGCCAGGCTGAGCGCAACGTGCTCTCCTACCTCCCCCACCTCCGCGAGGCCACCGCCGAGTCGACCGGCTCGCAACTGCAGGACCTCGCCAAAACCGACCCCTTTGGCCACCGCGTGTGGAAGTCGTCCATGGTCGAGCTGTCGGGCAAGAACCGCGCCCTCAACGAGCTGTCCATCGAGCGCGTCGGCGAGCAGTCCGACGACACCCTGGTCATGGTCCACGGCTACGGCGCCGGCCTGGGCTTCTTCTACAAGAACTTTGAGCCGCTGAGCCGCGCCCCGGGCTGGCGCCTGTACGCCCTGGACATGCTGGGCATGGGCAACTCGACCCGCCCCAACTTCAAGATCCACGCCAAGGACCCCAAGGAGAAGATCGCCGAGGCCGAGAGCTGGTTCATCGACGCCCTGGAAGAGTGGCGCAAGATCCGCAACATCGAGAAATTCACCCTCCTCGGCCACTCCCTCGGCGGCTACCTCGCCGTGTCGTACGCCCTCAAGTACCCCGGCCGCCTCAACAAGCTCATCCTCGCGTCCCCCGTGGGCATTCCGGAAGACCCCTGGGCCGTCGACGCCGCCATGCCCGAGCCCGAAGAATCCACCCTCGCCAACGAGTTCACCCAAGACCAAGAAAGCATCGTCAGCGGCCAGCCCGCCGGCGCCAACGCCGCCTACATCCAAACCCCGCCCTCCCTCAAAAAAGCCGCCGCCGCCAACCCAAACACACCCACCACCCCGCCCAAACGCCCCATCCCCTCCTGGCTGGTCTGGCTCTGGGACGCAAACGTCTCCCCCTTCAGCATAGTCCGCATGGCGGGGCCCCTGGGCCCGCGCTTCGTCTCGGGCTGGACCTCGCGCCGCTTCAACCACCTGCCGTCGGACGAAAAAGAGGCCCTGCACACCTACTCGTACGCCCTCTTCCGCCAAAAGGGCTCCGGCGAATATGTCCTGCCGTATCTCCTCGCGCCGGGCGCCTACGCCCGCAGCCCGGTGATCAACCGCATCCAGGACGTCGGGCGCGGGGTCATCCGGCCCGCGACGGCCACCGCCCCGGAGGTGCGTGAGACGGGCCTGCCGGTGGTGTTTATGTATGGCGAAAATGACTGGATGGATGTCGCGGGGGGGTATGCGGCCGAGGAGAAGCTCAAGCAGAGGGTTGTGCAGGCGTTGCTGCATGGGACGGATGAGGAGAAGAGAAAGGAGAACGGGAGTGTCAAGGTTGTGGTTGTGGGCAAGGCGGGGCATCATTTGTATTTGGATAATCCGGAGGAGTTTAATGCGGTGATCAGGAGGGAGATGGAGGAGACGAGGGAGAGGGGGGCGCGAGAGAGGGAGATGGATGCGTAGGGTGGGCTGGTGGGTGTTGGTTGGGCGTTGGGGGCATGATTGATGGTGCATGGTGCATGACGGCGTTTTGTGGTGCGGCCTTTTGTCACGTTAGACTGGGTCGGGTTGATCGGAGGATGGCGTGTAAAGAAATATGTTAAATACGGTTGGGTGACTATCCCAGGTTAATATTCGGTATAGAGAAGAAGAAGAGACAATTCATCAGGAATTCGAACATGGCCTGGACAGGGTATCGTTGTATCCAGCTTGGCCTCAAAAGTATTCGACCACTGAATCAGACGAAACTCAGTTCCATTCGGGTTGCCTTCGATAAGTAGGTATTTTCACACTGAATCAAACAAAACCTAGTTCCATCCAAGATGGCTTCTTTTGTATCACCCTGTCCATACATACACCCAGCAAAGCCGGATATCTCTCGCACAGGACTCTGTTCCATCAAGGTTGACTTCCACAACAAAGTCGACACCAACTCTGACGAAACGAAGTCCTATCCGGGTTGGCTTATGTTTACAATAACAAACTTGAACACCACCGACACAAGACTCAGGCCACTCAGATTGACCTCCACAACAACAAAGTTAACACCAACTCAGACAAAATCAAGTCCTATCCGGGTTAGCTTCTGTTCACAACACCAACAAATCTGAATACCACTCAAACGAGACCCAGTTCCGTCCGGATGGACCTCCACAGCATACTCAAACACCAATTCAGACGAGACCCGGTTCCATCCAGGTTGATGGTAAATTCTACTTTCATAGAGTAATTCAGACAAAAACCCAATTCTCCCCATATTGATCCAACTCAAACACGACTTCAATACAACCCCGAATCGAATTCATCTCAACACATGACAGATCAGCACCCCACGAAGCTCGTAACAACAACAACCGATATTTTGCCATTCAGAAACAAGAAAAACAAGACTAAACTAACGGGTATCACAGCGGCCTGTTACACCCCCAGACTAGCAAGCAAAACCAAACAGGGTACCATACAGGTAGTAACCCAACATGAAAACAGCCAAACAAAACAAAACAAAAACCCCTTGAACCCCTCATCCGATAGATCGCAGTCTAAACCCCAAAAACCCAACCCAACACCCAGCTCTCTCCGACACACCAAGCCAAAAACAAAACAAGAAACAGAAAAAGAAAAAGAAAAAAAACAACCATCTCACACCCCACCCCCTCTCTCCTCCCATCACCCTCCCCTTTTACCCACCCTCTACCTTCTTATCACCCTCCTTCTTATCCGCCGCCCCAGGCCTCGGCGCAAAAGGAATAACCCCCGTGCTCCCAAAAACAGGCAACGCATTCCTCTTGGCAGCAGAAGGTGCAGGCGACTGCACCGGCGTTGCACACACGTTTGGCGGCAGCCAGTGCAGTTGCTGCTGCTGCTGGGGTTGGAGTTGTTGGGCCTCCGGTGCCGGGCCTTCAGGTTGGTAGGGGATGAAGATGTCGTTCTCTTGGTTGTTGTTATTGTTGTGGATGGGGCTGCTGTTGCTGGGAGGTGGGGAGGAGGAGGTTGGCGGCGCTCGCGGGTCGGTGGTGGGTGGGGTGGTGAGGGTGGTTGACGCTGTTGGCGTCGTGGTCGGTCCAGGCAGGGAGGGGGACGGGGTTTGGGCCGTGTGGTGTTGTGGTGCGGGGGACGGGGTTGGGGAGGGGAGGTGTTGCGGGTTTGCTGGCGCCGGGGCGGCGGATGAGGGGGTGGTTGTGACGGTGACGTTGCCTGGGGCTGGGTCGGCTGCTAACGCCTTTAGGAGCTTCTCCTTTGCCAGGCGCTCCCGCTCGCGGGCCTCCTTTTGCGCCTTGGTGATGACTGTGATCTTGATCTTCTTCATCTCGCCGGCCAGCTTGTCCATGTCGTCGCCCGCCTTGTCGGCCGACGGAGACCCTGCCGCCGCACCTGTGGGAGGTGGCTGTTGCGCGGGCCCGCTGGCGGTTGCAGCTTTCTTAGTCCCTCTCGGCGCGCGAGGGACGGGCTCCTTCTTCGCGGGAGCACGCGTCTTCTTGACGTTGAGGGTGCTGCTGCCGCTGGACGCTGCAACGCTCACCGACGATTCTGGTCGGCTGGCAACTTCGGGTTTGGGGCGTATCGAGACGGCCCGAGGAGTCGGCGGGACGGAATCCAAGCCCTCGGACGAGACGATGGTCGACGCCGCACTAAGGCGCCGTGAAGCTCGAGATATCTTTCCGGGCGCCGGGTCGAGGACCGCCGTCCCCGCTACCGTCTTGCGCCTGCTCTTGCGATCCATGTCATCCTCGACGTGCGGGGGCTTCGCTTTCCGCTCCCGAAGCCCCATCCGCGTGGAGGGTCGGTCTTCCGGGGCGGTCGCAACCACAGACGCAGACTGCGCCTGGCGCTCGCGCCGGGCCTTGGTAGCCTCTGCGTTGAGCTCTTCAGCCGTGCAGCTGGTGGTTTGTCGCGCGGTTGGGATGAGCAGCTTGCTCAGCTCGCAGGTGGCGACCGTCCACGGCACCTCGGGGGCAGGAGGCGCCTCAAAGAAGAGTCTGGGCACATTGCTGGTAGCTGAAAGCCCGGACATGCTCCGTCGATTCTTCAAGCCGACTGCCCTTGCCTGCGATGCGTGTGTGGGCGACGAGTAGGTTGGTGGCGGCGAGTAGCGAACAGACTTGGGCGGCGACACGGGCGCGATGAGGGTGGCCTCGAGCTCCTCAAGCTCCGCAGGCGACCACCACGATGTTTCGTACCGCCGGGCACCCCTCTCGCTCGCACACGAGTCCTTCCGAGCGCGCTGTTGAATCGGTTTCTGTCCCGTCTCAGAAGCCGAGCCACTGAACTCGAAGTCCTTGCTCGGCCCATCTCCGGCGAGGCCGCAAAGGTGGCTGAACACGCCGGAGCAGAGCGCACGGTCGCTGTAGCCGCCCTCGAGCACGCTGACAATGCGGCCTTCCACGCTGGTCCCTTCTTCCGCAGCAATACGCACCACATCGCGGGTGAAACGCGCATAGAAGTCGGTCGGGACGTTGACGCTGTGCCGCTGCATTCCGGCGCCCTCGTGCTCGCTCGCGTCAAAGCCGGCCGAGAGGAAGATGGCAGCCCGTGAGTTCAGGCCCGAAGCCCGCAGCCGCTCCGTGTGGCTCTTCAGATAGGCGCGCGTCTTCTCGAGCAGCACGGCGTACTTGGACTCGTACAGGGCCCAAAAGTCGGCCTCGGTTTTCCAGGACTGCAGGTGGACATTCCATATGCTCTGGCCGTGTGCGCTGTCGATGCAGATACTGGCGTTCCTAACCTTGTCCTCATCGCCCATCTCGCACGGATAAGAGTTGATGTCGTGCAGGCTGAAATACCCGATGGAGGTCTTCTTCCACCACGCTGCGTTCTTGGCGAGGCCCACGCCCCTCGCATTGTGCTGCCATGCGATGGCCTGCGAGCCGTCACCGTGGTGCAGATCAAAGTCGATGATGGCAGCGTGTGTCAGGCCGTGACTGAGGACGGCGTGCATGATGCCGACGTGAACGTTGTTGACCCAGCAGAAGCCGGACGGGTGGGACGCGGAGCAGTGGTGGCCGGGCGGCCGGATGGCGACGAAGGCCCGTTGTGCCCCTTGCGGCTTGAAGACAGCATCGACAGCGTCGCACACGCCGCCGAGGGCACCCTCCATCGCCTCGAGCGACTCGGCACAGAGGTACAAGTCGCCCTCGTGGAACTTTTGCGGTTCTTCCGCGTTCGGACCTCGATCCATCTCCGGCCGCTGGAGTTCTTTTCCGCCCGCGGCCAGCTTCGTCTCGGCCGTCTCGCACATCATCTTGAGTTCCTCCATCCATTTTGTCCCGTGCACGTTGGTCACCGTCTGGGACCCCAGGGACAGCCGCCGGGCCGACCTCTGGATCCGGAAGGGTATTGATGGTAGCGAAGCAGCATCGTTTTCGGGATGGAGCGGGAACGATCCGTCCTCATGTCGCTCTCCGAGACGCACGTAGGCGGCCGAAACACCCAGGACGCAGGCCTTGATTCTCTCGGGCCGCTCGACAATGGTGCTGAGCTGGCCACGCGACGCACGGGGGCGGGAGTACCGGTGGCCGTAGCAGGCGTCTTGGAGAATGACGACGGTCTCGGCGCGGCGAGTGGGCTCGGGGCCGTGGTGGGCGTCGAGCTCGGCCTTGAAGTGGGCGGTTGCAACGGAATGGGGCGTCGGGATCAGCTTCTCGGGTGGAAGCTCGGGGGATAGGCTTCGGAGGGGCGACCTGCCAGATCTGGGCTGGCCAGGAGACAAGATGTTGGCGGCGCTGGCGCGACGGGACGGGGTGACGCCGTTGGAAGAATGGAGCGAATTCATGGAGGCTTTTCGTAGTAAGGTCGGCGTGGCGGAGCGAGACGAGGGGGCGACGGAAGCCGACGAGCTGCGGAGGGGGCTGCGCATGGCGCTGCCGGGGCGTGGTGAGCTGGGCGAGTTGAGATTGAGGTTGATACTATCGACGACTGGTCTGGGCGGTTTGAGCGGGTTTGGTGCGGCGGGACGGGGAGAGCGGGGTGTTCTGGCGGGGGAGGAGGTCGCGGGCGAGGTGATGGCCAGGCGATTTAAAGACTGCGCCAGGTCTCCGTCGCCTCCCGGGACGTCATTGTGGTGGTGTAGTTGAGCCATTGATGCGGGCGCCTTGGGTTGTGTGAACTATGAAGTCAGGCAGCCGTGGCGCCAAAACCATCAAGGTTGCGTCAAAAAGGGGGAGGGTGTTGCTGCATCAACAAAGCTGCGCAGGTGCGGTTCTGGACAATTCTCAATTCGTAGAAGCTCGCAGGATGAACCGTCAGAGTAGAAGAAAGAACAAAAAGTTGACTAGACTCAGCCAGGCAAGGTTGGCCTCACTGCCGGCTTGTCAAAGCGATCGCAAAAAAGTGGTGGAGTGCAGATGCAAGCCATCCATGGATGTTTTGATGCATGCAATTCGACATGGAGCCACTCACAGCAACAGAAAGTCAACGTTCCTGCGCGCGTCGCGTGGACGTCATGCCAACCGAAAGTGAATTGCCAACTCACGTGACGCCGGTCTGCCTCTGTGAGCTCTGCTCTCATGCTCTGTCTGCCTGAAATTAAAATGCAGGGATTTTCTGCCTGGCTCCTTGGCAGGGAGAGGGGTTCCCAAGCGCCACTCCACTGCTCTCAAGCCACTTCCAATCAACCAACACGCTGGACGCACCAGACACACTGCAGGCTCCCGGGCACTTTCCCGCGGCCCGCGACTCTGCCTTGCTCTGCAGTGGCTTTCTCTCAGCCGCAAATCTTTGCGTAAGTCCAAGAGACACGGGATCGCGCATCTGTGCCTCGCCACAGACGATGACGAGGCCGTCGTGTTGTTGAGCTGTCCGGCCGGTCTGGCTCCCTCCGGGCCCGGCCCCGGTCTATCTCCATGCTGCAGCCAAGAAGCGAGCGAGAAGAAGGATGATCATGGATGTTCTTGTGCTCCTCCAGCCTTGTCGTTGGCTCTCCCACCGTTGCAACAGGCATGGCCTATTAAAGCCATCAATATCCCGCTACAGCTAGCCCAATCCCACCTTGGCGATGCCTATCCAAGTTCCCGGTTCCAACACCCAACACCTCCCGTTGTGTCCCTCTTGCTCGTCTATCAGAGCAACACTCTGTGATTTGAGTGTGATTTGAGTACCTTGATCTGGCAAAAACACAACATGGCCCGCCGCCTCATCGCCGCGCTTGCCTTGGCGCACGGCGCGACCGCGCTCTTTGAAGGATTTGTCGATGTTTTGGTCCGGGTCGACATCCAAGTCACCCCGAGCCTGTTCGGCGGCGTTATCCAGGCCGCGGGTGCGGATGATGGTGCCGAGGCTTGCGAGGCTGCCGGCGCCGTGGTCAACTCCTGCGACGACGCGGGAGTCCTCGATGCTACCGCCGTAGTCTCGGACGCCCGGAACTGCCTGTGCTGCGTCGGCACCACCGCCATCTCCGCCGTGTACTCCAAGTGCTCGAGCTACGCCGCCGCCGTCGGTGCCCCGAGCGTCAGGTCGGCTGCGTCTGTCTACTACGACGTGTGCAAGAGAGAGGGCCTCTGCACGGGCGGCATCGTGGGCACCGCAACGACTACCAGGCCCTTGTCGACCCCGACCGTCCTGACCACCGCCCGCACCAGCCTGCCCCCGGCGTGCTCGTCCATGATCAACATCTACGACTCGTGCTACGACAACATGGACGGCTTCGTGACCGCCAAAGCCAGGGACGTGGCTTCGTGCTTCTGGTACGTCCTCCCAGGCTTTCCAACCACTCCATGAATCATGAGACTAACAAGCCGCCAGCCCAGTTTCCGGTGGCAAGCAGGACACGGCCTTTGAGGATTTTGCCAAAACCTGTGCTCCCTACGCCAAAACCGCCTTCCCGGGCGACTACTCCGGTAAGTAGCCACCAGCCGCCTCTCTCTCGTGTCTGTTCTGACACCCTCGCAGTCATCACGCGCTTCGCGACCTTCTGCGACGCATACCCGCCCGTCACCGGCACCACCAGCAAAACCGGCGCTCTGGTGTTCACCACCGTCGGGACCCGCACGGGGGACGAGTTCGGGGTTCCCTCGTCGACTTCGAGTTCCAAGGCCAGCTCGGCGACCGGCGCGGCGGCCAACAGTGCGACGTCGAGTTCGACCTCGACCTCGACCGGCTTTGCGGCTCCCGGGGCGCCCCTGCCTGGGTTGCTGGCGTGGGCCGCCAACTTGGCGACTTTTGTCTTGTCGTTTTTCATCTTGATCTAGGGCTCGGGAGAGTCCCGTGCGCCGAGGATGGAAGACAGCTGAGGTGGGAAGCTGGACCGGGCGAATACGCAGACGGTAATTTTGGATATGCGCACACGTGTAACGCGGGTAATCATGGTAGTCTAGGTGTTTGTATTGTCTTCTTGTATATACCCCATTCCTGCTAGTCTTCTACTAACAGCCCACTTCCTTCTATGTAACCCCCGGCCTCCTTTTCCCACCACAATCACGTACTCCAACATTATGCAAAACACACATCCCCCTCCCCTCACGAAGCACACACCACCACCCTATTACACCCCGCCCACCCACTCACGACCTTCGCCTTAGGCACCAACTCCAACGGCTCCGTCTCCTCCCACCCACCCTTCCCC
>FTCG01000180.1_pt1 | contig 11840 bp, 4 predicted proteins | sample 1639641 | NCBI WGS metagenome assembly FTCG01 (sample SAMEA3914864, study PRJEB12502) | metagenome | biome: forest; material: soil | place: USA | collected 2012-03-12 | depth 0.3 m
CTCCGACATGATGCAGAACTCGCGCGGGTCCTTGCCCATGTGCTGCCGCACCTCGGTGTGGCCGTAGTCGACGCGGTAGATGCGCGGCCACTGCGGCCAGGGGTTGTCGCGCGCGCGCTCCGGCGGCGGCTGCGGGAGCAGCTCGAAGTTGATGACGCTCTTGGCGCCGTGGCGCACCGACGTGCCGATGCAGTCGTTGCCCGTGTCGCCGCCGCCGATGACGACGACGTGCTTGTCCTTGGCCGAGATGTACGCGCCGTCGGCGAGCTCCGAGTCGAGGAGGGACTTTGTGTTTTGGTGCAGGAACTCCATGGCGAAGTGGATGCCCTCGAGGTTGCGGCCCTTGATGGGGAGGTCGCGCGCGACGGTGGCGCCCGTCGCGATGATGACGGCGTCGTTCTCCGCCTTGAGGCCCATGAGCTGCACGTCCTGGCCGACCGCCACCCCCGTCTTGAAGTTGATGCCCTCGGCCGCCATGAAGTCGGTGCGCCGCTTGACGACGCGCTTGTCGAGCTTCATGTTGGGGATGCCGTACATGAGCAGGCCGCCGAGGCGGTCGGCCCGCTCGTAGACGGTGACGGTGTGGCCCGCCTTGTTCAGCTGGTCGGCCGCGGCAAGACCCGCAGGGCCGGACCCGATGATGGCGATCTTCTTGCCAGTGCGCACCTTGGGCGGCGTGGGGACCATCCAGCCCTTCTCGAAGCCGCGGTCAATGATGGCGCACTCGATCGACTTGATGCCGACGGGGTCCTCGTTGATGCCGAGCACGCAGGCGCCCTCGCAGGGGGCGGGGCACACGCGGCCGGTAAATTCGGGGAAGTTGTTGGTCATCAGCAGGCGGTTCAGAGCGTCGCGCCACTGGTTTTGGAACACCAGTTCGTTCCACTTGGGGATGATGTTGGAAATAGGACAGCCCGTATCCGACTGGCAGAAGGGCACACCGCAGTCCATGCAGCGCGCAGACTGGTACTTGAGCTCGTCCTCGTCCAGCCGCTGTGACAATTCGGCCCAGTCCTTGGTCCTCGTCTTCGCGTTACGGTACTTCTCGGACCGCCGCTGATACTTCATGAAGCCCCGGGTCTTGTCCAGCACGAGCGCCTTCTTCTTGTCGGCGGTATCATCCCTCACGCTCTCCTCAATGTCCTGGAGCTTGCCGGCCTTCTCCTTGTCTTCTTTCTTGACGGCAATCCCAGGAACCGAAGGGAGGTTGTACTCGGCCCGCTTGGCCTTGGCCGCCTTGGCCGCCTCCTCCTCGAGGACGCGCTTATAGTCGACGGGCATGATCTTGACGAACCGCGGCAGGGCCCGGCCAAAGTCGACCAGGATGCGCGCGGCGAGTTCAGAGCCCGTGTAGTGGTGGTGGTCCTCGATGAGGCCGCGGACATAGGCGACCTCCTCCGGATCCTCCAGGGGGCCGGCCTCCACCATCTCCGTGTTGAGCTTAGACAAAAAGTCACGCCCGATATCGAGCACGTACGCGATACCGCCCGACATACCAGCCGCGAAGTTGCGGCCAGTGCTGCCGAGGATGACGACACGGCCTCCAGTCATGTACTCGCAGCCGTGGTCACCAACACCCTCAACAACAGCCGTGGCACCCGAGTTGCGCACGGCGAACCGCTCGGCGGCCACGCCACGGAAGAAGCAGCTACCGCTGGTGGCGCCGTACAAGCAGACGTTGCCAACCAGGACGTTCTCCTCGGCCTTGAAGACCGCGGACCGCGGCGGGTACACGATCAAACGACCGCCGGACAGGCCCTTGCCGACGTAATCGTTCGCGTCGCCCTCGAGCTCGAGCGTGACACCGGGGGCAAGGAAAGCGCCGAACGACTGGCCGGCCGAGCCCTTGATGTTGACATGGACCGTGTCCATGGGCAAGCCCTCGAGCCCGTACCGCTTGGAGATCTGGTACGACAGCGAGGTGCCCATGGCGCGGTCGGTGTTGACAATGTCGCACTCGATGCGGGAAGGCAGGCCCTTGTCGAGGGTCAGCTCGGCCTCCGAGATGAGCTTGTTGTCCAGGCGGACGTAGAGGCGGTGGTCCTGCTTGCGGACGTTGAAGGTGGCAACGCCGGGGCGGAGCTTGTGCGCGGGAGTGAGGATGAGCGACAGGTCGATGTTGGCCGTCTTCTTGCTCTTGATGTCCTCGCGGATCTTGAGAACCTCGGCGTGGCCGATCATCTCGTTGACCGTCCGGAAGCCGAGCTTGGCCATGATGGCACGGAGCTCGTTGGCCACATAGTAGAAGAAGTTGATGACGTGCTCGGGCGTGCCAGTGAACTTCTTGCGGAGCTCGGGGTCCTGGGTAGCAATACCGACCGGGCACGTGTTCTAATCATCAAGTGTCAGCCATTTCTTCGTTCCATGTCCAAGCTGTCGTAGTTCAACTTACCAAGTGACACTTCCTCATCATAATACACCCCATAGCAATCAAAGGCGTCGTAGCAAAGCCCCACTCCTCAGCACCAAGAAGACAAGCAATAGCCACATCGCGACCCGTCCTCAGCTGGCCGTCCGTCTGCACGACAACACGACCACGGAGGTCGTTCAAGACGAGCGTCTGGTGCGTCTCAGCAAGACCCAGCTCCCACGGCAGGCCGGCGTACTTGATGCCCGTCCAGCGGGACGCGCCGGTGCCGCCGTCGTGGCCCGAGATGAGGATGTGGTCGGCCTTGGCCTTGGCGACGCCGGACGCGACGATACCGACGCCCGTCTCCGACACAAGCTTGACCGAGACGCGCGAGCGCGGGCTCGAGCACTTGAGGTCGTAGATGAGCTGCTTCAGGTCCTCGATCGAGTAGATGTCGTGGTGCGGCGGGGGCGAGATCAGACCGACGCCCGGGGTGGAGTGGCGGGTGCGGGCAATCGACTTGGACACCTTGTGGCCGGGCAGCTCGCCGCCCTCGCCGGGCTTGGCGCCCTGGGCCATCTTGATCTGAAGCTCATCCGAGTCGGCCAGGTAGGCGGACGTGACGCCGAAGCGGCCGGAAGCAACCTGCTTGATGGCCGAGCGCATGGTGTCGCCGTTGGGCATCCGCTGGGAGCGCTCCGGGTCCTCGCCACCCTCGCCCGTGTTGGACTTGCCGCCGAGCCTGTTCATGGCGACAGCCAAGGTAGAGTGGGACTCCATCGAGATGGAGCCGTACGACATAGCGCCGGTGCAGAAGCGGCGCACAATCTCGGTCCACGGCTCGACCTGGTCGATGGGGATGGGCGTGCGGTCGTCGAACTTGAAGTCGAGCATGCCACGCAGGGTACAGGACTTGATCTGCTCGTACTCGGACACCGAATAGGCCTCGTACGACTTGTCATTCTTAGTGCGCACAGCGTCCTGGATGTTGGCGATCGACGTCGGGTCGTTGATGTGCGCCTCGCCGCCGTCACGCCAGTGGTACTCGCCAGACTCGGGAAGGCCGGCGACGGAAACGGTCTCACGCGAGGGAAAGCCGCGCTCGTGGAAGCGGAAGGCATCCTCGGCAATGAGCTCGAAGGTGACGCCCTTGATGCGGGAAGCGGTGCCGCGGAAGCAGCGGTCGACGACGGTGTCATCGACACCGAGCGCCTCAAAGATCTGAGCGCCCTTGTAACTGGCCAGGGTAGAGATACCCATCTTGCTCATGACCTTGAGAATGCCGCCGTCGCACGAGTGCTTGTAGTTGTGGATGAGGTCATCATCCGACAGCTTCTTCTTGATCAACTTCTCGCGGTTGAGCTTCAAGATGCACTCCATGGCGAGGTAAGGGTTAATAGCGTCCACACCATAGCCGACCAGGACGCACATGTGGTGCACCTCGCGGGCCTCGGCGGTCTCAACGACGAGGGCGGCCATGGAACGCCACTTGTTGGCGACAAGGTGGTGATGAACCATGCCGGAAGCGAGCAGGGTCGAGACAGCAACCCGGTCCTTGGCTGTGTTCCGGTCAGACAGGATGATGATGCGGTCCCTGGCCTCGATGGCAGCCGTAGCCTCGTTGCAGATGTAGTCGAGATGCTTGATGTACCCCTTGACGCCATCCTTCTTCGGGAACGTGATGTCGATTGTCTTGACGGTCCACTCCGGGTACAGCGTCGACATGTTCTTCATGGCGTTGAACTCCTCGATGGAGAGAATTGGGCTGGGCAAGAGCAGTCTGCCGGCCTGAGTCGAGTCCATCTCGAGAAGGTTACCCTGGGGACCGACATAGCACTCCAAGGACATAACGATCGACTCGCGGATGGGGTCGATGGGCGGGTTGGTGACCTGAGCGAAAAGCTGGCGGAAGTACTCGGGGAGCAGCTTAGGGGCATCCGACAAGCAGGCAAGAGGCGCATCGTTGCCCATCGAGCCAAGCGCCTCCTTCTCGTCCGAGGCCATGGGGGCAAGCAGCAAGCTGACCTGCTCAAAGGTGTAGCCGAAAGCGTGAAGCAGAGGGTCCTCCTGCAGCTTCGTCTCGTCGGGCTTCGCAGCCAGAGCGATGCTCTTGTTCTCAGACACCTTGTCCAGGACAGCAGGCATCGTGATCAGGTTCTCATCGAGCCACGCCCTGAAGTCGTGACGGCTCGACACGGCGGCCTTGAGCTCGCTGTCGTCGATGATGCGGCCGGCCTGGGTATCGACGAGAAGCATGCGACCGGGCTGCAGGCGGCCCTTCTGGACGATCCGCTCGGGCTCGACAGGAATAGTGCCGACCTCCGAAGCGCAAATGATGCGGTCGTCGTCCATGACGTAGAAACGGCAGGGGCGGAGACCGTTGCGGTCGAGGTTGGCGCCGCAGAAGCGACCGTCGGCAAAGGTGAACAGGGCCGGGCCGTCCCACGGCTCCATCTGGCACGCAGCCCACTCGTAGAACGCGGCCTTCTTGGGATCCATCAGGGTGTTCCCCTGCCAAGCCTCGGGGATCATCAGCATGACGGCCTCGGGGAGGGAGAGCACGCCGTTGATGGTGAGCAGCTCAAGCACATTGTCGAAAGCAGCCGAGTCGGAACCGCCATCCTCGACGACGGGGTACAGCGACTCCAGCTCGTCGCCGAAGATGTCGGACTGCATGACACCCTCACGAGCGCGCATCCAGTTCTTGTTGCCGCGAAGCGTGTTGATCTCGCCTAAGGGGCAGTTTCGGTTAGTTTTCATCCACTTGTACCATCTCGCGGATCTAATCTACTGCGTACCATTGTGAGCGGCCCATCGCAGAGGCTGAGCACGATCCCACGAGGGGAAGGTGTTGGTGGAGAAGCGCGAGTGCACGAGGGCAAAATGAGCCTCATAGTCGGCATTCACCAAATCATGGTAGTATTGGTAGACCTGAACCGGCGCCAACTGCCCCTTGTAGACAATGTTCTTGTTTGAGAGGGAGCAGATGTAGAACCAGTTCTGAAGCCCGACAGTATGAGTGGCCCGCTTCCGGAGGACATAGAGCTGCCTCTCAAAGAGCCTGTCGTCAAACTTGTCCGCGTCGGTCACCTCGGGAGCGTTGCCCGGGCCGTACGCAGAGTGCAGCACGACGAAGGGCTGCAGGATGGTGGGCTCCCGAGAGGCGGCAGCGGGGCCGAGGAGCGTCGAGTCCGTAGGAGGCTCTCGCCACCCCAGAACCCTCAGGCCCAAGGACTCGGCAATATCTTCCAACTGCCGCTTGGACTCGTGCAACGTCTCCTGGTCGGGCTTAAAGAACAGGTTCCCCACAGCGTACTGGCCCGGAGGAGGAAGTTTAATTCCTTCCTCGCGCTCAAAGTTTTTGATGAAGAACTTGTGGGGGATGGATGTCATGACACCCGCACCGTCGCCATCTCGTGCGTCGGACCCCACCGCACCGCGATGGGTCATGTTGCAAAGGAGGTTCCGCGCTGCGAAAATCAGTATTCTGGCCAGAGGACCTTGAGGCAAAGGGGCCTACCATCGCTGACGATCTTGTGGCTGGGCTTGCCCTTGATGTGGCTGTGACATGTCAGCCCCAGTGCTCTAGTCAACGTGTTGTTTTCATGAGAAACTTACCAAGCGAAGCCGACACCGCAAGCATCTTTCTCCAAGGACGGGTCATACAACCCCCTGAAAAAAGCCAGTCAGCAGTTGCGCCATGGCAGACGAGGGACGGCGCTCGGGGACATACTGCTTCACCGGAAGCGCACCGGCCCATGAGTCGTTGTTCTCCGTCTGGTACTCATAGGGATGGTATTGCTCCGCTTCGGCGTCAAGGTGTAGTTGTCGGTCATCAAAATCCTCGGAGATCTTGATGACGCCCATGCTAGGCAAGCTTGCTCGGTGGGTGCCTGCACGGGGGGTATCGTCGAAACGTTCGGGCTGGCCTTGGCTGCTGTGGCCCAAGTCTGGCACAAACAGGTGGGTGTCGAAGTCGCTCGACAACGACGGAACGGTCTAAATTAACAGACGGTTAGCTCCCTTCAGCGACGGCCAATGGATCATATGAGACCTAGTCGATCTCGGCCCGGCGTTAAACATGATGTGAGGTGCCGAAGTCCGGGAACGGAGATCCAGTGTGGGCGCTCCTGGCTTCGGAAGGCAGCTGGCCAATGCGGAGGAGACGGAGGTGCGTGGACTTGGAAGTCCATGCCGAAAGGAACGATCCCGGCAGGGGACCGGAGCGAGTTCGGAAAGCATGGTGCAGAGCCGACGTGAGCGAATTTCAAGTCGTCGGAAGCCAGCTCAGACAGCGGCAGATGTCTTGTGTCCCCGTTCGGCTGTTTGGGTTTGGCAGGAGTCTCGCCCGCGGCGACCCCCCCGTGAGGCATGGGCGGGCCGAGATGGCCTCTCCACCGAGCTTGCTCGACGGCTTGAAGCGGGACCCATGCGCTGGACTTCCGGGGGGGGACAAGCCGCAGTTGTTCTCTCGCTAGCGCGCTGCAACATCGCCAAGCGGCGCCATCGCATCGTGGGTTGCCCGGTCTTTGCGATAGCTCCCGATAGCTTTGCGGGCCACGCCGGGGTCGTGATGCAATGGAAGGGAGCTGCAGCCAGCCAATTCCAGGCCTGCCCACTTCCAAATCCCCCCAACTTGACGCGGGATGACGACAGGGCAGTTGCTCCGTGCCTTATCGTGTGCATGCAGCGAGGGGGTGCCGCTGATAGGACACGAAGAGTCTATATTCGCGGTGCCGCATCACGAGTCGCGGTGGCAGTTTGCCGTTCTCGATGCGGCCGGAGTTGCCAACTTCTGGCTGGGAGAGGCAGCAACATGCTATGCAGCCGGCCGCGATGGTGCGCAAGACTGCCGACGGAAGTCGTGCAAGTTGGGCCGAAGCGGGATGCGAAGCGGGGGCGGGGCAGCAAGCCCCCACCAAACCCCATCGGCGCCGTTGCGAAGCATGTGCCAAATCCATCCGTCTCGTCCCGAATCCGGAAACACACCAGCGAGCAAAACCGCCATTGTTTTCCCGGTCTGCTCGTTTGAGTGTGTGTTTGTGTCGTAGGATGCAGCCGTAGCCAGCCTGTGGAAAGCGATCGAAAATTGTGTGCCAGAGGTTGTGTTCCCTTTCGTGTTCGGCGCACTCCTGCTGCATCGCCTGTCGGACGTCGATTTGCTGAGTTCCTGGGCGCCCCGGGATTGCAGCCAATTCGTGGCACTTCCCGCGGTGGTTGTGTGACCCTGCGAGAGGGGTTGTGGTGGTTTGTCGATGTCGCTCGTGCTCCAGAGCCTATTTTGGGTCGATTGATGCCGAGATCCATGCGGGGACCCGGGCTCTTGGGCCGCCAATCCATTGGGGCACCTCACATCGCATTCTTGTCTTCCGCGACGCCGGTGGTGTGCGGGAGGGAAGTGGTGCAAACATGGAACTTACCGGTTGACTGAAATGCAGCTCTTGAGCAAAGCCGAGTGCACGCTGTCTGCCGAGCAAGACTTGGGAATGAGCAATGGCGGTGCCGGGTTGGTGAGCTGGGATTCGTGCAAGAAGAAAAAGAGAGGGAAAGGAGGGAATCGCAGCTTGGAGGGGGAGGGTGGCGACTGTGCTTGTTTATGAATCGAGCGAGTGGCCGAGAGACAGACACAAGCCCCTCCCGGGAGAGGAATTAGCTGTTGGCCTGCGTGTCCGGTTTGTCAATTGGACTGGGCGGCCGAAGCGGAGCAGAGCTGGCCAAGGCAAGCTGCGTATTTGCAGGGGGGGAGTGGGAAGAATGTCGGATGCTCGAGCAGTGAGTGACATGTGTTGAAGGCGAACTCGCATCGGCATGGATGCATGGTGGGGGGAGAAGTGGTGGGGACCCTTGTTCGGCGGATGGGTGGGGCCTGCTGGGATGCCTGCCTTGAGAGGGGTGTTCATTCAGTGCTGCCTTCAATCAAGACAGCCCCAGCCAAATGCGGGCTGCTTTTCTCATCAGGCCATCGCACCATTCGACAGAGTTCAGGGCTTGGGAATTTGGGTATCAGCGGAATCGAACGAGCACTGAGCAGACGAGCTGTCGAGAGCATTGCAATACTGCCTGCTTCCATTCGGAGCTCGGTATGCCAAAAAGCGGCCCATTGGATCCGAAGTGGGATGCTCGATTCAGAGAGCCGAGGACGTCATCGACAGGACGACGACTCGTCCGAATTGCGGCTCGTAGTTGCACCAGATCGGCTCTAACAACAGTTTATGGGGGGCAGTACTGCATGGAGGAGGGGAGGCTACGGCTGTGATTTGTGTTGACTCGTAGGAAGCTCATGATGTCTCAGACAGCTGGGCTCATGTCGTGAGAGACTCGAGATCCTGCCGGCGAGGATGTGGCTTCACGAATAGGTCTGCCCACTCCGGGTGCGTGGTGAGACGTGCATGTCCGAGACGGGCCTAGCCCAAGATCCACAGCGTTGCCTGCACCGCATGCGCATCTCCGCAGCACGTTTGAGATCCCGGCTTCCACGGCCGGGGTCAGAAAGTTGGATGTCGGGGCGAGAGCCAATCAGGGCGGGTGATTTTCAAAGACGGGCAGCCGATGTCGCCAGGCCAAGCGCCAATCCATGAGCCTTGCGGAGCAGGACCCTGGAGATCCCGTCCGCCGGTGTCGTTGAGAGGCGCTGGGAGAGTGCGGTTGGCCGGCTGTTCCATTGGTTCGGCGTGTTCATGACGGGCTTTTGCAGACCAACAGGTGTGAGGGGGGAGAAAAAAGAAAAAAGAACAAAAAAAAGGAACACGGCTGCTGCGGTTTATTCGGATGCCACATTGCTGCCATGGAGAAGCAGACTTCGACCCCGCCTTTCCGTCTCCCTCCCGACATACCCGTGTGCTGAGTGTGTGCTTGATGTATCCCGCGCGGGACATCGCCAAATTCTTCACAGTAGACCAACCTGGCAGTCTCGCAGCCGCCGCCCTGGCTCAACGGCTTGCAGAGTCCGCAGGCACCAAAAGGGAAAGGCGACACGATGCGGGATGCGGCGGGATGCGGTGCAAGAGGACAGAAAACTGCCAGAAGGGGCCCGAAGCGGCGAGGGAAGACGCATCGTATCCGAATACCGCAAATAGAGCATGCAAGGCCGCCCTTTGGGTGGTGGTCGCGAGCAAAAGCTGTGGTAACGCCTCGGGAAGGCTGCTGTAAAGCCAATTATCAAGACCCGAGAGGGCACTTACCCAATGACACCGCCCACGCCACAACTCCCTATCCTTATCTTGCATTGGCGGGGCAGGCAGGCCATGCCCGGCCTATGGCGAGCACGGGATGCCCTGCGGAGCGGGTTTGAGATCGCCCTACGCACGGACAAGGCGGAGCCAAGCACGCTTCCGGGCTGGCTTCCAGGTTCCTTCGCGGCCACCAGAAACCGAGGAAGAAACCGCCGGGCCTAGGTTGGTGGGGCACGCGACGCAAGCGGCAGGGCGGCTGGCGGGGAGCTGTTTGGAGCAGCCGGGACGTTGGGAACGTTGAGTGTTGCATGTTTGGGTCTCTGGATCTGGCACATAAGGCTGTCGAGTGTCTGGATCCAGAGCTTGCTGGCAGCCGTGTGCTGTACAAGGCCGGCCATGGCTGATTCGACGCCCGCTCGCCGCCCGCTCCCACTTGATCTCGCGGATGAAGGATGGTGAATGGAGGGTAACGTCAACAGCAGGGGCAGCACGGCCAACTGTGTCTACCCCGGCCCTGGCCGACTCGGAGTCTCTCCACTCGTGGGGGCATCACTCAGGCGGCTGCGTCTGCACGAATACAAGCCTCCAACATCCGTCTGCTGGCTGCTGGCTGCTGCCCTCGGCCGGTCCTGCTCCACCTCCTCGAGCTGGACGGTAAGAGTCATCCTGTTCCTTTCTCCCGCGGACGCAGCAGCAGCGGCATCTCGTAAATGAGCTGTCATCGCCATTGACCGGCATCGGCGTCGTCGCCGCTCCCAATTGGCCTCCAAAGGCAGACCGCCGCCAGCCACTGCGAGGGATCGTCCGAGCCCGGCCGCCCCAGCCGATGCCGACGGCGCCTGACCCGAAGAGCCTGCTGTCCAACTCGGCAGCCGAGAGGCAGAATAACGTAACGTTTACGGCGGCAGCGAGAAACAACAACAGCACACGGCACGTTGCAAGCCAGCCTGCTCCTCGGAGCACACCCACGCTCGACGTGCTGCCACTTCCGAGAAATCCCGGGCTGCGAACCCGCTAGCGCGGGTGGACACGAAAACTGGCCGCGCCTTGATTTGGCAGTCTCCAACACAGCGGCGGTCTTGATGCAGGCGGGCGAACGAGGCCCACAGGCGGCATGTCTCTCGACGCAGGCACATCTTCACAAGGTTGCAGGAGCCGGTTCGGATTACCTCACAGAAACTCGAGTTCCCGATTGACAGCCTCGGGAGCCCAGCGACCCCTGGATCCCGCGCGCCGGGTTAGACAGCACCGACGGCTGGGGCATGTGGAATGCCGGGCTCGTTCAGGTCTGTTGGGTGGCTGGCTGGCCTGGCCTGCCTCGACCTTGCATGAAGCAACTGCCCGCGTGCTCTCCGACCTTCGACCGCCATGGTGCTGGGCAAGCTCTGGACCCCAAATCTGGCAGAAGCTGTGTGGTGCTCTGTAGCTGTCTGGATCTTGGACAGGCAGAGCTTTGAAACGTGCGCGCTCTGACTGGCCAGTCAGCACTCCGCTACAACTTGGCAAGCTTCCGGTGGCAAAAGGCAGCCCCTCCTCTGCTATTCTTTTCCTTGGTGATGGTGTTGCGGGCTTGGAGGTACGGAGGTACCTCCTTCCAGGGCCTCGAACCCACTCGGGATTTTAGCCTGGGCCTTGTGCGGAGCATCCCTGCTGCCTCAGCGCCGCGCTGTGCACAGGCCATATCGTGGGCAGCCGCAATGTGGGGTAAGTATTCCGTACACTGTGCGAGCAGCGGGAAATGCCCGCCTCGCACTATCGGCATTCGAAGCTGGAAAGATCGAAAGTGTTGATTGTTGACTCCCGGCATCGTCATTTGTTGTGATTTCGAGCTGCGAGACGCGGCAACATGCAGCTCGCAGCTTCAACGGGCACGTACACAAAGGCACAGTTAGGTTCTCCGAACCATAAAACCGAGGCCGGTCTCGCGGTTCCCATCTTTCGAGCCAAAACACTGGAATTGCACATGAATCTCGTTGCTCAAGCTTGACACTGCCAAACACCACTCGCGCAACTCTAATTCTAGTTCTAATCCGCCGCGCTCAACTCCAATTTTCACGCACATGATAAACACCGCAACCATGTTCTCGACCGGCATGCTCCCAGACCTAACCCCGCGGGACGTAAGTCACCAAAACCCCCCTCCCACTCCCTCCATCCAACAACCCACTAACTCCCCTCCTTCACCACCAGTCCCGCTCCCTCTGGTACACCTCCGCCCGCCACCCAACCTCCTTCTCCCTCGACCTCCCCTTCGACACCCTCCCCCCTCCCATCCCCCCGAACCCAGGCGGCACCACCACCACAACCCCCAACAACCC
>FTCG01000270.1_pt1 | contig 11826 bp, 12 predicted proteins | sample 1639641 | NCBI WGS metagenome assembly FTCG01 (sample SAMEA3914864, study PRJEB12502) | metagenome | biome: forest; material: soil | place: USA | collected 2012-03-12 | depth 0.3 m
CCCCCCCCACACACACAAAAAACACTCCCAACCCTAACCTGCCCCACCCAAAAACAGACTACAACTCCAACCTAGGCGCCACCCAAGACCTCTACAACACCCAAACCGACACCCTGTCCGAGTGCCTGGACCTCTGCGCCGGCGAGGACGTGTGTGTCGGCGCCGGCTGGGGGTATGGGGCCGTTGATGGTCATGGGAAGGGGATTTGCTGGCTCAAGAGCAAGCTTGGGGTGTTTAATAACGCGGATTCGTGGAGTTTTATTATTAGGGATGATCAGACGTGATTCTTTTTTTCTCTCTCTCTCTCTGTCTGTCTTTTTTGGTTGGTTGTTGGGGAGTGGAGGGTTGGGTTGTTTTGATGGTGTTGGCGTTTTGGGGGTTGCTTTGGGTGGGTTTGTTTGAAAAGGTGGGATGGGTGTTGGGAGGACTGGATACTTTATGAGGGTGGTGTTTTAGGCGGGAGTTGGATACCCTACCAAGCCTTGGGTAGGCTGCGTGAACTAGTATGGATTACGGCTACGGGGTTATCTTGGATCTAGGCGTCTTGTGATGATGAGTTTCAACCAGTCAGATGGAAGATCAACCACTAGACCAACAGCACGTGTATCAGTGTTGCTTGAACAGGCTCTTGGTTTTTCCCTGGAGGTAGGTGTCCATTCACCGGCCCAACCCCAACCTCAGACCAACCCAGCCAGTCAACAACAATACAACAAACATACACATGAGAAGTTCACCCCCCCCTCCCATCCACAGCCCCCCCCCAAATCACTTCTCATAGTACTTCAACCCCAACCCCAACGCATCACACTGCTCCGTCTCCCTAAACCCAGCCTGCACCGCCCTAGGCCAATCCAGCACCTGCACCCCCAACTTCCCCTTCCTAGCCGGCACCCACCTATCCGCCTTCTCCACCAGCGCCAGCGTCCCCGCGTACCCCCGTGCCTTGGCATACCCAACATCAACATTCGGATCCCCGGTCCGGATAAACGACACAAAAGTGTCCAGCACAAACTGCTCAAACGGCAGGTCCCCTGCATCCCGCATCGGCAGGCCTTGCCGCGCAAGGTTGCCGAAGACGTAGTACAGCTCGCCGGAGTGGCACTTGAGGTAGGGCTTGGAGGGGTCGCCGTTGGGGAAGGCGGCGGAGGAGGGGGGGTCGCACACGTCGGTGCCGGGCCAGCCCTTGGTTTGGTAGGTGCGGTCGAATTCATAGTAGTAGATCTGGTCGAGGCGGGCGTTGTTGAGGAGGGTGTTGGCGGTGGCTTCGTCGACGCAGCGGAAGATGCCGTCGGTCGCGAGGCGCGAGGCGGTCGTGTAGAGGTCCTTGGTGAGGTTGCCCGTGGAGGTGGTCGGGAAGAGGGTGGCTGAGGGCACGGAGAAGCCCTGCGAGGCGTAGTAGGCCGTGGCGTTGGTGGTTTGGGGGAAGGAGAGGAAGGGCGCGCCGTCGTGCTGGGTTGTGCCCATCATTAGGCGGATGGGGAGTTTGGGGCCGGAGACAGGGACTGTGAGATGGTGTTAGCTTGACTTTGCTCTATGGGTATGTTGGGCGGTGAGGGGCAAGGATGCTCTCTAGCGCTCCCGAGACAACTATGAGGGGGGCATGACAGCTCGAATTATACGTACGCTCGGAAGAGGTAATGTAGGTGCCATCAACGACAATGTAGCGGGCGCCGCCAAGAGCGGTGAGGGTGGTGGCCGGGAGGGCGCGCAGGCAGTCGACCTGAGAGGCGGCGCTGGTGCAGTTGGTAGCGGCGAGGATCGAGTTCGCAGCGACCGAAACCTCCTCGTCGATAGTGTAGTACTTGGAATAGGTCGTGCCATAGCCAATACCACCCAAGTTGCTGAGCATGATGGCGCTCGAGAACTTGCCGGCGGCCTTGGGCGAAGCGATCAGCGCGCGGACGGAGCCGGCACCGGCGGACTGCCCGAAGATGGTGACGCGGTCGGGGTCACCGCCAAAGTTCTGGATGTTGGCGCGAACCCACTCCAGAGCCGTGATCTGATCGGCCAGGCCATAGTTGCCGTTGGTCTTGCCGTCCTTGAGGGCGAGGAAGCCGAGAGTCGACAGGCGGTAGTTGATGGCTACCATGACCATGTCGCCGCGCGAGACGATGTTGGCGCCATCGAAGGTGGCGTCGTTGGCAGTGCCGCCGGTGAAGGCGCCGCCGTGGATCCAGACACCCACGGGACGGAGGTTCTTCTTGGCGGGCACAGAGTTGGGGTTGGGGAGGTAGGGCGTCCAGACGTTGAGGAAGTGGCAATCCTCGCTGCCTGTGTTCGTCCCCTGAGCGCACTGCGAGCCGTAGTCCAGAGCCGAGGCAGCCTCTCCGGAACCCTTGAACAGGGTGGTATAGGTGAACCTCTGCGGCTGCTTTGCATAGCGGACGCCCAGGAAGCGGAAAGACAGACGGTCACGGTAGCTGCATGCATGTGTCAGCCAACACTCGCTCCCATCTCGCTTTCAGGGACCTACCCTGTGAGAGTCTGGCCGTTGACATCCAGGCTGATCTGCCACTGGGAGCTCGAGTTCTGGAAGCTCTGGGTCGAGTACGGCGCGGTGTTGGTGCACAGCCCCGGCAGCTGCAACTTCGAGCCCGAGTCGACCTTCTTGGGGCGGCCGGCGATATCCACGGCGTTGGACCCGGAGTCCGAATTGACCCAGAACTGGGACGAGGCATCGGCCTTGCCGTCGAACTTCAGGTAGTCCGCGAACGGCAGAGCCGGGGTGGCTCTCTTGCAGCTCCCTGGCTTCGGCTTCCAGAGCTTCTCGCCCAGCTTGGCGCACACGCTCTGGGAGACATCCTGGTACGAGCGGGCGTCGGTGAGGATCACAGCCGAATCCGCGTCAGGGCTTGCTGCTCCTGTGTTCGTAGACACGTCAGTCCAGTCCGTAGCTCGCATACACACCGGCGAACGTACCCTGGAGGTCATTGTTCGTCAGGATGGTCAGGCTGGTGTCCAGCTTCTTGAGCGACTCGGCCGCAGCCAAGCTGGCCAGCGCTGCCAGCGTCACACCGACGAGCTGCATCTCGAAAACGAATGGAGGTGGGTGTTACAGGGACGAGGACAAGACCTGAACAGAGGAGAGGGCAAAACGATAATATGGTCCAGAGGGGTCTTTAATATGGAGGTTCCATCCCCGCGGACCCGATGGACATGCAACGCTACCCCGTTCCTGAACCCCGAATACATCGCCAACCCCTCAGCATATCGAGCCGCCCTTTCCATTTTGGTTTCCGTTTATGACGTGGTTCCGAGATTGAATCCAAACCGCGTTGTAACCGGCGAAGATTACCCGCGGCTCTGGGCTCCGGATCCGACTTGCACGCCTGTCCATCGAAGTGCCCTGGGCCGTCAACAGTCTTTGCCGGTGGTGCCGGCGCGTCCAGGACTGCCAGGGCGATGAGATCAAGCTTCTTCAACCCGGGTCGAGCGCGGCATCAAGTGGGTGTGCGTAACATCGGGTGTGCAGTTAATAGGCTAAATCGGGTCACGCTCCGTCGATGGAGCGAGCGTTGGGGAACCCTTGGCAGGGGAGAGGCCAAGCCCTTGTCATGCTTCTCGAACATTTGTTTGCTTCTCCACCAAAAACACGATCATCACTTCTCCGTCCGACCGAGATTTGGAGAACGGCCAGGGCCAATTCCTGGTTCGTGGAACGTGCGGCCCACCGGCAGGGATTTGCCCCAGGAGGGTCACCTCCGCACCCGCTCCACGACGATCCTCCTCGCTGAAATCGACTTGGCGGACCTGGCGCGATCCTCGTGGGGTACCACCCGCGATCCTTCAGATCCGTACGTCCCCGAGCGGCTTGACCACATCCTCATGGAGAACCATAGAAAGCCGGGCGGCCACCGCGTCGTTAGTCTCGTCATCACCCTCGCACAGCCCCAGCTCCTTGCCTCCCGCGATGCACTTCCTCGAAGCAGTCTCGTAGACGGCACCCATGCAGGCGCCCAAGTCGGCGATCTGCTCGTCCGCCAGCAAACTCTCCCTCACCCGGAGGGCGATGGACGGCCGGCCCCGGGCGGCGTTCATGTCGATGCCGAGCACCGTCTCGACCGTCGCCCAGTGCGCGATCTCAACGAGGAGCACGCCCAGGCTGTAGATGTCGAAGCTCTTCTTGAAGCGCTCGCGCTCGTCCGGGTTGTTGGACTGGGCGAGCGGGTGTCGGTAGAGGTTGTACTCGGCATCGTCGCCGGGGCCGGGGATGTCTGTCATCTCGTCGGCCCGGGCTGGTCGGGAGAAGTCGAACCCCGACAGGTAGGGCTTCGCGTAGTCGACGTGGCCGCTGGTGGTCCGGAAGAAGATGACGTTGTGGCTGCGCAGGCCTTTGTGCAGCCAGTTCACGGCATGCAGGTAGAGAAGGCAGTTGCTGATGGCGTGTGCGAGTTTGACCCTGTCGGTCACTCGAGGCTTGCGGGAGGTCTCGAGCAGCTCGCGCAGCGACACGGGCGGCAAGGACGAGTGGAGGACGGCGTCGAGAGGTCTCTCAAATACAAGACCGAGTCGCATGTTCAGAATATCCTCGTCCTCGTCCTGGTCCTCGACGCCGTCGGCGCAGGCCCTGTCGAAGAAGCCCAGGCAGTGAGGCGTCCGGAAGGCCTCGGGCTTCGGGGAGTGGTTCAAGAGGGCCGCTAGCTTCCGGACTCGCTCGTAGATGACGTTCTTGGGCGGTGACAGATCCCCTGGGCGTTGGCGGTCGTACTCCTTCCACTCCACCCATACCTTTTTCGGTTTGGCGCCCGGGAGGCGGAGGGTAGCCTCGAATCTAGGCAAGTCAGACTCCTCGACAGCGGGGTCGATGTCGACCATGGACCGGTCGAGAACAAGATGCTTCTGCTCGTCTGGGCTGCCCAGCTCGAGACACTTGGCCGTGGACTGGTCCCACTGCGGCGTCTTCTTGGCAGACTCGGGCGACTCGATCGACTCGTTGAAGGCCTTGAACTTGGCGAGCTGGGACAGCAGCTGGAGGCTGTCGGCGTTGGCGCGCTTTTGAGCCAGAGGCATCTGTGAGGCCAAGATTGGCGAGGTGGCCTCGAGCTTGATGTTGAGGGCCATGACCAGGCGCGAGAGGTCGGTGATCTTGTGGTGCAGCTGGAGCACGCCGCGGTTGGTGTCTTGGACAGTGTGCTGGATTTCGACCTGCATCCGGGCGTCCAGGATGTTGGTCATGCTGTCGTTGAGAGTCGAGAACCTCGAGAGGAGGAGCTCAAAGGCGACCTTGTCGAACGAGACCCACCGCACCCTCTCGGCGACGTCGTGAGAGGTGGCTGCCAGGGCGTGCATGGCCTTCTTGATGAAGTCTCTCCGACGTTGCGGCAGGGGGAAGTTGGCCTCCGCGGCATCCTTCTCGGGGTTCTGGAGGGTCTGGTCGTGGTCGGGGGTGGTCTGGAGGCGCTTGTTGCGTGTCTGGTGCTCCTTGAACTCTTTAAACAGACACTCGACCTGGACCAGCAGGTCGAGCACGGTCTGGCGATGCAGCACAAAGGTGTTGGACTCGAGCACTCTCTCCTTGTTCTTGGCGTCCAGGTCGAGGAGCCCCGAGGTCTCGCTCCACGCAAACAGACGCTGCTGCTCCATGCGGAGACGCAGGTTGAGGTACTTGCAGTCGTCGGGGAAGTTGGAGGCGGTGATGAGCAGCTGGATGCCCTGGATGCAGCCCGTGTAGATCTGCAGGCCGATGGAGGCCACGCCGATGGCGAGACCAGCCGCCGACACGGGGTCCATGGCGGGCAGAAGCAGACCGTGCAGGCCTCGGTCGACTTAAAGGAGGGAGTGATCCGTAGCTTGGTTTGGTATGCACCGAGTCTGGCCCGTAACTCAAGACGCGCTGCGAACTTCGAACTGCAGACTTGGCCTTGTCCTGCAATCAGCTGTCCATTTTCCGTCGGGATGGTGGTTTTCTCGGTTCTCTCCTGTGCAACCGTCCCATATCCGATCGGCGAAAACAGGGCGGGGCCAGGAGGGACGGGAGAATGGGATTGAGGATGCATGTTGAAAGTGAAACTGGAAATGGCCGAATCGAGTACAGATCACCCAGAACCCTAACCCCGCCGGTTGCGTCGAGGAGGTGAATGAATTCCACCTCGGAGTCGTCAGGGACACCGGTGTTGGCGAATCGACGGCATCGGCATCGGCATCCTTCTGGATATTTTCCCTGGTCGAGTAGAGAGCACCTGGGACCGGGACGGCGGAAGTATTGGTCAGAATCCAAAGAATATATTGCGCTGTGAATAGTCTTCCTCGGCCATTGCGCGGGGGATCGATCTGGTCGCAAGACACAGCCCAGCCCGCGTTAGCATTGGCTGTGCCTCTCTCTCCCCATTCCCTTCTCTTCCTCCTATTTGTTGCGAGGTTCGGTGTTGAGAAGTAGTGCTCCCGGGCCTCGCACGGTCGGGCCGGAGCATGCCCGGAGCTCATCCGGAACGGGCTCGGAACGCGGGTGAGCGCACAGACTGCCTGCCCCTCCGATCGAGAGCACGCAATGTGACGGCAGCTTGATCGATTTCATCATGCTCTTCCCAGGCCAGCGTCATCTAGGCAGTTGAGCAGCCATCCGCCCACCTGATGGATAACGGCCCCCCCGCGACATGTTTGCTGTCGGGGCTTCACCAAGCCTGCAGTAGGTGCAGCAGACCGACCTAGGCACTGACGAACAGGGTCGCGCTCCGAGCCCGCCAGCGTCGCATTCTCGCCGCTTCAACATGCAAGGGCTTGCTCGGCGCCAATCAGAATCGGGGCTGGTGGGCGGCCAAGGCGTCGTCAGCTGCGCCTGTTTGCCGTTCATCACGAATTGCCATCAATGAGAAGGCAGACGGAGATAATAATACACATCGTGCTTCGGTTTGAAAACGGGCAGTTGATAGTAGTTGTGCATCGGATTGTTTTCTGCCCAAAAGCACACCTACCTAGAATATCCTGGCCTTCCCGAGCAAAACGCTGCGGGATTCCGTGCTTGGTTGCCTTCCCCACTCTGCATGACCTTCTTCTGCCTTGCTCCCATCGCAAGATCGAGCACACAGCTCAAACCATCAACGTTGATATCGATAATAGCTGTCGGTCCAGGGCACAGTGTTGCATGCGTCCAGAGAAAAACGACAGCCACCGACCTGAGTGACTTCGTGCCGCTCCATCCCATCTTCCCTCCCCCCAGCCGCCGGCCCGCGTGGAGATCTCGATTCCGCCAACCTTGATCCCACAAATTGCATCGCGTCCCGGGGTCGCACGAAACGTCAAAGAACCCGGAAAGAAGGTCAGAGACGTCCCCGCCCTCCAGATCGTCCCGCCATGTCTGGGTCTCCATGGCCGATCCCTGCGCCTCGCGGCCGTTGGGTGGGCGACGCCAGGCTGGGCGGGAGGGACGGCGCGCGGCGTGCAGTCAACAGTGCGCAGGAGAGCGAAGACTGACAAGTGCCGGCCCACAGCAGCAGAGGTTGTGCGTGTGTGCGTGCGCTGCGTGGATTGATCCATCATCAACCCGAGACCCGACCCTCATCGCTGCGTGCTCGCCAGGTCCAGACCAGCCAGACCAGCCAGGCCCGAGTCGCCAGACCAGACCCCCTTGTCGGGACGGACGCAGGAGGCCAGGAGGCCAGGTCCGAAAGGAAATCAAATCAGCATCCCGCGAACCACGACATTGGACGACGCCGGTGGCCTGCCGGGTTCCTCGTCGACCCCCGCCACCCACTCCAGACTGCCCCCGATCCGCTGTAACCTTCAAACCCCCTTCGCAATCGCCCGCCGCCCTCGCAACCTCTGCCGTCCTCCGGTATCCTCTCCCTCCCGCACCTCCACGCGCGCGCCCTCGGCCCCAACTAGCCATTCCAATAGCCCCGCGCCCGAATTGACATCGTCCGATCTGGTGGCCGGCCATGGAGTCCTACTCGGCGGGCGCCCCACAGCTGTCGGCCGCTTCCACTCACGGCTCGCCCTCGGTGTCCAGCGACAGCCCAGGAACGGCGACCTCAGTCTCCTCGGCGACTACTGATTCCCGCCTCGCCGGCCAGCAAGCTGCACCTCCCTCCGTCCCCGCAGCCTGTCTCGCCTGCGTAAGTGACATGCCCGCCGGTCGCGTTGCTTTTTGTTGATTTTCATGTCCTATTTTTATTTCGCTTGTCTTGCTTTCCGGCGGCGGCCGGCTGATCGGCGATGGACCTCGCTGACGGCAAAAATTGCAGCGAGGCAAGCATCTCAAGTGCGATGGGAGCACCCCGTGCTCGCGCTGTACCGCCTCCAACACCGAGTGCCTGTATGTGCCCTCTCGCCGGGGCTACAAGGGTCCCAAGAGGAACACGGCCCACAATCCGAACAAACGCCATGCATCCTCGTCCCCCCCGTATATGGGGCCGAACGACAGCTGTCCCATGCTGCTGGGACACGGGGGCGTGCCTCTCGCTGCACCCTCGCTCGGGGGCTTCAACCCGGCCATCGTGCTCCCGGACCAGTCGCCCGTCTCTTATACGGCCCCTTCCCCCCTGACCAACGTCCCGCTCTACCGCAACCCCTTCGCCCCAGTCATGGAGTCTACCGCGCTGGCCCTCACCACCACCCCCGCCGCGCCGGCCCCGCCCGCGGTCCAGCCTCCGGCGCCCACCCTGGCCGAGCGGTGCTTCGATGCCTTCTACCACTTCTTCCACGCCGGCCACCCCTTCGTGCTGCCCAAGGAGTACTTCATCCGCATGCTCAAGGATGGCACGACGCCGAACCTCAACGTCGTCATGGCCGCCATGCGCTACGTCGGCTCCCTCTACGTCGACTCCGGCCCCGCCCGCGCCACCTATCTCGACGAGGCCATCCGCCTGTGCTACCAGCCCGGCACCGCCAAGGACGGCTTCCTGATCCAGGCCCTGCTGCTCATCATCGTCGGCCTGGACGGGCAGTGCAACCAGGGCAAGGCCCGGGAGCTGCTTGCCGACTGCGAGCGGTTCGCCATCGAGATCGACCTCAACAAGCGCGAGTTTGCCGTCCTGCACGGCCGCGGGAACCCGGTGCTGGAGGAGAGCTGGCGGCGGACCTGGTGGGATCTCTACGTCTGTGACGGCATGATTGCCGGCGTCCACCGCGTGACCAAGTTTCTGCTGTTTGACATCCAGGCGGACGTCGGCCTGCCGTGCGAGGAGCAGCAGTACCTCACAGGAGTGAGCATCTTACCCTCACCACACCATTGACCGTCCCCTGCTAACCCCGCCTCAGCGCATCCCCCAAACTCTCTACATGGAGGACTTTGACGACCAGACCTTCTCGGACGAGGACCGCGAGTTCTCGTCCTTCACCTACCGCATCGCCGCGGCCCGCAACCTCGGCCGCATGATGCGCATGCCCCCGGTCATGTTCCCCGACGACCAGGTCATCGACCGCGTGCAGTCGCTGCTCACCAACTGGCGCATCCACCTGCCCGACACCAAGCGCGACGACCTCAGCAAAAACTGCCAGCTCGACGAGATGATGTTCCAAGCCCACTTCATCACCCACGCGTACGTCCCACCCCCAAAAACCACCAAACCAACCCTCAATACCAAACTAACCCCCTCGCCAGCTGCACAATAATGCTCCACCAACCCCTCTCCCAACTCGACACCTCCCCCGTCCAAGCCGTCAACTCCTGCGCCCCGCACCGCCCCGTCCCCTCCGGCGACGTCTTCAACACCCACACCCGCCACACCCTCACCGCAGCCAGCGAAATCTCCAAGATGATCACCCAAGCCGTGCCCATCACCCACCACACCCACTTCTTCACCTGCGTCATCACCCTCTCCTCCATCGTGCACCTCTCCAAGTGGGCGCTGTATTTCGTCGACGACGAGGAGCACCTGCGGCAGCAGATCCGGTTGAATATTGGTGCGCTGAACAAGTTGAGCAAGGTGTGGAAGGCGGCGGATACCGCGTGGGGGCAGGTTAGGGGGGTCGCGCAGGAGATTTACCGCGAGAAGAAGGCGCAGCAGATTAGTCCCGCGTTTTGGGTTGGGTTTACGCAGGAGCAGATGATGAGTAGTATACGCGCCGACGAGGGGATTATGAGTGAGTTTGTTGGGGGGGTGGGGGTGGGGGTTGTGATGGGGGGGCAGGTTACTAGTAGCCAGGGGTAGCTGCTATGCCGGAGGAGGGTGTGTGTTTTGGTGTTGTGATGGGTGAGAGGGTGGGAGTACGGTTGGTGTGGAGGCAGGGCGGGAAAGGATGGAAGAGTCCTTTTTTTCTGGGTTTGGTTTCTGTTGGTTTTTGAGGGGAGGCGGGATACCAAAACGACGGTCGTCTGTCTGTGTGTTCTGGAGTTGTTGGCTAATACCTCTGTTTGGGAAACTTGGGTTGGCTGGTTTTTTGGATTTATCTTCTTTGGATTTATCTTTGATATATTCACAGTGTTGCTGCACCCACGCAGGAATGCGAGGAAAGGTCGTCGGCTTGAGCGGCGGTGTGGGTTCCCGAGTGCCGTCCGAGTGCCGGGCGTGTCCCCGGTGTCTTGGTAGGCCCGAATCTACTCGGAGCCTGGTGGACGCCGGGGATCAAGAGAAGCTAACGATGCCCGATCCCATTGGCCGGAAGCATGATTCACTCATGTCTGGGCTGTCCAGTCCTTCCAGGAATACATTGCTGGGGCGGCGGAGCGTGGAACAGTCGCCGATGAGAGACGGCGATGAGACGGCTATATATGTCGGAGCAGGCGGGGTTGCCGAGTGCGACATGCAGGTGTGTATGATGGGCGCATGGGAGGGGAGCACCCCGTGCCGTGCCCGGCCATGCCATGCGACGCCTTGTCTCACCTCGGGTTGTCGATCCCGAACTGTGCACATTTGTCGAGGAGGAAGGGTGTCCTGGGGGCCTGAGGAGGCTGAGTTTACCCCGAGACGGGTCCCCTTCCACGTCAGCGGCCAACTTCGCCCGCCAGCTCAATACCGGTAGTCGGCGACTCAAGGGGAGCGGGTAACCTCTATCTCACAATCAGCGGGCTCAGCTCCGAAAAAGTCTGGACCATTGTAACCACAGTCTGCTAGTTGGCTCGTCCTGCATGCAGGGTTCCTCTCGGGGCCCGCCCGCGATTGGCCGCCGAACGCCAGCGGCTCGGCTGACTACCCGTGGATGGTTACCACGTTGCTTGGCCGGGGCCGCGGCCGGCTTCCCATCTTGCGGGTTGGTTGTTGTCAAAGGATTGCCCGCTCGGTGGCGGGCTGAGTTTGAGTGCCCGCTAAGAATCAGCACTACGTGGTAGTCGGGATCTGGGGTGGATCTCGTCGGTGGCACGCCGCCCTGTCTCATGTTTGCCTGCGAGTGTGAGAAACCAGAGTTGATTTGCCCAAGGAGTCCCCGGGATCCGAGTATTGTTTCCTGGTTGCCGTGATCCATGGAGACTGGTTTCCCCGAGCTGGCCCCAGCTACCTGGAAATCCCATCTCAGACCGCCCAGGGCTTCATGAGGACGGCACGGGTTGGTCCCCGACGTCAGGGCCTCGGCGAAAACTCCGCGGAGGGGGGGAACCATAGTCGTACTTAATGTGGTTCATGCACCTCATCCCGTTATCTATGCCGGAACCGTCGTTGCTCTCAGTCCAGTCCGTGAACAACCCCCTCTCTCCCCGCCGTCCTCAGACAACTTTGTGACAACTCGTCCTCTCCCCAAACCTCCCACAATGGCGGCCACAAGCGTGTCGTCCGCGGCCTCATACCCGGGGCCAGCAACCAAAGACGCACCCGCCGTCGACCTCGAACACGGCACCTTCACCGACGCCCCCCTCCTCAACACCACAGTCCAAACCCTCGCCTGGAAGGGCGTCACAGTAACAGTCAAAGACCGCGAAACCAAGCTCCCCAAAACCATCGTCGACAATGTCTC
>FTCG01000288.1_pt1 | contig 11781 bp, 11 predicted proteins | sample 1639641 | NCBI WGS metagenome assembly FTCG01 (sample SAMEA3914864, study PRJEB12502) | metagenome | biome: forest; material: soil | place: USA | collected 2012-03-12 | depth 0.3 m
GGGCCGACGGCGGTTTTTTGAGGGGGGGGGGGGGTTTGATGGGGTTTTATGAGGTCAAAATGTGATGGGGGGATGGAGGGAGGTTTCCTTGCGTTGCGTGCCCTTCGCTTCTTGTTGGCTTACCTTGTTGTTTTGGGGTTTTCGTGATGAGTGGCTGGCTGACTCTGAGTCTATCGTTCTTTGGGGATGTGGGAAGTGTAACTGTCTGGGCTGTGTGTACATTCGCTTGAACATGACCGATTGCGCTACTATCGTTGACATGAGTGTACTGTGGAGGTTTGGGAGTGTGAGATGTCGTGTGCGATCCTGAGGTGTCACTGTCGTGAGCTTTGGGCATCGAGCATCCAGGAAATGAAGAATCGGGGTTGTCCCTGGATGCTACCGACCGAATTGGGAGGTCGGTAAGACATGCGACCGTCGTGCGCCCGAGGAAGGTGATACTTGTGGCTCCGTGAACACAAGATCGATATTGGTGTCTCGGCCGTGGCTGAATGAGGGAGGTTGTCGTGTCATCGAGGGTTCGGGTCCAGAAGGTGTTGCAGGGAGGTTCAGCTGCGGGGCTTGATCGCTGCCTGCTGAGGCGGGGCCAAATCTCCTCTCGAGCCTGATGCAGGTTTCATTCCTCGGCGTGCCTGCCCGCATCTTTGCTCCCACCCAAGAGCAGCCAAACCGGCCTATTTCAACAGCGGGCCTGGCTCGATGCATTCTTGATTCCTCACCCTCTTTCGAGCCTCTGAACCTCGCCTCGCCGCATCTGTCTGGCGATGCCCTCGCACCTCTCTTTCCACGTGAAGAACAGAGGATTACTCTCCCTGACATCAATTATTGACTCTATTGCCACCCGCCGGCCGAAAATGACCCCGCCGTGATCCATCCCGCGCGTGAGATGCGTGAGATGCGTGACAGCGTGAGATGCCATCGCCCTGCAACCCCGCCTCGATCCGGGGAACGCCATCTGGGACGCCATCTGGGGAACGCGGAGCTGGGCCCCGTCCCGCTCGGCCAGGGCTTGTCGGCCAGTCCCCGCCCGCCTCCATGCCTCCACATCTCCACGTCTCCACCATTCCCTTCCTCGGCTATCCCCCCCCGCGCAACAGCTGCATCAGCTCCTGCAGCTCCCGCAGCTCCCGCAGCTCCGTGGCTCGACGAGCGGACCATGGCAGCGCGTGAAAGACCACTTGTGGGCCGGCCGTCACACCACATGCCGAACCGTCGGCTGGTCGTGCGACCGTCCTTGGTGCCGCTGGTGGTCCACGATCGTATTATATCTACTTATTAGTCCACCACCACCCACACCTCGCGTCCTGTGTGAGTGGGCTGACTCTTCGCCCAACGGCAGTACCTGTCTCATCAGCCGCTTGCCCGTCTGGGACCGTTGTTCACTTGTTTGACAACACTTTTACACACACTTGCCAGGCTACCCCTCTTTGCACTCGTGTGTGTCGTGTTCCTGAATCACACCCTGCACCACGCTCACTCCACCTTCTCTCCTTAAGTACGGCCTACACAGTAGTTATTCCGTACTGGGGGCATTTGATCTCCCGACTCCCACCCAGACCCTCCTTCAACCTCACCACCAGACCTCCAAGCAAGCGACACGACCAAACCAACCCAAACAAACCTCACCTCTCTTACACCTCCAACCAAACCAAAACTCAAAATGACCGGCACCAGCACCGGCACCCGCCCCCTCTCAACCTCCGCCCGCGTCCACCCCCCCTACCTCCCCTACCTGGCGCACAACGCCTCCCGCACCAAAACCGCCTCCCTCAAATGGTATTCCCCCCTCCCACCTCTCCTTCATTTTCACCCCCATATAAACATGTAAACAAGTAAACTAACCCCCTGACGTAAAGGATCCCCCCCCTAGCAGCAGCCGCCGCCCTCTCAGCAGGCTACGCCCTGACAAGCTACCGCGACGGGGGGTCCGGCAGCAGCTCCCACACACAGCAGCAGCAGTACCAGCAACGGCAGAAGGAAGAGGAAGAGAGGAGACGGCAGAGGGACATGAGTGCTGTCATGGCGGACGCGTATGGTGAGAGGGGGAGCCTGGAGGAGTTGGAGGCTGCTGTAAGGGCTTATGAGGCTGCGCGGCGATGATCTGTTTTTGAGTTCGTTGCTTTGGTGGTGCTGTGCTGCGCTATGGATACAGGGGAGGGGTGGTTTTGTCTTTTTTGTCTTGCCTTTTGTTTCTCTCCCCTTCTTCATTGTTTTTTCCCTCTCTACCTTTGGTTTACTTCACTGGCATACCTTGGCGTCGGTCGGCGTCGGCATTTGTTTTGGCATGACATCAGAAGATATCCCGGCGTTTCTTTTTTTGTTTCGGGAGGGTTCGGTTCGGCATTGCTCGCGGGTAGTGTGTCGGGGCGGCGCGGAGGCCGGGGTGGTTCCGGCATGGGAAATGTCGGGTGCGGAACTTGCGGACGGCAATTCTTTGGCCGTGGGTGCTGCTGTGTGTTTTCGTGTGTGGAGCATCGTTGGGGGGTTGGGTTTCTGTTGGGTTTTTGGACAGAAAAATACAGCTGGTTTCTGGCTTAGGCATTTGGAATGAGTGTGGTTTGTCTTGCTGTCTTGTTGGTGATGGATTGATGTGAGGGTGAGTGGTGATAAATGGACACGAGGTGAGCAGATGATTCAAGCTGCATGGGCCAAGGAGCCATCCTTCGGGTACCCAGTGGCAAAGCCAACACTGTGAACCAACAAACAATAAATGACTATCTCTTGAGAGATTTCCTCTTGGAACTCCTCCCCTTGGCAATCTCCTCCTTCTCGTCCTCCCACTCGCCACGCTCATCCATCCGCGCATTGACCTGCTCCTCGGCATCGCCCTCAAGCCCCTCGCTGTCAAACCCGTCGTCGTTGTCATACAGATCACTGTCGTACTCGTACTCGTCGACGTCCATCTCGTCGTCGTCCTGGTCGCCGCCGCCAGCCTTCTTGCCGCCGGCCTTGGCCAGGCGCTTCTTCTCGACGTTCTCCTTCTGCAGCTTCTTGCGCGCCTCCTTCTCCCGCTTGCGCTGCTCCCACCGCTTCTCCATCTCCCGGATCTCCTCCTTGGACTTGTGCACGTACTCATGCCACATGACCTTGCCCGTGCAGACGCCCTCCTCGACCTTGGTCATGCGCAGGCGCATCCGCGGGCCCAGCTCGACCAGCTTGACGGCGCGCCGCTCGACGTTGTCGTTGGCGCCCGCCTCGTCATCGTCGCTGTCCTGTTCCGCCGCCCGGGCCTTGCCGCTCTGGACCTTCTTCGCGGCCGTCTCCAAGACCTCGATCTCGGCGTCGCTCTCTGGCTCGCTTCCGCTGGTGCCGTCCGTCATGTAGCCCTCGCCGTCCTCGCCGCCGATCATAAACTCCGAGATGTCCTTCAGCTTGCCGAGGTTGGGGAGCCCGCCCTTCTTGCCCTTTTTGGACTTGAGCATCTTCTCGGCAGCATTCAGGCGGCGTAGCGGCCTCGACAGGCCGACAGCTTTTGTGGTGATGGCGTAGTGCCGGAAGTTGACGATGAATGTGCCGTCGTCCGACTGTTCGCGGTTCAGGAGCAGGATTCTCCGGATCGACTTGAGCGGCGTTGTCTGCGGGTTGATCGGGGGGAAGAGGGATTGGAAGGCGGTCGTGGTGAGGGACTCGAGGTGGCGGGGCACTTTGGAGTTCGCATCGGCCGAGGGGTTGCTGAAGTTGTTCATGACGAGCTGCGGCTGCTGTTAGACATGCGACGGCGGATGTGATGGTGAAAGCCTACCAATGGAGGCGTGATGTACTCCTTTCCTCCGCCCTTGGGGTGGCGCTGCGCCCTCCGTATGTCCTTGGTCAGGGAGTACTTCTCGACGCGAAAGTGGAATGTCGGGCCGCGCGGCGTGACGGCCAGGCGCATGTTGGTGTTGCCGGACTCGGACCGCGAGAACAGGAGCAGATGGGTGACGCCGAGCGGGCCGCACATGGTCACGTAGTCGCGTAACCTGTTGGCCTTGCGCTCCCGAAGGCGTGATGCCGTCCCCGGCTCCATGACCCGTCGCACATCGGTGGCCAGCTGGCTGACGCTGGTGCCCACCTCGCCGGCGCCGATGCGGATGACCATGCTCTTGGGGTCACGCGCGTTGATATGGCCATTGATGGCGGCGGCCGAGGGGGGATTGTTTGCGCCCGCATGGGTTCTCTTTTTTGAGCGGCGTTTGGCCATGGTGCTGTGTGATGGGGTGGTGGTGTGGTGGTGGTGGTGGTGTTCTGGATGGGTTTGGATGAAGCTCGGAAGCCAATTGAAGGCCTTGGGCCGTTGAGGTCCAAGAGAGAATGCAGCGTCGAAAAATTTCAGTGGGGCACCCGCTTATCGGGCATGTTCCACCGCGATAAGCCCTGGAATTTTGGGGGAAAGCTGCTTCGGCGCTCAAGGTTCACCAAAAACACTTTACACTGCACATTTCAGATCACCAGAACCAGACACCATGCTGTCCAAACGCAGGAAAACTTCCCACGATGGGGCAGCTGTCAAGGCGCCCTCGACAAAAATCACAAAAGGCACAAAAGCCAAGTCAAAAGCTCAACCCGCACCGGCACCCAAGGAGCCGCCAGCACCTGCCCCAGTTTCCGACGACGAGGATGAGAACGACGACGAGAACAAGGACGAGGACGAGTCTTCTACGATTGACAATGGCTCAGGAGAAGGAAAGGAAGAAAACGGGGAGTCTGCCCCAAAGTCGTTCCAGGACTTGGTATGCGACACAATACCCTTAGCTTCTCCCATCATGGTGACTGACAGCCCAGGGCATCGTTGATTCCCTTTGCGACGCCTGCGACCAGCTCGGATACAAGCGGCCGACGCCCATTCAAGAGCAGGCAATCCCTCTCGCTTTGCAAGAGCGCGACATAATCGGCATTGCCGAGACCGGTAGCGGTAAAACAGCCGCCTTTGCCCTCCCGATCCTCCAGGCCCTGCTCGACAAGCCCCAGCCGCTGTTCGCCCTCGTGCTGGCCCCGACCAGAGAACTTGCCGCGCAGATCGCCCAGTCGTTCGAGGCCCTCGGGTCCCTGATTTCCCTCCGGTGCGCTCTGATTCTGGGCGGTCTCGACATGGTGCAGCAAGCCATCGCACTTGGCAAGAAGCCGCATGTGATCGTTGCGACGCCCGGCCGGCTGTTGGACCACTTGGAGAAGACAAAGGGATTCAGCTTGTAGGCGTCGACCGTGGGTTTTACCGTGACAAGATACTGACCATGCGCTCATAGACGCAACCTTCGATATCTGGTCATGGACGAGGCCGATCGGTATGTGTCAGGCTCCGCATACAAACACCCATGCTAACTGCCCTAGTCTCCTCGACATGGACTTCGGCCCGATCCTCGAAAAGATCCTCAAGTTCCTCCCCCGCGAGCGCCGGACCTTCCTCTTCTCGGCCACCATGTCCAGCAAGATCGAGAGCCTGCAGCGCGCCAGTCTGCGCGACCCGCTCAAGGTCAGCGTCTCGTCGTCCAAGTACCAGACCGTGTCGGGCCTGGTGCAGAACTACCTCTTCGCCCCGCACGTCCACAAGGACACCAACCTGGTCTACCTGTGCAACGAGTTCGCCGGCCAGACCATCATCATCTTCACGCGCACCGTCATCGAGACGCAGCGCATCGCCATCCTGCTGCGCACCCTCGGCATGGGCGCCGTCCCGCTGCACGGCGGCCTCTCGCAGTCGGCGCGCCTCGGCGCGCTCAACAAGTTCCGCGCCGGCTCCCGCAACATCCTCGTCGCCACCGACGTCGCGGCGCGCGGCCTCGACATCCCCAACGTCGACTGCGTCATCAACCTCGACCTGCCGCAGGACTCCAAGACGTACGTCCACCGCGTCGGCCGCACCGCCCGCGCCGGCAAGTCGGGCCACGCCATCAGCCTCGTGACGCAGTAGTGAGTCTTGTCTCCTTTCTTTCCCGTTCTCTCATAGCCGCGCTAACGCCTGCAAACAGCGACCTCGAGATCTGGCTGCGCATTGAGGCCGCGCTGGGCACCAAGCTCGCCGAGTACCCGCTCGAGAAGGACGAGGTCATGGTGTTCAAGCCGCGCGTCGAGGAGGCGCAGCGGCACGCCAAGAACGAGATCAAGGCACTGATGGAGGACCGCGGAAAGAAGGGCTCGGTGCTCAAGGGCGGCAAGGGGCGCAAGAGGGCTGCGCCCGGGTCGGGGCGGGATCATATGGATGCTGAGGAGGGTTAGGGGCTGAGTGGTGGCTGAGTGGTGGGGGTGGACGAAGATATAAAGTTTTTGGTTGGGCTTTTGTCTTTGTGTCAAGGTTATGGAGTTATATATCAGGTGGTGATAGTGTTTGATCGGGTTTGCCATTGCATCACCCGAAACCCAAAGACGGACAAACCGAGTCGTATGTGAGTCTTTGTCGCTCTGGCGGCCCGCCCCTTAGCAGGATCGAACCGGGCCTCTGAGGGACACACTTCAGGGGGGATAGGGTTCAAGTGCTTGAACCCAATGCGTTATTCTTACCCTTCCTGGATCTCAGTGAAGATAACATTGGTTCCCACACCACACCAACACCGTCGGCCAGGCGTCCGCCGACCATCAACAACCAATGACGTCGTCCACCCACCGGGGCAGCTCCTCCCGGGTAGCCAAGCAGACCACTTTATCCTGCGCCGTCTGATTCGCTGTTGCCCCCGTCAGCGCCCCATCCCCAGCGGCTTAGCGTTCCCCGATCCGCGGGGCTTGCTCCTGGAGCTTTGATTTACCCGCAACGCCGTCGCTGCCCCGCCGTGTTTGATGAGCCCCATTGCGTGGAGGGGACGATGGAGGGGCAGAGGGGCAGAGGGGCACGACAGGTCGTGTCTGCGAGAGCTTGCTTGGGGTAGGGAGGGACTGATTGTATTAGTAAGGATCTGGCGCCGGCACATTGAGAGGGGAAGGTAGAAAATCTCTCTGTTTCCATCTCTTCTCCTTTTATCACTCGTCACAGACAGAAGCCAGCAGCAGCACAGCAAGTCATCCGCAGAACCACAGCCATGGCGTCGTCAACTCCGTACACCGTGAGGTGGGGTATCATGGCCACGGGCTGGATCGCCGAGGGTGAGCAACCTTTGTCTTACCCCCTCCCGCGCAACTCACGCTGACTCCTTTTCTGCAGTCTTCACCAAGGACCTCCTCGCCAACCCGGCCCACCGCAATGTCTCGGACGTGCGCCACGAGGTCGTCGCGGCCGCCTCGTCGAGCTCCAAGGACCGCGCGGCCGAGTTCCTCGCCAAGGTCAAGGCGCCCGGCTCGGCCAAGGCGTACGGGTCGTACCACGAGCTGGTGGCCGACGCCGACATCGACATTGTCTACGTGGCGACGCCGCACAGCCACCACTTCCAGAACGCCATGCTCGCGCTCGAGGCGGGCAAGAACGTGCTGTGCGAGAAGGCGCTGACGGTCAACGCGTCGCAGGCGCGCAAGCTGGTTGAGACGGCGCGCGCCAAGGGCGTCTTCTTCATGGAGGCCGTGTGGACGCGCTACTTCCCGCTCAGCATCCAGGTGAGGGATCTGATCACCTCGGGCGCCATTGGCAATGTCTACCGCACCATTGGTGAGTCCCCCTTTTCTGTCCTGCTGTTGCCTGCACAACGCTAACCCCTCCAACAGCCGACCTCTCCGTCGGCCGCGACGCCCCCAACGGCAAGGTCGACTTCCCCGACGAGCACCGCATGGTCAACCCCGACCTGGCGGGCGGCGCGCTACTCGACCTCGGCATCTACGCGCTCACCTGGGTGTTCCAGACGCTCTACCACGTGCAGCCCGAGGCCGACAAGGAGGCCCCGCAGGTCGTGGCGGCCATCAACAAGTACCTGACGGGCGCGGACGAGACGACCAGCATGATCCTCCAGTTCCCGCAGCACAAGTCGCACGGCATCGCGCTGACGTCGTTCCGCGTGTCGAGCGACGTCGACGGCAAGGGCAGCGCGGGCGCGGCGATCCGCGTGCAGGGCTCCGAGGGCGAGATCCAGGTGCTCGGCCCGGCGTACTGCCCGCTGGCGTACCGGGTGGTCAAGAAGGACGGGACGGTCCAGGAGGTCGACTGCCCGATTCCCAAGGACCCGGAGAGCGGGTGGGGGCAGGGCATGTTCTGGGAGGCGGACGAGTGCGCGCGCTGCTTGCGGGACGGGGCCAAGGAGAGCAGGACGCTGCCGTGGAGCGAGAGCTTGGTGATTATGGAGGTTATGGAGGAGACGCTTAGGCAGGGCGGGGTGGTGTATCCTGAGGTGATCACTACGGATGTGTTTGACGCGCAGAGCCCGCTTAACACGGGGAAGCGGTGAGGTGTGCTGCGGTGGGGGATTGGGCTTCGGCATGTTGGTTAGGTAGTACTAGCCGATGCTAGGTAGTAATGCTGAATCGAGAGTCGCCGACTTTGCCCTGTGCTGTGAGCACGCCATCATCATCTTGCCGGCCGGCAGGGCTGAGACGGTCTCCCGTTGGGCTCCGTTCGGGTCGTTCGGGCGCGGTCCAGCCAACCGGAGGTTTGTGCCGCCGTCCAACCAAAGCTGCCAGACTGTGTCTTGCTGCGTCTCTGGGTGCCGCTCTTGGTGCACCCCCCGCCGTGGGCGATGTCAGGCCCAGATCTCCGGGTCTCTGTTCCTGGAGAGGTATCATTGGTAAAATACGCACTGTGATTACCGACTGGTTCGCATTGCTGCATCATCATGTCGCGGGCGATTCCGGAGATGCAGGTCCGAGACGTGGCAGAGGTTGGGCGTGGGCATTGTTGGCGGTGGCTGCGCGGTGCATGATGCATGCGGAGAGGGATTGGGGGTCGGGAAATTATGAGAAGAAAATGAGATAAAATAAAAATAAAAATAAAAATAACAAGAATAGTTCCTCAAGTCTTGTCGCACTTGACATTTCGGGGCGGCCTGTCTTGGTGGTCGTTGTTGGGGGAAGGTGTGGAGCCCCACTTCCCCCACGCTGCGAAAGACTCGAAAATCATCACGGGCAGCAGCAACTCAAACACAGGCAGGCAGCAGCACAACACCTCAAAGTAGAGCACCTACCGGAGACAATCTGCTGAGCATTTTCGAGTCTCGGCCCAAAAAGCACAAACACCATTCATCCTCGACTCCCAACCACAAGGCCACCCCAACTCGGCACGAACCCGTCATCGACCAACGGCATCATAAATCACAACGTCGACGTGAAACCAGGGCGGTGGGTTAAATTAATTATTTTATTCTGTACCCGGCTAGAGCACGCCTCAGCCCTGTGTGGTCATGTGCCCCCAGTGCCCAAACATGCACTTCTCGTTGGGTCATCCCGTCTCGCATCCTGTCTCCCGTCTCCCGAACCATCCTCTACCCCTCCAGTTGGCAGCATCCAGCATCCTGCAGTGCCTGCAATGCCTGCAGTGCTGCGCCGGTTGCCGAAAGACCGGTCTGGGGACGGCCCTTGTCTCTGCGGCTTTGGGATTCCCACACGCACACCCACTCGCCCACGACGAGAAGCAGAGAAACAGGAGTTGGACGCTTGCTCCCTTCCAATTTCCCCGCGAGTCGTGGCAGCCCCTCCGCCCTCCCTCACTCCGCCTTTTCATGCGCTAACTCGGGAACAGGCGGTCAAGGGAAAAACACCCGACAACCTCTCCGTTTCACCCACCACCTTGGCCTGCCTGCCGCCTCTGCTTCCGGGGACGCGGGATTATCTGCCCGCCGCGCTGTGCGCTGTGCCCAGTTGTTGTTGGGCCCCAGCGAGCCAGCACCTCGTCTGTGATCGACAACCCCGGCCCCTGAAGGCCTGAACCCATGGTTGCACCGTCTGCCACCCCGTCAGCCCTGCCATCATCGTCAGCGGCTGATGCGGTTGCCAAACTGACGGCCGCGGCCGCCGCTGCCGAGAGGGAGCCAGAGTCTGAAGGCGACGCTGACGTCGACGCCGAAGCCTACGAGCGCACCCACGTTCACGGTGTATACGAGGCCATCGCTCCGCACTTCTCGGCCACTCGCTACAAGCCCTGGCCCGCCGTGGCGTCGTTCCTGCAGTCCCAGGCACCCGGCGCCGTTGGGCTCGATGTCGGCTGCGGCAATGGCAAGTATCTGGGCGTGAACCCAGAAACCTTCATGGTCGGCTCCGATCGCAGCCACTCGCTCGTCGCCCTGGCCAGGGCTCGCTGCAGGCAGCTCCAAGATCAGCATGGTGACGCGGCAGCAGGAACGGGAGGGGAACTTGGTGGCGCAGGCGCCCTCACCGACGTCCTCGTGGCCGACGGCTTGTCGCTGCCCTTCCGCGAGCGCGCTGCAGATTTTGCCATCTGCGTGGCCGTCGTCCACCACATGTCGACGCGGGCAAGGCGGCAGGACGCGATCCGGCAGCTCCTGCGATGTGTCAAGCTGGGAGAGGCTAGACATGCCGGCGGCCAGGTTTTGGTCTACGTGTGGGCCCTCGAGCAAGGGACCAGTCGGCGCGGATGGGACGAGACGGGAGAGCAGGACTTGCTGGTGCCTTGGGTTCTGAAATCGCAGCAGAAGAAGCAGAAAGTGCCAAAGAGAACCGGCCAAGGCACCAGCAATTCTGGCGCCCCAGACAAAGGCGGTGACAGACCGCTCTCACCAACCACTGCCCCTCCAGAGCCAGGGGCCGCCCCGAGCCACACCGACCCCGTCTTCAAACGCTACTATCACCTCTACCGCAACGGCGAGCTGGAGGAGGACGTGCTGGCCGCGGGCGGCGCCGTCGTCTCCAGCGGCTACGAGCGAGACAACTGGTGGGTTGTCGCCGCCAATGGGCCGGCTCACGAAGCAGCCGAGATTTGAGCGATGCTCCTTGCCAGGGCCAAGATTGTTTTCAACTGGTGGAAGACCTCACCCCTTGGCCGATGTACCGCCGTCTCGCCAGTGCGAACGTTTCTTGGTGGTTTGCCACGGCCTGTCGAGCTGATTCTGCTTCTCCTGCCGCGTCTCATCCACCAGCCGCTCCATGTCCATTGGCATCCGCCCCATGCGCTCGGCAACCTCGTCACTGTACATCCCATTTTCTACACGAGTCTGGTCTCGTATCCCAAACCCAATAGAATGAAGCAAAATGATATTCCTGCCACTTCGGGCCGTTCCTCCCTCAGCCGCCGGCGCCGAAAAAACTCACTAGTTCCCGATAGACGCGGGAAGTAAACGCCGCTGGCGCCGCTGGCGCCCCCTTTTTCCACTTCCGGCCCATGCGTAAAAGTTCCTCTACGTTAGACGCTTGCTTTTGTGATATGGAATTCGAGCCAACGCCACCGCCGTGTAACACGAGACCTTGACGACCTGAACGCAATTTTGCCCGCCGTCCACCCGATCCTTTTGCCCCCTGACATGTCAAGTGAAAGTGAGAAAAAAGGGAAAGAAAACACAAACATTCCCCCGCGGCCCGCCACCGCAGTATGTAAGGAGTAGTTGTAAGTAATAACGACACAGTAAGTAAGTAACCAGAAGCGAAAGTTGTCTTCCTGCCCGAAGTCCATCCATCCATCCACCTAACCAAAATCCCTCCGTTCCATGCCCATCGCTAGTGAGTAAAAGTCATGTAGAGAGTAAATGCACATGCCAGTTCCCTCTCCCTTACAGACAAACAAACAAACAAACCCGACAGCAAGCACACCGCCCCAACGTTCAGACTGACCTCTGTAAAACTGTAAAAACCCCCACCACCAGCACCACCACCGCGAGGTAAACAAAACCAAAACAAAAAAAGACACAGAAAAAAACGGAAAAAAAAGAAAGAAAAGATCCCCCCCCCTCCCTCCCGCCCCTCCTTCCCCCACCAACAACCCCAACCCCACCACCACCTCCCCCAAAC
>FTCG01000116.1_pt1 | contig 11736 bp, 9 predicted proteins | sample 1639641 | NCBI WGS metagenome assembly FTCG01 (sample SAMEA3914864, study PRJEB12502) | metagenome | biome: forest; material: soil | place: USA | collected 2012-03-12 | depth 0.3 m
GGGTGGGGTCTGAGGATGGGGATGGGGAGGCGGTGGGTGGCCGGGTCCAGGTCCAGGAGGGGGAGAGGATTGGGGTTGTGGAGGAGTGGAGGGCGCGGCAGACTAGGCTGGCTGCGCGGGCGGCTTCGATTTTGATGGGGTCTTCGTCGGCTGAGGCGGCGGTGCTGGTGAGGAGGGCGAGGTTGCTTTTGGGGATGTGGGTGGAGGCGGTGTCTGGGAGGGGCGTGCAGATGAGGCGGACGTTGGCCGGGCAGTTGGCCAGGAGGAGACGGGCGAGGGAGACGGAGGCGAATAGGAGCTGGGGCTGCGTGCGGGTTGAGGTCCATAGGCGCGGGAGGAGGGGGTTAGTTGGGTCGAGGAGGACCGCGCCTAGGAGGGGTTTGTTGGGCTGGGCGATGGCGAGGTTCTTGACGAAGCTGAGTGCTGCGTGGGTGAGTTGAAGGGGCATGGCGGGTATTTTGGGGGTAGCATATTGAGAGGGTGTTGGCAGGACTGCGCGGGACAGAATCTTGACCAAGGAGTCCTGAACGTCCGGTAGCAGGGCAGTGCTCGACTCGTCGGAACGGCTGAGGTTGCCCAGAGCCAGACATGCTGCTGTCTGGAGGTGGGAGAAGGCTGGTGGCAGTCCCAGCCAGTCGATCAGGGTCTGGATGGGTTTGCTGCCAAGAGGGCAGGTGGCTGGAAACTCCGGGAGAGACGATATATCGGCGAAGACGGCAAGGAAGCCGTCGCCGACCTGCTTGAGCTGCTTGGCGGTGTCGGGATCGAGTTCTTGAACGTCGAAACGGGAGTACAGCTGGTGGAAGGCGTGCTGCAGCAGCCCGATGCGGCCGCTCTGCAAAACCACGGGCTGCAGGTCCTGGAAGGTCAGGTAGGCCAACGCTGGTGCGCAGATCTCCATGAACGAGTCCAAGTCGGCGTCATACCGTTCGCTGGTCGCGAGCTCAAGAAGTAGTGCCGGCGTGTTTGGGTCGGCCAGCTTAGGCTCAGGGTCTGGTTCCTCTTGTTAGCCATGGCATTCGTGAGTGGCCGGCTGTTCATCCATGCCTTGGTTGCAAAGCATCTCCAGGATCGTCATGATGTGGCTGAGAGCGGACTGGCAAGAGGATAGTCGGTCCCCTGACACAAGCTCAACGAGCACCTTGCTCAGTCCGGCGTTGGAAGCCTGTAGCTGGGCGGGTTCTGCGACGTTGTCAGCCTTGTAGCCGAAGAAAAGAAACTTCAATCTTACGACAGTCAACGCAAAGATTCAGCGTTGCGGCAATAGCAAAAGGGAGAAGATCGTCCTCCTCTGGGTCTTTCAACATGACCATGATGAATTTCTCGAGGGCTCCAGCCGCGACTACTCGAGTCCGGTTCTCGTCTGTTTTTCGTCAGTAACAGAGCCCGGCACCTTATGCGAGATATGCCCGCACCGCAGTCTGCGCAAGCATTGCCGATGAGACGAAGAGCCTGCTTATGAAGGGCGTGTCCAGGGCTCTTGGGCACAGCGGACAAGACGTACTCCAGGAGCCCAGAATCCCCAATGGGCAGTCTCCAGGAGGCTAGGCAAGGAGATTCGCATGTCAGCCTCCAAAAGAAATAGCGGCAGAATTCATGACGAAACTCACGATCTCTCGCTCCATCGGCAAGCTTCTCGACAAGGACAGAAGCCAGGTTGAGGCCACTCGCTTCTGAGATGGCAGCGAGGGCCTCTCTCAGCTGGCCGGTGCGTTCACTCGCATCGCCGTCCTGGCTTCTGAGAAGAACCGCGATTTCGTCTGATGTGCAAGCCATGGTTGGTTCTAAGAGCTGGGAGTCAATAAATGGCCAACCTTCACTCACCGAGTCACCGCGCTCTCCGCAGACGTTCTGCTTACAGATTGGCAGCTGCGTGACTTTCACTCGGGAGAATCCAGTAAGACCACCAAGCAGTTCCCAACCAAACTCGGCGCAGAATTATCCAATGTGTTCCGAGTTCGTCTGTGTTTCGATTGGATGCGAAGAGCAATCCAATTGTTGCCTGTGGTGTTTGCTTTAGGCACCCCACCCGCCCCTCAAACAAGCAATTCAGCACTCACCCAACCCTGAGAGCCCGTTCCCGTCCCGCTGTGGCCACCCGTCCAACCCCTGAGTCGAGTCAAAACAGAGAAAGGGCCACAAGATGTACATGAGATGGCATCACAAGCTTCTACCAAGACTGGCATACAAGCACAATAATTGTCTACATTATAGCGTTACATGATCCACGGCCGCAGCACGGTCCGAGGCGGAGAACACAGCCCTCGGCACCTCGCCCACTATGCCCTCCCCTCCACCCACTTCTTCTCGACCGCCGCGCCGTGGTTGCCCGTGCCGATGATGGGCAGGTCGCGCTTCTCGAGCTCGCTGACAATAATCTTCCAGCGGCCCACCATCTTCTCCTTGTCGATCGGCGTGACTCTCCGGGGGAAGACGCGGACGTTGGGCAGGTCCTTGAACACGCCCTTGGTCTCGACCAGCTCCGCGAGCTTCTTGGGCTTGGGCGGCTCAACCAGGTGCTCCAGCAGGCTGTGGATGGTGCCGGCAGCGAACAGCTTGCCGTCGGGGATGCGGTATCCCGTCAGTTGCTGGATCCGCTTGGCGGCCTGTAAATCCCATGTCAGAAGTGCGCGTGGACAATTGAACGTGGCCAGGAGAACTCACAAAGAACTTGACCACGGGGTCCTTCAACTCGGCCCGCTTCCACCCCTTGTTCCAAGACCCAACCAGCATCTTCGCCGCGTCGGGCGTGAGCTGCGGTACCTCGGTTGCCGTAGCCTCGAGCACGCCGTCCTGCTGCCCCTCAGCCGCCTCGGCCGTCTCCGTTTCGGAAGCCTCCGCCACAGGCGTCTTGGCCTTTGGCTTGGACTTTCTCGCCGCCGACTTGACGGCGTCCCACGCCGTCTGCCAATCCTCCTCCTTCAGCGTCGCCGCTCCGTCCTCCCCGGCCACGATCTCGGGCCCGACAATCTCGCCCAGCCGATCCATCTCGCCGGCGTGCGCAAACAGCCGGTCGACCGCCTTCCTCTTCGGCCCGGCAAACCGCGCTGCGACGAGCGCCTCCACAATCGCCCGCTTGGCCAGCACCTCGAGCACGGCCGGGTCCGCCACCTTCTCCGCGGGCCCGAAGCGGGTCGTCACGGAGCGCACGAAGCCCGTCACGCCGTCGTCGCCGCCCCAGTGCGTCGGCTCGTCCCACCAGCCGCCAAGGCCGCCGACCTCCTCGAGCCCGTCGCCTGTCTCGGCGGGCTTGTACGACGAGTCGCTGACGTCGGCGGCGAGCGGGGCCGTCGTCGACTCCCCCGGGTAGAGCAGTTGCGTAGCGATGTCGCTGGGATCGTATGTCTCTACTTCCTGCAGTTCCGCGGCGGCGGCGGCGAGCTCGGCTTCGGCTTCGACTTCGGATTGGGTGTGCTGGGTCGTCGGTGTTTGTGGCCGGGAGGCGCGGAAGAGAGTCGTGGATAGGCAGCGTGTGGTCTGGCGGGTGCTGCTGCTGAGGGGGTTCAACCGCGGGCTCGGGGAGGCTGCGGTGGGCGCACGGAGAGCACCCCAGGGTAGCGACGACGGGACAAAGCCCGCCGGCATGGCGGTTCGTAACCTCGGTATGCGGCGCATGTTGGTGTGTGGTGTGGACGACTCAATTGGCGGTGCCGCGGAGGGTTGGCGGTGGGTGTCTCGAGTCTCGTGCCACGGCCGCGAACAACACAGCTGCAGCCAAAATTTCCATCGGCGATGGGGGACCTGAGAAACAAGTGGGCCTGCCAGGGTCGGGTCGGATCGCCCACGGCGGCTCTCAGCCACATTCTTCGGCGGGCACAGAGCACAGACTGCCCCCGGGGCCCCCCACCCACCAATCGATGTGCTGTGAGCCTGTGGCTTGCCAGCCAAGCAGCATGGTCGCTCACCCGAGGACAGCTCTGGGCAAAAACTTTGGCTTGGCATTGGATCATGAGAGGTTGAACGACCGAGCTTCGTCTTTTTTTTGGGAGGGGGACTCGAGCTCGGAAGCTTCTTCCAATTGCACCCATCACCCGCACTGCCGCACTGCCGCACTCCCGCACTCTCGACCCTCTGCAGCTGCCAGGGCACCACCCTGCCGGCCCCGACGAGACACCCGGACCGAGACCGAACGCAAAATGAAACCCACCCTCCGCCTCCGCGCCGCCCCGCGCAGCGTCTCGGACGCAACGCGCTTCACGGCTAACACTCTGCACGCAAACTCCAAGGCCGCCGCGCCCCCCACCCGCTTCGCCGCTCCCACTTCCTCGCCCGCGCCCTCTTCCGCTTCTACCGCCGGGCCCGGACCCGCCGGCCGCGGCAGCAATGCCGGGTCGCCGCCCTTCCTCGAAACCCCAGAACAAAAGGTCGCCCGGTTACGGGCGGCCCACCGGAGGGCAAAGGAGGCCCAGGTGTCCAAGCTCGACAAGGTCGTGCACGGCGGCAGGCGGTGGTTCGACTCGGCGCACAAGACGGCCGTATACGCGCTGATGGGGTGCACAGGTGAGTGGGTGTGAAAGCGGGCAGCCTCGCATGGCGTGATGCCTCCCCACAACCCCCGGCCCGGCTGACCCAGACCTCTCCCAGTCATCGCCGGCCTCGCAACGGCCTACACAGCAGTCGACATGATAGTCTACAACAAGAAGCGCGGCGCCGAGTGGGCCGAGGCCCAAAAGAAGCTCGAGGCCGACAGCCTCGAGGCCGCCCGCATCGCTTACATGACGGGCAAGGCCACCGACGAGCAGATCGACCTGGTCGAGGACCAGCTCAAGCGCGAGCGCGAGTCCGGCCGCAAGACCTCCTTCTTCTCCGACATCAGCCTCCTCTCTCCCGCCAGCGCCACCACAGCCACCAACACCACCACCACCACCACATCCCCACAACCCCTCTCACCACCACCCACCACCCCGCCCCAAGCCCAGACCCAAACCCAAAGCGTAACCGAAACCGTCCCCTGGCCCGCCTCCCCCTCCCAACAACAACAACAACAACAACAAGACCAAGCGGCACCAAAGAAATCCTCCTCCCTCTGGTCCTGGCTCACCTCCAACCTCAAGCGCGAAGAGCAAGGCGACGACGCGCCCTCCCAGCGCCGCCTCGGCTACGAGTCGCTCAGCGAGGAGGACGACGGCGCGGGCGTGTGCGAGAGCGACCTCGCGCGCGCGGCCGAGGAGCGAGAGGCGTTCTTGCGCGCCAAGGCCGTTGCTGCTGCTGCTGCTGCTGCTGCTGCTGCTGCCGGGGCGGCGGCCAAGGGGGAGAAGGGGGCCGCCGCGGTGGTGGTGACGACGACGAAGGGGGATGGTGGTGAGGTTAAAGAGGAGACGGTGGCGGTTGTGGAGGGGAAGAAGAAGGGGTGGTTTTGGTAGAGACGGGTTGGGGTGTGTAAAAATGGGGGTTGGACGGTGTACGCTTGTCGGTCCTGTCTGTCTTTTTGCTTGCTCTCTCCCAGCGGCACGGCAGAGGACGGCGAGGCGGCTGTATCATAGTGTAGAGGGCATGGGCGGGCATTACGGGGCGCGGAATTATGTGCATGTACATAGTAGACTCGGAACCTTCCGCTGCCCGGCCTCGGAAAAGCCAGTTGTTGTACAAACGAGAATTTCAAACACGGTTGGGTACAGCATTTGTCGCATTCGGCTATGACGGAGTATCCCCTATTCGCTTCCTCCCAGTGACTCCAGTGCCCGATGGCCCATGATGATGAAAAACCTCCAATCCATAATCCCCCAAACGCCGGTACCAGGTCATTTCCGAGCAAAGGCGGTTGCCGCTGTCATAAAACCATCCCACGCTAAAATGAGTGACTCCGGGGTAACCCGCTTCCCATATATGTGTTGAAAAAAAAAATGAATGTCGTTCCTGAGTGTCGTGTCTTCGTCCCTCCTGCATTATCCAGGATCTTCTGCATTCTCCCCAGCGCGCAGGCGAAAGCGATTCATGCCCGGTCGGCGCTGTCTCGGCTTGTCGACCATCTACGTTGCCGGCGCAAGCACGCTCACACGCTGGCCATCACTGTCGGTCTAGGAAATGATGATGTGGTTGAAGTGGCCGGGCATCTTCATGCGGCACTTCTCGCAGTCGGCTCGGTATCCTATGCTGAACGACCGCGTCATGCCGGGCTGGAGGCCCGTCCACGTGTTGAGCGTGTGCTTGGACCTCGTGTGCCCCTTCTTGGGCGACGGCGTGCCCAGCGACTCGACCTCCATCGCGCTGCCCATGTGCATCTCGGGGCCCGGCGTGCCTTCGCGCACCGTGCGTCCGTCCATCGCCGAGCTGGCGCGCGGCGGTAGCCCGACAACCAAGGGGTGCTCGTGCGTGACGTAGCTCAGGTGGCCGTGGGGGAGCGACAGGTCGAGCGCCATGCGCTCGTTCCCCTGGCTGTCCTCGGCGCCGCACTCGCTAATCGGCGAGGGAAGCCGGCGGTTCTGGACGACGCTCCAGTCGGCCATGACCGGTGCTGCTGATGCGGCGTTCAGATGCAGGGCAGACAAGTCCGTCTGGGCGGCGTTGCCAAAGGCCGCTGCGTTGGGCTCTTCCGGGGTCGTCGCCAGGGCGTCGCCGTGCATGGCGTTCCCGCCATTCCAGCTGTTGCCCCGGACTTGGGCTGCAAAACTGCAGTGGATTGGCGTCGGGATGCGGCCGGTTACGCTGGGCACGGTGTGGTCTGCTGGGAAGGAACCCTGAGCACCCGGCTGGTCGTGTCCGTGGACTGGCTCCGAGGTATCCATCATGTCCATATCACTGTCGAAGGATCCTGCAGCCATGTCCGCGGACCGGCTGGTGGAGGCCAGTTCGGGCTCGTCCGCCCACAGGTACTCCTGGACCGGTTCCTGCGGTGTAACGGCCTGAGCCTGGACCGGCGTGGCATACGTCGGGTTCGGCAGGGCGAAATTCGGTCGATCGGCCCATCGTTTCGAGTTCGGTGACGTCCTCAGAGGGAGCGATTGGAGGCGTTTCTGTGCTGCCCGTCAGCGTGATGGCCGTGTCGCCTGCGCGCCGAGGACACTTACGCTTCTGTGTTCGGTGAATCCTACCGGCCCTCCTCCCGGGGACAAATCCTCCTCATCCCTGGACCGCTTGCGATGCTGATCGGCTTGCTGGGTGTGGACGTACATCTTGGCAAACGGCCAGTCGCGAAGCGTCCTGGAGGTTCCCAGAGTGGTGCCTTGCCGCGCGCGCTCTCACAATTCGTCCGGAACGATGGCGAGCTTTGGCTGGATGTTGACCATGAGCGGCGCGGATCCGAGAGCGGCGGTAACGGGGGTCCTTCCACCTCTCGAAAGGAGCGAATGATCAGGCCGTGCTGACGCTGCGGAGAGAGAAACCGCCGCAGGTGTTGTATGGTACAAATGAGGAGGAGAGAAGCGACAGCCCGGCCTGGATTAATGATATATTGAATTGACCGTTCTTCAAAGGTCGAGGACCAGACCGAGGGGTTCTGGGGAGGGACGGGAGGCAGCAGCAGCAAAAGGTGGGGCTCTGGCAGCGAGAAAGCCTGGGGCTGGCCGTGTCTGCCGACGCCGCTTTGTCCGGCGCTGTCCGCCCAGCAAGGGCAGGCCAACCCAGATGCTGGTCTGTGCTGCCCTGCTTTGTCGCAGCCGGGTCTGCAACAACAGGCGGGACGATGTCAGGGACGGCGGGCAGATGGTTTATGATTTGTCTAGGCTTCACGATGGACAAAGAAAGGGGGTTGGATCCAATCGAATGCCTTTGGTCTTGGTGGAGGGTTGGTGGCGGGAGCTTGGGACGAAGGACCCGGAGGGTTGCGCAGCGGTCGAGTCTGGGTTTGTCTGGGCCCTCGACGGCGGGCGATCAGCGATTGGCACGCACGACGTCAGATGTCAAGGTGCGCCAAGGGTGCAACTGCGGGGGCACTGAGACTGGCCAACGGGCCACGGCGCAGAACAGCCGGCTCGAACTCTCTGAGTGGGCCCGCAGACAAAGACCACCAACCGTTAGAGAATCTGGCAGCTGGCCAGAGACTCCAGAGTCCCAGAATACAACTACCGCAAGGGAAAACATGGCCTGTCTCCGTGTTGTTGCTTGTGGCGAAAGGACCAGGCGCCTCGCTGCAGAATTGTTCACCAAGAGAAGTCGTCGGTTTCAGAATTGCTTCAAGACGTGTCGTCGCTGACCAGGAGCTTGGAGAGCCCCCACTCCGCAAGCGCTGCCCTGTGGAGGCCAGCCCGCCAAACTGGGCCCAGCCAATGCTCGCGGGCGAAGCTTGAGACTCGAGATCAGCAACCAGGTGCTGATGTCCCAAACCAACCCATCGCGAGACCTGACGAATCGAGAGAGGGTCGCCATGGCTACAAAAAGTGCCTTTTGGAATCCTAGATCGCACCCACGTCGACCTCACGCCGAATCCTGGGTTGCGGCTGCGAGATAAAGCCGGACAGGAGGAAGCCGGAAGACATCGAACCATTCACTCCGGCTGACTCGCATCGCGAACGGAATCCGCCATCTCTCTCGACTGTCGGATCGCCAGTGCGCGGGGCCAGGGCACCAAAAATGGGCCGTTGTGTCGGCCCGGCCTCGCCGCTGTCGAGACCCGGACCCGATCTGCGGCTCGCACGGACGACACGGCGAAACACCCCATGAACGCCGGCCCGTTGAAGCCTCCGCTGACTAAATGAGATGGCTCGCTAATTACCATGGAAACCGGTGCCAGGATGAGGCCATCACCGCCTCGGTCAGGCACATTGTCAGCCATTGCCACCCACCATCTGGGGCAGGAGCGCAGTCAACCGTCTGATGCAACCGGGACGACCGTTCGCGGTTGGGGTCATGCAGCGCCAATCGCAGGGATCCCTGCGCACCATATGCTCCCGAGGTTCAGATCTGCCAATTCAGGCCGAAGAGGGCGAAAGGTACAGAACTTTACTGTAGTACCGTAGGATGGTTACTGTCTAGGAGCTTGGTGGGCGGGTCGTGGGCCGTGGGCGGGCAATTGGGCATGGGCGGTGATAACAGTTTTGGAGCGTGTCTTCGGGTGTGCTCTCGAATCGGAGTGTGTCTTGGGGCGGCGTGGCTGCATGCGCGCTCTCAGTCGACCCGGCCACCTTTTTCTTGCAGACGAGTGGACGACGGGGACCCCAGTCCAATCATGCACGCACCGTTACAAAGAGCGGCAGGCGGTGAGGCGGGCAGAACCGCCAGAACCAGAAACTTGACCCCTCCCCCACCTTTTTCCATGCAACATTTTTAATTGATCTTGTTGACGTCCAGCACGCATTGAGCCTGGGCAGAATTTGGGCTGGACCTGACGTCGAGGTCGGGTACCTCCGCACTCGGCCACATGCAGAACGTGAAAGTGAAAATGCAAAAAAAAGGGCGCCGGAGTGGTTGATAAACCCGAGGGCTGCGTCAGGCATCTTCCCTCCAAGCTCCCCCTGCTTCTATCCTCTTTCCCAACCGCCAAAGTGCGCCTGCACCTGCTGCTGCCCGCTTTGCCTGCCGCCCCTGCTGGCCATTTTCCCTTTCGGTCTCCTCACGCCCGGACCGACCACCCCCGTGAACTGACCAGGGCTCTCTCTCTGAGTCACTTACCTTAACACGCTCCCGCTTCCACTCTCCTCCATTGGACACTCCAACTCTCCAAACCTCAACCTACAGACCTACAGCTCTCCTACAGCTCTCCGACGACCTAGACTTTAGCTACAACAAACCCACCTTTCTTCGCTCGCACCTAGACTTGTCTAGCGCCTTGCCAATCCACCTCTCTCGACCCTGCGATCTGCTGTCTCCTCCACTCTGCGACGGGCTCTTTTCGCAAACCTCGGTATACACCTACGAACCTCACCGCGGGCCACCTGTAAATCACAAGCTCTCCGACTTCCTTGAGAAAATATTGCACGATGCCCGGAGTCGAAATGGCGCCCCTCCAGGCCGACGACATGCGAGGTATGGCACCCTTGACACTGCTCTAACCCGAGGGCCGCGCAAACAATTGGCGATGGGCATTGGTCCTCGTCGATGTTCTCGAGCTGCTGTTACCTGCCTTCCATAATCCCAGTCGCGCATTTGCCTTTTCCCGTCTCGTGGCCAGAGCTGACTCTCGGTGCGCAAAGTGTTGGGCCAGGATCCCCTCATTCCTCCTGCCCTGCTCATCTCCGAGGTCCCCATGACCGACAAGGCCCTCCAGACCGTGGTCAAGGGGCGACGGGACGCCGTGGGCGTCATCATGGGCCGCAGCGACCGCCTGCTGGTCATCGTCGGGCCCTGCTCCATCCACGACCCGGCCACGGCCATTGAGTACGCCACCAGGTTGAAGGCGCTCTCGGAGAAGTACTCGGACGATCTCGTCATTGTCATGCGCGCCTACCTCGAGAAGCCGCGGACGACGGTGGGCTGGAAGGGCCTCATCAACGACCCCGATATCGACGAGACCTTCAAGATCAACAAGGGCCTGCGCGTGTCGCGGCAGCTCTTCCACGACCTGACGTCGACCGGCATGCCCATCGCCACCGAGATGCTCGACACCATCTCGCCGCAGTTCCTGGCCGACTTCATTTCGGTTGGTGCCATTGGCGCCCGGACCACGGAGAGCCAGCTTCACCGTGAGCTGGCCTCGGGCCTGTCGTTCCCCGTCGGCTTCAAGAACGGGACGGACGGCAACCTCGGCGTCGCCATTGACGCCATCGGCTCTGCGGCCGCCAAGCACCACTTCATGGGCGTGACCAAGCAGGGCCTGGCTGCCATTACCCGGACAAAGGGCAACGAGCACGGCTTCGTCATCCTGAGAGGCGGCACCAAGGGCCCCAACTATGACAAGGCCAACATCCAGGCCGCCAAGGACACCCTGATTAAGAAGGGCCAAAAGATGGCGATCATGGTGGACTGCTCGCATGGTGAGTCATGGTGGAACCCGCCGGCGGCGGTGCATGGCTAACTTCCCCAGGCAACTCGAACAAGGACCACAGGAACCAGCCCAAGGTCGCCAAGACGGTCGCCGACCAGCTCCGCGAGGGCGAGACCGCCATCATCGGTGTCATGATCGAGTCCAACATCAACGAGGGCAACCAGAAGGTGCCAGCTGAGGGCCCCTCGGCGCTGAAGAAGGGCGTCAGCATCACGGACGCCTGCATCAACTGGGAGTCGACTGTCGAGGTCCTCGAGGACCTTGCGGCGGCGGTCAGGGACCGCAGGACGCTGACCGCGGGCGCCACAAACGGCGAGCCGAAGACGACACAGCTGGAGGAGGACTGAAGGGTCGGTCCCCTTGGCTCTGGTCCATACAAAGACGAGCGGCCGGAAACAGGCCAGTTGAGAGGCCATCGAAAACTGTTGGCGTTGTGCTCGGAGGAGCAAGGCAACGGCGCGCGTACTGCTGTTGAGGCGGGGAGAAAGAGACTGGCCGGGCTGGATAAAAGCACGCTTTCTAGTATTGTTTTCAGCAGGTTTTACACGTTTGTATCTGGGACTGGCACCTCACTAGAGGAATAATAGAGCAGCCCGTATAGACACGCTCTGTTTTTGGCGTGGTGACTGGCCCTGTTCATCATGCACACCTCATGCATAGTAGATCCCTGGGTACCTCGTCTGGGATGAGACTGCCAGGTTCTCTTCTTTCATATTCCATCATCGCTAAACCCCCAAACCAAACGGAGAAACCCCGGATACCTAGCCCGGCCCCCTCCCAGCATGCTGGTCCTCCAACGGACTATACAGCCCCCTATCCGCCGCCCTCCCACCGCCAAACAACCCGAACCCCCTCCCCCCATTCCCACCACCACCACC
>FTCG01000419.1_pt1 | contig 11653 bp, 8 predicted proteins | sample 1639641 | NCBI WGS metagenome assembly FTCG01 (sample SAMEA3914864, study PRJEB12502) | metagenome | biome: forest; material: soil | place: USA | collected 2012-03-12 | depth 0.3 m
GCAGACGGGCTGCAGCAGACGATCTTCCTTCTCTCTCGCCTTGCCTCGCCTCCTTGCCTTGCTCGTGTCCTGGTCTGGTCTTGTTGAGGCTTCACTTCCCCGCCGACCGACCGACCTCGCCGCCCGGCTTGGTCGGGACGGGCGTGGGCGGAGATGTGTTTCCAGGACTCGGATTTCTCAGCACTGGCTGCCTTGCGGCGTTCGCCATCCGATATTTTCCTGGGGATCTGCTCTGGCTGGACCAACGATACGAGCCCACGATCGCGTCCGTCCCCAGCGCCGGACGGCCCAGAACGAAGCACTCACACACTGTTCTGCACGGAACTGCAGCAATACATTGGATTTGCCGGGTGGGTGGGCCGCGGCCAGGTGGCAAATTGATTTCTAACCTTCTGGACTGGCGAGAACTGGCAGCCCGCCGCGACGAATCAGGGCGCGCAGGCGGCTTCTGGCCCCTTGGACAGGAAGAGGCAGAGGATATTGCGCAAACATGGCACTGTGCTGTCGGGCCTCGAGCGGGCCAATCTGCGCTGCACTGCAGTCTTCCCCACTCCCGCTGGCATCGCGCATCGCGCATCCCTGGAACCCGGGCGGCGCGGTTCGACTCTCCTCCTGGTTTTGGTTTCTGGTTTGGACCGCAGAGTCACCAGAGAAAGAAAGTAAGAAAACACCAACACCTTGCCCCCCCATCTTGTCATATCCTCGCGATTACAGCTCCTCATCTCTCGATGTATGTCCAAATCCAGACGGCATCTCTGAGCCGCCCCCTGCCGGGCCGGAATCAAAGAATGGCGCAAGTGGGTGTCCGCCCGGTGGTTCGTCAACAGCAATGACGTAATTTGGGGAGACAAGGATGGAATTGCAAGGTCTCGGACGCGCCAATGCGATGCGGCCCTCGGGCCCCAAACGGTTTTCGTACTGTGGGGGCAGAAAAGTCCCGTTCCCAGCGCCTGTTCCCTCCCATGAGTCCCATCCCTTCCCCATCGCATCCGGGGACGACAAACGAGTCAATTCGCGCCGGATGGGGTCGGTCTGCTGGACGAACACAATGACCAACAAGTCTCACATATTTTCTTCTGTTCGCGGCCGTCGCCGCGTGCAGCCAGTCGCAGTGCACATCTCGCCAGAAATGAACGTCGAGAGCCTCCGCAACAGATGGATGACGCAACCCGGAGGATGCAGGAAAATTGGCTTTGTCCTGGCGGGGCCGCACTGACCGCCAATTGCTTCTTCTGGCCCGCAGCCCCACCCCGCCCCGCTTCTGCTGGTCGAGAAAAAAATGGCAATTGCCCATTGGCCCCGGCTCTCCACTCCCCTGCACCCCCGACGGGTCATTCGAGCCGGCGTCGAATCGTCGACCAGCCCGATTTCGGAAAAATCACGCCAACAACCCTCGCTCGCTTTTTGGCGTGCCGCTTTGCGGTGTGGGGAGGTGGGGAATCTGAGATTGGTGTCGCGCCGTCGATGGGCCGTGCCTGACTCTGTGCGTGCGCGGTTGCTGCTTTCGTTGCTGGATTGATGCTCTGTGTGTTCTGTAAATTGAAGAGATGAGAGACGGCCGTGTTGCTGTCACAGAAAACCCCCATTGACCCTCTCGTGTTGACACCGACCACACACTCAACAACAACCAGCCCTGTCTCAGACACGGTCCATGTCAAAAAGATAACCCCCACTCTCCCAAGGCTGCGTCGTGTACCCGAGACACACCGTAACGCGATGGGGCACGTGGACCCGTCACATCCGTCTCGTGAACCGGCGGGATGTCATTTATGAGATGAGAGTGCGCTCCCTCGAAACAGAGATGTCGTGAAACATCTGGCGGGGGATCTGTATTCTCGGTCTTATTCGCCAAAAATCGTCTTTCCTGCCCTTGTGTTCTAACGTTCATCACTTTTGACGACAGCTGTTTGAGAAGCACAGTGTTGATGTGTTGACTTGACGCGAAACCGAAAAGGGGCTCAGGGGCTCATGGGTTCGGGGCTTTTCAGGGAGCAGGCCGATGAATCATCGCCCATCACCTTGCATGGTCAGCTCGAACCCGTCCATTGCAAACCAGTTCATGAAATGGTATTCTGGACTCCGTATCCAATGCCAGGTCAAATGAGGATACCAACTCAACCCAGCACGCCGACCTTTATGCTGAACCTTGATGACACCGAGTCTCGGCAAGTCTCACTCCATATCTAGCATGAGGGATATCCTCGCCTTTCTGGATGCCCGTCGAGTACACAAGAGCCGTCAGATGGCGCGTGTAGCGCACGGGAGATGGAATGATAAACCACGGCAAATAAGCAACGTCCGAGTCGTCTCAACACCACCAGCACCTGACAGCAAACAAACCCGAAATAAACCAAACCAAAACAAGGCTATTCCGTCCAGACTTAAGAACCCTCTCTAACCCGAGTCTTCAGTTCAGAAACGGGGAGAAGTGAAACAGCGTGTATTCCCCCAGAGTTCAACATAGGAAAGCCATGTACGCATCTGTCTGCCAGCAACACACGAACAGCAACAAACACCACCAACCCGCCCAGGCGGAGCAACCAGCCGGGCTGGCCACAACTATCTCCCCCCCCCAAAAAGGAATCACCAGCAAGCAGCAAACTCTCGCCAACACAGTTATAACAAACAAACACCTCAATGTATATTTTCAACCTACTTTTAATCTCCATACGGAACCACCCTTCATGACCACCTCCCTCCCTCAACCCCCCTCCCCAGTACCTTTATCAAGTCCCAAAAGATACTCCCTGCCAGGTAGCCATCGTCAGAAACCCAGTACCAAACCAGGATCAATCATAGCACGGATATCTCCTCCCATCCATAAAACATGTGTAAAATAAACTCAAAACAAAGAAGCCATGCACCCCACCCACCCCCTAAGTATTGTGTATGGCCCACCCATCCCATAAGTAACGCCTCTTACCCGATAACCCGAGGTATGTTATGTTACCATCATCAGACCCGTCTCAAAAAAAGAAGAAAGAAAGGGAAAGCAGGCAGCATCAAAAGCTCGCGTCCTTCTGCCCCGTCTGTTCATCTTCAAAGCCATCGAAACCATCGAAACTACCGGATGAGAAACCGAAGACAGACCGCCAACGTCTTCCAGACACCGTATGCCCACTCCAAGGCGTGATGAGAAGGGGCTTTTCCGGGGCACCGGCGGTGCGTTGCACTGCCCTATCCCGCGGTATCATCGAAACCCCTGCTCTTCTCTGGCCGGTGAATTGTCGAAACCCTGCCCTGCTCTGCTCTTCTCTGTCCCTTGTATCATCACAACCCTCCTCTCCGATTCCCTCACCCCAGAGTATCATCATCAAAAACCCCTCCTCTCTCCTCTGCTCAGCTTACCCCGCGTCAAGTGATCATCTCATCTCGCAACAGTAGCCGTCGCAGGCGCCGGCGTCGGCGGCGCAGCGGGAGCAGCAGCACCAGCCATGCCCGCCATCGGCGCCGCCGAAGGTGGTGTTGGTGCTGGTGTGGGTGTGTGAGTCGACTGGGTCTGGGGCGGTGAAGCCGATGGCGGTTTTTGAGCTGCCGTCGCCGGCGCCGCCGTCGTCGTCGGAGGAGGGGGAGGCGGGAGGGGTTTTCTCTCTTGAGATGGAGGCGCTGTGGCTTGGAAGGCCTGAACAGGCTTTTGAGGGGGCGCGGTCGGTGCGGTCTGTGGCTGGGTGGGTTGAGCCGGTGGGTGCTGCGGTTTTGGGAGGGGTGCTTGTTGACCATGTTGGGACGGAGTCGGAGCAGCGGCTGCAGCGGGGGGTTGAGCTGCGGCGGGCGCGGCGGTGGTCGCAGGAAGAGGTTGGCCCGAGGCTGCAACTGGAGCGGGAGCGGAGACCACGGCGGGGGGCTGGGCTGGCTTATGAATCGAGGCGCTCTGAGCAGCGGCCTGAGCTTGAGCTTGAGCCAAAGCGTGAGCCGGAGACTGCGGCGGAATCGCTTGAGCCGAGCTCTGGGCCGGCGGCTGGACTGCCCCTGTAGGAACAGGATTCCGGGCCGCCGCGGCAACTTGAGCGCCGGCCGTCGCCGTGGTTGCGCCTAGGTATTGTCCTTGCGCTTGGGCAGAACCCTGAATCGGGCCCGAGGGAGAGGCTTGAGGCCGAGGCTGCGCGATAGGGGCAGCTGCTGGCTGCGCTTGTGCCGGGACAGGGGCGGGCCGGGGAACTTGCTGCGCTGGCGCAGTCGTAGTGATTGGCTTGGCTGTCGGCGCAGCGCCGGTTGGAACTGGCGAATACGCTGGCTGCGCTGGCTTGGTCCCGCTGATGGGTGCCGTCGTGGCATATGCGCCAGCCGGAAGACCAGAAGCGGGTGCCTGTCCTTTAGGCGCTTGGCTGGGGGCAGCTGCCGGCGCAGAGGGCGGGAGCCCGGGCCGAGATGCAGGCTGGGACGTCGAAGCAGATGCGACGGCGGCCAGGGTTCTCTGGTGCTCGGCGACGACCCGCTGGATGGCCGTGATCAGCACGTTTTCCGCGTCGTCGTACTGCTTCTTCTCTGCATCGGCTCCCGGCATCGTGCTTCGCTCGGCGAATCCCAGCACACGGTCCACGGCGGACAAAATCAGACGCTCCGCGTTCAGCTTTCCCATCTTGGGTTCCAGCGTCTTGATCATGTTGTTCTTGAAGTTCCCGAGCGCCTGCACCAGCCCCGGGTGGAGGGACTGGTCCGCGCCCAGCTTCTTCCTGCTGGACTCGAACACCCCGAGCACAATCTTCTCCAGACCCTCCTCGTCCGGAACCGTGCTCTCCGCTGCCAGCCCGAGGCCGCGGTTGATGACAGACATGGCCACGGCCTCGGCAGCCGGCGTCCGCTTCGCCAGCTGCTCAGTGACGGTCGTCTTAAAGTTAGTAACATGACGGACGAGCTCTGGCGGGACAGCCGGCTTGAGGACAAGCGCGTTCCCGTTCACAGCGGGCGCCGGCCGAGCGGGTCCTGCTGCTTGCGCAGGAGACACAGGGACTCGAGGCAGGCCATTCGCCGGGCTTGGCACGTGATGGGGCGGAAGACCTTGCCTTGCCGCGGTCTGGGGAACACCCGGCTGCGCGGCGGTAGCAGGTGGAGGTCTCGAGGTATAGGGTGATGAATACGCCGTGGCCTGCGCGTTGGCCTGGGCCGGACGGGCCGCAGCCGGCTCCCCATAGCCGGCCGTGGGTGTGGCTCCTTGCGGCTGGGCAGGAGCGGGATAGGTTTGCCGCGGAACCTGTTGGGCGGCAGCGCCAACGGCTTGTGCGCCGAGGTGCGGCTGTGGATGCTGTCCGATCGCCGCCGGGTTGTGGCCCGTGGGATATGCGGTACGCTGTACGGAGCCAGGACGGTAGCCTTGCTGCGGCCCCGTCTCGGCGTGGAACATCTGGGGGGTCGGGGTGGCCGAGGTGGAGTAGTGCTGGCCAAAGGTGTGCATCGACGTGGTATGGTCTGGCGAGGCTGCCTTGGTGCGCTTCTTGCCCGCGTCAATGTCGATGCCCGGGACGCGGCTCCAGAGGTGCGTCTCCTCGTTCTTCTTGAAGGCGTCGTTGCCAATGAGGTTGTGACGGACGCTGCTCTCCCAGCCCTTGGTGTCGACGGTAAAGTAGTAGAAGGGGTATTTCATCTGGATGCGCTTGTAGATCTGCTTGAGGGTCAGGCCGTCGGGGGCGGCGGTCAAGACCTCGTCGATCAGCATGCCGTAGTTCTTGGGCGGCTTCTGCAGCTGCTCCTCGGTGTAGTCGTCCCTGTTCAGCTCCAGGGGCGGCGTCTTGGGCTTCTCTCTCCTCCTCTCCTTGATGGTCTTCTCGACGTCCGAGATCTCGCCCTCTTCGCCGTTCTTGGACTTTCGGGGCTTGTATTTGCGCTTCTCGGGCCTGTCGGGGGCGTTCTCGGGGAGCGGGTGCTTGCGCGGCCGGCCGACCTTCCTCTTGATCGGCGGCTCGCCCGGGGGCGGCTGCGGCATGTTCTTCTTGGCAAGCTCCATGGCCGCCTTCTTCCGCAGCCTCTCTTCTCGCTTGGACATGATGCCGTTCTTTGGAGGGCGGCCGGGGCCCCGTTTCTTGGGAATGATGGGCTCCAGGCCGGCAAGCAGCTCGAGCGACATCTCCGGCTTGATGGGGGTGGGCGCGTCTGGATCCTGGTCGTTTTCGATGGTTTCCATGACGTCTTGCTCTGGGGTTTCTTCGTGCTCACCCTCGGCGTCGGCCATGTCCTCGTCGCCCGGCTCGGAGAGTTCGCTGTCGTCGCTGTCCTCCTTTGCGGCGACGGCGGGAACTTCCTCGGGGCTAGTGCTCCGTCTCTCCTGGTCGTGCGAGCTCTCAAAGTCAAAGCTCATCTCCTTGCCCCCTTCCGAATACCGTCTGCTGGACACGCCGTCTTCGTCCAGTCCGTCCTCGGCACCCGTCTTTCCGCGAGGGACGCCGTTGACGACAAAGACAAAGTCGACGTCTTTGATCTGCAGGCGGTCGCCACTCCGCAAGACGACCTTTTGGTCCTTGTAGTGGACGTCTTCGCAGAAGAAGCCGTTCTTGTGCAGCGGGATGGCCTCGAAGACGCCTTCGGTCTGGTTGAACTGGATCTTCAAATGTTCTCTCGAGATGGCCTTGGTTCTGCTCGCGATGTTGGGCCCGGGAGAGTGGATACCGATGAAGGGCACGTAGTACGGCGAGGGACGAAGAGCGCTGAGGTCAACAGCGGCTGCACCAGGCGTGTGCGAGACATATTGCCTGTTGAGGTTCGTGTTCTTGTCCTCGAGGCCGGCCAGGTCGCCCGCGGCAGCCTCCACCTGGTGCGACTCGCCCGAGGCGGAGCCCGCGCCGCCGCTCGTCTTCCTCCGCTTGGAGGGACGCGGATTGTCGTCGCCATCCGACTCCGGACCGAGCATGCCGCCTTCCTCGCTGACGTACGACTTGCTGAACTTGCCCCGATCCTGGGTGGGGGGCGACGGCGCGGGCAGGCCCATCTCCTCATTCTCCCGCACGCGGCGCTGGTAGTCGTCGAGGCGCCGCTCGTCCCTTCTCGCCTGGTCCAAGGCACGCTGATCACGCCCAATGATGACGGCGTATGTGGTCATCTGAAAGACGCTGTCGGCGAACTCGACCCTGGCGAACGACTCGAGGGGGGCGGCGGCGGGCGGGGCGTGCATGACGGTGTCAGCGGCTGCCGGCATCAGGCCGTCGGCAGGATCGAGCATTGCATGCGGCGGCAGCGAGACCTGGTCGGGGCGGACGGTCGAGGGGGGCGCGGCGACGAGTGGTGATGGGTTTGCGGCGGACAGACGGGCGAGGGCCATGAGCAGCGGGTTGGTCTGCGAGAAGTACTCCAGCCCGGCCTGGGTGGTGTAATCCATCCCGGCGGTCAACGGCACGTCGATGTGCATCGCGTCGCCCACGGAGTGTGAATTTTGCGGGTGTTGTGGTTGTGGTTTTTGCGGTTCGGGCGTCGCAGGGTCGGTCTGGGAGATGGGGTTTGGGGGGCGGGCAGGCCGAGACTGGGGGGTGTCATGGCCGGTAGGTTCGCTGACGGGCAGGCCCACCGAGGGCTCGCGGTTTCCCGGTGCCGGATCAGTGAGCGGCGAGAAGGCGGGCGGCGCCGGCGACTCGCAGCCGGCGCCGGGGCCGTCGAGGACTGACGAAGTCATCGCTTGAGGCGCAAGTCAAGCTCCTTCGTCCAGCTGCGGCAGCGGGCAGCGGGGCCTTGCAGTGCAGTCGATGGCAGCCGAGAGCTGTCGATGGCTGTCGGTGTCGGCGAGGAAAAGGGCGGACCCGACTCGTCTCGATCGACGACTCGAACTCGACTCGGCCTCTTCCTCGAATTCGAGCTCGCGGCGAGTCTCTCGGGTGCCGGAATGCGCCTGCGGTCGCCTGGCAAGGCCAAAGGCAATTGGCAGGCAGCGGAGCCCAAATTTTGACCGCTGTCCGATTCGCGTCGTGCCATTGGACGTAATCCTCCGCAGCCCCCACATCCCCCAACACGGGCCGAGCCCATTGGCTGCGGATGCCTGGCGGTGGAGAGCGCTGGCTGCCGTTGGCTGCCGTTGGGCGACTGTTGCAGGCAATGGGCGCTCTCCGATTGCTGGAGACACTCGAGACGCATTCACGGTCACTCCACTGACATCAAACTCGCACCCAGAGACGAGGGCAGAGGCAAACACAGGCAAACAGACCCGACAACAATCACACCAACGTCACAGCCAGTACCAGGCAAACAGACAGAACTACAATAAGACTTGACACTCATTGTTCTCTCACCGCCGGTGTTTGTCTTTTTATCCTCTGTGGTCTTGTGCCAAACTAAACCCTGGCACAAGTGATGACGACCAGCTCTGGCGATCAGCTTCGGCTGGGCTCCGTTTCATCCTCTTTCCCATCCTGTTTCCCAGTAGAAACTGCCCTGCTTCGACTCACTCAATAGTCCGAGTTTCAAGTTCGGGCTGCTCGGGTCGAGTCCCAGCCCGGCCGGCCAGGAAACGGGCCGCGCAGCTGACTCGCTCTCTGTGCCGCCCTCGACCACCTCGAGTGTATTGTTTCGGACCTGGCCAACCACTGCCCGCTGGCCGTTTCTCGACGCCTGTCACCACATCGCCCGTCGCTGTTGTCTGCTCGTAGGACTTGCGTCTAAGCCCAGTGGCTCACCTGTGTCTGCCCGCCCAAGACAATCCTGGGAGAGGCGTTTCCGGCCCGGCCTGAGCCCGGCTGCTTAAAACAACAGGATGCCCGCGTCCTGGGCCGTCAGTCGTTTCGGGGAGAATGTGTCTTCTAAATCCATCCATGGTCCTATATCCAGCTGGGGCTCGCCTTTTGCTGGCGTTGCCTTTGGAATCCCTTTGCCTCGGTCGAAAGTGTCTCGACGCTCCCTCTCAGCTCCATTGTCGCACCAGATCGACCAGCTGAGACTCACATACATACATATTCCTGTGAGACCTGGCTCCTGACGCTGGTGTCTCTTGACCCGGGCAGCAGTGAGTCCATCCGCCATGAGCTCCTCTTCATCGGCGACCCCCATGGGGCTTCCCAGGCGTGGCATGCCTGGAAGCAACGGACCACCATCAAGAGGACAGCCCGAAGCAGACTCAACCTGGCCGTTACCACAAAGAACCGATCCCGCCGATGCGGCACCTCCGACTAAGAAGAAAGGGCGCAAGAAAGGGCCGGAACCCGAAGCACCGGTGCCGTCAGGCGTGCCGAAACTGAACGCGTTCCCCTTCGAAACCGGGAGCACGCGCAATGCACCAGGCCGTCCATTGGAAAGCACAGGAGACGAACTCCCCGTTCCCGCGCCCGGCCCCCTGAACCTTCGATCGGGCAAGAATACCGGGAAGACTCCAGTAACAGGCTCCCGAGACCCGAGGGAACAGCCCGTCCCCAGCTTCTCGAGACCTTCAGCCTCGAAAAACAGCAGAGATATGGCAGATCCCCAGGACGACCCGTCATTCCCACCACTCCCAAAGCCTTTACGCACCGGACCGTCGGGTCCTGGCCGCGCTGCCGCCTCACAACAGCCGCCCGTGCCAGAAGCCCTCCGGACTGGGGCAGCAGGCAATCCCCCTCTGGGCACGGCTCGCTCCGGTCCGGCCTTTCCCTTACCATCCCGTCCAGGGCAGCCAGTCCCTGAGTCTCTGCAGCCGGGGATGGGCCAGGGACCGGGCCCTCTCCCACAACGACCTGGACCAGCACCAGCTTTCCCGTTGCCCACGCCGACAAGACCACTACAGCGCCAGAACGCCCCAGCCAACACCATGCTCGAGGACCAAGGGCCCCCGCCGCCGCTGCGTGTCGGAAACCTGGCCTCCAAAGCAGCGCAACGCAAGGCTGGGGCCGCTCCGGCTGTACCGGTGGATGCGGAGATCGATGCCAACCAACCCGGTTTGCCGCCTTCTATTGACCCGCTTGGCACAGCAGACCTCAGCCGCGCTCGTGGACGAGGGCCGACCCTCCAACCGCAGGCGAACACCGCCAGTCCCTTGGCTCGGAAACCGGTGAAGCAAGATCTTTCGGGGGCACCGCCCTTAAGACAGCCGATGAACGCGGGCGGAGCGCCTGGGTCACTCGATCCGGCCATGAACACGGGTGTTGTTCCTGGATCACTCGATCCAGCCATGAAGAAGGGGGTGGTTCCTGGAGCACTCGACCCAGCCATGAAGAAGGGTGTTGCTCCTGGATCACTCGACCCAGCCATGAAAAAGGGCGCGGCTCCTGGATCACTAGATCCAACCATGAACCCGCTGCGGTCATCACCCCCGAATGCTGCAGAGGAGGACTCGACATCTACAAACCCCCTTCTATCACCACCTTCAGACCCTCGGCGGAAACCCACCGCCACAAACCCTTTACGAGCGTCGCCTCCCAACTCCCAACCACAACCTGGCCAGGGAGGACTCAACCCATCCGTCTACAGACCGAGCGCGCAGAACCCCCAGATGGGGAGGCAAGAAGCGGCAAACCTTCCGTCCGCCATGCCGGTCACCAACCCTCCCAGACAGATGCCAGCCCCCAACGGCCCTCCTCCCCGCGCAGCCGGACCGCCCGGCGCCACCGGCTCTCGCCCAGGCGCAGCATACACAAGCCCAATGTCCTCCAACGAATCCATGGCCAGCTCCGCCACAGCCACCAGCTCCCGCCCCCTAAACCCAACCCAGCGCCAGAACCCAGTCCAACGCCAACCCCCCGCCCAACGCCAAAACACATCCCTCTCCTCCCGACCAACCCACCAAAGCCCCGACCTCCGCGACAAAGGCTCCCCCGGCGGCGGCGGCTACACCAGCACCTCAGACGCGCGCGCGCCCTACGCCAACCTGCTGCTCTCACTCGACAAGATCCCGCGCGCACACCACGTCCTAGCCTCAGTCTTCGTATGGATCCTGCTGGCAGGCTTCGTGGTCCTCCCCGGCGCGTTCACCAGCGCCAAGCGCAAGCAGGAGGGGGACACGGTGCAGATCCCCGTCGGGGGCAAGCTGGCGCTCACGCCGGCCAACACGGCGGCCATGGTGGTGGGGTTGCTGTGTGTGGTGGCGGGGATGTTTGGGGCGGCGTGGTTGGGGTTGAGGTGGCGGCGGAATTATATTTGGCTGCTTAATAAGTTGTATGCGCCGATGATTCTGAATGCGCTCGCGGGCTTGGTGGCGGCGGTCACGGGTGTGTATACGCAGCAGGCGGGCGAGTGGAGTACGCAGGCTATTGTTACGGTTATTATTGAGGGGGCGGTGCTTGGGGTGAGTGGGGTTTTGTTCTTTGTTTATAATGCGTGGTTGTTGAAGAAGGTTCGGGGGGGGGAGGAGGATGTGGGGATGGATAGGAAGGAGAGGAAGGAGAAGAGGAAGAGGGAGAAGAGGGAGAAGAAGGAGAAGAGGGGTAAGAAGGATAAAAAGGAGAAGAAGGAGAAGAAACGGGGAGGGTGGTGGGCGCGGGTCAAGGCCCGGTTCAGGAGAAAGGGCAAGAAGAAGGCTACCACGGGGGACTATGCCGTCTAAGTCGCGAGAGAGTGATTCTCGAGGATACGTGGTACACTATTACCTAGACCATCCAGGTCATATACGGAACAATATCTTGGTTAGCATCTATCAAAAATACACAAGTTGCTTGCTTGCTCAAGTTCAGTACTATTTACACACAATTACCTTCGTCTCGCTAGCCCAAGCCCAACACCACTTATATACACCACAACCAACTCCGTAACACCCCCTTACCCCACCCTACGC
>FTCG01000250.1_pt1 | contig 11481 bp, 12 predicted proteins | sample 1639641 | NCBI WGS metagenome assembly FTCG01 (sample SAMEA3914864, study PRJEB12502) | metagenome | biome: forest; material: soil | place: USA | collected 2012-03-12 | depth 0.3 m
GCCCCCTTCTTCTTCCCATGCCCCTTCCCGGGCTCCACGTTCACGATCTGCGGCCCCTGCGCGCCCGCCATGGCATGGTGCACGGGCACCCCGCCCGGCACAATCCGCGGCATCCCCGCCCACGTCGCGCCCGGCGGCGGCGGCGGCGGGATCTGCCCCCCTCCCGCGCCACCCCCCCCGCCAGGCCTCACGCTCGGCGGGCGAAAGGGGATCCCAAACGCCGGGCGGGGCATGCCGTGCCCGTGCCCGTGGCCTCCGTGGCCGGGGCGCGGGGGCACGGGGATGACGCCTGGTTGGAATTGCGGGGGCATTTGCGGGCGCTGGGGCACTTTGTCCATGGGCCACATGTGCATTGTGATGGCCCAGTCGGGCTCGACGACTTTCTCCCAGACGGTGGGCAGGATGATCTCGCCGTTGGGGCCGATCAGGTCGTAGTGGCCGTTTTGGACGAGGGGTCCGATGACCTCGACGTGGAGGAAGGCTTGCTTGATGAGGTCTTCCATGCTCTGCCAGGTCTGGCAGAGGTGGAAGGGGAAGCTGAACTTGCGGCCGAGGGCGTCTTTGAATTTGATGGGGGGTTTTTCTTTTTTGCCGTTGGCTTCTTCGGCGTTTTTGCGGGCGTCCTCGAGGGTTTTTTGCTTGAGCGCTTCGTCTTCGGCTTTGCGCGCTGCTGCGGCGGCTTCGGCGGCGGCCTTTGCGGCTTCCGCGGCCTTGCGTTCTTCTTCGAGCTTTTGGCGCGCTGCGAGCTCGGCTGCGAGTTTGGCTTCCGCCTCGAGCTTCTTGCGCCATTCGGCCTCGTCGGCGGCTTTCTTGGCTGCGGCGGCTTTGGCTTCGTTTTCGGCTTTCTGGGCGGCTTCGACCTTTTCGCGCTCGGCGCGGACCGCGGCGGCCAGCTTCTCCTCCTGCTCTTTGAGGGCCGCTTCCAGGGCGCGCTTCGCTTCCGCCTCGATGCGCTTCAGTCGCTCGGCGTCCTCGGCTGCCCTGGCGGCGGCGGCGGCCTTTGCTGCTTCCTCCGCCTTGATGCGGGCGAGGATCCGGTCCTGCTCCTCCCTGACGGCCAGCTCGATTCTTGCCTTGGCCTGGGCCTCGGCCAGCGCCGCGGCCTCTGCCTCCCGCCGCTTTCGCTCGTCGGCTGCCCGCAGCTCCGCGGCTAGCTTTTCTCGGGCTTCCCGCTCGATCCGCTTCATGGCCTCCTCGTGTTGCCGTTTCCGCTCCTCCTCTGCCTTCTTCTCGTCCTCTAACCGCTTCCGTGCCGCCTTGTCGGCTTCGATCTTTGCGAGTTCCAGCGCCTTGTTCGCCTGCTCCTGGGCCGCCTTCATCTGCTCCACCCGTATTCTCAGCTCCTCCTCGGCTTGTTTCTTCAACCTTGCTTCCAGTTCCTGCTGCTTCTTGGCGTCTTCTAGTGCTTTCTGTTGCGCCTTGTACTCTGCGAGCTGTGCCTTCATGGCTTCGATTTCCGGGTTCGGCTTCTCAACCGGCGGCGGAGCGGGTGTGGGCGTTCTCGCGGGGGCTTCGGTTGGTGGCGGGGGAGGGGCGTTGTACATGTACGGCTGCAAGTGCGCCGGGACCCCATACCCCGGAACGCCGCCGCCGTAGTAGGGGCTGGGGCCCCCTTGGTGGTAGGGCATCATGTCGTAGGGATTGCCCCGATGCTCGTTCCCAAAGTAGCCGGCGCCATTCCTGCCGTGGGCCGAGGCAAAGGGGTTCTGGTAGTCGCCGTAGGGAACCATTTGGCCGCTGTAGTGGTTCGGCATATAGCCGCCGACGTGGCTCTGGGCGTAGGCGGGCGCGGACGGCTGGTGGCCGCCGGGCCTGGCGCCGTAGAATGCGCCTTGGTTTTGCGGCTGCGGTGGGCCGTAACCACGCGCATACGGCTGGTTGTACTCTTCGGAGGGATCTATACTCATTGGCGGCGCCGAGGGTGCTTGGTAGAATGACTGGCGCCCGGAGGGGATCCTGTGGCTGCGCGGGTTCCCACGGAGCGGCCGTGGGCTGTGAGATCGGGGGAGCGCGGCGGGCGGGTGGTAGCCGTTGCTTGTCGACGCCGAGTCCGAAGGGTCTAGCTCGTCGTACTCGTCACCCCAGTCTTCCTCCTCGTTTTCCTCCTCGTCGTCGTCGTCGTCAACTAGCGACGCGTCGTAATCCTCGCTGTGCTGCGATGACGATTCAGCGTCGTCGCTTGATGTTGATGAGTCCGAAGCTGGAACGTGTTTTTTGTTGATTGGGGTTCGCTGTGTTCTATGCGACGGGAAGAGGGGATTGGCGCGACGGGTCAGTCAGGGCGCATTGGTTGGAATTGGGAACAGGGACACGGGTCCTGCGGCACAGCCGCCCAGCAGGGGAGGGCGGTCCAACTCCGGTCCGGGTCACACTTACAGTGGCATTGGTGATGCTTATATCCGTCACCACTTGCTCTCGACAATCCGCGGGGAGACGCGCCAGAGGGAAAGGCGTGTCGACTCGTATGGTAGGGGTTTGCCAGCAGATATCGGCGACGTATGCGCCAACTCGGAGGGTTGGCGGTGTGTGTTGTGTGGCAGGGGTCTTTGGTGGCTTGGAATGCGAGGGCTGCCCGAGACGGGGAGGGTGGAGGGGTTGACTGTTTCGAGGAACGGGTGGCTGACTGGCTTGGCTGTTGCTGGGAGCGAGGGAAGGCCGGCAAAAGGTCCGTGGCAGGACTGGCGGTTTCAGCTGGGCAGCGTGGTCTTCCGGGACGAGTGTCGAACGCACGGCCGCTATATGTTCGCTCCTGTGGTATATTATGTTGGGCGCAAAACAAGGGAGGAGTCGTCGGGTTTTGTCTGGGTCGCTGGTCAGCGACCGCGGGAGCGAATATGCACAAAACGCCTAGACCAGCGGAGAGATCCACTCGAGGGGCTGCCGAGGAAAAGGGACAGGGGGAGGTGAGAGGGCGAGGCGACCCAGGCGTGGCGGAACTGGTCAACTGGACCCTTAACCCATTCCGTCCGCCATGGTGAAGAAAAGGTGAGGTGTGAACTGGACAACGCTCACGGGGAAGCGGGAATCGCGCGAAGGAGCTGGGTTTTATGAGGGGAGGGGGCACAACGCGGGGTTGATTACTTGCCTCTGCCTCTCTGGAGGGGAGGGAGGGACGGCTGTGAGCGAGCCTGGACGGGTGACACTCGTGACCACAAGCAAGCACGCAGCACAGCATCCAGGCTGGAAGGACGGATGCCGGGAGTGTCCGGCCAGGGAACTCCTGTCATAGCACACGGGCACTAAGGGATAAGCCTCAGTACTGGCATAAGTAGCGCCGGCGAGAGCCACCCGCTGCAACCCGGATGGATCGTGGACTTCCCACAATAGCAGCAGCAGCGGCGGCAGCATCAACGCACAGCGAGGCACCCGGCAAGGCGGAACCATTGCCCTTCATTGGGCCCCGGACGGCGACCCCCGACACGGCTGGCCAGAGACGACGAGATTTCGTTGTGCACCGACGACACGGCGTCGACATGAGTATGGGCTTGGGCCTTCATGGTTGCCATGATATCTCATCGGCCATCAGCCATGGGAAGGCCGAGGGGCGAGAGGCTGATCATCTTTAACCCCGCCCGCTTCTTCGCCTCGCGGTCCCGCTTCCCACCATGGGATGAGGTGGTGTTGGATGCGCGGGCGAGGGTGTGCAGGTCGTGGGACCAACTGCCAAGCCAGGGAGGGGCAATGCCGCAACGCTCTCAGAACGCAGTTCCGGGGAGAGAAAAGGGCTTGAAGCCTTGAAGTAGGATGCCATGTCCAACCCAACCGGCCGAGAGCGGCAAAACAGAGATTGGCGGCACATAAAGGAAAACACGACGAAAGGAAAACATGGCCGTACCACGAGGTTTGGTTGTGGGCTGGATGGGACGGATCTCGACCACCAGCAAGGTTGTCGGGTGCTGTGGTGTGGGAGTGTGGGTATTTCCGCAGCTCGTCGATCTCGATCTCGGTGAACACGGGACGAACGCTGTGTGCCGGGCCTGGCGGTCCAACAGATCAGACCAAAAGTGTGGTGGGGTTCCGAGTCCTGGGTTCCAGGTTGTTGGAGCGAGGTGTGCTGAAGTGCTGGTCCTGCTGGATATGGTAATTTGCTGTGTGTGCGTGTGTGGTGTGTGTGTGCGGCGCTGGCGATGCGATGCGATGCGATGCCTTGCAGAAGAGGATCTGTCCAAGAGGGGCCGTTTAAATTCGGGTGTTCTGTTTTTTTGCAAGTCAAGTTGACGACGGTTGGGTTCCAACAGCACGGGAGTCTGCGTGGTCAAGGCACGGAGCGATTTTAGGAGAGAAAATTGAAGGTCGTAGGGCAGGTCCGGGAAACACATTTCCATTGCAGTCAGTGGACTCGCAGCAGCGGACAGTTGGACGAGTTCTGCCGCATTCCAACTCCGCATGCACTGCTTGGATGTAATAATTGTACAGAATTGATTACCGCTGCAGCAGGCCCGAGAGTCGATGCAGGGTCTGCAGGCAGTGCAGGGTCCGCTCGGGGTGCTGCAGACAGTGCAGAGCGGCGCCGTGCTGCAGGCACTCAGGCTGCCCGAACAGGCAGCCACAGGAAAAACCTCACTCACGATCTAGAAGTGTCCAGAAAGAGCCCCGTCCCTCGCCCGCCAACTCAATCCTTGGAACACAACCAGCCACTCAGACCACACTCCCCGCAAACACATTCGGTGCTCTTGTGGCCCGATGCCAACTCGCGACAACTGTTCACGGGGATCCGTCAGGCGGTGAGGCCCCTTTGCGTAGTGGCATTTCCGGGTTGTTGAGTGGTGAGTGGTGTTGGCGGTGGGCAGGCTCGCCGGGCAGGAGGGCAGTCAGCAGGCAATCACTGCAGCGGGAAGTCGCCCAAAAAGGCCAATGCCCAACACTGTTTGTCCGGCCCCCGCCGCCCCCACCCGACCGACCTGTTGCGGTGTCTTGAATCGGTGACGAACACGGCCCTTTTCCTGCAACTTCACTGGCTTCTTCCATGGTTTCAAGACCTTGCTAGAGGCGACCTCGACTAGTGTTATCCCGCATGGCTTTTCTGTTGCCTTGTGGCTGTCGAGACTCGGGCCCTTGATGGAGAGGACGACACGGACGGCGAGGACGCGGGGTTGGGAACACAGACAATGATTCTGCTGGCGAGCGATGACACGACAAGGCGAACCATCAGAGACACTGCGAGGGCTGGGATGCGGGCGTGCGAGAACATCAATCGAGGTGCTCGGCGGGAGCGGACGGCGGATCTGGGGATGCAAGACGAGATCCTGCGGACCTGGACCTCGAGGCCTTACATAGGTGGGAGAGAAACACCATCTTCTCGATTGCCGTCTCGCTGCATACCATACTCTGCCAACCCGCTGCCGCGACAGCCAGTCTCGTCGCCGACATGTCGTCGACGTCGGCCCTGCAGCGCCGTCCCGGGCTAGCGCTCCCGGGACCTTGAACGCCTGCGACCTTGGTGAGGTCATGAAAACAGCGATTGGGACGTCTCAACCAGACACTGCAAACAAGTTTTGGAGTTGCGTCCCGTTTGCCCAGTCAAACCGAGTCCCCTTGCTGAGCCTGGCCCGGCTACGTCCGGTTTTCCGTGCCCAAGGAGGGGCGGAACGGGCTCTGGTGAGCTCACCAAGCACAAGCACCAAGCGGCAGCCCCGTTGAACCGCAACATATCGTTGGGCTCCAAGGCCCGCTCCGCCCATTCCCCACCAACGCAATGAGATGTCGTCCGTCTGGTCTACTGGAGCCACGTTCGGGCTCCTCTCTTTGGCGTGTTTATTGCCCAAGACCCACACCCGGCTAATGCAAGCACAAGCAGTCAGACACCAATGGGGCTGGCATTCTCTCCGAAAACCGATCGGACCCTGACCGCGATGTTGCAACTCCGCGACACACCCGTTGGCGCATTTGCGCGACGAGGTTCCCATTTCGACCGTCCCCACCGTGACTCACGTTATTGCAGGCATCGGGAACGCGTCACTGGACCTGTGGGCGGTCCTGCGGCGGATATCCCCGGGGGAGATCATCGCTTGGTGGCCGATGCATCCTCAGCCAGCAGCTCCCGAGCCGCGGCGACATCAGCTTCGCTGTAACCACGCCATCCCCGGTCATTCGCGGCGCTGTGTCGCACAATCTCGGACAGCTTGGCCGTCGCCAGCTCATTGAGCCGCTCAAGGGTGCGCGTGTCGGGGAGGGCAAACTCGCTGTCGTCTGCTTGTTTTGTTGCCTTAGCACCATCGCTGAGCAGCTTCTTGGAGACCTGGAAAGCGTCAGTTGCCATACGGTCTCTCTCTCTCAAACGCGTCTCACCAGCTTCAGGCCGTAGTAGCCACGGAGGTAATCGTCGCACAGCTCAATGCTCCGCGAGAAGCGCTTGATGGCCTCGGCCATGTATTTCTGATGGGATCCACTGCCCGGGCCCGAGGCGGTAGCAGCCATGTATTGCAGCTCGCCCAGTCGCGCGTGGATCTAGCAAGGTGCATTAGCATAGGGCTTAGGTCCAAGGCCGTGGTTGGATTGCATACATTCCATGCATTGGGCGCCAGCACCAGGACCTCCTCGAGGGCGTAGATCGCCTGCGGATACAGGCCCTGGGATAGGTAGATATCTGACAGCTCCGACCAGGCCTCGGAATCGGTCGGCGAAAAGTCGAGGAGTTGCACGAGAGCCGACGCCGCGTCGGCTAGGCGACCCATGGACCGCAAGAGCGCGACCCGCCTCTTTGCGACAGGCTGCAACCCGTGTCAGCCACCTTGATATGCAACAGCAGCGGGGGGAAGGGCGAGGACGAACAATGTTGGTCTCATTGTCCCCCAGTATCTGATCATATTCCTTCAACACGGCCTCCAATTCGCCGTTGTTTTTGGCCTCGGCCTCCTTCACCAGGCCCCCGAGCGCCTGCACCCGCTCGTTGTCGCTGCCGAAGCGGGTGGTGAGGCGCTTGAGGCATGCATTGGCGGCCAGGTCGTCGCCCGTCCGGAGGCACGATAGAATCAGGTTCTCGTACTGCAGCCACAGCTCCGCCTTCTCGGAACCCGTGAGCAGGGTGGTGAGCGTCGAGGCCGACACGGTCGAGGCGGAGCTGCGCAGGATGGCCGGGGCTTGCTGCGACAGGGCCAGCGCGCCCGCCGGCGACAGCTGGGATGGTGGGTAGAGTATTGAGGGCGCCATTGATGTTGTCGGGTTCTAATTGAGATGGGGTCGAGCGGGAAGGATGGAGTTGTCGCGATGGTTTGATTGCGTCGAAGTGGAAGCTGTCGAGTCTGGTCAATGAAGTGTCCCTGAGCTCGTCGGTCTGTGGACAGTGAGTGGACAGTGCGGACGGCAGCTCCTGGAGCTCTGAGCCGGCCGCAGCAGCGCCAAGCAACCTGGGGCTAGCCTATCACGGCAACCGCCGGCGCTGCGGTGTTTCGTTTGATCCGCCTCAAACACAGTGCCAAAGGCTCAGAGACCAGACTCCGCGTACGGTACGGTGACGTGCTGCCTGAGCTGTTGCAGTCCTCGCCTGCAAGTTGCAACGCGATCTCGTGCATCGTCAGCCCGAACCCCGGAGGGGCACCACCGAACCCAGTTCACCACCACAACCCTCAACCCCCAACCCGCCGGCCAGGATCTCTTGAACGCCCCCGGCAAGATGCGTTTTGCCGCACCGCACTTCAATATTTCCAACAGCACATCCCGCCGCTGAACCCCGCGCGAGTCCAGTTTCAACGATCACGACCCCTCGGCGACCCTCGATTTCTCAAACATCGAGTCCCGGGCCTCGAGGCCGCCGAATGCGCCGCGGAAACTGGAAAGATACCCCGTACCTAGGCAGTAATAGACACTCATTTCAGCCATGTGTGCCCACCCGCCGTTCCCAGCCATCCCTAAGCCCCCGTGCTGACGCCGACCAGGTTCGAGAAATCGCTGTACGACCTCATCCGAGGCCTGCGGAATCACAAGGGCAACGAGAGGGAATACATTCAAAACTGCCTGAAAGAATGCCGCTCCGAAATTCGCGGCCAAGATATGGGTCGGTCCTCCAAGCCCCTCTGGCGGCCGCCATGCTGACCTGGAGGTACAGACGTCAAGGCAACGGCCCTGCTCAAGCTCGTCTACCTCGAGATGGTCGGCCACGACATGTCCTGGGCCTCGTTCCATGTCCTCGAGGTCATGTCGTCGCAAAAGTACCACCAGAAACGGGTTGGATACCTCGCGGCTGTCCAGAGCTTCCGTCCCGACACCGATGTTCTCATGATGGCAACAAACCTGTTGAAGAAGGTGGGTAGAGTCAAGCTCGAGGGCGGCCGGCTTGCTGACGCCTCTTAGGACGTGGCCGCGTCAACACCGACCATCATCGCCCTCCCGATTGCCGCCCTCCCTCACCTCGTCACCCCCTCGCTCGCCATGTCACTCCTTGGCGATCTGCTCCCCCGCCTCAGCCACTCCCACTCCGCCATCCGGAAGAAGACGGTGGTCACCCTCTATCGGCTGGCGTTGGTGTACCCCGAGGCGCTCCGTGCGTCATGGCCGAAGATCAAGGAGCGCCTGATGGATCCAGACGAGGACTCGAGCGTGACGGCAGCCATCGTGAACGTTGTGTGCGAGCTGGGCTGGCGGAGGCCGCACGACTTCCTTCCACTGGCGCCGAGGTTGTTTGAGCTGCTAGTCGACGGGGGAAACAACTGGATGGCGATCAAGCTGATCAAGCTTGTGAGTCGGCCTGCGCTCTTCTGCTATGCATGAGCTGACTTCGTTTAGTTTGCTACCCTCACACCTCTCGAGCCGCGCCTCGTCCGGAAGCTGCTGCCGCCATTAACAAACCTCATTAAAACCACCCCAGCCATGTCCCTTCTCTATGAGTGTATTAATGGCATCATTCAAGGTGGCATTCTCGGAGAGGGAGAGGATTTCTCGGCAAGGGAAGAGATCGCCTCTCTCTGCGTCACGAAGCTGAGGGGCATGGTCTCGGTCAACAGCGACCCAAATCGTAAGTCGACACTTGCACTTCAAGCATGTTCCGGGCGCTGACAAGAGCCTAGTCAAATATGTGGCACTTCTGGCCTTCAACCGGATTGTCGTCACTCACCCGTTCCTCGTTGCGCAACAGGAGGACGTAATCCTCGAGTGCATTGACAGCGAGGATATCACAATCAGGATCAAGGCTCTCGACTTGGTCCAGGGTATGGTCAGCAGCGAGAATCTGGTGTCGATAGTCAGCCGCCTGATGAGGCAGCTCAAGGCGTCCTCCGCTGCGCTCCAGCAGCAGAACGGTACGGAAGGCCAGGATCCCGAAACGGATTCGAGTGACGACGCGGACGCCGGTCCCAAACAGCGTCGGAAGACGCTGGAACGCGCCCCGCCGCTGCCTGAAGACTACACGGTTGACGTAGTCGGCCGGATCCTGAGGATGTGCTCTCAGGACAACTACGCCAACATTCTGGACTTTGACTGGTACATCGACGTCCTGACTCAGCTGGTCCGCATCGCGCCCGCCCCTCGGGCGAGAGATCCGGACGAGTCATCTGCCTCCAAACTACCCAGCGACATTTCCGAAAAAGTCGGCAACGAGATCAGGAATGTGGCCGTGAAGGTCAAGGGTATCCGGTCCGCCGCGGTCCATGCCGCAGAGCTCGTCATCTCCGTAATGGGCTCGGGGGCGTCGCCTTCACGGCCGGTGGTCTCGGGGGCGCTCAAGCCCGTTGCTTGGATCGTCGGAGAATACGCCTTCCAGCTGATGTACCCCGACGATGCGCTACGGTACCTGTTGGACCTTATCCCCCGCATCGACAACCCGGAAGTCCTCGCAACGTGTCTGCAGGCTCTGTTGAAGCTGTTTGCCCACGTCGCCGGAGACGACCAGGCACTCTGGACCCCGGAGAGGAAATCGAGTGTCTCGTTACTGATGGCGCGAGTCATCCACGTCTTGGAGCCGTTCGCATCACACCCGTACCTGGAGGTACAAGAGCGGGCTGTTGAGTTTATCGAGCTGCTGAAGCTCACGGCTGAGGCGGCCGCGAGCCAGGCCCCGTTCACGGACCAAGTCCAGCAAGACCCGCCGCTGCTTCTCACACAAGCTATCCCGTCCCTGTTTGCCGGGTGGGAGCTCAACTCTGTGGCCCCCGGGACGCAGCAGAACGTGCCAATACCGGACGACCTCGACCTCGACGAGCCGATCCACCCCAACCTCGGCGGGCTCTTGGCGCAGGCGGACTCCTTGACGCTACCGGCGCAGGGCGAGGACGAGTTCGAAGCCTACTACAACAAAAAGCCCGCCGCCACGAGCATGTCCAGCGAGCCGGCCATCAACCGGCTGGTCGAGGCGCCCGAGGAGGCCTCGGGCTCGTACCAGCAATCCGAAGAGAGCTACCTCGACCCGGACATCGTCGCGCGGCGCAAGGCCGACCGCAAAGAGCGCTACCGCGACGACCCCTTCTACATCCCAGACTCGACCGGCCGGTCCACCCCGATCCACGCCATCCTCCAAAAAGAAAACGGCCCAGACCTCGACATCGACGCCATCCCCATCATGAAACTCGACCTCTCCCTCTCCGGCCGCGCCACCCCGCAACAACAACCCCCAACCAAACCCAAACCCCGCCAACGCATCCTGGTCGCAGCAGACGAAACCCTCTTCCCCTCCAAAAACGGCTCCGGCCCCTCCACCCCAGGCACACCCCCCACTTCCCTCTCCTCCGACCCCACCTTAGCTACCAAAAAGCAAAAACAGCAACAATCCCTCCTCCAAATAAGATCCACCCACCTCAACGACCTCTCCCTCGCCGAGCCGGGCGCAAACGATAGCAACAATAACCCGGCGGCACACGAACGACAGCAGCGTGAGGAAGCAGAGATGGCGCTGGCGCTGAAGGAGGTGCAGAGGTTGAGGTTGGAGATGCAGAGGGCTAGTGAGAGGGTGGGGGTTGCGGAGGGGGTGGATGTGGGGGGGGTTGTTGTGCGGAAGAGGGGGAAGAAAACCGCGAGTGGGACGAAGAAGGGGAGTGTTAAGGGTGGGAAGAAGGGGGAGGGTGGTGGTGAGGAAGGGGAGGGGGTCAAGGTTGTGAGGAAGAAGAAGAAGAAGGTTGTTGATGCTGGTGTTAGCGCCAGTGCTGGTGCGGAGGAGGGCGGGTCGTTGCCTGCGCCTGTGGCTGCGCCTGTGGAGGGCGAGGCGGTGGTCAAGAAGAAGAAAAAGGCAAAGAGGGTGGTCAAGTTGGATGATGAGGGGGGTGTAGAGTAGACGGGAGGAAAGCCCCTGTTTGTAACAATGCTACCATGGTACGGCACAGCACAAGCGAGGCAAGGTAGCAATCAATCAACCGATGCATTAGCACGCAACTCTAAACTCACTACCATGTGACACCCACTGCCACCTCTCATCCCATCCTTGTCTCTCTTTCTCTCTCTCTCAAAAAAAAAGAAATATGTCTACCATCTACTCCTCCCCCTCCAACTTCCCCCAAGCAGGTTTATTCCTCCTCCCCTCCCCCTTCCCCTCACTCTTATACTGATACCCCCTCGCCC